>Ga0255338_1000745_pt1 | contig 83344 bp, 75 predicted proteins | sample MeOH1_35cm_T4_19_FD_203715 | JGI IMG/M metagenome (GOLD analysis project Ga0255338, IMG submission 203715) | Sandy soil microbial communities from University of British Columbia, Vancouver, Canada - MeOH1_35cm_T4_195 | ecosystem: Engineered > Artificial ecosystem > Sand microcosm > Unclassified ... | reverse complement strand
CCACGGCCTCGGAGCTGCGCACCGCCGCGCGGCGGTGGCGCGCGCGGCACGTGCCGCGGACCGCCGAGGAGCGGCGCCGGAACATCGCGGACCGGACCGTCGACCTGGTGCCGGCCGACGACGACCTGTGCCTGCTCACCGCATTGCTGCCAGCCGCGCAGGCGATGGCGATCTACCACCGGCTCGACGACGTCGCCGCGCAGGCTCAGGCACGGGGCGACGGGCGGACGCGACCCCAGCTGCGCGCCGACGCCATGTGCGACGTGCTCCTGGGCGAGGTCGGGGGGCGGGGCGCCGAGCCGTTGGGTGCCGAGCGGGTGGGTGGTGAGCCCGGGACGGCCGTCCCACTCGTCCCGGAGTGGGTGCGTGGCATCCGGCCGACCGTGGTCCTGACGGTGCCGGTGCTGTCACTGCTCGGCCACAGCGACGAGCCGGCGGACCTGCAGGGGTTCGGCCCCATCGACATCGAGACGGCCGCCCGCCTGGCGGCCCAGGCGCCGTCGTTCATCCGCGTGCTCACCGACCCGGAGACGGGTGCGGTGCTGTCCGTCGGCCGCGACCGCTACCGGGTGCCGGCCGACCTCAAGACCGCGCTGGCGGTCCGCGATGAGACCTGCCGCTTCCCCGGCTGCCGCCGGCGGGCGGTGCGCTGCGACGTGGACCACGCCACGGCGTGGGCGGACGGCGGCTGCACGGACATCGACAACCTCGAGCACCTGTGCCGCAAGCACCACCGGCTGAAGCACGAGCTCGGCTGGACCGTCACCCACGACGGTGGCGGCGTGGTGACGTGGACGTCGCCGGTGGGCCTGCGGTATCGCAGCGAACCGGCGCGCCGGGTGTGGCCCCGAAGGCCGGAGCGGGGGATCGGGGGCTCGGTCGCGGGGCCCGACACCGGGCCGCCACGACGCAGCGAGGGACCACCGCCCGGACGCAGGGCGGCGTCGCGGGTATCGGCGTCGCGGGTATCGGTGGAAGCCCCGCCCGGCTACCCGGACGAGCCGCCCTTCTGAGTACCCGGACGAGCTGCCAGTCCAGCCCTCGTCGTGCCCGGGACGGGTCCGGTCAGCCCTGCGGTGCAACGGCGGGCACGCCACCCGAGAACGCGATGACCGGCCGGCCGGTCGCCGGGTGGGTCAGCACGTCGGCGTCCACGTGGTACACCTCGCGCAGCAGCTCCGGCGTCAGCACGTCGGCGGGCGCGCCCGCCGCTGCCAGGCGCCCGGCGGACAGCACCAGCACGTGGTCGCAGAAGGTCGCGGCGAGGTTGAGGTCGTGCAGCGCCGCGACGGCCGTCACCGCGAGCGTGCGCACGAACGACAGCAGCGACAGCTGCGCGGACACGTCGAGGTGGTTGGTCGGTTCGTCGAGCAGCAGCAGCTCGGGCTCCTGCGCCAGCGCCCGCGCGATGTGGACGCGCTGGCGCTCCCCGCCGGACAGCGAGCCCCAGGACCGGTCGGCCAGGTGCGCGGCACCGGCGGCCGCCAGCGCGCGGCCCACGGCGCCGCCGTCCGGGTCCGCCCCCCACCAGGACCGGTACGGCACGCGCCCCAGCGCCACCACCTCGTGCACCAGCAAAGGCACCGCAGCCGACGACTCCTGCTCGAGCAGCGCGATCCGCCGCGCTCGCTGGCGCCGCGGCAGGGAGGTCACGGGCACGGCCGGGCCGCCGATGCGTGCGGCTCCCGCGCCGTGCGACGCCACCCCGTCGACGACCCCGGCGTCGTCCGAGGACACCAGCACAGCCCCCGCCTCCGCGGGCAGCAATCCCGCGATCAGCCGCAGCAGGGTCGTCTTCCCGGCGCCGTTGGGACCGAGCAGCCCGGTCAGCCCGCCGGCGGGCGGCGTCGCATCGACGCCGTCCACCACCCAGCGCCCGCCGAGCCGGGTGCCCACGCCGGCGATGGTCAGCTCCACGCCGCACCCCGCGAGCGCCGCAGCAGCCACGCGAACAGGGGCGCGCCGAGCAGCGCGGTGACGATCCCGACGGGCAGCTCCCGGGGGTCGAACGCCGTCCGCGCCACCGTGTCGGCCCACACGAGCAGCACGGCACCGGCCAGAGCCGCCACCGGGAGCAGCCGACGGTGCGACGCGCCGGTCAGCGGTGCGACGGCGTGCGGCACCAGCAGCCCGACGAACCCGATCGAGCCGCTGACGGACACCAGCGCCCCGGTGAGCAGGGCGACCGCGGTGAGCAGCAACCACCGGGTCCGGTTCGGGTCCACCCCGAGCGCGCCGGCGGCCTGGTCCCCGAACGCGAAGGCGTCGAGCCGCCCCGCCCACGTGGCGAGCACCGCCCCGACGACGAGCAGGGCCACGACGGCGATCCCCACCGACCCCCACGTCGCCCCGGCGAGCGAGCCCATGAGCCACGACAAGATCTGCTGGTACGAGTCGCCCTTCGCGGTCCAGAACACGACGAACGCCGTCGCCGCGGCGGCGAGCTGCGAGACCGCCAGCCCGGCGAGCACCACGCGGGCCGGCGTCAGCGCCCCGCCGCTGCCGCGGGCCAGCGCCAGAGTCGCCAGCAGCGCCGCGAGCGCCCCGACGAAGGCCGCGACCGGCAGCACCACGGCGAGCCCCAGCAGCAGCACTCCGGCCGCGCCGACCGACGCGCCCGACGACAGCCCGAGCAGGTACGGGTCGGCGAGCGGGTTGCGCGTCAACGACTGCATCACCGCGCCGGCCACCGCCAGCCCCGCCCCGACGGCGGCGGCGGTCAGCACGCGCGGCATCCGCAGGTCCCACACGATCGCGTCATGCAGCCGCGGCACGCCCTCGACGGGCAGCCCGAGGTGCGACAGCACGGACCGCACCACCTCGAGGACCGCCAGGTCCGCCGAGCCGACCGTCACCGTCACGACGAGCGTCGCCAGCAGCAGGCCCGCTCCGGCGCCGACGAGCAGCGCGAGCGGCGGGCGCCGTGCCCCCGCAGGTGCGGGGCGCGCGAGCGCCCCGGCGGTCCCGGCCGAGGCCTCGGCCGGGCGCTCGTCGACGCCGTCGGCCCTGCCCCCACCCGGGGCGACCGGTACCCGCTCCGCCGTCCTCGCCACCGGCTACCCGCCCAACCCCAGGTCGCGCACCTGCTGGGCGACGGATGCCGCCGCCTCGACGTTGCGCACCCCGGCCTCGGTCGACGCGAACGGCACCCGCACGAAGCGGTGCTCGCGCACCGCCGTCAGCTGCGACAGTGCCGGGTTGCTCGACAGCACCTCCACCTTGTGGTCGTAGGTGTTCCACGACGCGTCGACGAGCACCAGCACGTCGGGGTCGGCTGCGACGACGGCCTCCCACCCCGCGGGCGCCCACGTCGCGTGGACGTCGGCGAGGATGTTGGTCACCCCCGCGGCCGTCATGATCAGCTGCGGCGCCCCGATGCCGCCCCCGGCGTAGGGGGCGTCGTTGCCCGACGACCACCAGAAGGCGCTGACGCCGCTGACCGGCGTGATCGCGGCCAGCGCCGCCTTCTCCTGGTCCACCAGCGCGGCCGCGCGGTCCGGCACCCCGAAGATCGCGCCCACCTGCGTGATCTCGCGGAACACCTCGTCGAACGTCAGCGGGTCCGGCTGGTGCTCCGGCTCCTGGCAGGCCGCCGGCGAGACGTACGAGGCGATGCCGCGCCCGGCCAGCGCCGGGCGCTCGCCGGCGCCCTCGGCGCTGAAGTTGGACTCCCAGCCGCCGTAGACGAAGTCCGGCGCCAGCTCGAGCACGGCCTCCTGGTCCGGCACCTTGTCGCTGATCACCGGCAGGCTCGCGGCCTGCGCCGCCCACCGGTCGGGCACCGGCCCGTCCTGGAACCCGACGCCGACGATCCGGTCGGCCAGCCCCAGCGCGAGCAACATCTCGGTGGGCGTCGACTTGATGGTCACCACGCGCTGCGGCGGCGCGTCGACCGTCACCCGGGTGCCGCAGTTGTCCACCGTCACCGGCGCGAAGGCAGCGGTGGCGGGCCCCGAGGAGCTGGGCTCGGGGGGCACCGCCGCGGCGGCGGAGGTGGCGGCGGGCGAGGTCGCCGGCATCCCCGCGGCGCAGGCCGCGAGCGGCACGACGAGGGCGAGGAGGGCCACGGCGGTCAGGGCACGGCGGTGGGACACGGTTCTCCTTCGGGGGCGACGAACGCACGCGTCGTCGCTGCGTCCGGGCGCGCCGCGACGCAGCGCACCGGTGCGCCGGGGGAGTCGGGAGCACGTCGCTCCCTGGAATGCCGCCCAGAGGAGGGCGGCGCCGCCACACGGAAGACCACCGCGGGTTCCGCCGCCCACCCTAGGCGCACCCGGACCGGGCCCCCAAGCGCTGGCGCGGAGGGTCCCGGCTGCCGGCGAGGGGCAGCCCTCAGAGCTGGGGCACGGCCGGTGAGAGCCGCCCCACCACCCACTGCTTGGGCCGGAACGTCAGGCCGGTCAGCCACGCACCGGTGCCGAACAGCCGCCGGGCCTCGTCGGCGTCGACCAGGTGCGCCTCGTCGACGCGGTAGCGGCGCCCTCGCCGCGTCAGCTCGTACGAACCGGCGGCGAGGATGTTGCGGCACCAGTCGACGTCCGCGCCCCAGGGGAGCGGCGAGCCGGCCGCCGGCACGCCGTCGGCGCCTCCGCGTGACGCGAACGCCACCACCGGCGTGCGGTAGGCGCGGCCGCTGCGGCGCCCGGCGTGGTGGATCACGGCGAACGGCGGCACGCGGGAGGCCCATGCCGTCATGGGCTCGTTCGCGCGACGCATGGCGGGCTTGAGGCGCGGTGGCACAGCCATGGCTCCATCGTGCGACCGGAGCCGCGGCCCCGCACATCCAGGCGTCGCCAGGTGGCGACACCGGACGTCCCCGCCTGGCACCATCGCGGATGGCACCCACCATCCGGCGCGCAGGGAGAGAAGGACGCATGGACCGGCAGATCCCCGCTGGGATCGACGACGACACCCTGACGCTCCAGCTCGACCGCGCGCACGTGTTCCACTCCTGGTCCGCGCAGGCCGCGCTCGCGCCGGCCGTCGTCGCCGGGGGCTCCGGCGTGACGTTGTGGGACCACGCGGGGCACCGCTGGCTCGACTTCTCCAGCCAGCTGGTGAACGTCAACATCGGCTACCAGCACCCCAGGGTGGTCGCCGCGATCAAGGAGCAGGCGGACCTGCTGGTCACCGTCCAGCCCGCGGCGGCCAACCTGACGCGCGGCCGGGCGGCGGCCAAGGTGGTCGCGCACGCGCCGGCGAGCTTCCGCAAGGTGTTCTTCACCAACGCGGGGGCGGACGCCGTCGAGAACGCGATCCGCATGGCGCGGCTGCACACCGGCCGGGACAAGGTGATCTCCGGCTACCGCTCGTACCACGGCAACACCGGGGCGGCGATCACCGCGACCGGTGACTGGCGCCGCATCCCCAACGAGTACGCGCGCGGCCACGTCCACGTGTTCACGCCGTACCTGTACCGCACCGAGTTCTGGGCAACCACGCCGGAGCAGGAGGCCGAGCGCGCCCTGCACCACCTGGAGCGGGTGGTCCAGTCCGAGGGTCCGGAGTCGGTGGCCGCGATCCTCCTCGAGACGATCCCGGGGACCGCCGGGATCCTGGTGCCGCCCCCGGGCTACCTGGCCGGCGTGCGCGAGATCGCGACCCGCTACGGGATCGTCCTCATCCTCGACGAGGTGATGGCCGGGTTCGGCCGCACCGGCTCGTGGTTCGCGTTCGACCAGTTCGGCGTGGTGCCGGACCTGGTGACGTTCGCCAAGGGGGTGAACTCCGGTTACGTGCCGACGGGCGGCGTGCTGATCAGCGACCCGATCGCCAAGACCTTCGACGACCGGGTGTTCCCCGGCGGCCTGACGTACTCCGGCCACCCGCTGGGCGCCGCGGCGGTGGTGGCCACCATCGAGGCGATGGAGGAGGAGGGCGTGGTCGAGAACGCCGCCGCGATCGGACGCGACGTGCTGGCTCCCGGGCTGGCCGAGCTCGCCGAGCACAGCACCCTGGTGGGCGAGGTGCGCGGCCTCGGCGTGTTCTGGGCCGTCGAGCTGGTGCGCGATCGCGCGACGCGCGAGCCGGTCCCCGCCGCTACCGTCGCCGCCGTGAAGAAGGTGGCATTCGAGCGTGGGCTGGGCCTGCTCACCGCCGAGAACCGCATCCACGTCGTTCCGCCGTGCGTGATCACGCCCGACGAGGCGCGCGCCGGGCTCGCGATCCTGGGCGAGGCGCTGTCCGCGGTGGCCGGCGCATGAGCGCGCGGCGCGCCGTCGTCACGGGGGCCTCGTCGGGCATCGGCGCCGCGACTGTGCGGCGGCTGAGGGCCGAGGGCTGGGACGTCCTGGCCGTCGCGCGACGCGCGGACCGCCTCGCCGAGCTGGCCGCGGCGACCGGCGCCACCTGGCTCGCCGTCGACGTGACGTCCGACGACGACGTGGCGGCGCTCGCCGAGCACGTGCGTGCGACGGGCGGGGCCGCTGCGGTGGTGAACAACGCCGGCGGTGCCCTCGGCCTGGACCGCGTGGAGGACGGTGACCTGGCCGGCTGGCGCTCGATGTACGAGGTCAACGTGCTGGGCACGCTGCGCGTGACCAAGGCGCTGCTGCCCGTGCTGCGCGAGGGCGGCGGCGGCGACGTCGTCGTGGTGACGTCGACTGCGGCGTACGGCCCGTACGAGGGCGGGGCGGGGTACACCGGCGCCAAGCACGCCGAGCGGATGTTGACCACCACGCTGCGCTGGGAGATCGCGGGCGAGCCGATCCGGGTGATCGAGATCGCGCCGGGTGCGGTGCAGACGGACTTCTCGTTGGTGCGGTTCGCGGGCGACGAGGAGCGCGCGGCCGCGGTCTACCAGGGGTACACCCCGCTGACCGCCGACGACGTCGCCGACGCCATCGCGTGGACGTTGACCCGCCCCGCGCACGTCAACGTGGACGTCCTGGTGGTGCGGCCCGTCGCACAGGCGAGCAACACGAAGACCGTGCGCGGGACGGGGGTCTAGGGCCGCGCGCCGCCCGGCCGCGCACTGCGCGGACCCTCGGCCGGCGCACCTGCCGGACCCCGCTCGCCGCGCGCGGTCGGGTGACCCGCCCCTACGGTGCAGGAATGGAACCCCGCCTGTCCCGAGGCCGGCGGCTGCTGCGCGCCGTCGGCCTCTCGCTGGCGTTCAGCGTCCCGGTCGCAGCACTCGCCTTCGTGGTGAGGGTGGGCGTGCCCGGGGTGCTGCACGCCGACGAGGCTGCCATCCGCGCCGCCACCTCCGTCACACGCGCCGGCCCCTCGCTGCGGTCCTTCCTGCTCGTCGTCCAGGCCGCGTTCCAGCCGCCGTGGGTCAACTCCGCGGTCGCCCTCGTGTGCCTGTGGGCCTGGCGCCGCCACGGGCTCGGCACGCGCGCCCTGTGGGCGATGACCACGGCGCTGCTCGGCTGGGGGGTCGGCAACGGGGTGAAGGAGCTGGTGCGCCGGGCCCGCCCGGTGGTCGAGGACGCGATCGACAAGGCGCCGGGCTACAGCTTCCCGTCCGGGCACGCCACCAACACCACGGTCGCCGCGATCACGCTGCTGGTGCTGACGTGGCCGGTGCTGCGGCACCGCGGCCGCACCGTCGCGACGAGCGTGGCGGTCGTGGTGATCCTCCTCATCGGCCTGGACCGCGTGATGCTCGGCGTGCACTACCCGTCGGACGTCCTCGGCGGCTTCCTGCTCGGCGGCGCCCTGGCCCTCGGCTCGGCGCTCGGCTACCTCGGCCGCGGACCCGCGGCACCGTCTCCGGGAGACCCGTCGTGAACACCCTGACGCGCTATGAGCTCGACCGCTCGGCACCCACGCCCCGCCAGGCGCTGCGCGACGCCCTGGTCCGAGCGGGGCTGCCGGCCCTGCTGCTGTACGTGGTCGTCGTCGGCATCGGCCTGTTGCTGACGGGACCGCTCCACGGCCTGCCGGCGGAGCAGGGCATCAGCCGCGCCCTCGCGGACGGCCGTACGCCGCGGATGGACACCCTGACGGGTTACGGCTCGCTGGCCGGGAGCACGCAGGTGATCATGGCGTGCACGTCGCTCGCCCTGCTCCTCCTGTGGTGGCGCACGCGCCAGTGGTGGGTGGCGGTGGTCCCCGCGATCGCCGTCCTGCTCGAGCTCGTCGTGTTCCTCGGCGCCGCGCTGGTGGTCGGCCGACCGCGGCCGGACGTGCCCCAGCTGGACGCCGCGCCGCCCACCTCGAGCTACCCCAGCGGGCACACCGGCGCCGCGACGGCGCTGTGGCTCAGCCTGGCGCTGCTCGCCGGGCGGATCCGCACCACGTGGCTGCGGGTCCTCGTCACGCTGGTGTGCGTGCTGGTGCCCTTCGTCGTCGCCTACTCGCGCCTGTACCGCGGGATGCACAGCCTGACGGACGTGCTGGTGGGCTTCCTCAACGGCGCCACCACCGCCGTCCTGGCCTACTGCTACCTGCGCCGCGGAACGAGCCCCGCGGCGCCTCAGACGCGCGCGTAGCGCGCCCGGGCGAAGGAGTAGACGCCGTAGGCGGCCAGCCCCAGGGCGATCGCGGCCAGGAGCACACGGCCGAGTGGGAGCTCCAGCAGCGTCCGCAGCGCGCCGTCGAGGCCCTTGGCCTGGCTCGGGTCGGCCGTCACCGCCGCGGAGACGAACAGGCCACCGACCAGCAGCAGCGCCACCCCCTTGGCGACGTACCCCACCCGGCCGGCGCGGACCACCCACCGGCCGGGGCTCTCCCGCAGGTCGGCGAGGAAGCGCGCCCGCCAGCCCTTCATCACGTGGTACACGCCGACGCCGGCGATCACCAGGCCGATCGCGCCGACCAGCAGCCGCCCGGCGGGGTGGGTCATCAGCGTGGCGGCGGTCTGCGTGGACTGCTGGTCGCCGCTCGCGGACGAACCTCGCAGCACCTGGAAGGCGGTCCAGGCCAGCGCGAGGTACGCCACCGCCTTCGCGGCGGGCTTGACCCGTCGGCGTCCGTACCGCGCCACGGCCTCGATCACCTGCCAGAGGCCGAGCAGCACGAACCCGGCCAGCAGCACCCACAACAGCACGCGGCCCGCGCCCGTGCGCGCCAGCGCAGCCAGCGCGCCCGTCTGGTCGGCCGTCGCCGGGTGTCCCAGGGCGAGCCGCAGCGCGAGCCAGCCGAGCGCCAGGTGCAGCACGCCGCTGGCGACGTACCCCAGTCGCGCGCCGTTCTCGATCACCGGGCTGTCGTTCGCGCGGCGGGCAGACGAGCGCAGGTTGTGCTCCACGCTCCGAAGAATCCCACCCGGCGCCGCGGCCCGCGCGGCGACCAGGTCAGGACAGCCGCAGGTGGGCCATGACGGCCGCGGCGAGCTGATCGGGGTGCTCGACGACGCCCACGGCGCCGGCGCGCTCCAGCTCGCCCGGCGGGGCGTAGCCCCAGCCGGCGCCGAGCGTGGCGATCCCGTGGTCGGCCGCCGCCCGCACGTCGTGCTCCCGGTCGCCCACCATGAGCGTGCGCCCCGGGCCGGGCGGGTCCGGCAGCGAGGCCAGGGCCGCGGCGATCACGTGCGTCTTGGAGTACGAGTGGTCGTCGGACGGCGGTCCGAACACGCCGTCGACCGCGGCCGCCAGCCCCAGCCGTTCGGCGATCGGCCGCGCATACATCGCCGGCTTCGCGGTGGCGATCAGCAGGCGCACGCCGGTCGCGCGCAGCGCCGCCAGCGCCGCGGGGATCCCGTCGAACACCGAGTTGTCCCACATGCCGGTCCGCACGAACTCCGCGCGGTACGCCGTCACCGCCTCGTCGAGCAGGTGCGCCGGCACGCCGTGGGCCGGGAAGGAGTGGGTGATCGGCGGCCCGACGAACGTGCGCAGCACCGCGTCGCGCGGCGCCGTGAGCCCCAGCGACGCGAACGCCGTGCGCACGGAGGCGACGATGCCGGGGGCGGAGTCGGTGAGGGTGCCGTCGAGGTCGAGCAGCACCAGGGGGGCCGGGGACACGCGGGGATTCTCGCAGGCGCTGGCATAGACTCGGCCTTCACAGGCGTCGACCCGGCCATCACCGGCGAGCCTCCGGAAGAACGGGCCCCGCACCGTCCTCGATGCGGGACCTCAGTAGAACCGGACGGGGCAGGCCCGTCACAGCCGTCGGAGAGTGGCCGTCACCCCCGCCCGTCAGGGCGGGTGGCGGCAAGCGGGGTGGTACCGCGGTGGTCCCGGGCCGGTGAGAGCCGGTGCAGGGCTCGTCGTCCTCGCGTGCAGTGCGACAGCAGAGCACGACGACGCCGACACCTCGGCACGACTCAGGAGCGCCACCCGTGGGGTACCCGCAGCACCGACCCGCGACGCCCGTCCCGGCGTCCCCCGACCTGCCCGCGCTCGAGGCGGACGTCCTCGCCTACTGGGAGGCCGACGACACGTTCGTCGCCTCCGTGCAGGCCCGCGCGGCCGGCGAGGACGGCGCCAACGAGTTCGTCTTCTACGACGGCCCGCCGTTCGCCAACGGCCTGCCGCACTACGGCCACCTGCTGACGGGGTACGTCAAGGACGTGGTGCCGCGCTACCAGACGATGCGCGGCCGGCGGGTCGAGCGGCGTTTCGGGTGGGACACGCACGGGCTGCCCGCCGAGCTCGAGGCCGAGCGGATCCTGGGGATCACCGACAAGTCCCAGATCGAGGAGATGGGCATCGCGGCGTTCAACGACGCCTGCCGCGAGTCGGTGCTGCGCTACACCCAGGAGTGGCAGACGTACGTGACGCGCCAGGCGCGCTGGGTGGACTTCGAGCACGACTACAAGACGCTCGACCCCACCTTCATGGAGTCGGTGATCTGGGCGTTCAAGACGCTGTACGACAAGGGCCTGGCCTACGAGGGCTACCGGGTGCTGCCGTACTGCTGGAAGGACCAGACCCCGCTGTCCAACCACGAGCTGGGGATGGACGCGGACGTCTACCAGGACCGGCAGGACCAGACGGTGACGGTGACGTTCCCGTTCGCCGGCCCGGAGGCGCAGGCCGCGGGCCTGGCGGGCGTCGCGGCGCTGGCGTGGACGACGACGCCCTGGACGCTGCCGACCAACGAGGCGATCGCGGTGGGGCCGGACGTCGCGTACGTCGTCGTGCCCGCCGGGCCGCGGGGCACCTCCGCCGGCGAGGGGCCCTTCCTCCTCGCGCGGGACCTCCTGGCCGGCTATGCCAAGGACCTCGGGTACGACTCGACCGACGACGCCGCCGCCGCGGTGACGCGCGAGGTCGTCGGGCGTGACCTGGAGGGCCTGCGCTACGAGCGGCTGTTCGACTACTTCGCCGACACGCAGCGGTACGGCACCGACGGCGCCTGGCGGGTTCTGCTGGGCGACTTCGTCACCACCGAGGACGGCACGGGCATCGTCCACCTGGCCCCCGCCTACGGCGAGGTGGACCAGGAGGCGTGCGACGCGGCCGGGATCCCCACGCTGCTGTCCGTCGACGACGGCGGGAGGTTCACCGCCGTGGTGCCGGACTTCGCCGGCCTGCAGGTGTTCGACGCGAACTCCCCGATCATCCGGCGCCTGCGCGAGGACGGCCGGCTGCTGCGCCAGGCGTCGTACGTGCACTCCTACCCGCACTGCTGGCGCTGCCGGAACCCCTTGATCTACAAGGCGGTGTCCTCGTGGTTCATCCGCGTCACGCAGTTCCGGGACCGGATGGTGGAGCTCAACCAGCAGATCACCTGGGTGCCCGAGCACATCAAGGACGGCATCTTCGGCAACTGGCTCGCGGGTGCCCGCGACTGGTCGATCAGCCGCAACCGGTACTGGGGCACACCCATCCCCGTCTGGGTGTCCGACGACCCGGCCCATCCGCGGATCGACGTGTACGGCTCGTTCGCGCAGCTGGAGCAGGACTTCGGCCGGCTGCCGCGCAACGCGGCCGGCGAGCCCGACCTGCACCGGCCGTGGATCGACGAGCTGACCCGCCCCAACCCGGACGACCCGACCGGGCGCTCGACGATGCGGCGGATCCCCGACATCTTCGACGTCTGGTTCGACTCCGGGTCGATGCCCTACGCCCAGGTGCACTACCCGTTCGAGAACGCGGAGTGGTTCGAGCACCACTACCCGGGCGACTTCATCGTCGAGTACATCGGCCAGACGCGCGGCTGGTTCTACGTGATGCACGTGCTGGCCACCGGCCTGTTCGACCGGCCGGCGTTCCTGTCCTGCGTCTCGCACGGGATCGTCCTCGGCGACGACGGCCGCAAGGCGAGCAAGTCGCTGCGCAACTTCCCGGACCCCAAGGTGATGTGGGACACCTACGGCTCGGACGCGGTGCGCTGGGCGCTGATGAGCTCGCCGGTGCTGCGCGGCGGCAACCTGGTGGTCGCCGAGGAGAACATCCGCGAGGGCGTGCGCCAGGTGCTGCTGCCCCTGTGGTCGACGTACTACTTCTTCACGCTCTACGCGGGCGCCGCGAACGGGGGCGTGGGCTACACCGCCGGCCCGGTGACGCCGGAGCGGGCGGCCGGCCTGGGGCCGATGGACCGCTACCTGCTGGCCCGCACCCAGGAGTTGGTGGACGGCGCCCAGGCGGCGCTCGACGCCTACGACATCGCGGCGGCGTGCGCGCTGGTGCGCGAGCACCTCGACGTGCTGACCAACTGGTACGTGCGCACCCAGCGCGACCGGTTCTGGGCCGAGGACGCCGACGCGTTCGACACGCTGTACACGGCCCTGGAGACCCTGACGCGGGTCGCGGCCCCGCTGGCGCCGCTGCTGACCGAGGAGATCTGGCGGGGTCTGACCGGGGGCCGCTCGGTGCACCTCACCGACTGGCCGCAGGTCGTCGCCCCGCTGGAGCACGGCCTGACGGACGTGATCGACGGCGTGCGCACGGCCGTCTCGACCACCCTCGGCCTGCGCAAGGCGCACCAGATCCGGGTCCGCCAGCCGCTGCGCGGCCTGACGGTCGCGCTCGCGGACCCGTCCGGCGCCGCCGCGTACACCGAGCTGCTGGCCTCCGAGCTCAACGTCAAGCAGGTGGTCCTGGTGCACGACGACGAGGCGACGGCCGCGCGGTACGGCGTCGCCCGCCGCCTGGCCGTCAACGCGCGGGCGGCGGGGCCCCGGCTCGGCCGCGCCGTGCAGGGCGTGATCCGCGCCGCCAAGGAGGGTGCGTGGGCCGAGGGGCCGGACGGGTCCGTCGTCGTGACGGTGGACGGGGCGGCCGTGCCGCTGGAGGCCGGCGAGTACGAGCTGACGACGGTGGTCGCCGGTGGCGGCGACGGCGAGGTGGCGGCGGCGGTGCTGCCGGGCGGCGGGTTCGTCGTGCTCGACCTGGCGCTGGACGACGAGCTGCGCGCCGAGGGCGTGGCACGCGACGTGGTGCGCGCCGTGCAGGACACGCGCAAGGCGGCGGGCCTCAACGTCTCCGACCGGATCGACCTGACGCTCGGCGTCCCCGCCGCACAGGTGGCGGCGGTGGAGGCGTACCGCGACTTCGTCGCGCGCGAGACGCTGGCCGTCTCGCTCGTCGTGCGGCTCGCCGACGAGCTCACCGTGGACCTGGAGGTGAGCGGGCTGTGAGCGTGGGCAGGGACGGGCGCTCGTCGGGAGGCGCGGCACACCGCCGCGGGCGGGACGCCGACGCGGCCCGCGAGGCGGCCGACGAGGTGTACCGGGGCATCCTCGAGCGCGCCCCGGAGCACGACATCGACCCGACGCTGGACCGGGTGCGGGAGGTGTGCGAGCTGCTGGGCGACCCGCAGCGCGACTACCAGGTGGTGCACGTCACGGGCACCAACGGCAAGACGTCCACCTCACGGATGGTCGAGCGCCTGCTGCGGGAGCACGGGCTGCGCACCGGCCGCTTCACCTCGCCGCACCTGACGCGGGTCACCGAGCGCATCGCGATCGACGGCGAGCCGATCAGCGACGAGGACTTCGTGCGGACGTGGCAGGACGTCGCGCCGTACGTGCACCTGGTGGACCAGCGCTCGCTGGAGCGCGGCGGACCGCGGCTGTCGTTCTTCGAGGTGTTCACGGTGATGGCGTTCGCGGCGTTCGCCGACGCCCCCGTGGACGTCGCGGTGGTCGAGGTGGGGATGGGGGGCCGCTGGGACTCGACCAACGTGGTGCACTCGCAGGTCCAGGTGATCGCCCCGGTGGCGATGGACCACGAGCGCTACCTGGGTCACACGCTGGTGGAGATCGCGGGGGAGAAGGCCGGGATCATCGAGGAGGGCGGCACCGTCGTCGTCGCCCGGCAGACCGACGAGGTCGAGGGCGTGATCCTGGCGGAGGCGGCGGCCCGCGGCGCCCGCGTGGTGCGCGAGGACGTCGACGTGGCCGTGGTCGAGCGGTCCGTCGCGGTCGGCGGGCAGCTCCTGACCCTGCGCGGCCTGGGCGGTGTGTACGCGGACATCTTCTTGCCCCTGCACGGGGAGCACCAGGCCCACAACGCCCTGCTGGCCCTGGTCGCCACCGAGGCCCTGGTCACCGGCGGCGCGGCGCTGGCGGGCGAGGTGGTGGAGGCGGCCTTCGGGGACGTCACCTCGCCCGGCCGCCTCGAGGTGGTGCGGTCGTCGCCGACCGTCCTGGTGGACGGCGCGCACAACCCGGCCGGTGTCGAGGCGCTCGTGGCCGGCCTGGCGGAGGCGTTCGCGTTCGACCGGCTGGTGGGCGTGGTCGCCGTCATGGCGGACAAGGACCCCGAGACGATGCTCGGCATCCTCGAGCCTGCGCTCGACGAGGTGGTGGTCACCCGCGCGTCGACCTCGCGCTCGATGGACGTCGACGACCTGGCGGCGATCGCGGAGGACGTGTTCGGGCCGGACCGCGTGCACCGCGCCGAGCGCCTGGACGACGCGATCGCCCTGGCGGCCGAGCGCGCGGAGGCCGAGGTGGAGCGCGGAGCCGGCGTGCTGATCACCGGGTCCCTGTACCTCGTCGGCGAGGCGCGGATGCTGCTCGGGCGGCCCTGACCGCCCGACGGGCGCGAGTGTTGCTGTTGGACAACGGTGCTGCGGCACCGGGGTGAACCGTCCGGTTCCTCGTCTATGGTCGAAGACGTGCCACCCGTTCCCGCTCCTGCCGCCCTGACCTGCGTGGGGCGCACGGGACCCCCCGTGGGCGGGACGACGGCATGACGCTCGACGTGACCTGGGCGCTCGGCTGGATGCGCGGCGCGGCGCGGACCATCGCCGAGCACCGCGAGGAGCTCGTCGAGCTCGACCGGCAGATCGGCGACGGGGACCACGGCGAGAACCTGCACCGCGGCTTCACGGCCGTGCTGGCGCGGCTCGAGACGCTCGACGCGCCACCCGAGCGGGTCGGCGACGTGCTGCGCCTGGTGGCCACCACGCTGATGTCGACCGTCGGGGGCGCGGCCGGCCCGCTGTATGGGACGGCGTTCCTGCGCGCCGGCCGCGCCGCACAGGCCGCCGCCCTGGACGCGAGCGCGACCGTGGGGCTGCTCGAGGCGGCCCTCGACGGGATCGTCGCCCGCGGCCGCGCAGTGCCGGGGGACAAGACGATGGTCGACACCTGGGCGTCCGCCGTGGCCGCCGCCGTCGCCGCCGCGGACAACGGCGCTTCGGCCGAGGCCGTGATCTCGGCCGCCGGGGTGGCCGCCGAGGAGGGCGCGCGCTCCACCATCCCGCTCGTCGCGACGAAGGGCCGGGCGTCGTACCTCGGCGCGCGGTCGGCGGGCCACCTGGACCCCGGCGCGCGGTCGAGCGAGCTCATCCTGCGCGCCGCCGCCGACGCGGCGGGCTCCCCGCCCGCGGCCGGCGCGGCCTGAGCGGTCCCGCGCTGCTCGGGTAGCCTCGCGGCGTGACCGACCCGGACGCCGCCGCCGGCGCGCCCACCCCCGCGATCGTCCGCAAGCGACCCGCCACGGTGGTCTTCGCCGAGACGGTGCTGGTGCTCGAGGCGTTCGTCGCGCTCTTCGCGACGCTGGTGGCGTTCGGGCTGCGGGTGGCACCCGCCGGCGCGGTGTGGGCGGCCGGCGCCCTGCTCGTCGTGCTGCTCCTGGCGCTGTCGCGCGTCCAGTCCCGCGGCTGGGGCCGCGTCGCCGGCTCGGTGGCGCAGGCGCCGCTGCTGGCCTGCGGGCTGGCGGTGCCGATGATGTGGTTCGTCGGGGGCCTGTTCGCGGTGCTCTGGACGGCGCTGCTGGCGCTCGGAGCGAGGATCGACCGGGAGCGCGCCGCGTTCGACGCCGCGCACCCCGACGCGGTGGAACCGCCGCGGCCACGCCGCCCGGCCTAGGTCCCGGGCGCCCGACCGCTAGGGTTGCGGGCCATGGCAGATCTCCAGCGCACCCTGGTCCTCGTCAAGCCGGACGGCGTGCGCCGCGGGCTGGTCGGAGAGGTGCTCCGCCGCATCGAGGCCAAGGGCTACACGCTGGCCGCGCTGGACCTGCGGGTGGCCGACGAGGCGCTGCTGGCCGAGCACTATGCCGAGCACGCGGGCAAGCCCTTCGTCGGCCCGCTCATCGCGTTCATGTCCTCGGGCCCCGTGGTCGCCGCCGTGGTCGAGGGGCACGCGGTGGTGGAGGGCTTCCGGTCGCTGGCCGGCGCCACCAACCCCACGGCGGCCGCGCCCGGCACCATCCGCGGCGACCTGGCCCGCGACTGGGGAACGGCCGTGATCGAGAACATCGTGCACGGCTCCGACTCGCCCGAGTCGGCCGCCCGCGAGATCGCCCTCTGGTTCCCGGGGCGCTAGCCCCGCCCTCCCCGTCCCCGGGGTCACGCCCCCGTAGGCTGCCGCCGTGCACCTGAAGACCCTGACGCTGCGCGGCTTCAAGTCGTTCGCCTCGGCGACGACCCTGAGCTTCGAGCCGGGGATCACGTGCGTCGTCGGGCCGAACGGCTCGGGCAAGTCCAACGTCGTCGACGCCCTGACGTGGGTGATGGGCGAGCAGGGCGCCAAGACGCTGCGCGGCGGCTCGATGGAGGACGTCATCTTCGCCGGCACCGCGGCGCGCCCGCCGCTGGGCCGCGCCGAGGTTGCGCTGACCATCGACAACGCCGACGGCCTGCTGCCCATCGAGTACTCCGAGGTGACCATCTCGCGGACGCTGTTCCGCAACGGTGGGTCCGAGTACGCGATCAACGGCCGCACGTGCCGCCTGCTGGACATCCAGGAGCTGCTGTCCGACACGGGCATGGGCCGGCAGATGCACGTCGTGGTGGGCCAGGGTCGGCTCGACGAGGTGCTGCGCGCCACGCCCGAGGAGCGGCGCGCCTTCATCGAGGAGGCGGCCGGCGTGCTCAAGCACCGCCGCCGCAAGGAGAAGGCGCTGCGCAAGCTGGACGCGATGCAGGCCAACCTGACGCGCCTGAACGACCTGACCGGCGAGATCCGCCGCCAGCTGGGCCCGCTCGGGCGGCAGGCGGAGGTGGCGCGCAAGGCCTCGGTGGTCCAGGGCGACCTGCGCGACGCCCGCGCCCGCCTGCTGGCCGACGAGCTGGCCCAGCTGTCCGCGCAGCTGCAGCAGGAGGTGGCCGACGAGACCGCGCTGCTGGCGCGGCGCGACGCGGTCGAGGCCGAGCTGGCGCAGGTGCGGGGCCGGCTCGCCGCGCTGGAGCGCGAGGCCGCCGTGGCCGCCCCGGCGCTCGCGGAGGCCGGTGAGGTCTGGTACCGGCTGTCGGCGCTGCGGGAACGGCTGCGCGGCACGGCGTCCCTGGCGGCGGACCGGGCCCGGCTCCTCGGCGAGCCGGAGCCGGAGCGGGCGTCGCAGGACGTCGACGGGCTGGTGGCCCAGGCCGCGCGGGTGCGGGCCGCCGAGGCCGAGCTGGCGCGCGAGGTGCAGGAGGCCCGGACCGGGCTGGATGCGGCGGTGGCGCAGCGGCAGGCGGCCGAGCAGGAGGCCGCCGCCGCCGAGCGCGACCTGGCCGCGGCGCTGCGCGCGGCGGCGGACCGGCGCGAAGGGGTCGCCCGGCTCGCCGGCCAGGTGGGTGCGCGCCGCAGCCGCCTGGAGGCGGCGGGTGAGGAGACGGGCCGCCTGCGGCAGGCCCTGGCCGCTGCCGAGGGCCGCGCGCTCGACGCGACCACGCGGTTCGCCGCGCTGGAGACGCAGGTGACGGGCGCCGAGGAGGGCGAGGAGGGGCTGGACGCCGCGCACGAGGCCGCGGTGCAGGCCCTCCAGGACTCCGCCGCGCATCTCGCGTCGATCGTCGAGCGGCTGGCGGCGGCCGAGCGGGAGCGGGGCGAGCTGACGGCGCGGGCGGAGACGCTGGAGATGTCCCTGGACCGCAAGGACGGTGCGGGCGCCCTGCTCGCGGCGGACGCCCTGGGCGGCACGATCGGCTCGGTCGCCGCGCTGCTGTCCGTCGACCCGCGCGACGAGGAGGCGATCGTCGCCGCCCTCGGCCCGCTCGCGGACGCCGTGGCGGTCGAGTCGGTCGAGGCGGCGGTCGACGCGATCCGCTTCCTGCGCACGCAGGACGCCGGTCGCGCCACCCTGCTGGTGGGCACGAGCCACGACGAGCCCACCGCGCTGGCCGGGCTGCCGGCCGGCGCGCAGGCCGCGGTCGACCTGGTGCGGGCGCCGTCGCGCGTCCGCCCGACCGTGCGGGCCCTGCTGGCGGGGGTGGTGGTCGTCGACGACCTGGCCGCAGCGCGGGCGGTGCTGGCGCAGCGCCCCGAGCTCGTCGTGGCGACGCGCACCGGTGACCTGCTGTCCTCGCGCCGCGCGTCCGGAGGCTCGGCCACCGCGCCGAGCGCGCTGCACCTGCAGGCCGCGCTCGACGAGGCGCGGGCGGGTGTCGCGGCGGCGACGTCGAGCGCCGAGCGTCTCCGGTTCGAGCTGTCGGCGGCGCAGCAGGCACGCGCGGACGCCCAGGCCGAGTACGACCGCACCCTCGACCGGCTCAACGAGTCGGACGCGGCGCTGGCCGCCGTCGCGGAGCAGCTGGCGGGTCTGGGGTCGGTGGCTCGTGCGGCGCGCGGCGAGGCGGAGCGGTTGCGGGCGTCCCTCGACGCGGCGGCGCGCACCATCGACGAGGACGCCGCCGCGCTCGCCGAGCTGACGGAGCGGCTCGCCGCGGCCGAGACGGAGCCGGCCGAGTCGGACGCCCGGATCGCCGAGGGCAGCGCCGAGCGCGACCGGCTGGCCGCGCAGGCGGCGCAGGCGCGCGGCCGCGAGACCGATGCCCGCCTGACGCTGCGCACCGCCGAGGAGCGGGCCCGGGCGCTCGCGGGTCGCGCGGAGTCGCTCGAGCGCGCCGCCGAGGCGGAGCGGGACGCGCGGGACCGGGTGGCGCGGCGCCAGGAGCTGCGGGCGCGGCACGCCGCGGCGGCCCGCGCCGTCCAGGCGGGCGCTGCGCGCACCCTGTCGGCCCTCGAGGAGTCGCTGAGCCTCGCGGCCGACCAGCGCGCGGCCGCCGAGGCGACGCGCTCCGAGCGCGACGTTGCGCTGGCGGAGGCCCGGGCGGCGGTGGAGCGGCTGGCGGCCGAGCTGGCCCAGCTGACCGACGTCGCGCACCGCGACGAGGTGGCGCGCACGCAGCAGCGCGCCCGCGTCGACGCGCTGGCCCAGCGCTCCGTCGAGGAGCTGGGCATCGATCCGGAGGTGCTCGTCGACGAGTACGGGCCGCACCGCGACGTGCCCGTGCTGCTCGCGCCGGGCGCGCAGCCCGATGAGGACGCGCCGCGGGCCGTGCCGTACGTGCGCGAGGAGCAGGAGAAGCGGCTGCGGGCCGCCGAGCGCGCGCTGGCGCTGCTGGGCCGCGTCAACCCGCTGGCGCTGGAGGAGTTCGAGGCGCTCGAGGAGCGGCACAAGTTCCTGTCCGAGCAGCTGACCGACCTGAAGAAGTCCCGCGCGGACCTGCTGCAGATCGTCTCCGACATCGACGAGCGCGTCGAGCAGGTGTTCGCCGACGCGTTCGCGGACACCGCGGCGCAGTTCGAGCAGGTGTTCGGCCGGCTGTTCCCCGGCGGCGAGGGCCGGTTGCTCCTCACCGAGCCCGGCGACATGCTGGCGACCGGCATCGAGGTCGAGGCCCGGCCGGCCGGCAAGAAGGTCAAGCGCCTGTCGCTGCTGTCCGGCGGCGAGCGGTCGCTCACCGCGGTGGCTCTGCTGGTGGCGATCTTCCGTGCCCGCCCGAGCCCGTTCTACGTCATGGACGAGGTGGAGGCCGCGCTCGACGACACGAACCTGGGTCGCCTGCTGGAGCTGCTGCGCGAGCTGCAGTCCAGCTCCCAGCTGCTCGTCGTCACGCACCAGAAGCGGACCATGGAGATCGCGGACGCGTTGTACGGCGTGACGATGCGCGACGACGGCGTCAGCGCGGTGATCAGCCAGCGGCTGCGGGAGGACGTCCCGGCCTGACGTCCGCCCACCGGACGGCGCGGGTCCGCCGACCGGGACGGTCCGTGGCCGGTCGGTGAAGGTTCGGTGCCGCCTCGGTGACGCGGCGGGGGAGGGGAGCCCCGTCCGCCGGGGGGCGGGTGACGATGGCGGCATGGCCGTCGTCCTCCTCGTGATCGTTGCCGTCCTCGCCGCCGCTGCCGTCGCACTCCTCGCGCTGGGGCAGGCGCCGACCGGCGACGGGGAGCGGCCGCTGCGCGCCCTGCGGCGGGGGCTCGCGGCACGCCGCCACCCCGACGCCGACCAGCGCGCCGCCGCACGGGCCGCGGCGGTGGAGCCGGTCGACGTGTCGCTCGGCGAGATGCTCGCCGCCAACGTCGAGGACGGGGCCGGTTACGTGCGGCCCGGCGACATCGCCGGGTCGTGGCAGCTGGCGGCCGCGCGCGTGCGCCCGGGCCGGCGGGGGTACGGGGCCTGACGAGTTGGCGGGCCGGCCGACGCGCCGCCGCCGGGACGCGGGGCGCCGTGCCGCGCGCCGCTGACGTTCGCGCCACGCCTGCCCCGACCGCCAGACTGTCCCGGTGATCGATCAGAGCCTCTGGATCTGGGTCCTCCTCGGGGTCCTCGTCGTCGCGGCGGTGGTGGCCGCCGTGGTCGTCGTGCGCCGCCGCCGGGGTCTGCCCCCGGCACCGCGTCCCGACGAGCCCGCCCCGCCGGTCGGCGCCGCGCCGCCGCCGGTGGTCGTCGCGCCGCCGGCGCCCCCCGACGCTCCGGTGCCGCCCGAGGCTCCGGCCGCTCCGGCGGTCGAGGCGCCCGCCCCGACGGCGGGACGGCTGGTGCGGCTGCGCGACCGCCTCGCCCGGTCGGGGTCCCCGCTCGGCGCCCGGCTGCTCGCGGTGCTGTCCCGCGACCGGCTGTCGGACGACGACTGGGACGAGCTGGAGGAGACGCTGCTGCTGGCGGACGTGGGGGCCGGTCCCACGGCCGAGCTGCTGGACGCGCTGCGCACGCAGGTGCGCGTCACGGGCGTCGGAGAGCCGGAGCACGTGCGCGCCCTGCTGCGGGAGCAGCTCGTCGCGCTCGTCGACCCGGCGCTGGACCGCTCGCTGCACACCGCCCCGACGCGGCTCGAGGACGGCGACGTCGCGCCGGCCGTGGTGCTCGTCGTCGGCGTCAACGGCACCGGCAAGACGACCACGGTGGGCAAGCTGGCGCGCGTGCTCGTCGCCGACGGCCGCAGCGTGGTGCTGGGCGCGGCCGACACGTTCCGGGCCGCTGCGGCCGAGCAGCTGACCACCTGGGGAGCCCGCGTCGGGGTGCCGACGGTGCGGGGCGCGCAGGGCGCCGACCCGGCGTCCGTCGCGTTCGACGCCGTGCGCGCCGGCCGCGAGCAGGGCGCCGACGTGGTGCTGGTCGACACGGCAGGACGGCTGCAGAACAAGGCCGGCCTCATGGACGAGCTGGGCAAGATCACGCGCGTCCTCACCCGCGTCGCACCGCTGTCGGAGGTGCTGCTGGTGCTCGACGCCACCACCGGACAGAACGGGCTGAGCCAGGCGCGCGTGTTCACCGAGGTGGCCGGGGTGACCGGCATCGTGCTGACCAAGCTCGACGGCACCGCGAAGGGCGGGATCGTCGTCGCCGTCCAGCGGGAGCTCGGGCTGCCCGTCAAGCTCGTCGGGCTCGGGGAGGGCCCGGACGACCTGGCGCCGTTCGACGTCGAGGCGTTCGTGGACGGTCTTCTCGGATCGTGAGCCGTCCCGTGGTGGCGTCACACGATGTTTACGCCGGACCGCGTGACGTGACGCACCCGTAACGCGGGCGGCTATCGGGGGAAACGGGGTCACAGCACCGTGGGACCCGCGTCCAGCCGCCCGGCTGGCCACGGGAGAAACGGGTACTGCGGATGCTTGCGGAGTTCACGCTCGACTCCGGCAATACCGCCTGGATGCTGACGTCCTCGGTGATCGTCCTCATGATGACGGTCCCCGCACTGGCGTTCTTCTACGGCGGCATCGCCCGGGGAAAGTCCGTCCTCAACATGCTGATGATGAACTACGTCGCCGCCGGGACGGTCGGGTTCGTCTACCTGCTGTGGGGCTACTCGATGTCCTTCGGGACGGACATCGCGGGGATCCACCAGTTCTTCGGCAACCCCTTCCAGTGGTTCGGCCTGGAGGGGCTGACGGACGACTCCAGCCTGATGGCCGGCGTCGGCGTGCCGGCCTTCGTCGCGGTGGCGTTCCAGGTGACGTTCGCCGTGATCACCGTCGCGCTGATCACGGGTGCGATCGCCGACCGCATCAAGTTCGGCACCTGGGTGGCCTTCACCGTCGTCTGGGCGACGATCGTCTACTTCCCGCTGGCGCACATGGTGTGGGGCGGCGGCTTCCTCTCCGGCAACGGGCCGTTCGCGTCCATCGCCACCCCGATCGACTTCGCCGGCGGCACGGTGGTCCACATCGACGCCGGAGCCGCGGGCCTCGCGCTCGCGCTGCTGCTCGGCAAGCGCAAGGGCTGGCCGAGGGAGCCCATGCGTCCGCACAACCTGCCGTTCGTCATGCTGGGCGCCGCGCTCCTGTGGATCGGCTGGTTCGGCTTCAACGCCGGGTCCGAGTTCGCCGCGGACGGCACCGCGGGCCGTGCGTGGCTCAACACGTTCGCGGCCACGTGCGTGGCGATGCTCGCCTGGCTGGTGACGGAGAAGGTCCGCGACGGCAAGGCGACGTCGCTGGGCGCCGCGTCCGGCATCGTCGCGGGACTCGTGGCGATCACGCCCGCCGCGGCGGCGGTGGACACGTGGGGTGCCATGGCGATCGGTGCGGTCGCCGGCGTGCTCTGCGCCCTGGCGATCGGCCTGAAGTACCGGCTCGGCTACGACGACGCGTTCGACGTGGTGGGCGTCCACCTCGTCGGCGGCCTGACGGGCACCATCCTCCTCGGGCTCTTCGCGACGACCAACCAGATGGCCTGGTACCCCGAGGGCGCGAAGGACGGCCTCCTCTACGGCGGGGGCGTCGACCAACTGGTGACGCAGGTGCTCGTCGCCGCCGTCGCGGCGGTGTTCTCGTTCGTTCTGACCTACGCCATCGGCCTGGTCCTCAGGGCGATCGGCGGCCTGCGGCTCTCCGACGAGGTGGAGGTCGGCGGCATCGACCTCGCCGTGCATGGCGAGACCGCGTACGAGACTCTTGCCACCCGTGTCGTGTCGGAGGTGAAGTGATGACGAAGCTCGTGACCGCGGTCATCCAGCCGCATCGGCTGGACGACGTGAAGTCGGCCCTCGAGGGGGCCGGCGTGCGCGGCCTGACGGTGACCGAGGCGAGCGGCTACGGCCGTCAGCGGGGCCACACGGAGGTGTACCGCGGTGCGGAGTACACCGTGGACCTGGTGCCCAAGGTGAAGATCGACGTCCTGGTCACGGACGAGGACGCCGAGGCCGTCCTGGGCGTGATCGTCCAGGCGGCGCGCACCGGCAAGATCGGCGACGGCAAGGTCTGGGTGGTCCCGGTCGAGGAGGTCGCCCGCGTGCGCACCGGCGAGCGCGGCGCGGGGGCCCTCTAGTCCCGTGACCGGAGGGTCGGCCCCCGCGGGGCCCGCCGGACCGGGCCGGCCGCAGGCCCCGCACCCCGCGGTGCGGGACCTGCACCGGCAACGACTCACGCTGGCGGCGCGCCTGGCGGGGCCGGGATCGGACGGCGTGGCGCGGCGGCGCGCCGTCGCGGACCTCGTCGTGCGCGGCCTGGGGGAGCTGTGGCAGCAGGCGACGGCGGGCCTGGACACGTCCGGCGTCGCGCTGGGCGCGGTGGGCAGCATCGGGCGGGGCGACGCCTCGCCGGCCTCCGACCTCGACCTGCTGCTGGTCCACGAGGGCGCCGGCCGGTCGCCCGACGAGCTCGCGCGGCTGGCCGAGCGGCTCTGGTACCCACTCTGGGACGCCGGCCTGGAGCTCGACCACTCGGTGCGCTCGCTCGCGCAGTGCCGGCAGGTGGCCAGCACCGACCTGCCCGCCGCGGTCGGCCTGCTCGAGCTGCGGCACGTCGCGGGCGACCCGGCGGTGGTGGCCCGCGCGATGTCCGCGCTGCTGGCGGACTGGCGCTCCGCCGCCCGGCGGCGGCTGCCGGAGCTGCTGGCCGGCACGCGGTCGCGGGCCGACCGCCACGGCGAGCTCGCCTACCTGGTCGAGCCCGACCTCAAGGAGGCCCGGGGTGGGATCCGCGACGCGGTGGTGCTGTCCGCGCTGGCCGCCACCTGGCTGACGGACCGCCCGCACGGCGCCGTCGACGCGTGCTACCACCACCTGCTCGACGTGCGGGACACCGTGCAGCTGGTCACGGGCCGGCACACCAACCGGTTGCTGCTCGCGGACCAGGACGAGGTCGCCGCCCGCGTCGGGTTCGACGACCGTGACGACCTGCTCGCCTCGATCGCCGAGGCCGGGCGGGTGATCTCCTCCGCGCTGGACACCACGGCCCGCACCGCAAGCCGGGCACTCCAGCGGTCCGCGCCCAAGCCCTTCCTGGTGCGGGGCCGGCGCCGGCCGCCGCTGCTGCGGGCGATCGCCGAGGGGCTCGTCGAGCACGACGGCGAGCTGGTGCTGGCGCCCGACACCCACCCGGCGCAGGATCCCGTGCTGTCGCTGCGGGCGGCCGCGGCGGCGGCGCGCACCGGGCTGGTGCTCTCGCCGGTGACGGTGGCCAGCCTCGAGGCGACACCGCCGTTGCCCGTCCCGTGGCCGGACCAGGCTCGCCGCCGGCTCGTCGAGCTGCTCGCCTCCGGCCCCGCCCAGGTGGCGGTCTGGGAGGCGCTCGACCTGGCCGGGGTGGTCACCACCTGGATCCCGGAGTGGGCGGGGGTGCGCAACCGGCCGCAGCGCTCGCCGATCCACCGCCACACCGTGGACCGACACCTGGTGGAGACCGTCGCGCGCGTGGCCTCCGACCGGCCCGCGGGGGACTCGTCGACCCTGCTCCTGGCGGCGCTGCTGCACGACATCGGCAAGCGTGCCGGGATCGCCGACCACGCGGCGGAGGGCGCCCGGCTCGCCGGGCCGATCGTCGCGCGGATGGGGTTCGCCGGCCCGGTGGTCGACGACGTGACGCGCCTGGTCCGCGAGCACCTGACGCTGTCGGAGCTGGCGACCACGCAGGACCCCACCGACCCGCGCACCGTCGCCCGCCTCGTCGACGCCGTGGCCGGGCGCCCGGACCTGCTGGTGCTGCTGCGCGCCCTGACGGAGGCGGACGCCTCCGCGGCCGGCCCGCAGGCGTGGACGGCGTGGCGGGGGGCCCTCGTCGACGAGCTGGTCGGCCGGGCCCAGGTGGCCATGGGTACGCTGGGACGTCCGCGCGCCGAGTGAACGAGGTTGGTACGAAGCGGTGTTCAACTCCCTGTCCGACCGTCTCTCGGCGACCTTCCGGAACCTGCGCACGCGCGGCCGGCTGTCCGAGGCGGACGTCGACGCGACCGTGCGCGAGATCCGTCGGGCCCTGCTCGACGCGGACGTCGCTGTGCCCGTGGTGCGCCAGTTCACCGCCGCCGTGCGCGAGCGCGCGCTCGGGGCGGAGGTCTCCGGGGCGCTCAACCCGGCGCAGCAGGTCGTCAAGATCGTCCACGAGGAGCTCGTCGCGATCCTCGGCGGCGCCACCCGCACGCTCGGCTTCGCCAAGCGCCCGCCCACCGTGATCCTGCTGGCCGGCCTGCAGGGCGCGGGCAAGACCACCCTGGCCGGCAAGCTCGCGGTGCACCTCAAGGAGCAGGGGCACACGCCGTTGCTCGTCGCGGCGGACCTCCAGCGGCCCAACGCCGTCACCCAGCTCCAGGTGGTGGGCGAGCGGGCGGGCGTGCCCGTGTTCGCGCCGCACCCCGGCAACCAGGCGACCGACGACCTCGAGGCGCCGCCCGCCGGCGCCGACCCCGTCGCCGTGGCGCGCTCCGGCGTCGCGACGGCGACCGAGCGGCAGCACGACGTGGTGATCGTCGACACCGCCGGCCGGCTCGGCGTCGACGCGGCGATGATGCGGCAGGCGGCGGACATCCGCGACGCCGTGCGGCCCGACGAGATCCTGTTCGTCGTCGACGCGATGATCGGCCAGGACGCGGTGACCACCGCCCAGGCGTTCGCCGAGGGCGTCGGGTTCACCGGCGTGGTGCTGAGCAAGCTCGACGGCGACGCCCGCGGCGGCGCGGCCCTCTCGGTGGCGACCGTCACCGGGCGGCCCATCCTCTTCGCGTCCACCGGCGAGCGGCTGGACGACTTCGAGGTGTTCCACCCGGACCGGATGGCCTCGCGCATCCTCGACATGGGCGACGTGCTCACCCTGATCGAGCAGACGCAGAAGGCGTTCGACGCCGAGCAGGCCGAGCGGATGGCCGGCAAGCTGGCGTCCGGCGAGGGCTTCACGCTCGAGGACTTCCTGGTGCAGATGCAGCAGCTGCGCAACGCCGGGCCGCTGAAGAAGATGCTGGGGATGCTGCCCGGCATGGGCCAGATGCGCGAGGCGATCGACTCCTTCGACGAGCGCGAGGTGGACCGCGTCCAGGCGATCATCCAGTCGATGACGCCCGCGGAGCGCACCGCGCCGAAGATCATCAACGGCTCGCGCCGCGCGCGGATCGCCCGCGGGTCCGGTACCACGCCCCAGGACGTCAACCAGCTCCTGGACCGCTTCGAGGCGGCGCAGAAGATGATGCTCCAGATGGCCAAGACCGGCGGCATGCCCTCGATGGGCAACCTGCCCGGCAGCGGCAAGAAGGCGAGGGGCCGGGTCGCCCCGCCGCCCAAGCGGCCCAAGGGCAAGTCGGGCAACCCGGCGAAGCGCGCGCAGCAGGAGCAGGACGCCGCCGCACGCCGCTCGGCCGCGCCGGCCGCCCCGCCGTCGGCGCCGGGCTCGGCGTTCGGCCTGGGCGCGGCGACCCCGCCGGCCGATCCGGCCGACGTCAAGATCCCCGGGCTCGGCGGCCTGTTCGGCGGCCGGTAGGTGGCGGTGCACCTGCGCGGGCCGGTGCTGCTCGGCGACGAGCGCGTGGCGGGCGAGGCGTGGGTGGTGGGGGACAGGCTGACGTTCTCCCGCCCGGCCGGCCCGGTGGACGACGAGCTGACGGGCTGGGTGCTGCCGGGCCTGGTGGACGTGCACTGCCACGTGGGGCTGGCGGAGGCGGGGGCGGTGGACGCGGCCACCGCGGAGCGCCAGGCGCTGGCGGACCGCGACTCGGGCGTGCTGCTGGTCCGCGACGCCGGATCGCCGTCGGACACCCGCTGGATGGACGCCCGGGAGGACCTGCCGCGGCTGCTGCGTGCCGGTCACCACCTGGCCCGGCCCAAGCGCTACCTGCGCGACTACGCCCGCGAGCTGGCCTCGCCCGACGAGCTGCCGGAGGCGGTGGCGCAGGAGGCCGCCCGCGGCGACGGCTGGGTCAAGCTCGTCGGCGACTGGATCGACCGGGAGGCGACCGGTGACCTGACCCCGCTGTGGTCGCCCGCGCTGCTGGCGGACGCGGTCACGGCGGCGCACGCCGCGGGCGCCCGCGTCACGGCGCACACCTTCGCCACCGAGACGCTCGACGCGCTGCTGGACGCCGGCATCGACTGCCTGGAGCACGCCACCGGCGCGAGCCCCGACCAGATCGAGCGGATCGCCGCCGCCGGCGTCCCGGTGACGGCGACGCTGCTCCAGATCGCCCAGTTCGACGCGATCGCCGACCGCGCCGGCCGGTACCCGCGGTTCGGCGCGCGGATGCGGGCGATGGGCACGCGCCGCTACGACCAGGTGCGCGACCTGTACGACGCGGGCGTGCCGGTGCTGGTGGGCACGGACGCCGGCGGCACCATCGCGCACGGCCGGCTGCCCGACGAGGCCGCGGAGCTGGTGGCGGCGGGCATCCCCGCGGCCGAGGTGGTAGCGGCGGCGAGCTGGCGGACGCGCGCCTGGCTCGGAGTCCCGTCGCTCGACGAGGGCGCCCCGGCCGACCTGGTGGTGTACCCGGTGGACCCGCGCGCGGACATCCGCGTCCTGGCGGCACCGACCGCGGTGGTGCTGCGCGGCACCCGCGTCGCGTAGTGGTTGGGGCGCCCGCGGGCGTCTGGCACAATGGGCGGCTGTACTCGGCGGGTGCAGCCCCTCTACCTGCTCCCAGCCGCGTCCCGGCTCCGACCGGCGCCCATCCCCACGGGCCGCGCGTGAGGGCCAACCCCAAGACATCAGGAGAACATCCGCTCGTGGCCACCAAGATCCGCCTCAAGCGCCTGGGCAAGATCCGCGCGCCGTACTACCGCATCGTCGTCGCCGACTCGCGCTCGCGTCGCGACGGCAAGGTGATCGAGGAGATCGGCAAGTACCACCCCACCGAGGACCCGTCGGTCATCGAGGTCGACTCGGCGCGCGCGCAGTACTGGCTCGGCGTCGGCGCACAGCCGACCGACCAGGTGCGGGTGCTGTTCAAGATCACCGGTGACTGGCAGAAGTTCAAGGGCGAGCCGGGCACCGAGGGCACGCTGAGGGTCAAGGCCGGCAAGGTCGACCCGAAGGCTGCCGTCGAGGCCGCCGCCGCGGACGCCGAGAAGGTCAAGGCGACGGCGTCGCAGAAGAAGGCCGCCGTCGAGGCCGCGCCCCAGGAGGCTCCGGCCACCGCCGCCGAGCCGGCCGAGGCGCCCGTCGAGGCCGAGCAGGCCTGATGCTCGCCGACGCGCTCGAGCACCTGGTGCGGGGCATCGTCGACCACCCGGACGACGTCCAGGTGCGGTCGGCGACCCTGCGCCGCGGCGAGCTGCTCGAGGTGCGCGTCCACCCGGACGACCTTGGGCGCGTCATCGGCCGCGCCGGGCGCACCGCCCGTGCGCTGCGCACGGTGGTCAACGCCCTGTCCCGGACGGGCTCGGTGCGCGTCGACGTCGTCGACGTCGACCGGCGCTGAGTTCCCGCCACCGGGAGGTGGTCGCGTGCAGCTGACCGTCGCCCGGATCGGCCGCGCCCACGGGTTGCGCGGCGAGGTCGCCCTCGACGTGCGCACCGACGCGCCGGACGAGCGGCTGGCCGCCGGCACGGTGCTCGCCACCGTCCCGGCCGGCGCCGGACCGCTGACGGTGGTCCGCACCCGCGTGCAGCAGGACCGCTGGTTCGCGACCTTCGCCGGCGTGGACGACCGCACCGCCGCGGAGGCGCTGCGCGGCGTCGAGCTCGTCGTCGACACGGACGTCGCCGGGCCCGACGAGGACGACGACGAGGACGCCTGGTACCCGCACCAGCTCGCGGGGCTGCGCGTGGAGCACGTGGACGGCCGGACGCTCGGCGAGGTCGTCGGGCTGCGCACGGCCCCCGCGCACGACCTGCTGGTGGTCCGCGAGACGGGTGGCGCGCAGACCCTGGTGCCGTTCGTCCGGGCGATCGTCCCGGTGGTCGACGTCCCGGGTGGCCGCGTGGTCCTCGACCCCCCGGGCGGGCTGCTCGCCTCGGACGCCGCGAACCTCGTCGTGTCCGACGACCGCGCCACGGGCGAGCGCGAGGACGGCTGACGTGCGCATCGACGTCGTCACCATCTTCCCGGAGTACCTGGCGCCCCTGGAGCTGTCGCTGGTCGGCAAGGCCCGTGAGGCCGGCGTGCTGGACGTGCGCGTCCACGACCTGCGCGGCTGGGCGACCGACCGGCACCGGACGGTGGACGACACCCCGTTCGGTGGCGGCGCCGGCATGGTGATGCGGCCGGACGTGTGGGGCCGCGCGCTGGACCATCTGCTCGCGGAGGGGCCGGCGCGGCTCGTCGTGCCCACGCCGTCCGGGGAGCCGTTCACGCAGCGGACCGCCGAGGCGCTGGCGACCGAGGACCGGCTGGTCATCGCGTGCGGGCGCTACGAGGGGATCGACGCGCGCGTCGTCGAGCGCTACCGGCCGCAGGTGCCGGTCAGCGAGGTGTCGCTCGGGGACTACGTGCTCAACGGGGGAGAGGTGGCGGCGCTCGTCGTCGTCGAGGCCGTCGGCCGGCTGCTGCCGGGCGTGGTCGGCAACCCCGAGTCCCTCGTCGAGGAGTCGCACGGTGCCGACGGCCTGCTCGAGTACCCCGTGTACACCAAGCCCGCGTCGTGGGCCGGCCTGGACGTGCCGGAGGTGCTGCTGTCCGGCCATCACGCGAAGGTGGAGCGATGGCGGCGCGACCGGGCGCTGGAGCGGACGGCGGCGGTCCGGCCGGACCTGCTGGCCGCGCTCGACCCGGCGCGCCTCGACCGCCGGGACCGCGAGACGCTCGCCGGCCTCGGATGGGTGGTCGCCGGCGACCGGCTGGAGCGCGTGCCCCCGGCGTGAGTCGGCGTGCCCCCGCTGGGCCTGCGGCGTGCTCCGCCTCACCCGCCGGTCGCCCGGGCGGTCGCCCGTGTGGCAGACTGGCCCGCTGGTGTGCGCCGGCTGTGCTCCTCTGCCGCAGGGGAGGGTCGCCCGGCGCCCGGGCCTCCCGGTCCGCACCGAGTCTCAATCCGGTCCCTCGGGCCACCCGCCCCGCTCATCCGTGCACGACGAGCGGCGAGGCTGGCGCCGACGACGTCCCTGACCCGCGGCAGGACGAGAAAGCGACACCGATCATGCACACGCTCGACTCCGTCGACTCCGGCTCGCTGCGCGACGACGTCCCCGACTTCCGCGCCGGCGACACGGTGAAGGTCAACGTCAAGGTGGTCGAGGGCAACCGCTCCCGCATCCAGGCGTTCCAGGGTGTCGTCATCGGACGCCAGGGCAGCGGCGTCCGCGAGACGTTCACCGTCCGCAAGATCAGCTTCGGCGTCGGCGTGGAGCGCACCTTCCCGGTGCACGCCCCCACCGTCGACTCGGTCGAGGTGGTCACCCGCGGCGACGTTCGCCGCGCCAAGCTGTACTACCTGCGCAACCTGCGCGGCAAGGCTGCGAAGATCCGCGAGCGGCGCGACAACGCGCCGGCCCCTCGCGCCTGACATCACCCGACGGCGGGGCGGTCCCTGGGGGGCCGCCCCGCCGTCGTCGTCCCGTCGTCTCGCGGGGCGTCGGCGTCCTCGGCCCCGGGCCGGGCATGCGAGGCTGTGCGGGTGAGCGAGTGGCGTCCTGACGGGCCCGGGCAGGATCCCGCGGCATGGACCTCCGGCAGCGGGACCCCCTCCAGCGCCGGGGCGGTGCCGCCGGCCGTCGAGCCCGCGTTCGTCCAGCCCGCCCCGCCCGATGCGCCATCCGGGCCGGCGGGGGCGACCGGGCGTCGCTCGCGCCGCACGGCCGCGCCAGCAGCGGGTGGGCCGCTCACCTGGCTGCGCGAGACGGCGATCATCCTCCTCAGCGCGCTCGTGCTGTCGCTCCTGGTCAAGACGTTCCTGGTGCAGGCGTTCTGGATCCCGTCGCAGTCGATGCACGACACCCTGATCGAGGACGACCGGATCCTCGTCAACAAGCTGGCGCCCGGCCCCGTCGCCCTGCACCGGGGCGATGTCGTCGTGTTCAAGGACCCGGGCGGATGGCTGGACGCCCAGCCGGCGGTCGGCGACGGCACCGGCGGCCGGGTGGTCAACGACCTCCTGACCTTCGTCGGGCTGCGGCCGGTGGACGCGGGGCAGCACCTGGTCAAGCGGCTGATCGGCCTGCCGGGCGACGTCGTGTCCTGCCAGGGCCCGGGGCAGCAGGTGACGGTCAACGGCGTGGCGCTCGACGAGCCCTACCTGGCACCCGGCTCGGACCCGTGCGGGATGCCGTTCTCGGTGACGGTGCCGCCCGGGTCGCTGTGGGTGATGGGCGACAACCGGGACCACTCCGAGGACTCCCGCTACCACCAGGGCAACCCCGGCGGTGGCGCGGTGCCGGAGTCCAACGTGGTGGGCGTCGCGTTCGTCGTCGTCTGGCCGGCCGACCGCTGGACGCTGCTGCACAACCCCTCGGCCACGTTCGCGAAGGTGCCCGACGCGGCATGACACCCCCCGTGCTGCCCCGGCCGGCCACCCCCGTCCCGCACCTGCGGCACGAGCGGGAGCTGCTGCGCGGTGGGGCGCGGCTGGTCGCCGGCATGGACGAGGTGGGCCGGGGCTCGCTCGCCGGTCCGGTCAGCGTCGGTGTCGTCGTCGTGGGCGAGGCCACCCGCTCGGCGCCGCGCGGGGTGGCGGACTCGAAGCTGCTCACCCCGGCGGCCCGGGAGGCGCTCCTGCCGGCGCTGCGGCGCTGGGGCCTGGCCCGGGCGGTGGGCCACGCGTCGTCCGACGAGATCGACCGGGTGGGCATCATGGCGGCGCTGCGGCTGGCCGGGCTGCGCGCGCTGGCCGCGGCGACGCAGGTGGTGGGGCCCGTCGACATCGTGCTGCTCGACGGCAACCACAACTGGCTCGGCGCGCCCGGCACGCTGTTCGACGAGATCGACGAGCCCGCCCTCGTGCCGCCGGTCCGGCTGCGCGTCAAGGCCGACCGCAGCTGCGCGAGCGTCGCGGCCGCCAGCGTGCTGGCCAAGTGCGAGCGCGACGCCCTCATGGTGTCGCTCGCGGCGGACCACCCGGTCTACGGCTGGGCCGAGAACAAGGGCTACGCCTCTCCGGACCACCTCGCCGCGCTGCGACGGCACGGCCCGTGCGTGCTCCACCGGCGTTCCTGGCGGCTTCCCGGGCTGGACGACGAGGTCGACGCGGTGCTGCGAGCCGCCGGTGTGGGGGGATGATGGCCCCGGGACGCAACGTCGGGAAGGCCGGGGGATGAGCGCGGAGGATCTGGAGAACTACGAGACCGACGCGGAGCTGGCGCTCTACCGCGAGTACCGCGACGTCGTCGGGCTCTTCTCCTACGTGGTGGAGACCGAGCGGCGGTTCTACCTGGCCAACCAGGTGGACCTGCAGGTGCGGTCCGCCGCGGGCGAGGTGTACTTCGAGGTGATGCTCGCCGACGCATGGGTGTGGGACGTCTACCGCTCGGCGCGCTTCGTCAAGTCGGTGCGCGTGGTGACCTTCAAGGACGTCAACGTGGAGGAGCTCGCCAAGGCCGAGCTCGACCTGGGGAGCGGCGCGGGCTTCGCCCGCTGACCCGACCACAGCCCGGCTCGCCGGGCCGCGCCCCGTGTGCCGCCGCCGGCGCTCGCCGGAGCGGAGGACCGTCCCGGCACCGTCACCGTCCGGAGGTGGTCCGGGTGCGGGCGAAGGACGCGGTGGGCAGGTACGGCGAGGACGTCGCGGCGGCGCACGTCGTCGCGGCGGGATGGCAGGTGCTGGACCGCAACTGGCGGTGCCGCGAGGGTGAGCTGGACCTCGTCGGGCTGGACGGGACCGAGCTGGTCGCGGTCGAGGTGAAGACGCGCAGGTCGCAGCGGTACGGACACCCGGCCCAGGCGGTGACGCCGGCGAAGCTGGCCCGGTTGCGACGGCTGACCGCGCTGTGGCTCGCCGCGCACGACGTCCACCCGGCCTCCGTGCGCATCGACGTGGTGGCGGTGAGCGTCCCGGGGGTGCGGCGCGGCGCACGTGGACCACCTCGTGGGGGTGCTCTGAGATGCCGCTGGGCCGCACCCGGGCCGTGTCGCTGCTGGGCCTGACGGGACACGTGGTGGACGTCGAGGCCCACCTGGCGCCCTCCCTGCCCGGGTTCTCGCTCGTCGGGCTGCCGGACGCCGCGCTCGCGGAGGCGCGGGACCGCGTGCGCGCCGCGGTGACGTCCTCGGGCCTGCCGTGGCCCAACCGGCGCATCACGGTCAACCTGTCGCCGGCCGCGCTGCCGAAGGCCGGCTCCGGGTTCGACCTGGCGATCGCGGTGGCGACGCTGGCGGGCGCCGGGCTGCTGGACCCGGCGGCCGCCGCCGGTGCGGTCCACCTGGGTGAGCTCGGTCTCGACGGGCGGCTGCGCCCGGTGCGCGGGGTGCTGCCCGCGGTCGCGGCGGCCGTCGCAGCGGGCTTCCCGCACGTGGTGGTCCCGGCGCCCGACGCGGCCGAGGCGGAGCTGGTCCCGGGCGCCCGGGTGGTCGGCGCGCACAGCCTGGCGGAGGTCGCCGCCCGGTACGGGGCCGATGTGCCGGTGCCCGACCTCGAGCCGGTGCCACGCGAGCCGGCGGCGCCGGTGGCCGTCGGCGACACCCCGGACATGGCCGACGTGGCGGGCCAGGCCGACGCGCGCCGCTGCCTCGAGGTGGCGGCCGCCGGGGGCCACCACCTCTTGATGGTGGGCCCGCCCGGCGTGGGCAAGACGATGCTCGCCGCGCGGCTGCCCGGGCTGCTCCCCGACCTGACCGAGGCGCAGGCCGTCGAGGTGACGGCGGTGCACTCCCTGGCGGGTGCGTTCGACCCCTCCGGCGGGCTGCTGCGGCGCCCCCCGTTCGAGGACCCGCACCACACCGCGACCCCCGCGAGCATCGTCGGCGGCGGATCGGGGATGCCGCGGCCCGGCGCCGCCTCGCGGGCGCACCGCGGCGTGCTGTTCCTCGACGAGGCACCCGAGTTCTCCACGGCCGTGCTGCAGACGTTGCGGCAGCCGATCGAGCACGGCGAGGTGGTGCTGCACCGCGCGGCGGGCGCCGCGCGCTACCCGGCACGCTTCCAGCTGGTGCTCGCCGCCAACCCCTGCCCGTGCGGCCGCGCCAGCGGCAAGGGACTGAGCTGCACCTGCAGCGCCGCCCTGCGGCGGCGCTACTTCGGGAAGCTGTCCGGCCCCCTGCTGGACCGCATCGACCTCCAGGTCCACCTGAGCGACGCGCGGGCGTCGGACCGCCCGGGGGAGTCGACGGCGGTGGTCGCCGCCCGGGTGGCGCAGGCGCGGGACGCGGCCGCCGTCCGGCTGGCGGGCACGGGCTGGACGACGAACGGCGAGGTGCCCGGAGCGTGGCTGCGCCGGCGGCTCGGTCCCGACCGCTCCCTGACCGCCGCGCTCGACCGCGACGTCGACCGCGGCGTGCTGAGTCCGCGCGGCGTGGACCGGGTGCTGCGCCTCGCCTGGACGCTCGCCGACCTCGCGGGGCTGGTGGCACCCACCCATGTGGAGGTCGAGGAGGGGTATGCCCTGCGGACCCGGGGCCAGCGGGCATGAACGACGAGGTCCGCGCAAGGGTGGTGTGGAGCGCCGTCGCCGAGCCCGGGGACCGGATGGCCGGCGCCCTGGTGCGGCTGCTCGGTGCTGCCGGTGCGCTGTCCTGGGTCAGGGACGCCGCGCGCGGCGTGCCCGACTGGCGGGCGTTGCACGCGGTGGCCGGGCCGGACCGGATGCGGCTCGCGGGTGCGGCGGTGCGGTGGGCGGAGCGCGCGGCGGCCGTGGACGCGGACGCGCTGGGTGGCGAGCTGGTGCGCGCGGGTGGGGGGCTGGTGGCACCGGATGACTCCCGGTGGCCGCACGGGCTGGACGACCTGGGTGACGCCGTCCCCTTCGTGCTGTGGTGCCGCGGTGCGCTGCCGTCGGCTCCCGCTGCCGCCGTGGTCGGGTCCCGGGCGAGCACGCCGTACGGCGAGCGGGTCGCGTTCGACCTGGCCGAGGGCCTCGTCGGGCGCGGCGTGACGGTGGTCTCGGGCGGCGCCTACGGCATCGACGCCGCGGCGCACCGCGGCGCGATCTGCGGCGGCGGCCCCACACTCGTCGTGCTCGCCGGAGGCGTCGATCGCGCGTACCCCGCCGGGAACGCGCGGCTGTTCGAGGAGGCCGTCGACGCCGGCGGCGGCCTGGTCGCCGAGTGTCCGCCAGGAGCGCTGCCGACGAAGTCACGGTTCCTGCAGCGCAACCGGCTGATCGCGGCCCTCGCGGGAGCCACGGTCGTGGTGGAGGCGGCCTGGCGCTCGGGGGCGCTGAGCACGGCGCGGCACGCGGCCGAGCTGCTGCGCCCCGTGGGCGCGGTCCCCGGGCCCGTCACGTCGATGGCGTCCGCCGGATGTCACCGTCTGCTGCGGGACGCGGCTGCGGTGTGCGTGACCGATGCCGCCGAGGTGGCCGAGCTGCTCCCCGGCGCGGCGCCCGCGGTCGCCGGTGCGGTGGCCGGCACGGAAACCCTGGCGCTGCCGGAGCCCGACGCGGTGGCGACCCGGGTGCACGACGCGCTGTCCCTGAGGGTCGGCGCCGATGTCGAGACGGTGGCGGACCGCGCGGGGCAGGAGGTCAACCGGACTCGGGCCGCGCTGGGCCGGCTGGAGATCGCCGGGCTGGCGGAGCGCCGCGTCGACGGCTGGCGCGCAGTGCGTCGCGGGTGAGCGGAGGAGGCCGAGCCCAGCGGCCGAGAGGTTGAGCGGTGCCGAGCGGGAGTCGAGCGGAGTCGAGCAAAGGTCGAGCGGGCGTCGCGGGACCGCTGACGACGGGTGACACGGACGGCGGCTCGCGTCACCCGTCGGCGCGCCTCCGTGGTGTGACGTCCCAGATGCTGAATACTCCGGGCGGGTGAAATGTGACTGCAGTGTCCGTTGCTTCTGACTGAGAATCGGACATTTGCGGCGGATTCGCCCACCATGGGCGTGATCGCTTCCTTCGGGCCCTTGATCTGCGGGGTTCGAACGGACACCTTAGGCATGTGCAGGTGACGGACATCGCCCAGGGAGCGAATTCGCGCGCGCAGGTGCGCGCGGAATTCGCGGGCCACCTGCGCGCGCAGCGTGGCCTGTCCGAGCACACCGTCCGTGCCTATCTGGGCGACCTGGCGGACCTGTTCGACTTCGCGGTCCGGCGTGGGGCGGGCACGCTCGAGGCGATCGACCTCGGGGTGCTGCGGGCGTGGCTCGCCGCGATGGTGGCCCGGAGGTTGAGCCGCGCGACCATGGCGCGCCGCGCCGCCTCCGCCCGGACGTTCTTCGCGTGGGCCGTGCACGAGGGCCGGCTGACCGCCGACCCCACCGTCCGTCTCGGCAGCGCGAGGGCCGCGCGTCACCTGCCGACCGTGCTGCGCCAGGACGCCGTCACCGCCATGCTCGACGGCGCCGCGGAGGGCGCGGCCGACCGCGACCCGATCGCGGTGCGCGACTGGGCGGCCGCCGAGCTGCTCTACGCGTCCGGGCTCCGCGTCGGTGAGCTCTGCGGGGCCGACGTACGCGACCTCGACCTGTCGCAGCGCACGCTGCGCGTGGTCGGCAAGGGCGACAAGGAGCGCGTGGTGCCGTTCGGCAAGCCGGCGGCGGACGCGCTCGTCGTCTGGCTGACGCAGGCCCGGCCCCGGCTGGCCGTCCGCTCGTCGGGCGACGCGCTGTTCCTCGGCGCGCGGGGGGGCCGCGTGGACCAGCGCCGCATGCGGGACGCCGTGCACACCATGGCGCGCGCCGCGGGCGTCGAGGACGTGGCGCCGCACGCGCTGCGCCACACGGCCGCGACCCACCTGCTGGAGCGCGGCTCGGATCTGCGCAGCGTCCAGGAGCTGCTGGGCCACGCGACGCTCGCCACCACCCAGCGCTACACCCACGTCTCGGCCGAACGGCTGCGCTCGGCCTACCAGATCGCCCACCCGCGCGCATGACCCGCCGAACGGAGCACACGACGATGACGGCTGAGACCGACGAGGTCGCCACCGGGGGTGTTCCCGTGCGCTCGCCCTACCCGGCGCCGACCGCGCCGCACGGGGTCATCCCGCGCCCGCGGCGCGGCGCACCGTCGCCCGACGACGTGCCCCCCGGTGGCGCCGGGGAGGACGAGGCCGACGCGTACTGGGCGCTCTACAAGGCGACCGGTGCCGAGGACGCCCGTGCGTGGCTGATCATGCACTACGCGGCCCTGGTGTCGGCGGTGGCGGGTCGCGTCGGGATGCGCCTGCCGAGCATGGTGGAGCACGCCGACCTGGTCTCCTGCGGCATGTTCGGGCTGATCGACGCGATCGAGAAGTACGAGCCGGGCCGCTCGGTGCGGTTCGAGTCGTACGCGTCGAGCCGCGTCCGCGGCGCGATCATCGACGAGCTGCGTGCCATGGACTGGGTCCCGAGGTCGGTGCGGACCAAGGCCCGCGCGATCGACCGCGCGAGTGCGGAGCTCGAGGCGACGCTGCACCGCGCCCCGACGAACGGCGAGCTCGCGGAGCACCTCGAGGTGGGGCTCGACGATCTGCGCTCCGCCTACAGCCAGCTGTCCACCGTCAACCTGGTGGCCCTGGACGAGATGCTCGGCAACGAGGACCGCCCCGGCGGCCTCTCCCTGGTGGACACCCTGGGCGACGAGCGCGTCGAGGACCCGGCCGGCGCGCTGGACGCGCAGGAGACGACGTTCCTGCTCGCGCGCGCGATCGAGCAGCTGTCCGAGCGGGAGCGGATGGTCGTCGTCCTCTACTACTACGAGGGCATGACGCTGGCGCAGATCGGCCGGATGCTCGGGGTGACGGAGTCCCGCGTGTCGCAGATGCACACCGCGGCGATGCAGCGGCTGCGCGGACGGCTGGCGGACGCCGAGCGCGGCTGACGGCTCAGCCCTCGTCGGGCAGCAGCACCACGGGCCCGCCACCCGGGAGCAGCGTCAGCGGGTCCACGTACCGCGCACCCTTTCGGACGCCCCAGTGCAGGCACGCCGACGGGCAGTGCGACCGCTCGCCGGACAGCGTGCCGAGACGGTCGCCCGCCGCGACCCGCTGACCGACGACGACGGCGGGGACGACCGGCTCGAGGCTGGAGCGCCGACCGTCGGGGTGCGTGACGGTCACCACGCCGCGGTCCACCACCCGGCCCGCGACCGTCACCGTGCCGCCGGCGGGGGCGAGCACCACGGCCCCCTCCTCGAGCGTGAGGTCGACGCCCCGGTGCCCCGCCGCCCACGGCTGTGCGGGTGCCACGAACGGGTGCACCAGCGCCACCGGTGCCGGCACCGGAGCGCGGTAGGCCACGCCTGGGCCGTCGGGTCCGTCGGGTCCGCCGCCGGCGCCCGGGGCGCGCAGGCCCGCCAGCGCGGGGGGTGCATCGACGCCGCCGGCGACGGCGGCCGCCGTGAGCGCGAGGACCAGCGCGACGACCGGGGCGGCGCGCCGGGGCCCGTGGCGCCGGGAGCGCGACGGCGGAGGGGCGGCTAGGGCAGCGGGCTCGGCGGGGCGGGGCACGTCCGTAGGGTGGGGCGTCGCGGCGACGCACCCGGGCCCGCCGAGCCCGGTCCCGTGGCCGTCGCGCGCAGCGGCGGGCTGTGGTCGTCCGGGCGCAGCAGGGTGATCGGGTAGAGTTGCCCCGGCGATCGGTGCGAGCCGGTCGACTTCGCGTGCCATCTCCCGCCAGCCGCCTGGTCGCGGCGCGCGGGGCCGAGGTCCGCCGCGGTCCGGGTTCACACCCGGCGCGGGTCACGGCGTGGCACCAGGGGCGGCGGCCACCCGGCCGGCGCCGACAACCGAGCACGCGGGACCGGACAGGTTCGGCCCGCACGAGTGCGCGCGTCGCCGGCAGGTCCGGCGCGAGCGCCGGAAGGACGAGCCATGGCCGTCGTGACCATGCGCCAGCTGCTGGAGAGCGGTGTCCACTTCGGGCACCAGACCCGCCGCTGGAACCCCAAGATGAAGCGCTTCATCTTCACGGAGCGCAACGGGATCTACATCGTCGACCTCCAGCAGTCGCTGACGTACATCGACCGCGCGTACGACTTCGTCAGCGAGACGGTCGCGCACGGCGGCAGCGTGCTGTTCGTCGGCACCAAGAAGCAGGCCCAGGAGCCGGTGGCCGACCAGGCCGCCCGCGTCGGCATGCCCTATGTCAACCAGCGCTGGCTGGGCGGCATGCTCACCAACTTCTCCACGGTCCACAAGCGGCTGCAGCGGCTCAAGGAGCTGGAGCAGATCGACTTCGACGACGTCGCGGCCTCCGGCCTGACGAAGAAGGAGCTGCTGGTGCTGCGGCGCGAGAAGGACAAGCTCGCCCGCACGCTCGGCGGCATCCGGGACATGGCCAAGGTGCCGTCCGCGGTGTGGATCGTCGACACGAACAAGGAGCACCTGGCGGTCGACGAGGCGCGCAAGCTGGGTATCCCGGTGGTCGCGATCCTCGACACCAACTGCGACCCGGACCAGGTGGACTACCCGATCCCGGGCAACGACGACGCGATCCGCGCCGTGCAGCTGCTCACCCGCGTGATCGCGGACGCGGTGGCCGACGGCCTGCTCAAGCGTCACTCGGGCGGCGCCGCCGTCGAGGGCGGGACGCCCGACGAGGCCGAGCCGCTGGCCGAGTGGGAGCGCGAGCTCCTCGCGGGCGCCGAGGCGGCAGCCGCCGCCGACGAGCCGGCTCCGACCTCCGAGGTCGCGGCCGAGGTGGCCCAGGCAGCCGCCGACGTGGTCGAGGAGCCGGCCGCCGACGTGGTCGCCGAGCCCGTCGCCGAGGTCGCCGAGCCCGTCGCCGAGGTCGCCGAGCCCGTCGCCGAGGTCGCCGAGACCGCCGCGCCGGCGGACGAGCCCGAGGTCCCGGCCGAGCCGGCCGCGGGCGACGACGCCGACCGCTGACGGCCGACCGCCGACATCGCACACTGACGACGACAGGACGGGAACAACACTGATGGCGAACTACTCGGTGGCGGACATCAAGGCGCTGCGCGAGAAGACCGGCGCCGGCATGCTCGACGTGAAGAAGGCGCTCGAGGAGGCCGGCGGCGACGCGGCCAAGGCCGAGGAGATCATCCGGGTCAAGGGCCTCAAGGGCATCGGCAAGCGCGAGGGGCGCGCCGCCTCCGACGGGCTCGTCGCGGCGACCGTGGTCCCGCTCGCCTCCGGTGACGGCGAGGCCGGCGTGCTCGTCGAGATCAACTCGGAGACCGACTTCGTCGCCAAGAGCGGGCCGTTCCTCGCGCTGGCGGACCGCGTCCTGGCGGCCGCGGTGTCGTCGGGCGCGGCGGACGCCGACGCGCTGGTCGCGGCCGACAGCGACGGGGTCACCGTGCAGGCGGCGGTCGACGAGGTGCAGGCGACGCTCGGCGAGAAGGTCGTGGTGCGCCGCGTGGCCCGCGTCGCGGGCGAGCACGTCGAGGTCTACCTCCACAAGGTGAACAAGGACCTCCCCCCGCAGGTGGGTGTCCTGGTGGCGACGGACGCCGCAGGCGCCCCGGTGGCGCGTGACATCGCGACCCACATCGCCGCCTACTCCCCGACGTACCTGACACGTGACGAGGTCCCGGCCCAGGTGGTCGAGAGCGAGCGGCACATCGCCGAGGAGACCGCACGCAACGAGGGCAAGCCCGAGGCCGCGCTGCCGAAGATCGTCGAAGGCCGCCTCGTCGGGTTCTACAAGGAGAACGTCCTGGTGGACCAGGCGTTCGCCAAGGACCCCAAGAAGTCGGTCGGCCAGGTGCTCGCCGAGGTGGGCGGCTCCGTCACCGGCTTCGCGCGCTACCGCGTGGGAGCCTGAGCCCGCGCCGTGCGGCGGCCCGACCAGCCCAGGGCCGTCGCACGGCGCCTCCCGTTCGGCCCATCCACCCGGTAGGAGGACTCGTGAGCGACGACCCGACGCGTCACCCGGACCCGGCGGGTCCCCGCCGGGTGCTGCTCAAGCTGTCCGGGGAGGCGTTCGGCGGCGGCGCGGTGGGCCTCGACGCCCGCGTGGTGCGGCGGATCGCGGGCGAGATCGCCGTGGCCGTGCGCAACGGCGTCCAGGTGGCGATCGTCGTCGGCGGCGGCAACTTCTTCCGCGGGGCCGAGCTGGCACTCAACGGCATGGACCGCGCCCGGGCCGACTACATGGGCATGCTCGGCACGGTGATGAACTGCCTGGCGCTCCAGGACTTCCTCGAGCAGGCCGGCGTCAGCACCCGCGTGCAGACGGCGATCGCCATGGGACAGGTGGCCGAGCCGTACATCCCGCTGCGCGCGATCCGGCACCTGGAGAAGGGGCGCGTGGTGATCTTCGGGGCCGGCGCGGGCATGCCCTACTTCTCCACCGACACCGTCTCCGTGCAGCGCGCGCTGGAGACGCACTGCCACGAGGTGCTCATGGGCAAGAACGGCGTGGACGGGGTCTACACCGCCGACCCGCGCCGCGACCCCGCCGCCGTCAAGCTGGACCACCTGACGTACACCGAGGCGCTCGTCGAGGGCCTCGAGGTGATGGACGCCGCCGCGCTGTCCATGTGCCGCGACAACGACGTGCGCATGGTGGTCTTCGGGCTCGAAGGACCGGGGAACGTCACGCGGGCGCTCGAGGGTGAGAGGATCGGCACGCTGATCACGGCGCGTTGACGTGACAGCGGATCGTCCGCACGGCCGGTGGTACACAGCACGAAGGAGCTCGGCGTGATCGACGACACCCTCCTCGAGGCCGAGGAGAAGATGGACAAGGCGATCGAGTTCGCCAAGGAGGAGTTCGCGGCGATCCGGACGGGCCGCGCGAACCCGGCGATGTTCGCCAAGCTGCACGTCGACTACTACGGCAGCCCCACCCCGCTGCAGCAGCTGGCCTCGTTCAACGTGCCCGAGGCCCGCACGGTGCTCATCACGCCGTACGACAAGGGGTCGCTGCACGCGGTGGAGCGCGCGATCCGCGACAGCGACCTCGGCGTCAACCCGACCGACGACGGCGGCGTGATCCGGGTGGTGCTGCCCGAGCTGACCGCCGAGCGCCGCAAGGACTACGTCAAGCTCGCCAAGGCCAAGGCCGAGGACGCCCGCGTCGCGGTGCGCGCCGTGCGGCGCCACGCCAAGGAGGCGCTGGACCGCATCGCGCGCGACGGGGAGGCCGGCGAGGACGACGTGGCCCGCGCCGAGAAGGAGCTCGACCTTCTGACGAAGAAGCACGTCGACGCCGTGGACCACCTGCTCGCCTCGAAGGAGAGCGAGCTGCTCGAGGTCTGATGACGCAGCTCGCCCCGACCAAGACGCCCTCGCCGGGCCGCGACCTGCCCGTCGCGGTGGTGGTGGGTCTGGTGCTGCTCGGTGCGGTTGGGGCCTCGCTCTTCATCCGCAAGGACGCGTTCGTCGCGCTCGTCGTGATGTTCGTCGGCGGCGCGATGTGGGAGCTGGCCCGGGCGTTCTCCCGGCGCGACGTCCACCTGCCCCTGGTGCCGCTGCTGGTGGGCACGGCCGGCATCCTCGTCTCGGCCTACCTGACGGGTCCGGAGGCGCTCGTCGTCGCGTTCCTGCTGGTGGTGGGCGGTGCCGTCGTCTGGCGGGTGCTCGACGGCAACGGCCGTGCCGCGCTGCGGGACTCCGCGGCGGCGGCCTTCGCCACCACCTACCTGCCGTTCCTCGCCGGCTTCACCATGCTGATGCTGCGCGAGAGCGACGGCCCGTCGCGGGTGGCGCTCTTCATCCTCCTGGGCGTGGCCAGCGACACCGGCGGCTACGCGGTGGGCGTGCTCCTGGGACGGCATCCGATGGCGCCGTCGGTCAGCCCGAAGAAGACGTGGGAGGGGCTGGCCGGCTCGGTGGTCCTCGCCTGCGTGATCGGCGTGGTCGGGGCGCAGGTCGCCTTCGACGCCGACCCGGTGGTCGGGGTGGTGCTCGGGCTGGCGTCCGTGCTCACCGCCACCCTCGGTGACCTGTCGGAGTCGATGCTCAAGCGCGACCTGGGCCTCAAGGACATGGGGCACCTGCTGCCAGGGCACGGTGGGCTCCTCGACCGGCTGGACTCCTTGCTGCCCACCGCGCCGGCCGTGTGGCTGGTGCTGAGCGTGCTGGTACCGGCGCCGTGAGCACGCCGGTCCGGCTGGACCTGTCCTCCCCGTCCGGCGGGCCGCGCGGCAGGCCGCCGCGGCACTTCGCCGACCTGGGGCCCGACGAGCGGTCGGCGGCGCTGCGCGCGCTGGGCCAGCCGGCGTTCCGGGGCAGGCAGCTGGCCACGCACTACTTCGCGCACCTGACGGCCGACCCCGCGGCGATGACGGACGTCCCGGCCGCCGCGCGCGAGCCGATCGCCGCCGCGCTCTTCCCGGCGCTGCTGGACAAGGTGCGCACCCTGACCGCGGACGGCGGCACCACGATCAAGACGCTGTGGCGGATGTTCGACCACGCACTGGTCGAGTCGGTGCTGATGCGCTACCCGGACCGGTCCACCCTCTGCGTCTCCAGCCAGGTGGGCTGCGGGCTCGCCTGCGCGTTCTGCGCCACCGGCCAGATGGGCCTGACGCGCAACCTGTCCACCGCGGAGATCGTCGAGCAGGTGCGGGTGGCCGCCCGGTCGCTGGCGGACGGCGAGGTGCCCGGCGGCCCGGCACGGCTCTCGAACGTCGTCTTCATGGGGATGGGCGAGCCGCTGGCGAACTACGACGCCGTGATCGGGGCGGTGCGCCGGATCGTCGACCCCGCGCCGGACGGCCTGGGCATCTCCGCCCGCAACGTCACGGTGTCGACGGTCGGCATGGTGTCCGGCATCGAGAGGCTGGCGGGCGAGGGCCTGCCGGTGACGCTCGCCCTGTCGCTGCACGCCCCGGACGACGAGCTGCGCAGCGAGATCGTCCCGGTGAACACCCGGTGGTCGGTGGACCAGGCACTGGACGCCGCCCGAGGCTACTTCGAGGCGACCGGCCGGCGGGTGTCCATCGAGTACGCGCTGATCCGGGACGTCAACGACCACGCCTGGCGCGCCGACCTGCTCGCCGAGAAGCTGCTGGCGCGGGGCAAGGGCTGGGTGCACTGCAACCCGATCCCGATGAACCCCGTGCCGGGGTCGCGGTGGACGGCGAGCGATCCCGCCGTCGAGGCGGAGTTCGTGGCACGCTTGCGGGCGCACGGCATCCCGACGACGGTCCGCGACACCCGCGGCAGCGAGATCGACGGCGCGTGCGGTCAGCTGGCGGCGGACGAGTCCGAGGTCCGGGCGATGCGGGCGGCGGCCCGCCGTCGCACCGGTCGCGCGGACGGCGAGAGCGGGGAGCCCGGACAGTGAGTGGAGCGGCGCAGTGAGCGACGGGATGTTCCGCACCGTCCCGAGCATGCGGTACGGGTACGACCCCGACGAGGTCGACGAGTTCTTCTCGCACGCCCGCCAGATGTACGAGAGCGGCCCGGCCGGCGCCCTGTCCGGCAAGGACGTGCGGCGCGTGTCGTTCGACATGGTGCGCGGCGGCTACGTCACCGCCGCGGTCGACGCCGCCCTGGACCGGCTCGAGGCGGCGTTCGTCGCGCGCTCCCGGGCGGAGTTCATCGCCGCGCGGGGTCAGACCGCCTGGCTGGGCCGGCTCGGCGAGCAGGCGCGCACGCTGTACGGACGGCTGGGCCGCCCGGACGGTGACCGGTTCGCTCCGCCGCAGGGGCGCCAGCCCGGCTACGAGCCCGCGGACGTCGACGCGCTGTGCCGTCGGCTGATCGCGTACTTCGACACCGGGGCGCCGCTGACGGCGGCCGAGGTGCGCACCGCGACGTTCCGCCGCCGCACCGGGCGGGACGCCTACGACGAGGCGTCCGTCGACGCGTTCTGCGGGCGCGCCGTCGAGGTGCTGCTCGGCGTCGAGTGAGCGCGCGATGACCACCCGCTCCGTGGTGCTCCTGGGGTCCACCGGGTCGATCGGCACCCAGGCGCTGGACGTGGTGGGCGCGCACCCGGGACGGTTCGACGTCGTCGGGCTCGCCGCGGGCGGTGGTCGGCCCGACGTCCTGGCGCGCCAGGCCGCCCGGTTCGGCGTGCGCACCGTGGCGGTGTCCGACGAGTCCACCGCACCGGCGGTGACGCGGGCGCTGGCCGCGGCCGGCTCGTCGGCGCGGGTGCTGGCCGGGCCCGACGCGGCGAGCGAGCTGGCCGGAACCGGTGCGGACGTGGTGCTCAACGGGATCACCGGCTCGGTGGGCCTGCGCCCGACGCTGGCGGCCCTGGCCGCCGGGTCGACCCTGGCGCTGGCGAACAAGGAGTCGCTGGTGGTGGGCGGGGAGCTGGTGCGGGCGGCCCGGGTGCGCGCCGACCAGATCGTGCCCGTCGACTCCGAGCACTCCGCGATCGCCCAGGCGCTGCGGTCCGGAGCGCGGGGCGAGGTGCGGCGGCTGGTGCTCACCGCCTCCGGCGGGCCGTTCCGCACGGCGACGCACGACGAGCGCGCGGCGGCGACCCCGGCACAGGCGCTGGCGCACCCGACCTGGTCGATGGGTCCCGTGGTGACGATCAACTCCGCGACGCTGGTGAACAAGGGGCTCGAGCTGATCGAGGCGCACCTGCTGTTCGACGTGCCCCCCGACGAGATCGCGGTGGTGGTGCACCCCCAGTCGGTGGTCCATTCGATGGTGGAGTTCGTCGACGGTTCGACGATCGCCCAGGCCTCTCCGCCCGACATGCGGCTGCCGATCGCGCTCGGCCTGGCGTGGCCCGACCGGCTGGACCCGGTGGTCCCCGCGTGCGACTGGTCGGCGCCGACCGCCTGGACGTTCGAGCCGCTCGACGAGCGGGCGTTCCCCGCGGTGCGGCTGGCCCGGGAGGCGGTGGCGGCGTCGGCCACCCACCCGGCCGTGCTCAACGCGGCCAACGAGCAGGCGGTCGCGGGGTTCCTCGACGGGCGTATCGGGTTCCTCGACATCGTCGCCACGGTGGAGCAGGTGCTCGAGGAGCACGCCGGCGCGGCGACGCCGGACCTGGCGACGGTGCTCGACGCGGAACGCTGGGCCCGCGCGCGGGCGGACGAGCTGCTGGCGCGCCGGTAGCCCGCGGTCAGTGCCCCAGCAGCGGGGCCATCAGTGCGGCGATCCGGGAGCCGCGGCCCGTGCGGGCCTCCTCGCCGTCGGCCAGCCGGGTGGCCCAGCGCGCCGCGGTGATCTCCGCCCAGCGCAGCGGCTCCGGCTCCCAGTCGGGGGAGCGGTGGCCCACCCAGGGCAGGCGCAGCAGCGGGGAGTCGGTGCCGGTGATCAGGTCGGCGAGCGTGCGCCCCGCGAGGTTGCTGGTCGCCACCCCGTCGCCGACGTAGCCACCCGCCCAGCCGATGCCCGTGTCGGGGTCGAGACCCACCGACGCGTGCCAGTCGCGGGGCACACCCAGCGGTCCGCCCCACCGGTGCGTGATCGCGGCGTCCGCGACCGCCGGGAACAGGTCGACGAGCGTGCGGTGCAGGTGGCCGTGGACGGCGTCGACCCGCTCGTACGACGGGTCGATCGCGGAGCCCACGTGGTACGGCGCCCCGCGCCCGCCGAAGGCCAGCCGGTCGTCGGCCGTCCGCACGCCGTAAATGAGCAGGTGCCGGCCGTCGCTGAACGTCTGGCCGCGGTCCAGGCCGATCTGCGCCCAGAGGTCGGGTGCCAGCGGCTCGGTCGCGATCATCAGGGAGTACACCGGCACGATCCGGCGGCCCGCGCCGGGCAGCCGCGCCGTCCACGCCTCCGTGGCCCGCACGACGAACCGGGTGCGCACCGTGCCGCGGTCGGTCGCCACCGCGCGGGGCGAGATCCGCAGTGCCCGGGTCTCCTCCGCGATCCGGACGCCGCCCTCCTCGACCACCCGGGCCAGCCCGCGCACCAGCCGGGCCGGCTGCAGCCGGGCGCAGTCGGGGGTGTACGCCCCGCCGACCACTCGGGTGGCGCGCACGTGCTCGGCCACGCCCTGGGCGTCGAGCAGCTGGTCCTCGTCGCCCCACTCGCCGGCCTGCGCCACGTCGGCGGCGAGCCGCTCGAGCTGGGCGGAGCTGCGCGCCAGGGTCACCGTGCCGCCGTAGGCGAAGTCGCACTCGATGCCTTCGGCGCGCGCCACCCCGCCCACCTCGACCACCGTGTCCCGCATCGCCGCGCGCAGCTCGAGCGCGCCCTGGCGGCCGTGCCGGCGCGCGAGCGCCGCCGCGCCCTGCGTGAACAGCGCCGAGCACCAGCCGCCGTTGCGGCCGGACGCTCCGAACCCCGCGACCTCCTGCTCCAGCACCAGCACGTCGAGCGACGGGTCGGCCTCGTGCAGGTAGTAGGCCGTCCACAGCCCGCTCAGGCCGCCCCCGACGACGACGACGTCGGCCGTCGAGTCGCCGTCGAGCGGTGGTCGCGGTTCCAGCTCGCCGGGGTCGTCGTCGGCCAGCTGGTCCCACCACAGCGACAGGTCGCGGGTGCGAGCCGCAGTGGTGGGCGACGTCACAGCTTGGCCCACACGGCGGACAGCACGCCGCGCAGGATGGACTCGATCTCGTCGAACTCGGCGGGGCCGATGGTCAGCGGCGGGGCGAGCTGCACCACCGGGTCGCCGCGGTCGTCGGCCCGGCAGTAGAGGCCGGCCTCCCACAGCGCGGGGGAGAGGAAGTCGCGCAGCAGGTGGTCGGACTCCTCGGCGGTGAACGTCTCACGCGTCGCCTTGTCCTTGACCAGCTCGATCCCGTAGAAGTACCCCTCGCCGCGCACGTCGCCGACGATCGGCAGGTCGAGGAGGCGCTCCAGGGCGGCGCGGAACAGCGGCGCGTTCTCCTTGACGTGGTCGGTCAGGTGCTCGCGCTCGAAGATGTCGAGGTTGGCCATCGCCACCGCCGCGGACACCGGGTGGCCGCCGAACGTGTAGCCGTGCGGGAACATCGCGCCCTTCGCGAACGGCTCGTACACCCGCTCGGAGGCGATGCACGCGCCGAGCGGCGAGTAACCGGAGGTCAGGCCCTTGGCGCAGGTGATGATGTCCGGCACGTAGCCGAAGTCGGCGGACGCGAACAGCGAGCCGATGCGGCCGAAGGCGCAGATCACCTCGTCGGACACCAGCAGCACGTCCAGCTCGTCGCAGATCTGCCGCACGCGGTCGAAGTACCCGGGCGGCGGCGGGAAGCAGCCTCCCGCGTTCTGCACCGGCTCGAGGAACACGGCGGCGACGCTGTCCGGGCCCTCGAACTCGATCGCCTCGCGGATCCGCTCCGCGGCCCACTCGCCGAACGCCTTCGGGTCGTCGCGCAGCGGCTCGGGCGCGCGGTAGATGTTGGTGTTCGGCACCTTGTGCGCCCCGGGCACCAGCGGCTCGAACGGCTCCTTGGCGAACGGCAGGCCGGTGATCGACAGCGCGCCGTGCGGGGTGCCGTGGTAGGCGATCGCCCGCGAGATCACTTTGTACTTGCCGGGCTTGCCCGCAAGCTTCCAGTACTGCTTGGCGAGCTTCCACGCGGTCTCGACCGCATCGCCACCGCCGGTGGTGAAGAACACGCGGTTCAGGTCGCCCGGCGTGTGCTGGGCCAGGCGCTCGGCCAGGTCGATCGCCTGCGGGTGGGCGTACGACCACAGGGGGAAGAACGCCAGCTGCTCGGCCTGCTTGCGGGCGGCCTCCGCGAGCTCGGCGCGGCCGTGCCCCGCCTGCACGACGAACAGGCCGGACAGCCCGTCGAAGTACCGCTTGCCGGTGTCGTCCCAGATGTGGTGGCCTTCCCCGCGGACCACGGTGGGCACGCCGTGCTGCGCCCAGGCATCCATGTGGGTGAAGTGGCCCCAGAGATGGGCGCGCGCGGCGTCGGCGCGGTCGGTCCCCAGGGGCGTGGTTCCGGTCATCGGGTACCCCAGTTGTAGAGCTGCTTGCGCAGGCGCAGGTAGACGAACGTCTCGGTCTCCCGGACCCCGGGCAGCGATCGGATCGATTGGTTGAGGAGGCGCAGCATGTGCTCGTCGTCCTCGCACACCACCTCGACCAGGAGGTCGAAGGAGCCTGCGGTGACGACGACGTAGTCCACCTCCGGGAGGTCGGCGAGGGCGTCGGCGAGCGCTGACAGGTCGCCGTCCGCACGCAGGCCCACCATCGCCTGCCGGGTGAAGCCGACCTGGAGCGGGTCCGTCACGGCGACGATCTGGACGATCCCCGTGTCGACCAGCCGCTGCACCCGCTGTCGCACGGCCGCCTCGGACAGGCCGATCGCCTTGCCGATCGCGGCGTACGAGCGCCGGCCGTCCTCCTGAAGCTGCTCGATGATCGCCTTGGAGACGTCGTCGACGGCGGTGTGTCCGATGGTTCCGGGGCGGCGCGACATGGTCCGATGGTTCCGCATCCGGCGCCCCGATGCAAACGAATCCGTTGCCGGAAGGGCCATGAACTTCTGATTCCGATGGTGCAAAGGCCTCGTTTTGTGGCATCGCGTCGTGCGATGCTGGCGCCGCAAGCCACCGCAGCGAGGTCCGAGGAGGCTCCCCGTGAGCGATCAGGTGCTCCAGAACGTCATCGGCGGCCGCGCCGTCCCGGCCCTGGAGGGGCGCACCTCGCCGGTGGTGGACCCCAGCACGGGCGAGACCTACGCCCGGGCTCCGTTGTCCGGTCCCGCCGACGTCGACGCAGCGTACGCCGCCGCCTCCGACGCGTTCGAGTCCTGGCGGCGCACCACCCCCGCGGACCGGCAGCGGGCGCTGCTGCGGATCGCGGACGCGCTCGAGGCGCGCTCCGACGAGTTCGTCGCCGCCGAGTCGCGCAACACCGGCAAGCCGCTGCACCTGGCAGCGACGGACGAGGTGCCGCCGTGCGTGGACCAGCTGCGGTTCTTCGCCGGCGCGGCGCGCGTGCTCGGCGGCCTGTCGGCGGGGGAGTACCTCGCCGGGCACACGTCGTGGCTGCGGCGGGAGCCGGTGGGGGTCGTCGGGCAGGTGACGCCCTGGAACTACCCGCTGATGATGGCCGTCTGGAAGATCGCGCCGGCCCTGGCGGCCGGCAACACCGTGGTGCTCAAGCCGAGCGACACCACCCCGGTGTCGACCCTGCTGCTCGCCGAGCTGGCCAACGAGTTCCTGCCGCCGGGAGTGCTCAACGTCGTGTGCGGCGACCGGGACACCGGCCGCGCGCTCGTCGCGCACCCGCGCCCGGACATGGTGGCGATCACCGGCTCGGTGCGCGCCGGCGCCCAGGTGGCCGCCGCGGCGGCCGGTGCCGTCAAGCGCGTGCACCTCGAGCTGGGCGGCAAGGCGCCCGTGGTGGTGTTCGACGACGCCGACCTCGCGGCGGCCGCGGACGGCATCGCCGCCGCCGGGTACTACAACGCCGGCCAGGACTGCACCGCCGCCACGCGCGTGCTGGTCCAGGCCGGGGCGCACGACGAGTTCGCCGCCGCGCTCGCGGACGCGGCGCGCCGCCACCGCACCTCGGTTCCCGACGATCCCGATGCGGCCTACGGCCCGGTGAACAACGCGGGCCAGCTGGACCGCGTGCTCGGCTTCCTCGACCGCCTGCCGGACCACGCCGAGGTGCTGGCGGGCGGGCACCGCGTGGACCGCGCCGGGTACTTCGTCGAGCCGACCGTCGTCGACCGGCTGCGGCAGGGCGACGAGGCGAGCCAGGACGAGATCTTCGGACCGGTGATCACCGTGCAGGCGTTCGACGACGAGGCGGAGGCCGTGCGCCTTGCCAACGGCGTGCGCTACGGGCTCTCGTCGTCCGTGTGGACGGCGGACCACGGCCGCGCGCTGCGCGTCTCGCGCGACCTCGACTTCGGGGTGGTGTGGATCAACACGCACCTTCCGTTCGTCGCCGAGATGCCGCACGGTGGCTTCAAGAGCTCGGGGTACGGCAAGGACCTGTCCCTCTACGGCCTGGAGGACTACACGCGGCTCAAGCACGTGATGTCCGCCCTGGACAGCTGAGAGCACGACCACCGAAAACAGAGCACTAAATGGACATCGCGTAGGGTTTTCGTGGCTCAGAGGGTTCTGAGCGACGGTTTCGCGCTTCACACGCCATACTTGCCGCACCCGCTGGACGCTGCCAGGATCGGCGGCTTCCGGTGCACGTGCCCGACACCGAAGGGAACGCGTCCATGACCCACCGACCGCCCCTGCCCGAAGACCCCGCCGTGCGAGCCCTCGTCGCGCAGGCGCGACGTGCCGCGACGGCGCGCCAGATGTCCCGCCGGAGCTTCCTCACGGGCGTGCTCGGCGCCGCGGGTGCCGCCGGCGTCCTCGCCGCCTGCGGCACCGGAGGGGGTGGAGGCGGGGCCACGAGCGGCGGTGGCGGTGGCGGCGCCCTGCGCTGGGCGAACTGGACCCTCTACCTGGACCAGTCCGACGACGGGCAGAGCTACCCGACGCTCGAGGCGTTCATCGAGAAGGCCGGCATCGACGTGTCCTACGCCGAGGACATCGACGACAACGACACGTTCTTCGGCAAGGTCCGCGGCCAGCTCGAGGCGGGTCAGGACATCGGGTACGACCTGGTCACCCTCACCGACTGGATGGCGGCGCGCTGGATCCGCGCCGGGTACACCCAGGAGCTGGACCGGGCCGCGATGCCGAACACCGCCAACCTCCTGCCGGAGCTCGCGAACGTCGACTACGACCCGGGGCGCACCCAGTCCCTGACCTGGCAGTCCGGGTTCGCCGGGCTCGCCTGGGACAAGGAGAAGGTGCCGAACGGGCTGCACGCCGTCTCGGACCTCTGGAGCCCGGACCTCAAGGGCCGGGTCGAGGTGCTCTCGGAGATGCGCGACACCCTCGGCCTGATCATGTGGGACCAGGGCGTCGACCCGTCCGGCGCCTGGGGCGACGTCGAGTTCACCGCCGCGCTGGACGCGCTGACCGCGCAGATCTCGTCCGGCCAGATCCGGCAGGTGCGCGGCAACTCCTACGCGCAGGACCTGGTGTCCGGGGACGCCCTGGCCGTGATCGCGTGGTCGGGCGACATCCAGGCGCTCAACCTGGAGAACGACGACCGGTTCGCCTTCGCCATCCCCGACGCGGGCGGCACGCTGTGGAGCGACAACTTCATGGTCCCGGCGCCCTCCTCGCGCCTGGCGGACGCCCAGAAGCTCATCGACTACTACTACGACCCCGCGGTCGCCGCGCAGGTGGCGGCCTGGGTCAACTACATCACCCCGGTCCAGGGCGCCCAGGAGGCGATGGCGGACATCGACCCGAGCCTGGTGGACAACGAGCTGATCTTCCCCAGCGCCGAGACGCTCGCCAAGGTCGCCGTGTTCCGCACGCTGGAGCCCGACGAGGACGAGAGCTACGGCAGTCGCTTCCTCGAGGCGATCGGCGCCTGAGGTGCCCGCGACCGACACCGCGGCCGAGCTCCGCGACGTCACCAAGCGCTTCGGCGCCTTCACCGCGGTGGACCACCTCGACCTGACGGTCCCGCGGGGCAGCTTCTTCGCGCTGCTGGGGCCGTCCGGCTGCGGCAAGACGACGACGCTGCGCATGATGGCCGGCCTGGAGCAGCCGACCTTCGGGAACGTCTCGATCGAGGGCCGGGACGTCACGGGGGTGCCGCCGCACAAGCGCCCGGTCAACACCGTGTTCCAGAGCTACGCGCTGTTCCCCCACCTGTCGATCGCGGAGAACGTCGCCTTCGGCCTGCGGCGCAAACGCGAGCCCGACGTCGACCGCCGCGTCGCCGAGGCGCTCGCGCTGGTGGAGCTCGCCGACCTCGGGGATCGGACGCCGAGCCAGCTGTCCGGCGGCCAGCAGCAGCGTGTGGCGCTGGCCCGCGCCATCGTCAACCGCCCCGCCGTGCTGCTGCTGGACGAGCCGCTCGGCGCGCTCGACCTCAAGCTGCGCCGGCAGATGCAGCTGGAGCTCAAGCGGATCCAGACCGAGGTGGGCATCACGTTCGTGCACGTGACGCACGACCAGGAGGAGGCGATGACGATGGCCGACTCGGTGGCGGTGATGAACCGGGGTCGCATCGAGCAGCTGGGTGCCCCGGAGGAGCTGTACGAGCTGCCGTGCACCGCGTTCGTCGCGAACTTCCTCGGCCAGTCCAACCTGGCGCGTGGCACCGTGGTCGAGGTGCGCGCGGACGGCGCGCTGGGCGTCGACGTCGCCGGCACACGCGTGCTGGTGCGTTCCGACCGCGCGGCGACCACCGGCGGCGCCGTGCTGGTGGGAGTGCGCCCCGAGAAGATCACCATGCTGGTGGACGGCCAGGAGCCCGTGCCGGGCCAGAACGTGCTGGGTCCCGGCGTGGTCACCGACGTGTCGTTCACGGGCGTCAGCACGCAGTACCAGGTGGAGGTGCCCGGCATCGGCACCTTCGGGGTGTTCGCCCAGAACCTCGCGGGCGCGGCGACGGTCGCGCTCGGCGCCAAGGTGCACCTGGCGTGGGCCGCGCGGTTCACCTTCGCGCTGGACGGGCGCGAGGACGCGACGGAGGGCACCACCGACGTGGACGACGAGCCGTGACGGCGCCCCGCGAGATCGCCCGCCGCGCTCCCGGTCGCGCGGGGACCCCGACGTGACGCTCCTGGCGGGCCTCGGGGGTGCCGCCCCCTCCCAGGTCGAGCTACCGCGCGAGAACCGGTCGCGTGCCTACCGCGGCCTGCTCGCGCCCGGGCTGGTCTACCTCGTCGTCTTCTTCGTCGTACCCGTCGCCAGCCTGCTGGCGATGTCGCTCTACGTGCCGGTCCAGGGCGGGGAGCTGGGCGACTTCCGGCCGGCGCTGCACTGGCAGAACTACGTCGACGCGGTCGGGGCGTTCTGGCCGCAGCTGGTGCGCTCGTTCTGGTTCGCGGGCCTGGCGACCGTCGCGGGTCTGGTGATCGGGTATCCCATCGCCTACGCCATCGCGGTGCGCGCCCGGGCGTGGCCGCTGGTCCAGCGGATCATGCTGATCCTCGTCGTCGCGCCGTTCTTCACGTCCTTCATCCTGCGGACCATCGCGTGGCGCCAGATCCTCGCCGACGAGTCGTGGGTGGTGCGGGCGATGACGTGGCTCCAGCTGCTGCCGCCGGGCGGCCGCCTGACCGCCACGCCGTTCGCGGTGGTGTGCGGCCTGGCCTACAACTTCCTGCCGTTCATGGTGCTGCCGATCTACGCCAGCCTGGGACGCCTGGACCCGCGGCTGCTCGAGGCCGGGGCGGACCTGTACGCCGCGCCGATCACGTGCTTCCGCCGGGTGACGCTTCCGCTGTCGATGCCCGGCGTGGTCGGCGGCACGCTGCTGGTGTTCATCCCCGCGGCCGGCGACTACGTCAACGCCGCCCTGCTGGGCAACAACACCAACACGGCGATGATCGGCCAGGTGATCGACCAGCGGTTCTTCCGCATCCTCGACTACCCGGTGGCCGCCTCGCTGTCCGTGGTGCTCATGGTGGTGATCCTCGCGATCGTCGCCGCGTACGTGCGGCGCGCGGGGACGGAGGACCTGCTGTGAGGGCGCGGCTGGGCCGGGCGCTGGTCCCGACGATGGCGCTGCTGGGGATCGCGTACCTGCTGGTCCCCATCGCGTACACCGTCGCGTTCGGCTTCAACACCGCCGGCAAGACGAACCTCGTGTGGCGCGGCTTCACGCTCGAGAACTGGCGCAACCCGTGCGGCGCGCCGCAGGTGTGCCAGGCGTTCGTCAACTCGCTGCGCGTGGGGGTGCTGGCGACCGTGCTCGCCACCCTGGTCGGGACGCTGCTGGCGATCGCGCTGGTGCGGTACCGCTTCCGCGGCCGGTCGGCGGTCAACCTGCTGATCTTCCTGCCGATGTCCACGCCCGAGGTGGTGATCGGCGCCGCGCTGCTGGCGCAGTTCCTGTCGCTGCGCGTGGAGCTGGGGTTCTGGACGGTGGTCGCTGCGCACGTGATGTTCTGCATCTCGTTCGTCGTCGTCACGGTCAAGGCGCGGGTGGCGAGCCTCGACCCGGCGCTGGAGGAGGCGGCCGCGGACCTCTACGCCACGCCGGTGGCGACGTTCTGGCGGGTGACCTTCCCGCTGCTGCTGCCCGGCATCGCCGCGGCGGCGATGCTGGCGTTCAGCCTGAGCTTCGACGACTTCATCATCACCAACTTCAACTCCGGCTCGTTCACCACGTTCCCCAAGTTCGTCTACGTCGCGGCGACACGCGGCATCCCGCCGCAGGCCAACGTGATCGGCACCTTCATGTTCGTGCTCGCGATCCTGCTGGTGGTCGCCTCGCAGGTGGTGACGAGCGCGCGAGCCCGGCGGCGCCGCCGGTAGGTCAGGCCCGGTCCGCGCGGCGGGCCGACGAGACGGCGCCCGCAACCGCGGGCCGACGACGCAGGAGGGGACACGTGCGGATCCTCGTGATCGGCAGCGGCGGGGTGGGCGACGCGGTGGCGCGGATCGCCGCGCGGCGCGGCTTCTTCGAGGCGATGGTGGTCGCGGACGTCGACCCGGCCCGCGCCGAGCGGACGGTCGCGGCGGCGGCCGCGGCCGACGTGGTGGGTGGCCGGTTCTCCGCGGCGCGCGTCGACGCGTCCTCGGCGACCGCGGTCGCGGAGGCGGTGCGCGAGCACCGGGCCACGCACGTGCTCAATGCGGTGGACCCGCGGTTCGTCCTGCCGATCTTCGAGGGCACGCTCGCCGCCGGGGCGGACTACCTCGACATGGCGATGTCGTTGTCGCGGCCCCACCCGGAGCGGCCCTACGAGCTGCCGGGCGTGAAGCTGGGGGACGAGCAGTTCGCGCGCGCCGGGGCGTGGGAGGCCGCCGGTCGCCTCGCGCTCGTCGGGATCGGCGTGGAACCGGGGCTCTCCGACGTGTTCGCCCGGTACGCCGCGGACCACCTGTTCTCGTCGATCGACGAGATCGGCGTGCGCGACGGAGCCAACCTCGTGGTGCGCGACGAGGCGGGCAACCCGGTGTTCGCTCCGTCCTTCTCGATCTGGACCACCATCGAGGAGTGCCTGAACCCGCCGGTGGTGTTCTCGCGCGAGCGCGCCGCCGGGACGCTCGAGGACGGCTGGTACACCGTCCCGCCGTTCGACGACCCCGAGGTGTTCGAGTTCCCCGAGCCGATCGGCGAGGTCGAGTGCGTCGCCGTGGAGCACGAGGAGGTGCTCCTGGTGCCGCGCTGGATCGACGCGGGCAGGGTGACCTTCAAGTACGGCCTGGGGGACGAGTTCATCGGCGTGCTGCGCACGCTGCACACCTTGGGGCTGGACTCGACGGCGAAGGTGCGCGTGGGCGGCGTCGAGGTGTCGCCGCGCGACGTGGTGGCGGCGGTGCTGCCGGACCCGGCGACCATCGGCCCGCGGATGGAGGGCGCCACCTGCGCCGGCACGTGGGTGCGCGGCCTGGGCCCGGACGGCGCGCCGCGCGAGGTGTACCTGCACCACGTGGTGGACAACGCGTGGTCGATGGCGCAGTACGGCGCCCAGTGCGTCGTGTGGCAGACGGCGGTCAATCCCGTGGTCGCGCTCGAGCTGCTGGCATCCGGCACGTGGTCCGGGGCCGGGGTGCTCGGCCCGGAGGCGTTCGACGCCGTGCCGTTCCTCGACCTGCTCGCCGCCCCTGAGCCGGCCGGCTACGGCTCGCCGTGGGGGCTGTCGGAGCGCCCGGCGGGCTGAGACCTCGGCGGCGGGCGTCAGCCGGGCCGCGCGCCGCCGGAGCGGGCGGTCACGACGCCAGCTCCCGCGCCGCGGCGGCGAACGCCTCGGTGTGCCGGTCGACGTCGGCGGCCGTGGTCGCCGGGCTCATCAGCGCCATGTTGTGGAACGGCGTCAGCAGCACCCCGTGGGTCAGCGCCTGGAGGTGAAGGTACTGCTGGAGCGCGAAGTCGTCCGCCGCCGCGGCCTGCGCGCCGTCGCGGGGCGGCTCGGGCGAGAACGCGTACTCCGCCCGCGCGCCCAGGCGCGTCACGTGCCACGGCAGGCCAGCCTCGTGGAGCACGCCCTGCACGCCGTCGGTCCAGCGCACGGCGAGCTCCTCCATCCGGACGAACGCGTCGTCGGTCAGCACCTGCGTCAGCGTGGCGCGCGCGGCGGCGGTCGACAGCGCGTTGCCGGCCAGCGTGCCGCCGACGCCGCCGACGTCGATGTCCTCCAGCTCGATGCGCCGCTCGACCTCGTCGGCCAGCGCGCCCGTCATGCCGAAGGCGCCGATCGGCACGCCGCCCCCGATCGTCTTGCCGACGACGACGACGTCCGGGTCGAGCCCCCACGCGGCGGTGCAGCCGCCCGGCCCGGCGCACAGCGTGTGGGTCTCGTCGGCGACGAACCAGGCACCTGCGTCCCGCGTCAGGGCCCGTACCGCGTCGAGGTAGCCGGGCTGCGGCAGCACGATCCCGATGTTGGTCAGGGCCGGCTCCATGAGCACCGCGGCGACCTCGCCGGTCGCCAGCGCGGCGGCGAGCGCGCCGGCGTCGTTGAAGGGCACGACGATCGTCGTCGTGGCCGGGTCCACCGGCGCGCCGATGCTGCCGCGGCGGGCATGCGTCGACCCGTCCGAACCCCGCACCGCGAACGCCTCGTCGACCGTGCCGTGGTAGCAGAAGTCCATCACGACGACTTTGGGCCGGCCGGTCAGGTGCCGGGCGTAGCGCAGCACGTGGCGGTTGGCGTCGGTCGCGGAGAGGGTCAGCTGCCATCGCGGCACCCCGAACCGGGCGGCGAGCTGCGCCGCGACCGCTGCCGCGTCGGGCGTCGGCAGCATGGCGGTGATGCCGCGCGCCGCCTGGGCGGCGACGGCGGCGGCCGTCGGCGCGGGGGAGTGGCCGCACATCGCGCCGGTGTCGCCCAGGCACAGGTCGACGATCTCGGAGCCGTCGGCGCACGTCAGGTGCGCGCCGTGGGCCTGCGCGACGGACAGCGGGAACGGCCCGGGCCACTTGGCCATCCAGGACATCGGCACGCCGTAGGTCAGGTGCGCGCGGGCCTCCTGCGACAGCGCGGCGCACCGCGGGTGGGCCGCGACGTACGCCTGCGTCTCCCGCGCGGTCAGCTCCGCGAGGCGCTCCCGGTCGACCATCACGCGGCCAGCCCGAGCAGCGCGGCCTCGAGCACGCCGAGCGCGTCGTCGAGGAGGGCGTCATCGATGACCAGCGGCGGCAGCAGGCGCACCACGTTGCCCCACGTGCCGCAGGTCAGCACGATGACGCCCTGCGCCGCGCAGGCGGCGGCGACGCCCGCGGCGGCGGCCCTGTCCGGCTCGAGCGTGCCGGGACGCACCAGCTCGACGGCGAGCATCGCGCCGCGCCCACGCACCTGCGCGACGGCGGGGACCCGCTCGGCGACCGCCAGCAGCCGCGGGACGACGCGCGCCTCGATCGCCCGTGCCCGCGCGGGCAGGTCCTCGCGCTCGTAGACCTCGATGGTCGCCAGCGCCGCCGCGCACGCGACCGGGTTGCCGCCGAAGGTGCCGCCCAGGCCCCCGCCGTGGACGGCGTCCATCAGCTCCGCCCGGCCGGTGACCCCGGCGAGCGGCAGCCCGCCCGCGATGCCCTTCGCGGTGGCGACCAGGTCGGCCACCACGCCCTCGTGCTCCAGGGCGAACATCGCGCCGGTGCGGGCGAAGCCCGTCTGCACCTCGTCGGCCACCAGGACGATGCCGGTGCGCTCGGTCCAGGCGCGCAGCGCGGGCCAGAAGCCGGGGGCGGGGACCACGAAGCCGCCCTCGCCGAGGATCGGCTCGGCGACCAGCGCCGCGACCCGGTCCGCCCCCACCTGCCGCTCGGCGACCGAGATCAGCCGGGCGGCGGCCTCCGCGCCGGTCAGCCCGGCGGGGTCGCGCAGCGGGTAGCTCGCCGGGACGCGGTAGACCTCTCCGGCGAAGGGGCCGAAGCCCGCCTTGTAGGGCATCGCCTTGGCGGTCATCGCCATCGTCAGGTTGGTGCGGCCGTGATAGGCGTGGTCGAGCACCAGCACGGCGTCGCGGCCGGTGGCGCGGCGGGCGACCTTGACCGCGTTCTCGACCGCCTCGGCCCCCGAGTTGACCAGCACGGTGCGCTTGGGGAAGTCGCCGGGGGTCAGCCGGGCGAGCGCCTCCGCGACGGCGACGTACCCCTCGTACGGCGTCACCATGAAGCAGGTGTGCGTGAAGGCGGCCGCCTGCGCGGCGACCGCCGCGGTCACCGCAGGGTGCCCGCCGCCGATCGACGTCACCGCGATCCCCGAGCCGAGGTCCACCAGCACGTTGCCGTCGACGTCCTCCAGCACGGCGCCGGCGGCCCTGGCGGCGAACACCGGGACCGACGAGCCCACGGCCGGCGGGACGGCGGCGGACCGCCGCGCCGCCAGGGCGAGGGAGGCCGGTCCGGGGATCGGTGTGCGGATCAGCCGACGCTGCGCGAGAGGCTCCATGGCGACGGATTGCGTGGTCATGCGGCCAGATTAGCGTTCTATCCCGCGCGAATGGGAGCCTGCGGCGACGGAAACCGTCGAGAGGAGGTATCGCTCGCCGCTGCGCTCCCAGCGCCCGCCCAGGAACGGGTCGACAATGGGACCAGTCCGGCCACCATGTCACCGGGGGAGTCGATGGCCTACGTCGTCGGGGTGCTGATCCTCGTGCTCGTGCTGCTCGCGTCCATCGCGCTGCACGAGCTGGGCCACATGGTGCCCGCCAAGCGGTTCGGCGTGCGCGTCGGCCAGTACATGGTGGGTTTCGGGCCCACCCTCTGGTCCCGCAGGCGCGGCGAGACCGAGTACGGGGTCAAGGCGATCCCGCTGGGCGGCTACGTCCGCCTCGCCGGGATGTACCCGCCGGGTTCCGCGGTGGGCGACCCGCCGGTGGACGGCTGGGCGCGCCGGCTCGCGGCGGACGCGCGCGAGGCCTCGGCGCAGGAGATCCCCGCCGGCGAGGAGGACCGGGCGTTCTACCGGCTCTCCACGCCGAAGAAGGTGGTCGTCATGCTCGGCGGGCCGGTGATGAACCTGCTGATCGCCGGCGTGATGCTCGCGGTCGCCTACGTCGCGATCGGGGTCCCGGGCCCGACGACGACACTGGCGTCCGTCTCCCGGTGCGTGCTCCCGGCCGACGCCCCCGCCACCACCGCGTGCGGGCCCGACGACACGGTGGCGCCCGGCGCTGCGGCCGGCCTGCTGCCCGGCGACCGCGTCGTGTCGTTCGACGGCGCGGCCGTGGACTCGTGGGACGCCCTGTCGGCCGCGATCCGGGCCACCGACGGGCGCGCGGTGCCCGTGGTGGTGGAGCGCGACGGGCGGCGCGTCGAGCTGACGGCGACGCCGGTGGTGGCGCAGCGCCCGGTGCTCGACGGCTCCGGGGCGCCCGTGCTGAAGGACGGCCGACCGGTCACCGAGCCGGTGGGCTTCCTCGGCGTCTCGCCCGCGCAGGCGACGCAGCGGACCTCCGTCGCGGAGGTACCCGGCCTGGTCGCCGACCGCACGTGGGCGACCATGAAGGTGGTGGCCGTGCTGCCGGCACGTGCCTGGGATGTGGTCCAGGAGACGGCGAGCGGCGAGCCGAGGGACGCCTCCAGCGTCGTCGGGCTCGTCGGCATCGGGCGGTTCGCGGGCGAGATGGCGTCCGCCCAGGGTGCGGGGATCGACCTGGGGCTGCGCGCGGTGATGCTCCTGGAGCTGGGCGCGGCGCTCAACCTGTCGCTGTTCGTCTTCAACCTGATCCCGCTGCCGCCGCTGGACGGCGGGCACGTGGTGGCGGCGCTGTGGGAGGGCGCGAAGCGGCAGGTGGCGCGGCTGCGTGGGCTGCCCCGGCCCGGCCCGTTCGACTCCGCGCGGCTGGTCCCGCTGGCCTACACGGTCTTCGTGCTCCTCGGCGGCCTCGGTGTGGTGCTCATCTGGGCCGACATCGTCAACCCGGTCTCCGTCTGATCGATGGGATGATGACACCGTGACATCGATCAACCTCGGGATGCCCGCGCTCCCGGCGCCCGTGCTGGCGCCGCGCCGGCCGACCCGCAAGATCCGCGTCGGCAAGGTCGAGGTCGGCGGCGACGCGCCGGTCAGCGTGCAGTCGATGACCACCACCCTGACGGCGGACGTCAACTCGACGCTGCAGCAGATCGCCGAGCTCACCGCGGCCGGCTGCGACATCGTCCGGGTGGCGGTGCCCAGCCAGGACGACGCGGACGCGCTGCCCGCGATCGCACGCAAGAGCCAGATCCCGGTCATCGCGGACATCCACTTCCAGCCCAAGTACGTGTTCGCGGCGATCGACGCGGGGTGCGCCGCGGTGCGCGTCAACCCGGGCAACATCCGCAAGTTCGACGACCAGGTGCGGCAGATCGCCCAGGCGGCCCAGGACGCCGGCGTCTCGCTGCGGATCGGCGTCAACGCGGGCTCCCTCGACCCCCGGCTGCTCGAGAAGTACGGCTCTGCGACGCCCGAGGCGCTGGTCGAGTCGGCGGTGTGGGAGGCGTCGCTCTTCGAGGAGCACGACTTCCACGACTTCAAGATCTCGGTGAAGCACCACGACCCGGTGGTGATGGTGCGCGCCTACGAGATGCTCTCCGAGCGCGGCGACTGGCCGCTGCACCTCGGAGTGACCGAGGCCGGTCCCGCGTTCCAGGGCACCATCAAGTCGGCGACGGCCTTCGGCGCGCTGCTGAGCAAGGGGATCGGCGACACGATCCGCGTCTCGCTGTCCGCGCCGCCGGTCGAGGAGGTCAAGGTCGGCATCCAGATCCTCCAGTCGCTCAACCTGCGGCCGCGCAAGCTCGAGATCGTCTCCTGCCCGTCCTGCGGCCGCGCTCAGGTGGACGTCTACACCCTCGCCGAGCGCGTCACGGCCGGGCTCGAGGGGCTGACGGTCCCGCTGCGGGTGGCGGTGATGGGCTGCATCGTCAACGGTCCGGGGGAGGCGCGCGAGGCCGACCTCGGCGTCGCCTCGGGCAACGGCAAGGGACAGATCTTCGTCAAGGGCCAGGTGGTCAAGACCGTGCCCGAGGCTCAGATCGTCGAGACGCTGATCGACGAGGCGATGCGGATCGCCGAGACGATGGAGGCGGAGGAGTCCGGGTCTCCCGTGGTCACGGTGGGTCACTAGGACGTAGATCTGCCGCCGTCTCAGCGGCGTCCTCCCTTGCGTCGAGCCGACGCGCCGAGACGCCTCGGTCGCCACCTCGACGTGGTTCGTCGACGGCGGCTCGGACGTCGTCATCCGGGGCGACAGCCTGTGGTGACCCGCGCCCGGGCGGCGCGCCCGGTCCGTCCGCCGACGCTCTGAGGCACAATCGGCCGTATGGACGTGCGCCACGGCGCGGTGCTCGACGCCAGGCACACCGGCGCGCTCGTGCTCGGTGAGTCGCACGTCGGGCGTGTGCTCGACCTGTGCGCCACCGACCCCGTGGGCACCGTGCTCGCCGCGTCCCGCCTGGAGCACGCCGCGGCGCTCGGCCTGCGCGCGGCCGGCGGCGAGCTGTGGGGGTACCGCGAGGGCGGCGAGCTCCTCGCCGCCTGCTGGGCCGGCGCCAACCTGGTGCCGATCATCCCGCCGCTGGACCGCGCTACCCGGCGCCGGGCGCTGGACGCCCTGGGGGAGCTGGGGGCGACGCGGGGCCGGCGCTGCTCCTCGGTCGTCGGGAACCGCGACGACGTCCTCGACCTGTGGGAGCGCCTGCGGTCCACCTGGCCCGCGGTGCGGGAGCTGCGCGACGACCAGCCGTCGATGGTGATGGAGGGTCCGGTGCAGGTGGCGCCGGACCCGCAGGTGCGCCGCTCGCGGCCCGACGAGCTGGAGGCCGTGCTGCCCGCCTGCGTGGACATGTTCACCGAGGAGGTCGGCTACTCCCCGCTCGGCTCCGGGGGCTACTACGAGGCGCGCGTGCGCTCGCTCATCGCACAGGGCCGCTCGCTCGTGCGGATCGAGGCCGGCCACGTGGTGTTCAAGGCCGAGCTCGCCGCGGTGGCGGGGGGCGTGGGCCAGGTGCAAGGGGTCTGGGTGGCCCCGGACCGCCGCGGCGAGCGCCTGTCGGAGGGCGGGATGGCGGCCGTCGTCGAGGCGGCCCGCGCCGGCATCGCCCCGACGGTGTCGCTGTACGCCAACGCGTTCAACGAGCGGGCGCTGGCGTGCTACCGCCGCGTCGGCTTCCGGCAGGTCGGGGTGTACGCCACGGTGCTGTTCTAGGGTCGCCACCGCGGCGGTGGGCCGCTCACTTGAGCAGGCGCGACAGCCGCCTGTCGGCCAGCGGCTTGCCGCCCGTCTGGCACGTGGGGCAGTACTGCAGGGAGCTGTCGGCGAACGACACCTCGTGGACGGTGTCGCCGCACGGCACCCCGTCCCAGCCCGGGCACGCCTCGCCGGTGCGGCCGTGCACCCGCAGGGTGCGGCGTTTGGCGTCCTTGAGCTCGGCGGCGGGCTTGCCGGAGGCGGCCTGGACCGCCTCGGTCAGCACGGAGCGGATCGTGGCGTGCAGCGCCGCCGCGTCGTCGGGCCCGTAGCTGCCGGTCAGCCGGAACGGGCTGGTGCGCGCGGCGAAGAGGATCTCGTCGGAGTACGCGTTGCCGATGCCCGCGATCGCGTGCTGGTCCCGCAGCAGGCCCTTGACCTGCTGGTTCTGGGCGGCGAGCAGGGCGGCGAAGGCCTCGACGGTGAAGTCGTCGGACAGCGGCTCGACGCCCAGGGCGCCCACCTGGGGGACGTCCTCGGGGTCCGCCACCACGTGCACCGCCAGCCGCTTGCGGGTGCCCTGCTCCGTCAGGTCGAACCCGGAGCCGTCGTCGAGCCGCACGCGCAGTGCGAGCGGCGAGCGGCCGGGGTGCACCGGCGCCGTCGGCAGGGCGTCGGACCACCGCACCCACCCCGCGCGGGACAGGTGCCAGACGAGGTGGACCGCCTCGCCTGTCGGGCGGGCGCACACCAGGTCGAGCCACTTGCCGTGCCGCCGGGCGTCGGCCACCACGGCGCCGACGAGGGCGGTCAACGGCGGGTCGAACGTCTTGAGGGCGTTGAGCTCGGCGAGGTCCACGCCGGCGACCGCGTGGCCGCCGGCGCGCCCGCGCAGGAACTGTGCGAGCGCCTCGACCTCGGGAAGCTCCGGCACGGCCCCATCGTCGCCCGCCCCCCGCACTTCGGCCAGGTTGCGGTCGTGGATCGCGACCGCAACCTCGCAGAAGTCGGGGTGACGGCGGGCATTAGCCTTCTCCCCATGCTCCTGCGCCTGTCCACGCTGTTCGTCCGCACCCTGCGAGAGGACCCCGCCGACGCCGAGGTGGCCAGCCACAGGCTGCTGGTCCGCGCCGGCTACATCCGCCGCGCCGCGCCCGGCATCTACACCTGGCTCCCGCTGGGCCTGCGGGTGCTGGGCAAGGTCGAGGCCGTGGTCCGCGAGGAGATGGCCGCGGCGGGCGCGCAGGAGGTGCTGTTCCCGGCGCTGCTGCCCAAGGAACCGTACGAGGCGACCGGCCGCTGGACGGACTACGGCCCCAACATCTTCCGGCTGCAGGACCGCCGAGAGAACGACTACCTCCTCGCCCCCACCCACGAGGAGATGTTCACGCTCCTGGTCAAGGACCTGTACTCGTCGTACAAGGACCTGCCGCTGACGCTCTTCCAGATCCAGACCAAGTACCGCGACGAGGCCCGCCCGCGCGCCGGCCTGATCCGCGGCCGCGAGTTCGTCATGAAGGACGCGTACTCCTTCGACGTGGACGACGAGGGCCTGGCGGCCTCCTACGCGGCCCAGCGCGCGGCCTACGAGCGGATCTTTACCCGGCTGGGCCTGGAGTACGTCATCGTCACGGCGACGAGCGGCGCGATGGGCGGCTCCCGTTCCGAGGAGTTCCTCACCCCGACCGCGATCGGCGAGGACACGTTCGTCCGCTCGCCCGGCGGCTACGCCGCGAACGTCGAGGCCGTCACCACCCCCGCCCCGCCGTCGCCGGCCTACGACGACGTCCCGGCGGCACACGCCGAGCCGACGCCCGACTCACCGACCATCGAGTCCCTCGTCGAGCGCGCCAACGAGCTGTACCCCCGTGCGGACCGGCCGTGGACCGCCGCGGACACGCTGAAGAACGTCGTGTTCGCGCTGCGCCACCCCACCGGCGAGCGTGAGCTGCTGGTGGTCGGCCTGCCCGGCGACCGTGACGTGGACGCGAAGCGGCTGGAGGCCGCCGTGTCACCCGCCGAGGTGGAGCAGGCCGGCGAGGCGGACTTCGCCGCCCACCCGGAGCTGGTGCGCGGCTACATCGGCCCGGCGGCGCTCTCGCCCCAGCACCCGGGCGGCGTGCGCTACCTGCTCGACCCGCGCGTGGTGCCCGGGACGCGGTGGATCACCGGGGCGAACGCCCCCGGCACGCACGTGTTCGACCTGGTGGCGGGCCGTGACTTCGCGGGCGACGGCACCGTGGAGGCGGCGGAGGTGCGCGCCGGGGACGAGGCTCCGGACGGCTCCGGACCGCTGGAGCTGGCGCGCGGCATCGAGATCGGCCACATCTTCGCCCTGGGCCGCAAGTACGCCCAGGCGCTCGGGCTCACCGTGCTGGACCAGGACGGCAAGGCGCGCGTGGTCACCATGGGCTCGTACGGCATCGGCGTGTCCCGCGTGCTGGCCGCCCTCGCCGAGGCGAACCACGACGACAAGGGCCTCGCCTGGCCGGCGCACGTCGCGCCGGCGCACGTCCACGTGGTGGCGACCGGCAAGGACGAGTCCGTGTTCGAGGCGGCGGCGGCGCTCGCAGCCGACCTCGACGCCCGCGGCGTCGAGGTGCTCTACGACGACCGTCCCAAGGTGTCGCCCGGCGTGAAGTTCGCCGACGCCGAGCTGCTCGGCGTGCCGCTCGTCGTCGTCGTCGGCCGCGGGCTGGCCGAGGGCGTGGTCGAGGTGCGGCCGCGGGTGGGCGGACAGTCCCGGCAGGTGCCGGTGGCGCAGGCGGCCGACGAGGTGGCGGCGCTGGTGCGCGCGGCGCTCGCACGCTGACGCCCGCGCGGCGTGCGCTAGCCCGAGGCCGTGTACCGACCGTTGGGGATCGTGATCGTGTCGCCGCCCCGGATCGCCTCGCCGGTGATCGTCCCGGCGTTGACCGCCTGGAGGAGCGTCACGGACGCCGCCGTCGAGTCGTCGGGGAAGAACCGCAGCCCGATGGCCCCGAGCACGTCGCCGGCGGCCACGACGTAGCTGAACGAGCCGTCGTCCTGCGCGGTCGCCGTCCCGGTGGCTCCCGGGCGAGGCCCGGCGTCCTGCGGGAGGTGGGTGGGCAGCGGCCCGGCTCCGGCCAACGGCGGCCAGCGCGCCGGTCCGCCCGTCGCGCCCCCGGTCGGCGCAGGCGTGCGTTCCGGCGCCGCGTCGGACGAGCCGGGGAAGGGCGACGGGGCGGCGCCGAGCCCACGCGCTGCGGCCGTCGCGGCCACGAGCAGGTCGACCAGCTCGCCGCGCGCCCCGGCCACCACCCCAGGGAGGGCGGCGGACGCCGCCTCGGCGACCGCCTGCTCGAGGCCGGCGGCCAGCGCGGTCCGCACCGCGGGGTCGTCGAGGCCTTCGGGGAGCGCGTAGGAGGCGCGCCGGGGATCGGCGGGGGTCCCCGCGACCCCGGCGCGCCCGGCCCACCGCGCGGCGGCCGCCCGGTGCGCCGCGGCGGCCGTCTGAGCGGCCGCGCGGGCCGCGTCGACCGACTTCGCGGCGATCACCTCGTCGGCGTAGGCGGCCTGGTCGTGCGCGAGCACCAGTGCCACCGCGGCCGCATCGGTCATCCCGGGGGGCAGCCCGACGCCGGCCGTCGGCGCGCCCTCGCCGGTCGGCGACGCCGTGGGAGCGGCCGACGTGGTGGGAGCGGCCGACGCCGTGGGTGGATCGCCCGCCTCGGACGCGGGAGGGGTGGTCGGCGCCGCGCTCGGGGTGGGCTCTGCGAGTTCGTCGAGCGGCTCGCCCAGTGCGGCCGCGAGCCGAGCGGCGAGGTCGTCGCGCGCGGTGCCGACCTCCGCGAGGAGGCGCGCCATCGCGCCGTCCGGCGCCTGGTCGGCGTCGGCGAGCGCCGAGGCGGCCGACTGGCGCAGCGCGGCGAGCACCTCGTCGGGCGCGGCGGGCGGCGGGGTGGTCGGGGACTGACTGGGCGTGGGCTCCGGCAGGCCGGAGGAGTAGACGCCACCGAGCGCCTCCGCGTGCGCGGCGGAGAACGCCGCGACGTCGTCGAGGACCACCGCGACCGCCGCTGCGGCACCCTCGCGGGCGGAGCCCGCCTGCTCCTCGAGCGTCACGGCCTGGTCCACCGCCCGGGCGCGCACCTGCTCGGCGGCGTCCGGAACAGGCTCCGACGGCGGTGGCGTCTCGAGCCGCAGCTGGCACCCGGCGAGGACCAGCACGGCGGCGAGCCACAGCGCACCGGTGCGGCGGCGGGACGGGTGGGCGGTCATCGCCCGCGATCCTGCCACGCCCCGCCGGCGGACCGACGGAGCTGCGAGTCGATACCCTGGTCCGACACGTTCATCGACAGGCACTGCGGGAGGCGGGACACATGGCGTCGCCGTTGACTCCCGCGCGCGTGCGCCAGGTGGTCGAGCCGGCCGTCGCCGCCGCGGGTCTGCTGCTGGAGGACGTCGAGCTGGCGCGCGCCGGTGCGCGCACCGTGGTGCGCGTCGTCGTCGATCTGCCGGAGGGCGCCGCGGGAGGGCTGGACCTGGACCGGATCGGCGATGCGACACGGGCCGTCTCGGACGCGCTCGACGCGGACGACGTGGTGCCGGGCCACTACACGCTCGAGGTCTCCAGCCCGGGCGTCGCCCGGCCGCTGACGCTGCGCCGGCACTACGCCCGCGCCGTCGGACGGACGGTGGCGCTGGTCCTGGAGGACGGCACGCGGCTGACGGGCCGCCTCGACCGCGTCACCGGGGACGACGAGGCGGGCGCCGCGGTCGTCGTCGTGCCCGCGCACTCGCCGGGCAAGGGCCGCCGGCCGGTCGAAGGGCAGGCCGTCACGGTCGCGCTCACGGCGGTGCGGTCGGGGCGTGTCGAGGTGGACCTCTCGCGGGTGGGCCCGGTGGACGAGGACGACCCGGACGAGGGGGAGGGCTGACGTGGACATCGACATGCAGGCGCTGCGGCTCATCGAGCACGAGCGCGACATCTCGCTCGACGTGCTGATCGAGGCGATCGAGCAGGCGCTGCTCTCCGCCTACCACCGCACACCGGGCGCGTACGTGCGCGCCCGCGTCGAGGTGGACCGCAAGACCGGCCACGTCACGGTGTGGGCGCGCGAGCCGCTGCCCGTCGTCGGCCCGGACGAGGAGCCGGCGGAGCCCGACGAGTCCCCCGAGTTCGAGGACACCCCCGAGGGCTTCGGCCGGATCGCCACCTCGACCGCCCGCCAGGTGATCGTCCAGCGGCTGCGCGACGCGGAGGACGACCAGGTGCTGGGCACCTTCCGCGGCAAGGAGGGCGAGCTCCTGGGCGGCGTGGTGCAGCAGGGGCGCGACCCGCGCACCGTGCTGGTGGACGTCGGCGGCACCGAGGCGGTGCTGCCCGCCCACGAGCAGGTGCCGGGCGAACGGTACGTGCACGGCGAACGGATCCGCGGCTACGTGCTGGAGGTGGCGCGCGGCATGCGCGGACCCCAGGTCACCCTCAGCCGCACCCATCCGGGCCTGGTCCGCAAGCTGTTCGCGCTCGAGGTGCCGGAGGTGGCGGACGGGACCGTCGAGATCACGGCGATCGCCCGCGAGGCCGGCCACCGCACCAAGATGGCGGTCCGCGCCATGGTGCCCGGCGTCAACGCCAAGGGCGCGTGCATCGGCCCGATGGGTGGCCGGGTGCGGGCGGTGATGGCCGAGCTCCAGGGCGAGAAGATCGACATCGTCGACCACTCCGACGACCCGGCGGAGATGATCGCGAACGCGCTGTCGCCGGCGCGGGTGCTCTCGGTGACGGTGGTGGACGCCGCGGCGCGCGCGGCGCGGGTGGTGGTGCCCGACTACCAGCTGTCGCTGGCCATCGGCAAGGAGGGCCAGAACGCCCGCCTCGCCGCCAAGCTGACAGGCTGGCGCATCGACATCCGGTCCGATGCCGCGACCTCCGCGCAGTGACCGCCTCGAAGACTCGGCGGGGTAGACTCACCGTGCCTGGGCCGCGCGCCCGGAACTCCACGCTGTCGCCAGACACCGCATCGAGCCAGCCGCCCGTCGGCCCGGTTCGCACGTGCGTGGGGTGCCGGGGGACCGGATCCAGGCAGGCCCTGCTGAGGGTGGTCGTCGACCCGGGTGCGCACGCGCTCCTCGTGGACGCCGGCCGTCGGATGCCGGGACGGGGTGCGTGGCTTCACCCCGATCCGCACTGCTTCGAGCTCGCCGTCCGGCGACGCGCGTTCGGGCGGGCGCTGCGAGTCGCGGCTCCCCTGGACGTGGCGGCCGTCGCGGCCCACCTCGGGGTGGCAGCGGACAAGGACGCCGGCGGGACCCTCCCGCCGGCCGCCGATCGTCGATGAGGAAAGCGGGTCTGGAAGCCGATGGCTGCCCGATGAGCACGCACCGATGAGCATCCGATGAGGACTCTGCACTAACGACGGTCCGGCCCCTGTCCGGGCGGACCGAGACAGGAGAGATGTGGCCAAGGTCCGCGTCTACGAGCTCGCCAAGGAGCTCGGGATCGACAGCAAGGCATTGGTGACCAAGCTCGGCGAGATGGGGGAGTACGTCTCCTCGGCATCCTCGACGATCGAGGCGCCCGTGGTCCGCAAGCTGCGCGACCTCTACCCCAAGCAGGCTTCCGAGCCGGCGGCACCCGCCCCGGCGCGCCCGGCGGCGCCCGCCCGGAGCGCGGCGCCCGCGGCACCGGCACCGGCACCGGCACCCAACCCTGTTCCGGCGGCGCCCGAGCAGCCCGCGCCGGCCGTCCCCGTCGTTCCTGCCGCCGCTGCCGGCCCGGTCGCACCGGCGCCCGCACCCGCGGAAGAAGCGGCCCAGCGTCCGGCCGCGCCGTCCCCGGCGCAGGCACCCCGGCCCGGCGCCCCCGTGCCCGGCCCGGCCCGGCCGGCCGCGCGCCCCGCACCGGCCAACCCGGCGCCGCGCCCCGGCAACAACCCCTTCGCGCCGTCGCAGGGCATGCCCCGGCAGGGCGACCGTTCCCGTCCGGGCGGCGGCGCCCCCCGCCCCGGCAACAACCCCTTCGCCCCGTCCCAGGGCATGCCGCGGCCCGGCGATCGCCGGCCCGCCGAGGCGGCGAGCGCCGGAGCCGGCGCCGCCACCGGCGACCGTCCGGGCGGCCCCCGTCCCGGCGGCCCGCGTCCCGGCGGTCCGCGTCCCAACCCGGGCATGATGCCGGGCCGGATCTCCTCCGGCGTCGGCGGACGGCCCGGCGAGCGCCCGGCGGGTGCCGGTGGCCGTGGCGGCCCCGGTGCCGGGCGCGGTGGGCCCGGCGGTGGCCGCGGTGGCACCGGTGGGCCGGGTACCGGCGGCGGCTTCGGCGCCGGCCGGCCCGGTGGCGGCGGTGGCCGTCCCGGTGCCGGCGGGCGTGGCAGCACGCAGGGCGCCTTCGGCAAGGCCGGCGGCCGCCCTGTGCGTGGCCGCAAGTCGAAGCGGGCCAAGCGCCAGGAGTTCGAGCAGATGCAGGCCCCGTCGCTGGGCGGCGTCAGCGTCCCGCGCGGCAACGGCAGCACCGTGGTGCGCCTGCGGCACGGCTCGTCGCTCAACGACTTCGCCGACAAGATCGACGCGAACCCCGCGTCGCTCGTCACGGTGCTGTTCCACCTCGGCGAGATGGCGACCGCCACGCAGTCGCTCGACGAGGACACGTTCGCAGCCCTCGGGTCCGAGCTCGGCTACGTCGTCGAGATGGTGTCCGCCGAGGAGGAGGACCGCGAGCTGCTCGGGTCCTTCGACATCGACCTCGACGCCGAGCTCCAGGCGGAGTCCGACGACGACCTCGCCCCGCGTCCGCCGGTGGTCACCGTCATGGGCCACGTCGACCACGGCAAGACGAAGCTGCTCGACGCGATCCGGCAGACGGACGTCGTCGCCGGCGAGGCCGGCGGGATCACCCAGCACATCGGCGCCTACCAGGTGAAGGCGGAGCACGAGGGCGTCGAGCGCGCCATCACCTTCATCGACACCCCGGGCCACGAGGCGTTCACTGCCATGCGTGCCCGTGGCGCCCAGGTGACGGACATCGCGATCCTCGTGGTCGCGGCGGACGACGGCGTGATGCCCCAGACGATCGAGGCGCTCAACCACGCCCAGGCGGCCGGCGTGCCGATCGTGGTCGCGGTCAACAAGGTGGACAAGGAGGGGGCGAACCCCGCCAAGATCCGCCAGCAGCTGACCGAGTACAACCTGGTCGCGGAGGAGTACGGCGGCGACACGATGTTCGTCGACGTCTCCGCCAAGCAGCGCACCGGCATCGACCAGCTGCTGGAGGCGGTGCTCCTCACCGCCGACGCGGCGCTCGACCTGCGGGCCAACCCCGACAAGGACGCCCGCGGCGTGGCGATCGAGGCGAACCTCGACCGCGGCCGCGGCGCGGTCGCGACGGTGCTGGTCCAGTCCGGGACCCTGCGGGTCGGCGACGCGATCGTGGCGGGGACCGCGCACGGCCGTGTCCGTGCGATGTTCGACGAGCACGGCGGGAACCTGCCCGAGGCGGGCCCGGCCCGGCCGGTCCAGGTGCTGGGCCTGACGAGCGTGCCGAGCGCCGGGGACACGTTCCTCGTCGCGCCCGACGACCGCACGGCGCGCCAGATCGCCGAGAAGCGCGAGGCCGCCGAGCGGGCCGCGCTGCTGGCGAAGCGCCGCAAGCGGATCAGCCTCGAGGACTTCACGCAGGCCCTCGCGCAGGGCAAGGTCGAGACGCTCAACCTGGTCATCAAGGGCGACGTGTCGGGTGCGGTCGAGGCGCTGGAGGACGCGCTGCTCAAGATCGACGTCGGCGACGAGGTCGACCTTCGCGTCATCCACCGCGGCGTCGGCGCGATCACGCAGAACGACGTCAACCTGGCGACGGTCGACAACGCGATCATCATCGGGTTCAACGTCAAGTTCGCCGAGCGCGTGGAGGACCTCGCCGACCGCGAGGGCGTCGACGTGCGGTTCTACTCGGTGATCTACCAGGCGATCGACGACGTCGAGGCCGCCCTCAAGGGCATGCTCAAGCCGGAGTACGAGGAGGTGCAGCTCGGCACCGCGGAGGTGCGCGAGGTGTTCCGTTCCTCGAAGTTCGGCAACATCGCCGGTTCGCTGGTGCGCAGCGGCGAGATCCGCCGCAACGCCAAGGCACGCGTCCTGCGCGGTGGGAAGGTGATCGGGGACAACCTGACCATCGACTCGCTCAAGCGGTTCAAGGATGACGCCACCGAGGTCCGCGAGGGCTACGAGTGCGGCATCGGGCTCGGGTCGTTCAACGACATCCAGGTCGACGACGTCATCGAGACCTACGAGATGCGGGAGAAGCCCCGCAACTGACAGGGAGCTCGTCCATGGCGGAGAACCCGCGCGTCCGGCAGCTGGGCCATCGCATCCAGGAGGTGGTGGCCCGGCTGCTCGACACCCGGATCAAGGACCCGCGCCTGGGGTTCGTCACGGTGACCGACGTGCGCGTCACCGGCGACCTCCAGCACGCGGACGTGTTCTACACGGTGTACGGGGACGACGAGGCGCGGGCGGGCTCGGCCGCGGCGCTCGCCTCCGCCACGGGGCTGATCCGCTCCGAGGTGGGCAAGGCGACCGGGCTGCGGCTGACCCCGACGCTGGCGTTCCACCTGGACGCCGTCCCGGAGACGGCGGCCCACCTGGAGGCGGCGCTGGCGGAGGCGGCCCGGCGCGACGCCGCGGTCGCCGAGCTGGCGCGCGACGCCGCCTACGCCGGCGAGCGGGACCCGTACCGCCGGCCGTCCGACGAGGACGGCGAGCCGGACGGCGAGCGCGACGCGGCGGACGACGAGCGCGACGAGGCCGGCACCGGGCCGGGCGCGCCCGGCGACCGGCCCGCCGACGCGGACGCCACGGCGTGACGGTGGTGGACCCGCTCGTCCGGCTCGCGGACGGCACCGTCAAGCAGGTGTCGCCGCTGACCGGCACCACCGTCTGGACGGTGCCGGGCCGCGCGCACCGGCCCCTGCCCGGCGTGCCGGCGGAGCGGCGTGAGGTGCCGCCGGACCAGCTCGACCGCCTCTGCGCGTTCTGCCCGGCGCGGTACCGCGACACGCCCCCGGAGAAGGCCCGCCTGGTGCTCGACCCGCGGCCGCACGTGCTGGAGCACCTTCCCGAGGCCCGGCTCGACGCGACGGTCGCCGAGGTGCGCCGCATCCCGAACCTGTTCGAGATCCTCTCGGTGGACTACTGGCGTGCCAACCACGGCTTCGTCGTGCCGCCGGAGGTCCGGGCGCGCGCCGAGGCGTACCTGGCCGAGCCCGCGGGGGCCGAGCACGTGCGCGGCGTGCTGCGCGCTCGGGCCCGCGCGGCCGGGCTGGACCCGGACCTCGTGCCCGTGCCGGAGGCCACCGCCGTCCTCGACCTGTTCGCGGGCTCGCACGACGTGGTGGTGGCGCGCCGCCACCTGGTGGACGGGGCCCGGTACGACGACGAGCTGGCCGGTTCCGGCACGCTGACGCCCTCCGAGCACCACCGGTTCGTCGCGATGACGGTGGACGCCGTCCGCGACCTGTACGCCACACGTCCCCAGGCGCTGTACGTCGCGGCCTTCCAGAACTGGCTGCGGCAGGCCGGCGCATCCTTCGACCACCTGCACAAGCAGGTGGTGGCGATCGACGAGCACGGTCCGCAGCTGGACCAGGAGCGGCTGCGGCTGCGCGACGAGCCGGACCTGTACCAGACCCAGGTGATCGACGTCGCGGCGAAGCACGGGCTGGTCGTCGCGGCGAACGAGCACGCGGTGGCCGTGGCCGGGGTGGGACACCGGTACCCCGCGTTCGAGGTGTACTCCACGGCGCGCGAGCACCTGCCGTGGGCGCACGACGAGGCCCAGGTGCGCGGCGTCTCCGACCTGCTGCACGCCCTGCACGCCGCCTCCGGCGTGCACACCCCGGGCAACGAGGAGTGGCACCACCGGCCGCCGGACGTCCGCGAGCCGATGCCGTGGCGGATCGTCCTCAAGTGGCGGGTGTCGACGCTCGCCGGGTTCGAGGGCGGCACCAAGGTGTACGTCAACACGATCGACCCGTACACGTTGCGCGAGCGTGCGGTGGCGGAGCTGACGCGCCTGCGCGCGGCGGGGCTCGTCGCCGACATGCTGATCGGCGACGAGTGCCCCGCCCCGAGGCTGGCCTATGCCGGCTGACCGGGTGCCCCCGGCCGGCCCGCGCCGGCCCACCGCTGCCGACGGCGTGCTGGTGGTGGACAAGCCCGCCGGGTGGACCAGCCACGACGTCGTCGCCCGGCTGCGACGTCTCGCCGCGACCCGCAAGGTGGGCCACGCCGGCACGCTCGACCCGATGGCCACCGGTGTGCTCGTCGTCGGCGTGGGGCGGGCGACGCGCCTGCTGGCGTACCTGTCCGGCGCCGACAAGGCGTACGACGCCACGCTCCGGCTCGGGGTGGCCACGCTCACCGACGACGCCGAGGGCGAGGTGGTCGCCGTGGCGGACGCCTCCGGTGTCACCCGCGCGGCGATCGAGGCGGGTGCTCGCGCGCTGAGCGGGCCGATCCTCCAGGTGCCGGCCGCCGTCTCGGCGATCAAGGTGGCAGGGGAGCGTGCGTACGCGCGGGTGCGGGCGGGTGAGGCGGTGCAGCTGGCGGCCCGCCCCGTCACGGTGTCGCGCTTCGAGGTGCTGGCTACCCGGCCGGCGGTCGGTCCCGGCGGCGTGCCGGCACTCGACGTCGACGTCCGCGTCGAGTGCTCGTCGGGCACGTACGTGCGGGCGCTGGCCCGCGACCTGGGTGCGGGGCTGGGCGTGGGTGGGCACCTGACGGCGCTGCGGCGCACCCGCGTCGGCGGCTTCACCCTGGCAGTGGCGCGCACGCTCGACGAGCTCGCCGCCGAGCCCGACCACCGCCCGCTGCCCGTGCTGCCGCTCGCCGACGCGGCGCGCGCGACTTTCCCGGCGCGCGAGCTGACCGCGACCGAGGCGGCGGAGCTGGGGTACGGCCGGCCGATCGACCCGGGGCCCGGCGAGGCGAACCTCGCCGCCGACCCCGCCGGCGGCCGCGTGGGCCCGCTCGCGGCGATCGGCCCCGACGGGACGCTCGTCGCGCTGGTGGAGCCGCGCGGCGGCCGGCTGCACCCCACAGTCGTGTTCGCGCCCGCGTGACGGCCACCCGACGGGCGATCCGGGGTGACGTGGCACGCTAGTGCGGCCACGCGGGCGAGGACGGGAGCGTACGTGCAGGTCTGGCGGGATCTGGCCGAGGTGCCGGCGGGCTTCGGGCCGTCCGTGGTCACCATCGGCAACTTCGACGGCGTGCACCGCGGGCACGTCGACGTGCTGCGCCGCATGGTGGCCGACGCCGCGGCGTCGGGCGCCCGGGCCGTGGCGGTGACGTTCACGCCCCACCCGGCGCGGGTGCACCGGCCGCTCGCCGCGCCGCCGCTGCTCACCGGCGACGAGGACCGGCTCGAGCTGCTGGCTGGCACGGGGTTGGACGCGGTGCTGCTGGTGACCTACGACCTGCGGTTCGCCGCGCAGACGCCCGAGGAGTTCGTGCGCCGGTACCTCGTCGACGCCCTGCGCGCGCGTGTGGTGGTCGTCGGGCGGGACGTGCGGTTCGGCAAGGACAATGCGGGCGACCTGTCGACCATGGAGGCGCTCGGCGCACGGCTCGGCTTTGCGGTCGACGTGGTGGACGACGTGCGGCCCGACGACGGCGACGCGACAGGCGGGCGGGACCCGGCGCGGCACCGGTGGCGGCGGTGGTCGTCCACCTGGGCGCGGGAGCTGCTCGCCGAGGGCGACGTCGCCGGCGCGGCGCGCGTGCTGGGCCGCGCCCACCGCGTCACCGGACCGGTGGTGCGCGGGGACCAGCGCGGCCGTGGGTTCGGCTTCCCCACGGCGAACCTCGGGACGGACGCCGAGGGGATGGTGCCCGCGGACGGTGTCTACGCCGGCTGGCTGGTGCGGCTGCGCCACGCGGACGGGACGGCGGTGGATCCGCAGGAGCGCGACGCGCGGCTGCCCGCGGCGATCTCGGTGGGCAGCAACCCGACGTTCGACGGAGTCTCGCGCCGGGTCGAGGCGTACGCGCTGGACCGGGACGACCTGGAGCTGTACGGCGAGCAGGTCGCGGTCGAGTTCACGGCGCGGCTGCGGGGCATGGAGCGCTTCGCCTCGGTGGACGCGCTCCTGGCCACGATGGCCGACGACGTGCGCCGGACGCGGGAGCTGCTGGGTCAGCCCAGCACGGCCACCTCGTAGCCGGGGGCGATGCGGTAGCCCTCGCCGCGTGCGGTGACCACCACGTCCGCCAGGCCCGTCTTCTCGCGCAGCCGGCGCACGTGGACGTCCACCGTCCGGCTGTCGTCGGGCACCTGGCGCCCGGCCCAGACGGAGGCCAGCAGCTCGCTGCGGCCGACGACGCGCCGCCCGGCCTGCGCCAGGTGCACCAGCAGCGCCAGCTCGGTCGCCGTCAGCTCGACGGGCGTGCCGTCGACCGTCGCCGTGCGGCGGTGCGGGTCGATCGTCAGCGACGGCGTGCTCGGCACCGCGCGCAGGCGGTCGCGGAACGCGCGGTTGGACGGCACCAGGCGGCCCGGCTCGCCGGAGCCCGTCAGTGCCGCCCGGGTGCGCGCGTGCGGGAACCACTCGGCCGCGAGGTCGGCGAGGTTCTGCACCGTGCGCAGCAGGTCGTCGAGGTCCTCGTCGGCCACCTCGGAGAGGTCGACCTGGAGGACGAAGCCGCGGCGGGCGCGCTCCGGCGCGGGGCTCGGCGCGGGCGCGGCGTGCAGCCGCGGTCGGGCGTCGTAGGGGAGAACGGCGGTCTGCGACATGGGAGGTCCTCGGGTCTTCCCGCGCCGGGCGCGGGGCGCCGGCCGTCATGGCCGGCTGCGGTCAGTGGAGGTGAGGGGAGCTCAGGCCTGGCACGGACAGCAGGACATACACATTCGCAGCAGGGCGCGCGACACCGCCGGAACGGCGTTCGGTCGCGTGCTCACGGGGCGAGTGTGACACCCGGGCCCAGTGGTACGGGCGCCCGTTCCGGCGCGGTCCCAGGATGTGAGACGACGTGTCGGGGCCGGGCGGGGCCCCGTGGGATCGTCGTGCGGCGCCGGCCGGTACCGCGGGGTTCGTGGGTGCGGCGAAGGGGCTGGTAGACTCGGCGGGCCGTACGAACGGCCGCGGAACCAGAGAGCCCGGGTGGACATGCCCCGGAGCACCGCGCAACGAGAATCCAGGGAGAGCCGTGGCCCTCGACACCGCCACCAAGCAGGCCATCATGACCGACTACGCGACGCACGAGGGCGACACCGGTTCGCCGGAGGTCCAGATCGCGGTGCTGACGCAGCGCATCAAGGACCTGACGGAGCACCTGAAGGAGCACAAGCACGACCACCACAGCCGCCGCGGGCTGCTGCTGCTGGTCGGGCGGCGCCGCCGCCTCCTCGGCTACCTCCAGAAGATCGACATCGCGCGGTACCGCGCCCTCATCGAGCGGCTCGGTCTGCGCCGATAGCGTGACCCACCGGCTCGGACCCGCGACGGGTCCGGGCCGGTTCTGCGTACGACACACCACCACCACCGCGCCGCACCGGCCCGCCCGGTCCTCGGTAGTGGTCCCCGGACTCCGGTCCGTGGGCCTCGATCGAAGACCGCCGCGGTCACCCCGGCGCCTTCGAGAACGAGGAGGGCACCCATGGAGGGTCCCGAGATCCAGTTCGCCGAAGCCGTGATCGACAACGGCACGTTCGGCACCCGCACCGTCCGGTTCGAGACGGGCCGCCTGGCCAAGCAGGCCGCCGGCGCCGCCGTCGCCTACCTGGACGACTCCACGATGCTGCTGTCGGCCACCACGGCCGGCAGGGAGCCCAAGGACCAGTTCGACTTCTTCCCGCTGACGGTCGACGTCGAGGAGCGGCAGTACGCCGCCGGCAAGATCCCCGGCTCGTTCTTCCGCCGCGAGGGGCGGCCGTCCACCGAGGCGATCCTGGCCTGCCGCCTGATCGACCGCCCGCTGCGCCCGCTGTTCGTCAAGGGGCTGCGCAACGAGGTCCAGGTCGTCGTCACCGTGCTCTCGCTGCACCCGGACGACGCGTACGACGTGCTGGCGATCAACGCCGCGTCGGTCTCCACGCAGATCTCCGGCCTGCCGTTCTCCGGCCCCGTGGCGGCCACCCGCATCGCGCTGGTCGACGGCCAGTGGGTCGCGTTCCCGCGCTACTCCGAGCGCGAGCGGGCGACGTTCGACATGGTGGTCGCCGGGCGCATCGTGGGCGACGACGTGGCGATCGCCATGATCGAGGCCGAGGCGCCGGACAACACGTGGGACCTGATCCACGGCGGCGGCGGCACCACCCCGACGGAGGAGGTCGTCGCCGCGGGCCTCGAGGCCGCCAAGCCGTTCCTGCGGTCGCTGTGCCTCGCCCAGATCGAGCTGGCGGGCAAGGCGGCGAAGGCCACCGTCGAGTTCCCGGTGTTCCCGGAGTACCGGACCGACGTGTACGAGGCCGTCGAGGCCGGAACCACCGCCCAGCTCGAGACCGCCCTGTCGATCGCGGGCAAGCAGGAGCGCGAGAACCGGATCGACGAGATCAAGGCCGAGATCAAGGCCGAGCTCGCCGAGGCGTTCGCCGGCCGGGAGAAGGAGATCTCCGCGGCGTACCGCTCGGTGCAGAAGAAGCTGATCCGCCGCCGGATCCTCACCGACGGCTTCCGCATCGACGGCCGCGGGCTGCGCGACATCCGCACGCTGTCGGCCGAGGTCGAGGTGCTCCCGCGGGTGCACGGCTCGGCGCTGTTCGAGCGCGGCGAGACGCAGATCCTCGGCGTGACCACGCTCAACATGCTGCGGATGGAGCAGCAGCTCGACACGCTGTCCCCGCAGACGCGCAAGCGCTACATGCACCACTACAACTTCCCGCCCTTCTCGACCGGCGAGACCGGCCGCGTCGGCTCGCCCAAGCGCCGCGAGATCGGCCACGGCGCGCTCGCCGAGCGGGCGCTGGTCCCGGTGCTGCCGAGCCGCGAGGAGTTCCCCTACGCGATCCGCCAGGTGTCCGAGGCCCTCGGCTCCAACGGCTCGACGTCGATGGGCTCCGTGTGCGCGTCCACCCTGTCGCTGCTCAACGCGGGCGTGCCGCTGCGCGCCCCGGTGGCGGGCATCGCGATGGGCCTGGTGTCCGACACCGTGGACGGCCAGACGCGGTACGCCGCCCTGACCGACATCCTCGGCGCGGAGGACGCCTTCGGCGACATGGACTTCAAGGTCGCCGGCACGCGCGAGTTCGTCACCGCGATCCAGCTGGACACCAAGCTCGACGGCATCCCCGCGAGCGTCCTGGCCGGCGCGCTGACGCAGGCCAAGGAGGCCCGCCTGGCGATCCTCGACGTCATCGCCGAGGCGATCGACACGCCCGACGAGATGAGCCCGTTCGCGCCGCGCGTCATCGCGATCAAGGTGCCGGTCGACAAGATCGGCGAGGTCATCGGCCCCAAGGGCAAGATGATCAACCAGATCCAGGAGGAGACCGGCGCCGACATCTCGATCGAGGACGACGGCACCGTCTACATCGGCGCCACCGACGGCCCCTCGGCCGAGGCGGCGCGGGCCGCGATCAACGCGATCGCCAACCCGCACATGCCGGAGGTGGGCGAGCGGTTCGTCGGCACGGTGGTCAAGACCACCACGTTCGGCGCCTTCGTCTCGCTCTCGCCGGGCAAGGACGGGCTGCTGCACATCTCGCAGATCCGCAAGCTGGTCGGCGGCAAGCGGGTGGAGAACGTCGAGGACGTCCTCGCCGTGGGCCAGAAGGTCCAGGTGGAGATCGGCGAGATCGACCCGCGCGGCAAGCTGTCGCTGCACGCCGTGGTCGACGAGGCCGCGCCCGCCGAGGACACCGAGACCGCACCCGCGGACGAGCCGGCCCCGGCCGATGCCTGAGCGCGCCTGACGTGCCGCTCCAGCTCCCGCTCGTCCGCGCGGGCCTGCCGGGAGCGGACCTGACCGCCGGGCAGGACGGCGGCGCCATCGTGCGCCGCACCGTCCTGCCCGGCGGTGTCCGTGTGCTCACCGAGCGCATGCCCGGGCTGCGTTCCGCCACGGTGGGCGCGTGGGTGGGCGTGGGTTCGCGCGACGAGGAGAGCGGCCACTTCGGCTCCACGCACTTCCTCGAGCACCTGTTGTTCAAGGGCACGGCGACGCGCTCCGCGATGGACATCGCGGAGGCGTTCGACGCCGTCGGCGGCGAGGCGAACGCCGCCACCGGCAAGGAGGACACGTGCTACTACGCGCGCGTCCTGGACGAGGACGTGCCGATGGCGGTCCAGGTGATCGCCGACATGGTCACCTCGGCACGCCTGGACGCCGACGAGCTGGAGACAGAGCGCGGCGTCATCCTCGAAGAGCTCGCCATGAACGACGACGACCCGAGCGACGTGGTGCACGACGAGTTCGCCGCCGCGGTGCTCGGCGCCCACCCGCTGGGCCGCCCCATCGGCGGGACACCGGCCACCATCCGCGCCGTGCCACGGGACGCGGTCTGGGAGCACTACCGCTGGCACTACCGGCCCGCCGGGCTCGTCGTCACCGGCGCGGGCGGCATCGACCACGACGCACTCGTCGCGCTGGTGACCGACGCGCTGGCGCTCGGGGGTTGGGACCTGTCCGACGAGGTCGGGCCCGACCCGCGCCGTGCGGGGAGCGCCGCGGCGCTGCCCGCCGGCACCGCGGGGATCCCCGCCATCGGGCAGGAGCGCAGCGTGCGCCGGCCCACGGAGCAGGCCAACGTCATCGTCGGCGGCCTGGGGCCGACCGCCACCGACCCGCGCCGCTTCGCGCTCTCCGTGCTCAACGCGGTGCTCGGCGGCGGCATGAGCTCGCGGCTGTTCCAGGAGATCCGGGAGAAGCGCGGGCTGGCCTACTCGACGTACTCGTTCTCCTCGGGGCATGCGGACGCCGGTGTGTTCGGCCTCTACGCCGGGTGCGCCCCGGGCAAGGTCGACGACGTGACCGCACTGATGGTGGACGAGCTGGAGAAGCTCGCCGACGGCGGCGTGACCCCGCAGGAGCGGCAACGGGCGATCGGTCAGCTGTCCGGCTCGCTGGTGCTGGGCCTGGAGGACTCCGGGTCGCGGATGACGAGGCTGGGCCGCGCCGAGCTGGTGCACGGCGAGCTGCTGTCGCTCGACGAGTCCATCGCGCGGGTGCGCGCTGTGACGGCCGACGAGGTGCAGGCGCTGGCCGCGGAGCTGGCCGCCGCGCCGCGCTCGGTGGTCCGCGTGGGGCCGTTCGGCGACTGAGCGGCAGGAGGCGGCCGCAGCGGGTGCGGTGGCGCCCGCCGGTAGGGTGGCCGACGTGGCGGAGAACCTGCGCGTAGCCGTGCTCGGCGCGGCCGGACGGATGGGCGCGACGGTGGTCGGCGCCGTCCAGGCTGCCCCCGACCTGGACCTGGTCGCCACGGTCGACGCGGACGGTGACCTCTCGCGGGTCACGGACGCGGGTGCCCAGGTGGCCGTGGACTTCACGGTGCCTGCGGTGACCGAGCAGAACGTCCACGCGCTGCTCGACCGGGGCGTGCACGCCGTGGTGGGCACCACCGGCTGGTCCGACGAGGCGCTGGGCCGGGTCCGTGACCACCTGGTGCGCACGCCGGGCCTGGGCGTGGTGGTGGCACCGAACTTCGCGCTGGGCGCGGTGCTGGCGCAGGCGTTCGCCGCGCAGGCCGCGCGCTACTTCGAGTCCGCCGAGGTGGTGGAGCTGCACCACCCGGACAAGGCGGACGCGCCCTCCGGCACGTCGCGGTCCGCGGCGCGGGCGATCGCGCAGGCGCGCGCCGCCGCGGGCCAGGGTCCGATGCCCGACGCCACCCGCACCGCGCTGGACGGCGCCCGCGGGGCCGACGTCGAGGGCGTACGCGTCCACGCGGTGCGGCTGCGCGGGCTCGTCGCGCACCAGGAGGTGCTGCTCGGCAACCCGGGCGAGCTGCTCACCATCCGCCACGACTCCCTGGACCGCGTGAGCTTCATGCCGGGCGTCCTGCTCGCGGTGCGGCGCGTGACCTCGCTGCCGGGGCTGACGGTGGGCCTGGAGGCGCTGCTCGACCTGGGTGCGCGCTGATGGCCGACCCGGTGCCGGCGCCGGCCCCAGACCTGCGCCCGGCGCGCCGGCAGCACACCGGTCTGGTCGGCGCAGTGCTGGTCACCACGCTGCTGGCGGTCTACGTCTGGCTCGTCGTCGACCGCGCCGTGCTGCTGTTCGGCACGGGCCGCCCGGTCGGCGTGCTGCTCGGGGTGGCGACGGTGATCCTGCCGCTGCTGGTGGTCGGGCTCGTGGTGCGCGAGTGGCTGCTCGCCGTCGACGTCCGGCGCATGGCCGACACCCTCGCGGCGGAGGGCGGCCTGCCCGTGGACGACCTGCCGCGCTCCCGTGGCGGCCGGATCGACCGGGAGGCCGGCCGCGGGGCGTTCGGCCTCGCGCGCGAGGAGGTGGAGGCGGCGCCCGACGAGTGGCGCGCCTGGTACCGGCTCGCGTTCGCCTACGACGCGGCGGGCGACCGCCGGGCCGCGCGGGGTGCGCTGCGCACCGCGAGCAGGCTGCACCGGCCGGCACGCCGCGCAGCGGGCTGAACCGGGCCACGCCCGCAGCGGGCTGAACCGGGCCACGCCCGCAGCGGGCTGAACCGGACCCTGTCATCCCCGGTCGGCGAGCCCCGCGCGACGGCCGTTAGATCCCCGCGAACCACCGGCGCTCGCGGAGCACGGCCCGGCCGCCGTCCGGCCCCGGGCCGGACGCCATCTCGCGCACCGCACCGTCCGGCGCAAGGCCGGCCTCGGCGAGGAACCGGGCACGAG
>Ga0255338_1000744_pt1 | contig 83570 bp, 64 predicted proteins | sample MeOH1_35cm_T4_19_FD_203715 | JGI IMG/M metagenome (GOLD analysis project Ga0255338, IMG submission 203715) | Sandy soil microbial communities from University of British Columbia, Vancouver, Canada - MeOH1_35cm_T4_195 | ecosystem: Engineered > Artificial ecosystem > Sand microcosm > Unclassified ... | reverse complement strand
CTCGCCGACAAGGCAGCAACCTTCGATCTCACCATCAAGGCAGTGAAGACCGCCGGCGAGACCCAGATCGACGATACGCTGGCGACGTCGCTCGGCCTCGAGAGCCTCGAGCAGCTCAAGGGCCTGCTCAAGGGCCAGATCGAGCAGGAGCTCAACGGTCTCACCCGCACGCACATGAAGCGCAAGCTGCTCGATCAGCTTGCCGAGGGCCATGATTTCCCCGTGCCGCCGTCGATGGTCGAGGCTGAGTTCGCCCAGATCTGGCAGCAGCTCGAGCATGAAGCGACGCACGAGGCGGATCCCGCCAAGGCGATCGAGGAAATGGAATCGGAGCGCGACGATTATCGCTCGATCGCCGAGCGTCGCGTGCGGCTGGGCCTGCTCCTCTCGGAAATCGGCCAGGCCAATGGCGTCGAGGTGACTCAGCAGGAAATGAACCGCCTGATCGCGCAGGCCGCGGCGCAGTACGGCCCCGAGGATCGCACCCGGTTCATTGAATATGTCCGCCAGGAGCCGATGGCCGCCGCCCAGCTGCGCGCGCCGCTCTACGAGGACAAGGTGGTCGACTGGCTGTTCGAGAAGGCCGAGATCAGCGACCGTGAAGTGACGCGCGAAGAGCTGGAAGCGGCGATCGAATCCGAGGACGGCTTCGCGAGCGGTACGCATCATCATGATCATGATCACGACCATGATCATGAGCATGACCACAAGCCCAAGAAGAAGGCAGCGGCCAAGAAGGCGGCGCCCGCCGAGGACGCGCCGGCCGAGGCGGAAGCCAAGCCCGCGAAGAAGGCTGCCGCCAAGAAGGCCGAGCCTGCTCCCGAAGCGGCCGAGGAGCCGGTGAAGAAGCCGGCGGCCAAGAAGGCGGCGAAGCCGGCGGCCGAGGAGGCTGTGGCCGACGAGGCTCCCGCCAAGAAGCCGGCGGCCAAGAAGGCCGTAGCCAAGAAAGCGGAATAAGCCGGCGCCGCGGGGATCGGCTGACCTTGCCCATGTCACCCCCGGCCCGGGCCGGGGGGGGCAGGGGTAAGGGCTTCGCTCCCGGGCGGCGGTCTTTCGCCGAGGAACATCCCGTTCATGACCGAGGCCGCCTTGATCCCCCGCGTTGCAGTCCTGCTGCCCTGCTACAATGAAGAGGCGGCGATCGCGCAGACGGTCGCCGGCTTTCGCGCGGCGCTGCCTGAAGCGACGATCTACGTATACGACAATAACAGCCGCGATCGCACGGTCGAGGTCGCGCGCGCGGCCGGCGCGGTGGTTCGCACGGAGCGGATCCAGGGCAAGGGCAATGTCGTGCGCCGCATGTTCGCGGATGTGGACGCCGACATCTATGTGATGGCGGATGGCGATGCGACGTATGACGCAGCTTCCGCGCCCGCGCTGGTGGCCCGGCTGCTGGACGAGCAGCTCGATATGGTGGTCGGCGCCCGGGTGACCCAGGCGGACGCGGCATATCGTCGCGGCCACAAGATGGGCAATGCGGTCCTGACCGGCATGCTCGCGCGGCTGTTCGGGCGCAGCTTCACCGACATCCTGTCGGGTTACCGCGTCTTCTCCCGCCGCTTCGTGAAGAGCTTTCCGGTGCTCTCGGCCGGCTTCGAGATCGAAACCGAGATCAGCGTGCACGCGCTGGAGCTCAAGATGCCGGTTGCCGAGGTCGAGACGCCCTATTTCGCCCGGCCGGAGGGCTCGGAATCGAAGCTCAGCACCTATGGCGACGGCTTCCGCATCCTGCGCACGATCATCCAGTTATACCGACTTGAGCGGCCGGTGCTGTTTTTCGGGATGATCGGGGCCGTTCTCGCCCTGATCGGGCTGGTGCTCGCCGCCCCGCTGGTCCTCACCTATATGCACACACGGCTCGTCCCGCGCTTTCCCACAGCGATCCTGGTGACCGGACTGATGATTCTCGCGTCGCTCAATTTCTTCGCTGGGCTGATCCTTGATACTGTGGTGCGCGGGCGGCGCGAGGTGCGTCGCTTGGCCTATCTCGGCTTCCCTGCGGTCGGAGCGATCTAGCGAAAGGCAAACCAGTAGGGCGACCGCCGTCGGTCAAGGCCGCAGAGCCGCCCGACCGGGTTGCGCCGCGCATAGGCGCGGACGCGGCTCAGATAATTGTCGTCATACGGGCGCTCGAAGTTCCAGCCGGGTGGGTTGAACGTCGAAAAGCCGTTGATCGTTGGCCTTCGATAATAGGACGCCAGCATCATCGCATCGACATTATGCCGGTAGCGAAGGAGCAGCGCCATACCGTCTCCTTGGCGATTACCCCACGCCCTCAGGGTCCGCTCCGCATCGCTGGCGACCGCTCCGGTAACAAGCCGCGCCGAGACGACGAAGAAAGTGTCACATGACGCGGGCGGCGCGCCGACATCTGTCAGCATCTGCATCTGGGCCTGCCGGTCGAGCGTCAGGGGAGCCGCGAGTTGGACCTGCTCGATGAGAAGAAAGGCAATGATCGTCCATGTCGTTGCGGGCCGAGCGCCCGGGCGATTGAGAAACTGGAATACGATCACGATCGCCGGGATCAGTGCGAAGAGCATGAAGCGCTCGATCACCCGCACCGCTCCCGCTCCGGGCACGAAGTGATAGACGACCCACCAGATCGAGATCGTCTTGCTCCAGCGGATCATCATCAGGAGGATGATGCCGAGCGTGATCGCGGTCGCTGTCGCCATCGGTACCTGGGCGCGATTCCGCCAGGCCCAGACGGACGCCACCAGCAGGGCGAACAGAATCCCGAGCGGAAAGCCGACCCGCCCTTCACCTCCGTGGAAGGACCGCATGGGCAGGATGTGGCCCCATATCAAATTTCCCGGTCCGCTGTTCACGAAGGTCGAGGCGATCAGCAGGTAGTCGCGGGCGCCCGTCGCCCAGTCATGACCGCCGCTTTCCGCGGCCTTGGGCAGATAGACGATGAGAAAGGGGAGGAGCGCGACCGCAGTGCTTGCGGTGAGGATGATAAGTGCGCGCCAGTGGCGACTGGCAGTGCTCCACAAGGTCGCGCGGGTTTCCGGGGAGGCGATGGCGAGGCCGACCGGCACGAAGATCAGCGTGAAGAAGCACAGAAACCAGATCTGGTAGAAGGCATTGAGTGCGCCGAGGCCGAACAGCAACGCGAAGCCGAAACCATTCCGCCACATCGCTGCCCGGTGATCCCCCGCCATTGCGCGAACGGTGCCGATCATCGCGAGCATCAGCCATGGGATGAGGCCCACTGCGAGCAACTGGGCGTGATACATGTGCAACAGCGAGGCGTTGGCCGTCGCGAACAGCGTCGCGCCGGCCAAAGAAAGGCCTAGCGGCAGCCGAAAGCCACGGAACAGCAGTGCATACATGCCCAGGAAGCCGATCGCCTTCATCGCCACGTGCGAGAAGAAGGCTGCCATGAACGGATCGCTTCCCGCCATCCGCGCGAACGCGAAGATCACCCCCGGAAGGATGTAGCTGTCGTTATAGCCCAGCGTATCGCCATTGGGGGCAAACCAGCCGGTCAGGTTCCACGTCGCGCCATGGGCGAAGACGTTGTACCAGTGGTTCAGCAGTGCGATCTCGATCATCCCGTCATAGCTGTCGCCATAAAACAGGGTGAAGCGCGCGAGCAGCGCGTCCCGAAAGAAAAGCGTGAGCGACAGGACGAGGACGGTCGCGACAAGGGCACGCCGGCGCCAGGGGGCCAATGTCATTGAATTCGACGGTTCGCTTGGTTAGGCAGCCACTAGGGTCTTGATCTCCGCCCCAGCGCGCCCGATGTGTGGGGCTGCTCATCTAAAAGAAAGCATCTACATGCACAATCCGTTCGAAACCGGCGATTTCATGGCTCCTATCACCAGCGGCCTCGTGCCGATCGTGATCGAGCAGTCGAATCGCGGCGAGCGCAGCTTCGACATCTATTCGCGCCTGTTGCGCGAGCGCATCATCTTCGTGACCGGTGGCGTGGAGGACCATATGGCCTCGGTCATCAGCGCGCAGCTGCTCTTCCTGGAGTCGGAGAACCCCAAGAAGGACATCTTCATGTACATCAACTCGCCGGGCGGCGTTGTCACGGCGGGCATGGCGATCCACGATACCATGCAGTATATCCGCCCTCGGGTCGGTACGGTCTGCATGGGCCAGGCCGCCTCGATGGGCAGCTTCCTGCTCGCGGCCGGCGAGCCCGGCATGCGCGTCGCGCTCACCAACGCGCGGATCATGATCCACCAGCCGTCGGGCGGCGCGCAGGGCATGGCCAGCGACATCGAGATCCAGGCGCGCGAGATCCTGCGCATCCGGCATCGCATGAACGAGCTCTATGCGCACTATACCGGCAAGCCGATCGGCGAGATCGAGCATGCGATGGATCGCGACAAGTTCCTGTCGGCGGAAGAGGCGAAGGAATTCGGCCTGATCGACGAGGTGTTCGACAAACGCCCCGCAATCACCGATGATAGTGCGACTCCGGTGCTCCCGGCATCGTAAACCTGATTTTGGTACCTTATCCGTACCACGATATTGGTGATTGTAGATTTGAAGGCGGCCGGTCTAACATGGTCACCGGCACGAACGCGCCGAGTATGGCGCGAAGGATGGATTGAATGACGAAGCTCAGCGGTGGCGACTCGAAGAGCACGCTCTATTGCTCGTTCTGCGGCAAGTCGCAGCACGAGGTGCGGAAGCTCATCGCTGGGCCGACCGTGTTCATCTGCGACGAGTGCGTTGAGCTCTGCAACGACATCATCCGCGAGGAGACGAAGTCGGCGCTGGTCTCGAAGAAGGATGGCGGCGTGCCTACGCCGCAGGAAATCTGCGACGTGCTCGACGATTATGTCATCGGGCAGAAGCGCGCCAAGCGCGTGCTCTCCGTCGCGGTGCATAATCACTACAAGCGCCTGAACCACGGCCAGAAGGGCGCCGATGTCGAACTCGCCAAGTCGAACATCCTGCTCGTCGGGCCGACCGGCTGCGGCAAGACCCTGCTCGCCCAGACGCTGGCGCGAATCCTCGACGTGCCTTTCACCATGGCCGATGCGACGACGCTGACCGAAGCCGGCTATGTCGGCGAGGATGTCGAGAACATCATCCTGAAGCTGCTCCAGGCCTCCGACTATAATGTCGAGCGGGCGCAGCGCGGCATCGTGTATATCGACGAGATCGACAAGATCAGCCGCAAGGCAGAGAATCCCTCGATCACGCGCGACGTGTCGGGTGAGGGCGTCCAGCAGGCGCTGCTCAAGCTGATGGAGGGTACCACGGCCTCGGTCCCGCCCCAGGGCGGCCGCAAGCATCCGCAGCAGGAGTTCCTGCAGGTCGACACGACGAACATCCTCTTCATCTGCGGCGGCGCCTTCTCCGGTCTCGAGAAGATTATCGGCGATCGCCTCCAGGGCAAGTCGATCGGCTTCGGCGCCTATGTCGCCAGTCCGGAGGAACGCCGTACGGGTGAAACGCTCAAGGCGGTCGAGCCCGAGGATCTGCTCAAGTTCGGCCTGATCCCGGAATTCGTCGGCCGTCTGCCGGTGATCGCCACGCTGGAGGATCTCGACGTGCCGGCGCTAGTGACGATCCTGACCGAACCGAAGAACGCCCTGGTCAAACAGTATCAGAAGCTGTTCGACATGGAGGATGTGAAGCTCGGCTTCACCGAGGACGCGCTGGTGCAGGTCGCCAAGAAGGCGATCGACCGCAAGACCGGCGCGCGCGGGCTGCGCTCGATTCTCGAGGGCATCCTGCTCGATACCATGTTCGATCTGCCGGGCATGGATTCGGTCGATGAGGTGATGATCGACAAGGACGTGATCGAGGGTCGCAAGGAGCCGATCCGCGTTTATGCCAAGAAGGACAAGACGGGCGCCGGCGCCGCGTGATCGCGGGCGTTCCGTCTCTTTCCCCAAGGGGGCGAGAGACGGGAGAGTGAGGGGGCGCGGTCCTATCCGAGTCTCATGCCCGTTCTTCCGGCGCTTCGAGCGACCTTCTGCCGCTGAGGGGGAAGTGCGCGTGGAATGTCTGCTTGGCTAACCCCGACGTCCGTCTTGCCGGAAGCGCCGACCGCACCGCGATCGCAGCGATGCTTGCGCGCGCCTTCGCCGACGATCCGGCGACCAGCTTCATCTTCCCGGATTCGGCGGAACGCGCGAGGCGCCTGCCGCGCATGTTCGCACTGCTGTTCGACGAGGACGCGCACGGCATGCGGCTCGTCACCGCGAGCGGCGAGGCGGCCGCGCTGTGGCGTGCGCCGGGTCGGAATCATACCGGCATTCTCGACATGCTGCTGCAGGCCTGGCCGATGTGGCGGATCTTCGGCGGCGCGCTCGGCCGGGCGCTCGCCGTATCCAATGCTATCGATGCGAACTTTCCCGACGGCGAATACTGGTATCTCCACATCGCCGGGTGCGATCCGGCGGCGCAGGGCAAGGGCTTGGGCGGCGCGGTGATCCGCGCGGCGCTCGATCGGGTCGCGGGCAGCGGACTCCCTGCCTATCTCGAAACCGCAACGCCGCGAAACCTCGGCTTCTATCGCGGCCTCGGGTTCGAGATTACGGGCGAGTGGGATGTCCCGCGCGGCGGCCCGCATTTCTGGTCGATGCTGCGGCCGGCCTGACGCGCGGCGTCCGGAGATATGCGCGGCGGAACCGGGTCGGTGCCGGGGAGAGAACCATCCGGCACGCCCTTTTCGGAAGACCCCGATGCGTTGCGGCTGCGCTATCCCCGCTTGTGGGCCCGCTTCGGCGCCGGGTGACGCGATCGATTCAACTCTGCCGACGAGTAGCTATTGTTCCTCGATGCGTGCGTCGGTCGCGATGTGTTTTGGCTCATTCTCAGCTCGGTCAGCGGCAGGATTTTCCCTGTTAAGCCGCGAAATTTCCCTGTTATCGCGGAACAGGGAAATAGGGTTTTATCACTCTGATATATATAAGAAAAATGCGCTATAAAATCCATCATAACAGGGAAAATTCGCCACAAGAAAAAAATATCAGGGAAAAATGGCGCGTGAACAGGGAAATCCATTGCCTCAGGCGGCGGCAACGGCTTGGTCGGTCCGTCGGCGCATCATCAGCGTGTAGCTCGCGAGCGCCAGGAACAAGCCAGTGAACCAGGCATAGGCGTAGAGGCTCGTCCAGAAGCCGGGGATCCATCCGCAGAGCCCCGGGGCCGCGGTCGCTAGAAAGCCGGGCAAATTGGGCAGCACCCCGATTGCAAAGGCCAGCAGGGCCCGGCTGTTCCAGCCGCCGGCATAGGCATAGCGCCCGTCCTCGCGGTAGAGGTCGGCCACGTCCAGCTGCGCGCGCCGGATCAGCCAGTAATCGGCGATCAGGATGCCGGCGATCGGGCCGAGCAGCGCGCTGTAGCCGGTCAGCCACACGAAGATGTAGCCGCCGGTCGTCTCGAGCAGCTTCCACGGCATGATCAGCACGCCGATCACCGCGGTGATCAGCCCGCCGGTCCGGTAGGAAATGCGCCCCGGTGCCAGCGAGGAGAAGTCATAGGCGGCGCACACCAGATTGGCGGCGATGTTGCAGGAGATCGTGTCGATCGTGATCACGATCAGCCCCAGCAGCACCAGCGGCCCGGAGAGCGTGCCCGACAGCGCGACCGGGTCCCAGATCGCATGGCCGTAGATCACCACAGTGGCCGAGGTGGTGATGACGCTGGCCAGCGCGATCAGCCCCATCCCCGGGGGCAAGCCGATCGCCTGGCCGATCATCTGGTCGCGCTGGCTGCGGGCGAAGCGGGTGAAGTCCGGGATGTTGAGCGCCAATGTGCCCCAGAAGCCGATCATCGCGGTCAGCGAGGGCAGGAACACCGTCCAGAACTGCCCCGCCCGCGCGCCGCCGGGGGCGAAGGCCGAAGGGCTGGCGAAGATCGGCCCGACCCCGCCGGCGCGGTCGACCGCCCACCATACGAGCGCGCCGCAGACCAGGATCTTGATCGGCGCGGTCCAGGTCTCGAGCCGCCGGATCGTCGTTAGTCCCTTGCGCACGAAGAAGAGCTGCAGCGCCCAGAAGGCGGCGAAGGAGAGCGCCTGGCCGAGCCCCATGCCGAGCAGGGGCAGGGCAGGCCCCTTCAGATCGGTCCGCAGCAACACCCCGAGCAGGGTGAGCAGCGCCTCGCCCCCGATCCAGGTCTGGATGCCATACCAGCCGCAGGCGACCAGGGCCCGGGCGATTGCCGGCAGCCGGGCGCCCCGGGTCCCGAACGAGGCGCGCGCCAGCACCGAATAGGGAATGCCGTAGCGGGCGCCCGCATGCCCGATCAGTAGCAGCGGGATCAGCACCACGACATTGCCGAGCAGCACCGTCACGGCCGCCTGCCCGGCCGACATGCCTTGCTCGATCAGCCCGGAGGCGAGCATCCAGCTCGGCACCGCGACGATCATCCCGACCCACAGCGCGGCGAAATGATACCAGGTCCAGGTCCGCTGTTCGGGGCCCGTCGGCGCAAGGTCGCGGTTCCAGAGCGTGTCGGCAGCGTGTTCGGTCAAAGCAGTGTCCCCCTCGCGTCGCGGCGGAGTGTCTGCGATTTCACGATCGGCGCAAGGGGGGATCGCGTGCTCGGTCCGATCCGTGGCGTCGGCGTTCTTACCCGGGTTCGTCTGGCGCTGCCACCGGCTTGAGGTCGAGCAGCACGGTCGGGATCAGTTCGGAGACGGTGGGATGGATCGGCACTGCCCAGCGCAGCGCGTCGAACGGCTGGTCGGCGCTCATCGTGTCGAGGATGCCGTGGACTGCCTCGTCGCCGCCGGTGCCGAGAAAGGCCGCGCCGAGGATGCGCCGGGTGTCGGCATCGGCGACGATCTTCATGAAGCCCTTGGTCTCGCCCTTCTCGATCGCGCGGCCGACGCGCGTCATTGGCCGTTTCGACACCAGGATCTTGCGGCCGGACGCGATTGCTTCCGCCTCGGTGATGCCGGCGCGGCCGAGCGGGGGGTCGGTATAGAGCGCATAGCCCGGGATGCGCTGGCCGAGCGTGCGATCATCGCCGTCGAGCAGGTTCGCCGCGACGATCTCGAAGTCGTTATAGGCGGTATGGGTGAAGGCGCCGCGACCATTGCAGTCGCCCAGCGCCCAGATGCCCGATACGCTTGTCTGCAAACGGTCGTCGACCTGGATATAGCCGCGCTTGTCGGTAACCACGCCGGCCTGGTCGAGCCCGAGATCGTCGGTGTTGGGCCGGCGCCCGACCGCGAGCAGCGTGTGGCTGCCGATGACGACCGGTGATCCGTCCGCGCAATCGACCGACACTGCAACGCCCTCGGCGTGCGGCGCGAAGCCGATGCAGTTCGCGCCGGTGCGGATCGCGATGCCTTCGTCCTCCAATATGGCGCGGATCGCGGCCGAGACGTCGGCATCCTCGCGCGCGATCAGGCGGTCCGCGCGCTCGACGATCGTCACCTCGGCGCCGAAGCGGCGATACATCTGGGCGAACTCGAGCCCGATATAGCTGCCGCCGACCACGACGAGGTGGCGCGGCACCGAATCCAGCGCGACCATGTCCGTGTTGTCGAGCCATGGCACGTCGTGCACGCCGGGCATGTCGGGCACGGATGCCCGTCCGCCGACATTCAGGAAGATGCGCGGCGCGGTCAGTTCCTCGCCATCGACCGCGATCGCGTGCGGCGCGGTGAACCGGGCATGGCCACGCAGGAAGGTGAGGCCCGGCATGGACTCGAGCCACTTCTCGTTGTTGGTCCGCGCCTTCATCGTAACCGCATGCGCCCGGGCCGCGACCGCCTTCATGTCGATCCCGATCGGGCCGACCTGCACCCCGAAGTCAGCCGCCCGCCGTGCCATGTGCGCGGCATAGGCGCTGGCCACCAGCGTCTTGGTCGGCATGCAGCCGGTATTGACGCAGGTCCCGCCGACCAGGTGGCGCTCGACCAGCGCCACGGTCATCCCCGCGCCGGTCAGGCGTCCGGCGAGCGCGGGGCCGGCCTGGCCGGCGCCGATGACGATCGCGTCGAATGCCCGGCTCACAGGGCGCAGACGATGGCGAGGGCAGCGAGGATTGCGACGGCATCCTCGATCAGTGCCGCCGGCCAGTCGCGGCCGAACGCAGCCGCCAGTCTGGCGCGCGCCGCCGCGCCGCAGAGCGTGCCGATCAGCGCGCCGATCACGCCGAGCGCGAGGCCGAGCGGCCATGATCCGGCCCCGACCCCAATCGCGGCGCCACACAGGCCGCCGCTGATCAGGCGCGCCGCGAATTGCGGCGGAACCTTGCGGCTCGGCGTGGCGGGCAGCTGGTCGGCGATCAGTTCGCCGATCGCCAGCAGCGTGAAGATCCATGGAGTGAAGCGCCAGCCGAGAAAGGCGAGCCAGCTTCCTTCCAGCGCGAGGATACCACAGGCGGCGGTCCAGCTGATCGCCGTTGGGGCCATCATGGTGCGCAACCCTGCGACGATACCGATCAGCAGCGACAGGATGAGCATGGCGGTCTCCGGGGCGGGAACAATGGCCCCTTATGCCCCGCTTCGACGCGAAAGAGAAAGTAGCCGTGTCCCCTGCGCCGGGTCACAAGCTCTGCGCCCGATCGTTTACATCGTCTCCGCCCGAGGTCGGCCGGGCTGGGGGCACGGTGCGTCAAATGCCGAGCCATTCGAGCCCGCCCGGCAGGTCCCGTGCGGCATAGTCGACCTGCAGCACGCGCCGCCGCTTCGGTTCCAGTGCTGCATCGGAGGCGTGCAGGATCGGTGTCGCATAAAGCCAGACATCGCTGGCCTCGGCAAGACAGGCAGCGATGCCGCAGCGCGCCACGACCGCCGCGATCTCGGGCTCGGCGACTCGGCCGAAGCGGTGCGATCCGGGCGCGATCAGCAGCGGGGCATTGTCCGCGGTGACGGGATCGAGATGGATCCTGAGCGTCACCATGGTCGCCAGCAGGTCGAACGGCGGCGCGACATGGAGCAGGCCCGCCTTGCTCGTCCAGGGACCGAAGCCCGCCACCTCGCGCCGTTCCGCCACCACGATGGTACGGTCCTGATGCCAGCCAAGCGACCAGTTCGCCGCTGCCGTCTTGTCGAAGAGGATCGCGCGGACCGGCCGTGCGGCGTCGCCGATCGCCGTGGCCGCGATTTCACCGATCGGCCCATAGACGGCGAGAAGCGGCCGCAGCCGCGCGATCCCGTGAAGCCTGATGCCGGCGCGATCGGGCGCAAGGCCGGCGGCGATGGAGGCGATCTCCGCCAGCGCCCCGGCGGCCGCGGCGGCAAACCGCTCGGCGCCCTCGTGCCCGAACCTCGGGCTCCCGCTCAGAAAAGCCCCGGGACGAAGCGCTTCACGCGCCTGGCATAGGCATCGTAATCGGTCCCGAACTGGGCGCGCAGCAGCCATTCCTCATGGCGCACGCGCATCCACGTGGCGGCGGCATAGACCGGCACGGCGAGGAAGAGCTGGCGCGTATGGCCATAGGCGATCGCCAGCGCGATCAGGAAGAGGAACAGCGCGACATAGATCGGATGGCGCACCACCGCGAAGGGGCCGCTCTGGACGAGCTCATGGTCCTCCCGGGTCCGCGCGACGAGGCTCCAGTTCTTCCCCATGCGACGCGACGAGGCATGGAACAGCGCGACCACCGCGATCATCAGCATGAGTACCACCGCGCCCTCGGCGATCGCCCGGGACGAGAGGGGATCGAGGCTCGCGTCGATCCGGCCGGCCCCTGCGATGGCGATACCGATGCCCTGCACGCCGATCCAGATCCATGAAGCACGGTTGCTGCGCGTATCGGCGACGCTCCCGGCGCGCGTCGCCCGATAGCGCGCCGCCGCCAGCGCCAGGAAGAAGAGCAGCACGCCGCCGGCAAACGCAGCAAGCCCCGGCAGGCCGACCGGGTCGCTTTGGATCAGGCTTTTCATGGCGTCCCGGATAGCATCAGTGTATTATTTCATCAACACACGCCGTCACTTCTTTCTTGCCTGCCAGGCGCGGTACGCCTCGATCGCCCGCGATCGCTTAAGGATGCGGGCGTCGGGGTCGATCACGACATGCGCTGCGCGCGGCACGGCCAGGCTTTCCCGGCCCCCCGCCATCGCCAGCTGCGCGAGCTTCCCGTCGACCTGCACTTCGACGGGCATCGGAAAGGGCAGGCCGTCCGGTGCCTTCCAGGTCAGCGTGAGCACATCGTCGGTGCGTGTCTCGACCAGTTCCGGCAGCGCTGCCCTGCGCAGATAGACATCGAAGAACCAGCCATAATCCTTGCCCGTCACCTGCTTGACGAAGCCCTCATATTCGGGCGTCGAGCCGTAGCGCGGCGCGAAATTGCCGGGCTTCGGATCGAGCCGGCCATATACGGCGAGGCGCGTCACCTTGCGGAATGCATCGTCGCCGATCAGCCCGCGCAGCGTGTGGAGCATCCAGGAGCCCTTGTAGTAAATGTCTTGGCCGGGGCCGCCCTTGTCGGTCTCGTAGACCTCCTCCTCCGTGCGCACCCTGTCGGAGATGACGGGCCGCAGATTGGCGATCTTGTTACGCTCGTCGTCGAGCATCGTCGCGTAGCGGGCATTGCCTTCGCGCCACTGCCCGTACCACGGCTGCATGTAGGTGCCGTAGCCTTCGTGCAGCCAGTAATCGTCCCAGTCGGCGGCAGTCAGCTGGTTGCCGAAATATTCATGGGCGAATTCGTGCTGGAACAGCCAGTCGAAACCTTCGGGCGCCTTGGCATAATCGTTGCCGTAGGCGTTGATCGTCTGGTGCTCCATGCCCTTGTGCGGCGTCTCGACCACGCCGAGCTTCTCGTCGCCGAAAGGGTAGGGGCCGATCTCGCTCTCGAAGAAATCGAGCGTCGGCGCGAACTCGGCGAACAGCGCCCGGGCCTTTTCCTCCTCGCCCGGGAGATACCAGTAGAACATGGGTATCTCGTTGCCGAAGCGGCTCTTGTAGATCCCCGACATCTCCTCATAGGGGCCGACATTGAGCGCGATGCCATAGGTATTGGGCTGGCGTGCGCTCCAGTTCCAGGTGGTCCGGCCGTCCGGCAGGGTGTCGATCCCCAGCAGCTTGCCGTTGGAGGGCGCCTTCAGGCCCTTGGGCACGGTGATGTGGAGCGTCACGCTCTTCGGCTCGCCGGTCGGGAAATCGAGGCAGGGCCAGAACAGGTCGCAGCCATAGCCTTCCGCGGTGGTCGCGAACCAGGTGCGGCCGTCGGGCGTCTTCGACCAGACCATGCCGTCGTCCCACGGGGCCCGAACCGCGACATGGGGCGTGCCGCCATAGGTGATCGCCGCCGTGACGCTTTCTCCCGTGGCAAAGATCCTGGGCAGCGTGATCGTCAGCCGGCCGTCGGGATCGGCGAAGGACGTTGCCGGGAGCTGGCTGCCGTCGATCGCGACGGCGGTGGGGGCGATATTCCGGTCGAGATCGATCGCCAGCCGGGAGAGCGGCGCCTTCGCGGTGAAGCGCAACGTGGCCAGCCCGCGCAGTTCTTCCGTCTCGGGCAAGACCTCGAAGCGCAGATCGGCATGGTCGAACTGCAGCCTGGCCTGGTCCGGGTCGATCGGCCCGCCGGAGCGCTGGGTCTGGTCGCTGATGGCGGGTTCGCCCTTGTTCGGCAGGTTGGTCGCACCGGCAAGGAAGAGCGCTGCGAACGCCATGGCGGGTCTGGAGATCATTGGCGTCCTCAGCGCAAGTCGACGGAGAAGTCGTCGATCGAAAGAGCAAGAAAGGGCTTGCCGTCCCGGACGATGGCGATCCGGTGCGGCCAGCTGATGCCCTTGTCGGTCATGGTGCCCGCAAAGGCGAAATGCTCGCGGATGGGCCTGCCTGCCGCATCGGGCGAGACGAGCAGATAGTCGGCGGTCTGGATCCGGCCGTCGCGACCGCAGCTGATCTCTATCGGCGGGAAGCCCGGATGCTCGCCCCGCAGCCGCCCGTTGCGAGCCGGCGTCCAGCGCGCGCCGGCCATCAGCATATAGCCATAGACGCCGAATTGCTGGCGCTCGTTGGCCGCGGCACCCGGCGGCAACGCCGATTGCTTCCCCTCGATCACCTGGAAGCCCCGGTCGCCCTCGATCATCAGCGTCCGCATCGCGCTGCGCCCGTCGGCTGTGATCCAGCTGTCGGACCGGGCGCGCACGAACGGCTCGACTATGGTTTCGATGCCCAGATCGATCGCCTTTCCGCCGGCGAACAGCTTCGCGGTTCCGGCCCAGCGGATCGCGCGGACGCGGGCGAGCAGTTCCGGTGCTCCCACGGCGGCGATGGCGCGCGCGATCCTGTCTGGTGTGGCCAGGGCCGCGTGCGGCAAAGCAAAAATCGCGCCCGTCGCCGCAATGAGCGTTCGACGATTGATGGATCGGTCGGCAGCACCATATAAGGAAGAACATGCGCCGCGTTCAGGCGCTCCCGGAGTACCCATGACCCAGTCCTACCCCGTCCTGCCGCTTCGCGACATCGTCGTTTTCCCGCATATGATCGTGCCGTTGTTCGTCGGTCGCGACAAGTCGGTTGCCGCCCTTGAGGCTGCGATGGCGGCTGACAAGGAAATTTTCCTCGTCGCGCAGCTCGATCCGGCCGAGGATGATCCCGACCGCGAGGATCTCTACGATATCGGCGTCACCGCGACGGTGCTGCAGTTGCTGAAACTGCCGGACGGCACCGTGCGCGTGCTGGTCGAGGGCAAGACGCGCGCCACCCTCGACGTCCTGTCAGCGACCGAAAGCTATCTCACCACCACGGTGATCCCGGTCGAGGAAAAACTTGCCGAGGGCACGGAAGTGTCGGCGCTGATGCGCTCGGTCGTCGACCAGTTCGAGAATTACGCGAAGCTCAACCGCAAGCTCCCGGCCGAGACCGCGGTGCAACTCGGCGAGATCGAGGATGCGTCGCGCCTGGCCGATGCGGTGGCCGCGAATATCTCGGTCAAGGTGTCGGACAAGCAGTCGCTGCTGGTCGAGGCAGATCCCGCGCGCCGACTGGAGATGGCGTTCGCCTTCATGGAGGGCGAGCTTGGCGTCCTGCAGGTCGAGAAGAAGATCAAGAGCCGCGTCAAGCGCCAGATGGAGAAGACGCAGCGCGAATATTATCTCAACGAACAGCTGAAGGCGATCCAGCGCGAACTCGGCAACGAGGGCGAGGAAGGCGAGGGCGACGAGATCGCCGAGCTGACCCAGAAGATCGCGACGCTGAAGCTGTCCAAGGAAGCCCGTACCAAGGCGACCGCCGAGCTCAAGAAGCTGAAGACGATGGCGCCGATGTCCGCCGAGGCGACGGTCGTGCGCAACTATCTCGACGTGCTGCTCGGCCTGCCCTGGGGCAAGAAGTCCAAGATCAAGAAGGACATCTCCGCCGCGCAGGCGGTCCTCGACGAGGATCATTACGCGCTCGAGAAGGTCAAGGACCGGATCATCGAATATCTCGCGGTCCAGGCGCGCACCAACAAGCTAAAGGGGCCGATCCTGTGCCTCGTCGGTCCCCCCGGCGTGGGCAAGACCTCGCTCGGCAAGTCGATCGCGAAGGCGACGGGGCGCGAGTTCATCCGTCAGTCGCTCGGTGGGGTGCGCGACGAGGCCGAAATCCGCGGCCATCGGCGGACCTATATCGGCTCGTTGCCGGGCAAGATCGTGACGAACCTGAAAAAGGCCGGCACGTCCAATCCGCTGTTCCTGCTCGACGAGATCGACAAGCTCGGCCAGGATTTCCGCGGCGATCCGGCGTCGGCGCTGCTCGAGGTGCTCGATCCGGAGCAGAACTCTAAGTTCCAGGATCATTATCTCGAGATCGACATCGACCTGTCGGACATCATGTTCGTGACCACCGCGAACACGCTGAACCTCCCGCAGCCGCTGCTCGACCGCATGGAGATCATCCGGCTCGAGGGATATACTGAAGACGAGAAGGTCGAGATCGCCGAGCGTCACCTGATCGCCAAGCAGGTCGAGGCGCATGGGCTGAAGGGAGGCGAGTTCACCCTCACCACCGAGGGCCTGCGCGCGCTGATCCAATATTATACCAGGGAAGCCGGTGTCCGGACGCTGGAGCGGGAGATCGCCAAGCTCGCGCGCAAGGCGCTGCGCCAGATCCTCGAGGGCAAGGTGAAGAGCGTGACGATCACGCCCGACAACCTCGCCGAGTTTGCCGGCGTGAAGAAATATCGCCACGGCCTGGGTGAGGAAGAGAATCAGGTCGGCGCGGTTACCGGGCTGGCCTGGACCGAGGTCGGCGGCGAGCTGCTCACCATCGAGAGCGTGACGGTGCCCGGCAAGGGCTCAGCCAAGGTGACCGGCAAGCTCGGCGACGTGATGAAGGAGTCGATCGAGACTGCGTTCAGCTTCATCAAGGCGCGTTCGCCGAGCTATGGCATCAAGCCGAGCGTGTTCTCGCGCAAGGACGTGCACATCCATCTGCCGGAGGGCGCCGTTCCCAAGGACGGTCCGTCGGCGGGGATCGGTATCGTCACCGCGATCATCTCCACGCTCACCGGCGTGCCGGTGCGGCGCGATGTCGCGATGACCGGCGAGGTCACGCTGCGTGGCCGCGTGCTCCCGATCGGCGGCCTCAAGGAGAAGCTGCTCGCGGCGCTCCGCGGGGGCATCACCACGGTGCTGATCCCGCAGGAAAACGAGAAGGATCTGGCGGAAATCCCGGCGAACGTGCGGGAGGGGCTCACGATCATCCCGGTGGCTCATGTCGACGAGGTATTGCGCCTCGCGCTGACGGCGCCTCTCACCGCGATCGATTGGACCGAAGCGGATGATCTTGCTGCGCAACCCCCCGCTGGGGTGGCGCCGATCGGTGGAGAACTGCATCATTGATCAGGCTGGCCCGAATTTCGCAGCCTTAGGCGAAATTTTAGGTCGTTTTGCTTTGACAGCCTCTGGATGAGCCGCCTTACTGCGCCACCGGCTTCGCGCCGCGACTCATTTTTGTACCATTTCAAGACGGGGGTTCTCCAGGCATGAACAAGCAGGAATTGATCGGAACGGTCGCTGACGCGTCCGGACTGGGCAAGGGCGATGCCAGCAAGGCGGTCGAGGCAGTGTTCGACGCGATCTCGGCCGCGCTGAAAAAGGGCGACGAGGTTCGCCTCGTGGGCTTCGGCACTTTCTCGGTCAGCAAGCGCAAGGCATCGACCGGCCGCAATCCGCGGACGGGTGAACCCATGACGATCAAGGCGTCGTCGCAGCCGAAGTTCAAGGCCGGGAAGGGCCTGAAGGATTCGGTCAACTGATCAAATTTTGACAAAGGCAGGCCGGGGCTGGACAAGCTGCGGCCCCTTTTCTAAGGCAGCGACAGACGGGCGGCGGTGACGCCGCCCTATTCCGTTGGCGGCGACGCCAACGAAGACATTGCGGCCGCACCGGTTTTGCCGGGGCCGCGATGGGCGCGTAGCTCAGCGGTAGAGCACACCCTTCACACGGGTGGGGTCACAGGTTCAATCCCTGTCGCGCCCACCATTCCCGATAGAAAAAGCCCGCCGGGAATGGTTCCCGGCGGGCTTTTCCATGCAGGTCCCCAGCGCCGCCCCGGCGCTGGGGAGACACGCAAGGCGCTCAGAAGGTTACGCCGACGCCGAGCGTCGCGGACGTGCCGACGTCGTAGCGGTTGAGATAGATCTTGTTCGCGCCGCTCTCTTGTAGTTCCTGATAGCGCGTGCCGGTAATGTTGCGCACTTCCAGCTTGAGGTCGGTGGCGACGCCGAACAGGCTGAGGCCCTGCCGCGCGACGAAATCCAGATGGATGCCGGGCTTCTCGTAGATGTCCGGCAGCCCGCCCGCACCGCGGCTGGTGACCCGTTTGCTGGCATAGGTAAACAGCAGCGTCTGCTGGGAGAGCCTGTTCTTGTTCTCCAGGCTGAATTCCAGATTGACGAGATGGTCGGACTGGCCGGTCAGCGGCGCACCATCACGAAAGAAGTCGGACGCCTTGGTCGAGGACGAGGCATAGACCGCCACCGGATCGCTCGCGCCGACCTTCAGCTTGGACTTCGAATAGGTGTAGTTGGCGATGACGACTACGCGATGTGAGGCCCAGAAGGCGCCGCCGCCGACACCCGCCAGGTCGAAATATTTCTGGGTTTCCACCTCGGCGCCGTAAAGCGTCGCCTTGGGTGCGTTGGCGTAGCTGGTGACGGTCGTGTTGTCGTTAAAGCTGGTGAATGCCTCGATCGGGTGATCGATCTTCTTGTAGAAGCCGGCGATCGATACCCGCTGCTCCCGCGCGAAATACCATTCGTACCGCGCTTCCGCATTGTAGAGTTGGCTGTCGGTCAGCAATGGATTGCCGCGATACTGGCGGTTGGTGTCGGGATCGAAATAGCTCTGGTAGATCAATTCGCGGAATTGCGGGCGGGCGATCGTCTTCGATCCGCTGACACGCAACTGCATGTCGGGCGCCACCTCCCAGGTGAGTGTTGCCGCCGGCAGCCAATAGTCGCGGTTCAAATTGGTCGAGGCCAGCGATGCCGTCGGCACGGTGAATACCTGCACCGGCGCCACCGTCTGCTTCGCCGTCTCGTAGCGGACGCCGGCGTCGATCGAGAGACCCGACACGATTTCCGCCTTGAGCTGGGCATAGCCGGCATGGTTGCGAAGCTTTGCCCGGAAGACCGGATTGGCTTCGTTGGTGTCGATCAGGTTGATGCCGAAATATCGGATTACGGCGGGTTCGAGCAGCAGGTCCGGCCGGAACATCGCGACCCCGTTCGGGAAGGTGCTGGGCGCGCTGAACTGGAAGTCGCGCCGCTCGGTCCGCCGGTTGGTATCGGAATAGGCATAGCCGATCGTCGCGCTGATCTGGGGGGTGATCTTCCAGGAAAGATCGGCGCCGCCGGACCACAGGTCCTCGTTGAGGTTCGAATAGGCGGCGGTGGCGCTGCCCTGCTGCCCGTTGTTCAGCCGGTTGAGGAAATAGGCACCATAGGGGTCGGCGGCATTGTTGCTGCGATAATATTCGAAGCTCAGCTCGTTCGGGGCCTCGCGCTGCGAATTGGCATAGCCACCACGCAGGTCGAGACTGAGCGTATCGGCGAGCTTGAACTCGCCGACCAGCTGCGAATCGATCAGCTGGCGCTCGTACCAGGCGGTATCCTGCTGCATCAGCGTTGCCGTGCCCGAGGTGGAGCGCGTGCCGACGCCGAGACGCGCCTGCTTCAGCGTATCGCGGATATACAGGTTGGTCAGGCGGATCTTGTTGGCGCCGAATTCGAGGCCGAAGCCGAGCAGTCCGTTCACCACGACATGGCTGTCGGTGATGACGCGCTCGAAATCGAGTTCCTTCTGCGAGAGGTCGAGCGACGATGGCGTCTGCTGGATCGTGTCGCGCGTGCGCCATTTGTTGCTGTAGCCGGCGGTCGCGATCACCCCGAGCGATACGTCGCTGCCAATATCCCAGTTGGTGCCCGCGGTCAGCGTGCCCGACCAGTTCGGGGGCAGGTGCTTGTTGCGCTGGATCACGGCATTGCGGCCGTTGACGAGCTGGCTGGCGATCGCCTGGGTGTCGACGGTGCCTTCGGATATCCGTTTGCCGCTGGCAAGATAGGCGGCGAGCGCGGGCGGCAGGTCGCGGCTGCCATTGTCGAAGCCGGTCCAGTCGCTGGCGCTGCCATAATAGGTATAGCCGAGCTGGCCGGTGGTGGCGCTGTCGGCGCCGATCCCGGCACCAATGGTGAGGAAGCTGTCCTTGGGAATCGATTTGGTGGTGAGGTTGATCACGCCACCGCCGAACTCGCCCGGGAAATTCACTGAATAGCTCTTCTGGACGAGCGAGGAGGCGATCACGCTTGTCGGGAACAGGTCGAGCGGTACCACGCGGCGCAGGGGCTCGGGGCTGGGCAGCGGCGAGCCGTTGAGCAACGCCAGCGAATAGCGGTCGCCGAGGCCGCGGACATAGACGAAGCCGTTGCCGACCACGCTGAGGCCCGTGACGCGGCCCAGCGCGCCGGCGATGTCGCCTTCACCGGTGCGCGCGATATCCGCGCTGGACAGCACCGAGGTCACGGCGCTGGAGACACGGACGTCGTTGACGCCGCGCCGGCCCGTGACGACGATGTCGCTGCCGCCGGGAACCGAGACGTCGGGCGCCTCGGTCGCCTGATCCTGTGCTGCGGTCGCCGCGCTCGGCAGCTGGGCACTGCCGCTCGCTGCCGGATCCGGTGCGGCCTGGGCCCGGGCGACGGAAGGCGCGACAAGCGCGGAAGAAATCAGCAACACGCTTGCGAGCCCGAGCGGCTTCGACATGGTAACCCCCTATTCCAAATCCGAAAACGGGCGGGGCGTTGCCTTCTGGCCACGCCCCGCCCCGTCATGAGCAAGTCGTTGGCTCAGGTCGTGGGAAGCGAGGTGCAGAGCCCCGAATTGCCCGTGCCGAAGTCTGCAGTCGAGCTGTTGCAGGTCCAGCTCTTGTACCAGGTGTCGGTCGCATCCTTGACCGCGCCGATATAGGTCGTCTTGTCGAAGAACGCGTCGAAGGTGCTGGCGTCGAACGCAGTGACAGCGGTTTCGCTCGCGCCGTTGACGAACAGGCTGGTCAGCGTCGGCGTGTAGCTGTCGTTATTGTTGTTCGCGCCCGTGCCGAAGATCGCCTGGACCTGCGCCGCCGTGACGCTGTTGGTGCCGAGATACTTGGTCGAGCACTGCATCTCGACTGACTTGAACACCGGCGCGCCGAGCTCGTCGATCGCCGCGTTGACGGTGGTCGATGCGGTCTGGGCGCGGCTGATGTTGAGGCAGGTGTAGTTCGGTGCCACGACGATGCCGTTGGCGAGCGCATAGTCGGTGCCGCCGCGCAGCAGGATCGCGGCGAGATCCGGGCCGTTGTTCGAGCGCTGGAGGAACACGAAGTTGGAAACACGGGTGTTCTGGCGCGGAATGTCGCCATCGGCCGCATTGTCCGAATCCGCTTCGATGATCGAGTCGCCGATGCCGCTGCGCTGGGCGACGATGACGTACTGGAAGTTCGCCTTCACGCCGGTATCGGTATCGAGATTGTCGTCCTCGGCGCCGACCGAGATGTAGTATTTCATGTTGACCTTGCCGCCGAAGAATTCGGCGCCGTCGTCCGAGCTGTTGAACGACTGGATATGGTCGAGCGTGGTGCCGGTGCCGATGGCTTCCGTCGTCAGCGACTGGAGTTCGCTGTTCGAGGAAAGGACATAGCCTGAATAGCGGATCTGCACGTAGCTCATCCGGCCGGCATTGTAGCTGTTGTCGTTGCCGCCATAGACGGCCGGATCGACGGCGCCCTCGGTCTGGCGCTCGCAGGTCCCCGCCGCGATCGTGCCGGTGTTGCAGTCGGTGACGGTGCCGCGGCCCATCAGCACGACGCCGCCCCACTGGCCCGAAGAACTGTCGGTGTTGAGGCCAAGGACGTTGTCGCGGCTGGTGAAGATGATCGGCTGGGTCGCGGTGCCCACCGCGTTGATCTTGTTGCCGCGGTTGACCGCGAGCCACGAGACGCCGGTGCCGCCATAGATGATCACGCCCGGATCGATCGTCAGCGTCACGTTCGTGTCGGCGGCCGAGGCGGTGAAGCCGCCATCGGTGCCCACATCGACCCGGCCGTTGAGGCGGTAGAGGAGACCGGCGATCTTGGTGAGTTGGATGCTCTTGTTGATGCGCGCCGGCAGGCTGCACACGCGATAGGTGCCAGTCGGGCCAGTGATCGTGCCCGCGTCGGTCAGTCCCTGCGGATCGGCGATGGTCGGGCAGCCCGTGGCCGGAGTCACCAGCGTGCTGCTGGGTGTGGGGGTCGGCGTGGAGGGCGTCGGGGTCGGGTTGTTGATGATGACGTTCCCGCCCGTGCCGGGCGAGGCGATGTCATTGGCGCCGCACCCGCCAAGGACGGCCACCGAGGCGGTCGCAAACAAGATGCGACGGAAGTTCGTATTGATCATGTTCCCTGTCTCCAGCGTTTTCTCGTCGTCGTTCGACGGCCGTAGGTGCGACGATGCAGTCGCGAGTCGGCTCGCCCCCTCGCATCCCCATCGAGGCCGCTGTAGAAACGGCATGTGACGTGCACATTCGTTTCGCGTGACAGTTAAGAGACGGATCTGTGACAGTTAAAAGTCAGGTGCCGGTGCACGCCGAAGGAGCGCCACGCTGCCGGCATTTAATATTTTCGGAGATCGCCGCGCGGCGGCGGCGCGAGCGGCGATCGCGTCACCAGACCCAGGGGCGCTCGCGAAACCATTTGGTGATGACATACTTCACGCCGCTGCGCACCTTCATTCCCTGATGGATCGTCGCCGGATTGAGTGATCCGTCCGGTCGGCGATTGTTCCAGGCGAGCAGCTTCCCGGTTTCGGGCTGGACGATCTTGTCGATTGTCTTGAAGCGAGTCGCGCCGCCGGCTTCCGGCTCGTTCAGATAGATCATCACCGTCCAGGTGCGGTTGCCGGAGACGCTGCAATAGCGCTCGAAATCGATTCCCTCCGGTTCGAAATAGTCCGTGTGGCCCTTGAACTCCTGCCCGACGGCATAGCGCTGGCCCTGCATCGGTTCGCCGTAGATCGGATCGAGGCCGGTGAAGGCCATGATTCGTTCCTCCACGCCGATGACCACTGGGTCGTTGCGATCGAGATCGCAGGTCTCGCTGGTACGAAAGGCGTCGTCGCCATTGGGATCGGAAATGGTCGAAGGACGTCGCTGCGCGTCGATTCGCGCGATCACCGCGGCGCAGGTCTCCGGATCGAGAAAGCTGCGGCGCAGGAACAGGGTCAGCTTCGGGCTCGGTACGCGCTGGACACCGGGCATGCCGGCCAGATGCGTTGTCATTGCGTCGGCCGGCAGCCCCGATCCGAACGGGGCAGGGCGGGCGATTGTCTCTGGAGCGTGTGCCATCGGCCCCGATCGTGCCAAAGCTGGCGACGCATTTCCAGCACCGCCGGCGATATCCTGGCTATATCCGTTGCGCCGCTGATGGTTCACAGGGATGACGTACGACTGTAACAATCGCCGCCTAGCAGGTCGATGATCGGGGAATGTCCGCATGCGATTGGTTCTGGATGCGCGGGCACGTGCGCTGTTGCGGCGTCTCCCGCGCACCAATGTTTATTCGGCGCTTGAGCTGCTGCTCCTTGCGGGGCTGGCGGTCCAGTGCGCGCGCCTGCTGTGGGTGCTGGTGACGCCGGTCGGGGCGCTCGGGCCGTGGCAGCCGGTCCAGCCGGGCTATGCGGGATCGCCGGCGGCGATGCTGCAGGGTTTCGATCCCTTCTTCCGCTCCGGTGGCGGCGACACGGGCAAGCCTGCTGTCGTCACCTCGCTGCAGCTGACTCTGTTCGGTACGCGGATGAACGAGGCGAGCGGCCGGGGGGCAGCGATCATCGCTGGGCCGGACGGAATCCAGCAAAGCGTCGCGGTCGGCGATGAGATCAGTCCCGGCGTGCGGTTGAAGGCGGTCGCCTTCGATCATGTCACGATCGATCGCGGGGGAGCGGACGAGGATCTGTTCCTCGATCAGAGCGGGGCGGTAACGCCCGTTGCGCCGCCCCCGCCCAGCGCCGCCCCGGCGCTGCTTCCTTCCTTGCCGGGAACGCCGCCGCCGGGCGGAAGGGGCGTTACGCCAGCCCAGTTGCGTAGCGATATCGGCTTCATTCCGCGCATCGACGGCGGCCGCGTGAGCGGGCTGGTCGTGCGGCCGCAGGGCTCGGGCGTCGCCTTTCGCCAGGCCGGCCTGCGCGAAGGCGACGTCATTACCGCGATCAACGGTCGCGCGGTGACCGGGCAGGGCGACATGGAGCAACTCGGCGCGCAGATCGGGAAGGGCGGCGCCGTCCCCGTCACGGTCGAGCGCGGCAACGATACTCTTTCCCTTACCATCACGATTGCGGGCCAATGACGAAACCGAACCCCCTGAAGAAGGTGATGCTGGCGCCGCTGCTCGCCGCCGTGCTGGCAGGCACGGTCTCGGCGCAGACCACGATGAATGTGCGCGACGCCGATATCCGCGCCTTCATCGCCGATGCTGCGCGCGTTACCGGGCGCACCTTCATCATCGACGCGCGGGTCCAGGGCAAGGTGACCGTCGTCACCGATCGGCCGCTCAGCCGCTCCGAATATTTCGAGGTCTTCCTCTCGACGCTGCGCGCCAACGGGCTCGTGGCGGTGCCGACCTCGAACGGCGCCTTTCGCATCCAGCCGACCGATAATGCAGCCTCGCAGCCGAGCCGGGTCGGATCGCGCGGCGCGGCGCGCAACAGCTTCGTCACCGAGATCGTTCGCCTGCGCTCGATCGAGGCCGCGTCGGCGGTCGATACAGTCCGGGCGCTGGTCAGTGCCCAGGGTTCCGTCACCGCCAATCGCGGCGGCAATTCGATCGTGATCGTCGATTTTGCCGATAATGTGCGGCGGGTGCGCGAAGTGCTGCGCCAGATCGACACCGACAATGCGTCGACCCGGGTGATCGCCCTCAAGAATGCCGGCGCGCGCGAGATCGCCACGGCCCTGCAGGCGCTTGTGGGCCAGAGCGCCCAGGGCTCTCCCACCAGCGGCCAGGGCGTGAGCGTGGTCGCGATCGTCGGGTCGAATTCGATCGCGTTGCGCGGCGATCCGTCGACGGTATCCCGGCTTGTAGCGGTCGCCGAGGATCTGGACCGGCGCGCCAAGAACGGCACGGAAATCAAGGTCGTGTTCCTGGAAAATGCCGATGCCGAGCAATTGTTGCCGGTGCTCCAGCAGCTCGTCGGCCAGACTCCGACCCAACCGACCACGACCAGCACGCTGTCCAGGTCGAATTTCGGCGGCACGAGCAACGACACGCAGCGCAGCTCGATGGCAGCGCAGCCGCAGGTCCAGCAGACCGCACCGGTAAGCAGCGGCGGCACCGGCCAGCCCGCGATCGTCGCCGAGGGCGGTCGCACCGCTGCGGTCGTCACCCGCTTTACCGGCGCCAACGCGATCGTGATCGCCGCGCCGGCGGAGGTGCAGCGCCAGCTGTCCGAGGTGGTCCGCCAGCTCGACACACGGCGCGAGCAGGTGCTGGTCGAGGCGATCGTCGCCGAAGTGTCCGATGCTACCGCCAGCAAGCTCGGCGTACAGTTCCTGCTGGCGGGCCTTCCCGGCAGCGGCGTGCCGACCTTCGCGACGAGCTACAGCAACTCCGCGCCCAACCTGCTGACCATCGCTGGCGCGATCGGCTCCCGGAAGCTGGATACGACGACGACGACCGTCAACGGTACCACCACCGTCACCACGACGGGCAGCGCGGTCAGCGATTCGCTCGCTCAGTCGGCGCTCAGCTCGATCCTCGGTGCTTCGGGCGGCTTCGGCGGGGGCGCCTTCAACATCGGCAAGGACGCGATCTTCGGCACGATCATCAACGCGGTGAAGTCGGATACCACGTCGAACCTGCTCCAGGCGCCCTCGCTGACGACGCTCGACAACCAGCCCGCGCGCATCCTGGTCGGCCAGGAGATCCCGATCACTACGGGGCAGGCGCTCTCGACCAATTTCGACAATGCCTTCCGCACCGTGCAGCGCGAGAATGTCGGCATCCAGCTCGAGGTCCGGCCCCAGGTCAATTCGTCGGGCGCGATCAAGCTGTTCCTGCACCAGCAGGTCAGCAGCATCGCTGGGCCCGTTTCCAGCGACAATAGCGACCTGATCCTCAACAAGCGCGAAGTCGAGACCACGCTGACGGTCGATGACGGCCAGATCGCGATCATCGGCGGGCTCCTCAGCGACGACGAGCGGCGGACGATCGAGAAGGTGCCGCTCCTCGGCGATCTTCCTGGCATCGGTGCCCTGTTCCGCTCCAAGGCGAAGGAGCGCACCAAGACCAATCTGATGATCTTCATCCGCCCGACCGTGCTGCGTACGCCGGAGGACAGCCGCGCGGTAGCGGAGCGGCGCTATGGCTATCTGCGGCTGCAGCAGGCCGGCCAGCGGCCGGACGAGGAGCCGAGCATCGACCAGTTGGTGCGCGACTATCTCGGCGCGGCGGCGCCGCTGCCGCCGGCGGGCATGCCCGGCGGGATCGAGGATCCGCGTGTTACCGTGCCGGTGATGCGCAGCTCGACCAGTGTCATCCGGCCCCTGAAGGAAAAATGATGCGGATCGCCCACGGAAACGCGGCGGAAGGCGCGACGGCGGCAACGATGGAAGGCACCCCCGTGCCCGACCAGATGATCGCAATCCCCTATGCGTTCGCGCGACGGTTCGGCGTGGTGCTGGAGATCGGCGACGGCACGCATCTGTCCGTCGCGATGCGCGAGGGTTCCGATCCCAAGGTGCTGCTCGAGCTGCGGCGGCACCTCGCGCGGCCCTTCGACATCAGCTTCGTCACCCCGGAGGCGTTCGACCGGCTCCTGTCGGACCGCTATGCGATGGACGGGCAGGCGGCGGCAGTCGCGGCCGGAACGCTCGGCCTTGGCGACGAGCTCGACCTGCTCGCCGGCGACCTGCCGACGGCGGACGACCTGCTCGACACCGCTGACGATGCGCCGGCGATCCGCCTGATCAATGGCATCATCGCCGATGCGGCGCGCAACGGCGTGTCGGACATCCATATCGAGCCCTATGAGACCGGCCTGGTCGTGCGGATGCGCATCGACGGCGTGTTGCGCGAGACGCTGCGCATGCCGCCGCACGTCGCTCCGGTGGTGGTCAGCCGCGTCAAGGTGATGGCGCGCCTCGATATCGCCGAGCGCCGCGTGCCGCAGGATGGGCGCATCAGCCTCACCCTGGGCGGCAAGCTGCTCGACGTTCGCGTCTCCACCCTGCCGAGCCGCGCCGGCGAGCGCGTCGTGCTGCGCATCCTCGACAAGGAGAATGCCGGGATCACGCTCGACGTGCTCGGCATGACGCCGGCCATCAACACGATGCTCAAGGGTGCGCTGTCCGAACCGAACGGGATCATCCTCGTCACCGGGCCGACCGGATCGGGCAAGACGACCACGCTCTATGCCGCGCTGCGGCTGCTCAACGATGGCAGCCGCAATATCCTGACGGTCGAGGATCCGGTCGAATACGCCATGGACGGTGTCGGCCAGACACAGGTCAATCCCAAGGTCGGGCTCACCTTCGCCGCCGGGCTGCGCGCGATCCTGCGCCAGGATCCCGATGTCGTGATGGTCGGCGAAATCCGCGACCGCGAGACTGCCGAGATCGCGGTGCAGGCCTCGCTCACGGGCCACCTCGTGCTTTCGACGGTCCACACCAACGATGCGGTCGGGGCGATCACGCGAATGCGTGACATGAAGGTCGAGCCGTTCCTGCTCGCCTCCACGCTGCGTGCGGTGATCGCCCAGCGACTGGTGCGCCGGCTGTGCGAACAGTGCCGGCGCCCGGTGCAGGCGACGGGGTCGGTCTCGGCCTTGCTCGGCTTCGATTCGGGCACCGTGGTCTATGAGCCGGTCGGCTGCGAGCACTGCCAGGGCTCGGGCTTCAAGGGTCGGATCGGCGTGTTCGAGGCGATTCGCATCGACGAGACGATCCGGCGCCTGATCAACGATGGTGGCGACGAATCGATCATCGCGCGCCATGCCTTCCTGCACGCGCCCAATCTCGGATCGGCCGCGCGCCAGCTGGTACGCGACGGGCTGACCACGCCCGAGGAAGCGGTCCGCGTCTCGCGGCGCGACATGGCCGATATCGAGGCGCCGTTGGTGGTGGATGTCTCGGCCGATGGCTGATTTCGACTATCTGGCGATCGATACGCGAGGCCGGGAGACGCGGGGGCATATCGCCGCCGAGTCGATCGACGACGCGCGTGTCGCGTTGGATCGCAAGCGGCTCTATGTCGTGAAGGTCGAGCCGGGTTCGGGCCCGGCGCCGCGCGGCAGGCCGCTGCTGTCGGATCTTCGCTTCGGCTCGAAGAAGATGAATTCCAAGCAGCTGGCGCTGTTCACCCGCCAGCTCGCGACGCTCAACCGCGTGTCTCCGCTGGAGGAATCGCTCCGCACCATCACCCGCCAGACCGAACAGGCTTCGGTTCGCGCGATCGTGTCGTCGGTGCACGCCGGGGTGGTCGAGGGCCGGCGTCTCGCCGAGGCGATGGGGCGCGAGCCGAAGAGTTTCCCCGCGCTCTATCGCGCCATGGTCTCGGCCGGCGAGAGGTCGGGTTCGCTCCCGGTGATCCTCGAACGCCTTTCGGTGCTGCTGGAGCGTCAGGCGGAGATCAACGGCAAGATCGTCACCACGCTGGCCTATCCGACGGTTCTCGCCCTGGTGGCGATGGCGGTGGTGACAGCACTCATGATGTTCGTCGTGCCGCAGGTGGTCGAGCAGTTCGATACGGTCGGGCAGGAACTGCCGCTGCTGACTCGGATCGTGATCGGCATTTCCGCCTTTCTCGTCGGCTGGTGGTGGCTGATCCTGATCGCGATGGCCGGGCTCGCCATCGGCGCGTGGCGCGCGATGAAGGATCCCGGGATCAAGCTCGCCTTTGACAGCTGGATCCTGAAGCTGCCGCTGATCGGCCGGCTGATCCGCGATCTGCACGCAGCGCGCATGGCGCGCACGCTCGCGACGATGGTGGCCAGCCGCCTGCCTTTGCTCGAGGGGCTGACCCTTACCGCCGGCACCATCCACAATCTTCGCCTCAAGCGCGCCTCGGACGAGATCGTCGAATCGATCCGGGGCGGCGGCAGCCTCTCCGCGGCGATGCGCCGTGCCGGTGTTTTCCCGCCGCTGTTGACCTATCTGGCCGCCTCCGGCGAGTCGGCTGGCCAGCTCGACGACATGCTCGAGCGCGCGGCGGATTATCTGGAGCGCGAGTTCGATCGGTTCACCGCGACCGCCTTGTCGCTGCTCGAACCGGCGATCATCGTGCTGATGGGCGGCATCGTCGCGACCATCGTGCTATCGATCCTGCTGCCGATCCTGCAGCTCAACACGCTTGCCGGCCAGTAATGCCATGATGAGGACAGCCATGCTTACCCCCCGAGACCCCGCCCCGAGCAACCGCCGCCGCCAGGCCGGACGGCGCGCCGCCGAACAAGGCTTCACGCTGGTGGAACTGATGGTGGTGATCGTCATTCTCGGGCTGCTGGCGACCATCGTCGCGATCAATGTCATCCCGAGCGGCGAGAAGGCCAAGGTCATCAAGGCCAAGACCGATATCGCGACGATCGAGGGCGCGCTCGACAATTACAAGCTGCAGAATGACGTCTATCCGACGACGAGCCAGGGGCTCGAAGCGCTGGTGAGCGCACCCGCCGGAGCGGATCCCGCGAAATATCAGCGCGGCGGCTATATCAAGAAGCTGCCCAACGACCCCTGGGGCCGGCCCTATCTCTACGCGTCGCCCGGCCAGCATGGCGATGCCGACATCTGGACGCTGGGGGCTGACAACAAGGAAGGCGGCGAAGGCGCCGACGCCGATATCGGCAGTTGGCAATAGGCGCACATTGACCCGGACGACCGCCTTTCCCGAAGCCGGCGCAACCTTGCGCGAACGCGGCTTCACGCTGGTCGAGCTGATGATCGTAATCACGATCATCGGTCTCGCCTCGGCGGCAGTCGTCTGGGCACTGCCGGATCCGCGCGGGCGCCTGCTCGACGAAGCTTCGACCTTTGCGGCGCGGGCGCGGGCGGCGCAGCAATCGGCGATCGTCGGCGCGCGCCCGGTGAGCGTCTGGGTCTCGGGCGGCGGCTATGGTTTCGACGAGCGGACCCATGGCGCCTGGGCGGCGATCGGCGAGAAGCCGTTGCGCGTGACGAGCTGGGGCAAGGGTACGCGCGCGATCGTCGTGAACGGCGGCGGCCGCGATCGCGTGATGTTCGATTCGACCGGCTTTGCCGATCGCCCGCTCGACGTGCAGTTGCGGCGCGATGCCGAGGCGACGACCGTGCGGATCGGCGCTGACGGCTCCGTGAAGGTCACCGGCTGAGATGGCAAAGGGGAGGATCAGTATCCGCCGGCCCTGCCATGCGGCAGGCTTCACCCTGATCGAGATGATGGTCGCGCTCGCGGTGTTCAGCCTTGCCGCACTCGCGCTGATCCGCCTCGAAGGAGCAACGATCCGGGGCGCGTCGATTCTCGATTCGACGCTGATGGCGCAGATGGTTGCGCGCAACGTAGCGATCGAGGCGATGACCGACGCGCAGCCGCCGGCCATCGGCATCGCCCGGGGCGTGGAGCAGAATGGTGGCCGCGCCTGGACCTGGACGCGCGAGACCCGGCCGACCGCCGATTCGCGCATCGTGAGCATTCATGTCGAGGTCGCGGACGCCTCGGGCAGCCGCCAGGGCCATCTTACCGTCGTGCGCACCGCGACGGTTGGTGGGGCGGCCTCATGAGGCGGCGGGAGAAGGGGTTCGCGCCGCTGCGGCGTTCCGCCGAACACGGCTTCACGCTTGTCGAAGTGATGATCTCGCTGATGATCTTCGGCCTGCTCGCCGCCGCCGGGGTCGCGCTCCTGTCGTTCAGCGTGCGGGCACAGGCCTCGACCGGCGCGAAGCTTGAGGACGTGCAGGCGCTCAATCGCCTTTCCTCGGCGCTTGCCGCCGATCTGGCCCAGGCTTCCGCCCGCCGCACGCGCAACGAATCGGGCGATCTCCTGCCTGCCTTTGTCGGCGAATCCGGATCGGCCGCGACGCCCATGGTCCGCCTCGTGCGGGGCGGCTGGAGCAATCTGGACGAAGCGCCGCGCCCCGGCGAGCAGAAGGTCGAATATCGGCTCGACAGGGGAGAGCTTCAGCGCGTCGCCTATCCGATGCTCGACGGCGCGGGCGCGCTCCCGCCGGCCGTACTGCTTACCCATGTCCGCCAGGTCGGGCTGCGCTACCGGCTTGATGGAGCCTGGAGCGAGAACTGGCAGGGAACGCCCGTCGCGGCGCTTCCCCAGGCGCTGGAAATGCGCGTGGTGCGTGACGACGGCGTCGAGTTCCGCCAGCTGTTCCTCGTCGGCGCGGGCTATGTCGATCGGAAGCCGGGCAATGCGCGGGGCTGAGCGCGCCTCGGAGCGCGGCGCGGCACTGCTCACGGTGCTGCTGCTGGTCGCGGTGATTGCCGTGCTTGCTGGCACGGCGCTCGAGAAGTTGCGCCTGACCACGCGGCTGGGCAGCAACGCAGTAGCGATGGACCAGGCGCGCGCCTGGTCCTACGCGGCCGAAACGCTCGCCATCACCAAGGTCAGCGACCTGCTGGCACGCGACAAGGCGCGGGTGACGCTGGCGGGCGGATGGAGCGGCCGGCCGATCCCCTTGCCGGTTCCGGGCGGGATCGCCACGGCGCGGATCGTCGATGGTGGAAACTGCTTCAACCTCAATAGCCTGGTCGTGAAGACCGGCCCCGATACCTATGCCGCCTATACGCCGGCGCGTATCCAGTTCGCACGCCTGATCCGCCTGGTCGGCGGTCCCGCTGCCGCGGGCGAATCGATCGCCGCCGCCGCGTCGGACTGGATCGATACCGATACCAGCCCGCTCGATCTCGGCGCGGAGGATGGCAGCTATTCGGGCAAGGCCACGCCCTATCGCACTGCCAACACGCTGATGGCCGATCCGAGCGAATTGCGCGCCGTGGTCGGGGTGACGCCTGAAATCTATGCGCGGCTCCGTCCCTGGATCTGCGCCCTGCCGGTCGCCAAGCCCTCGGTGATCAACGTCAACACCTTGCTGCCGGAGCAGGCGCCGCTGCTGGCGATGCTCCTGCCCGACACCATGACGGTCGAGGGCGCCCGGCAGGCACTGCTGCGACGGCCGCCCCAGGGCTATGAGAGCCCTTCGGCATTCTGGAAGGTGCCGGCACTCAGCGCGATCACGCCGCCGCCCGATGCCTTCGCCCAGACTGCCGTGACGACCACCTGGTTCGCGCTGCAGGTCGATGTGACGGTGGACAGCGCCGAACTGGAGCAACATGCGCTGATCGACGCGACAGACCTTCCCGCGCGGCTCGTGGCGCGGCAATGGGGCGAGCCTTCATGACTGACACGCTCGTCCTCTTCCTGCCGACCCGGACGGCTCCGTGGCGCTGGCTAAGGCTTGCCGGCGGCAAGGTCTTTGCCCGTGGCGAGGGCGTGCCGGAGACGGGAGATGGCGATGCCGCTCCACCCGTCGTCATCGCGCCCGCCGAGGCGGTGACGTTGCACTGGGCCGAGCTTCCAGATCGATCGGTGGCGCAGGCGGTTTCCGCCGCGCGTCTGCTTGCGGCCGATGCCAGTGCGGCGCCGATCGCGGAGCTTCATGTCGCGGTGGGGCAGGAGGGGGGGCATATCGATCGTCCCATCGCGGTGGTCTCGACGGCGCAGATGGGCGCGTGGCTGGCGACGCTCGCCGGGCACGGGATCGATCCGGCGGCGATGATTCCGTCGCCGCTGCTGCTGCCCCGGCCGGAGCAGGGATATCTCCGGGCGGATTTCGGTGGCGAGGCAGTCGTGCGTGGCATGGTCAGCGGCTTTGCCGACGATGCCGGCCTGACCGAACTGATCACCGGCGGGGTCGCGCCCGTGCTCCTCGGCCGGGACGAGATCGAGGCATCGATCGGGGCTGTGCTTGCGGCCCCGACGCTCGATCTGCGGCAGGGCCCGTTTGCTCGGCGCCAGAAGCGCGCGATCGACTGGGGGTTGATCCGCCGTCTCGCCTGGCTGGCGGTTGCGATCCTGGGCGTCACGCTGCTGATCGGCCTCGCCCAGATCATGAAATACAGCTTCGCCGCCGATTCGCTCGAGCGCCAGGCGGATCTTCTCGCGCGCCAGGGCCTTCCGCGCGGCGAGACGGTCAGCAACGCCGACCGGCAACTCGATGCGCGCCTGGCCGGGCTGCGGGGCGGCGGCGCCGGATTCACCGCGACCACCGCCGCCCTGTTCGCGGCGGTGAGATCCGTGCCCGGGGCCGAGGTGCGGGCGCTGACCTTCGAGGCCAATGGGGAAATGCGCGTGACCGTCGCCACCGAGAATGAGGGGGAGGTGAAGGATCTCCTTGCCCGTCTCCAGGTCTATGGCTTTGCAGCCGAATCCGGCGTGTTCCAGCCGGTCGCCGGCCGCCTCACCGGCGAATTGAGGGTGAGGCCGCGATGATCGGGCAACTTCGCCTCTGGTTTGCCGGGCGGTCGCTTCGGGAGAAGCGGCTGCTGGTGGTGATGATGGCGCTGGCCGTGCTGGTGCTGGTCTGGGCAGCGATCATCCTGCCCGTCACCGATGGCCTCTCTTCCGCGCGCACTCGGCATGCCGACGCGGTGATTCGCCTTGCGGAGACGCAGGCGCGCCTGAAGGCGGTCGAGGCCCTGCAGCAACAAAGGCCGGCGCCGATCGAGGCTTCGCTCGAGGCAGTCATTCGCGACCGGGCGAACGAGGCGGGCTTCGCGCTCGCCAGCCTTTCGGCCCAGGGGCAGGATCGCGTCCAGATCACCATCGCATCGGCCCGGCCCGGCCCCTTGTTCGGCTGGATCGCCGGGCTCGAATCCGCCGGCATCCTGGTCGATTCGCTGGTCACGACGGATAATGGGGACCGGACGATTTCAGCCCAGATGACGCTGAAGGTGCGCGGGCAATGAAGCGGATTCGCCTGACGACCGGGCCGCGCGCGCTTTTCGGCGCCGTGTTCGTGCTTGCCCTGATCGCGTTCCTGCCGTTGCGGCTCGCGATGGGTTGGTTCGACCTCGGCGAGACCGGGCTGACGGCGAGCGACGTGCGCGGCAGCGTCTGGTTCGGCACGCTGCGCCAGGCAAGTTTCGGCGGGGTGCCGCTGGGCGATCTGAACGCGCGGCTTTCGCCGGTCCAGCTGCTGGTCGGCCGTGCCCGAATCGACCTGTCGGGGCAGAGCCAGGGGTCGGCGCGGCCGCTCCACGGAGCGATCGGTGTGAGCCGGCACAGTTTCGGCATTGACGATTTGACCGCATCGCTGCCGGCGGGCGCGGTCTTCGCGCCGGTGCCCGTCTCGACGCTGGACTTCGACGATGTCAGCGTCCGCTTTCAGGACGGCAATTGCGGAAAAGCCGAGGGCCAGGTGCGCGCGGCCATTTCGGGCGATCTCGGGGGGATCGCGCTCGGGCAGGGGATGACCGGCACCGCGCGCTGCGATGGCGCTGCGCTTCTGCTGCCGCTGACGAGCCAGGCGGGCACGGAATCCATCGCGCTCCGCCTGTGGGGCACTGGCCGCTTCCGTGCCGAACTGACTGTCCAGCCCGCTGATCCCGCCGCGGCCCAGAAGCTGGTGCTCGGCGGATTCCAGCCGACGCCGAAAGGCTATATGCTCTCGATCGAAGGCAGGTTGTGATTTTTTTACTCGTCGCGACCGGGCTGGCGCCATTTTACGGGAAACGCTAATCTTGACGCTGCCATATATCGCCCGCTAGGGGCGCTGGCTCTGCGGCGATCGTAGTTCAATTGGTTAGAGCGTCGGCTTGTGATGCCGGATGTTGCGGGTTCAAGTCCCGTCGGTCGCCCCATTTTCTTTTTCAGCCAGGATATCTCCCGTGACCAGCGGCTGGGGCTTCCCCGATTTCGACCACCATGAGGGCGTGCACCTCTTCACCGATCCGGCTTCCGGGCTGCAGGCGGTGATTGCCGTGCATTCGACCCATCTCGGGCCGGCCGCCGGCGGCGTACGCTTCTGGCACTATGCCGACAGCGATCGCGCGATCACGGATGCGCTGCGCCTGTCGCGCGGCATGAGCTTCAAGAACGCCATGGCCGGGCTGCCGATGGGCGGCGGCAAGGGTGTCGTGCTGGCCGCGAATCGTGGCGACGCGATCACCGTGGCCCAGCTCGAGGCGTTCGGGCGTGCGGTCGACTCACTCGGTGGTCGCTACGTCACGGCCGAGGATGTCGGCATGTCCGAAGCGAGCATGAAGGTCATCGCCACGATGACCCGGCACGTTTCCGGCCTGCCCGTCGCCGCCGGCAGCGCGGGCGGCGATCCGGGGCCCTATACGGCGATGGGCGTCTATCTCGGGGTCAAGGCCGCGGCGAAGCGCGGACTGGGCGTCGATGACATGAAGGACGTGCATGTCGCGATCCAGGGCGTCGGCAGCGTCGGCGGCGGGCTGGCGCGGCTGCTGGCGAAGGATGGCGCGCGCCTGACTCTCGCCGATGTGAACGCGGACAAGGCCGCTGCGCTGGCCGCCGAACTCGGTGCCGGTACGGCGGCGGCGGATGCGATTCTCGCGATCGAGGCTGACATCGTCAGCCCCAATGCCCTGGGGGCGATCCTCACCGAGGAATCGATTGCGGCCCTGCGCACCACGGTCGTGGCCGGCGGTGCCAACAACCAGCTTGCGACTCAGGCCGAGGGCGCCCGACTTGCTGCCCGGGGCATCCTCTACGCGCCCGATTACGTGATCAACGCGGGCGGCATCATCAATGTGGGCCTGGAATATCTCGGCCTGGGTGACCGCGCCGAGGTGGAAGCCCGCATCGCGCGCATTCCCGAGCGCCTGATCGAGGTCTGGGACGAGAGCGACCGTAGCGGCGCGCCCGCGTCCGATGTCGCGGATATGATCGCCAGGCGCCTGATCGGGCGGGGCTGAGCCTGTCCCCGGGCCGCCGGGTAGGGAAAACCCGGAGGGGTCGATCAAGCCGCGGGTAAGCCGGCCGGTCTAAGGTCGGTTTCCTGCACGGGGACCGGAGACTCGGAGATGCGCAATTTACGCAAAGACAAGCGCGGCGCGACCGCGATCGAATACGGCCTGATCGCTGCCCTGATCGCGGTCGCGGCAATCGGCGCGATGCAGGGACTCGGCAATCAGTTGTCGACGACCTTCGGCAACGTCTCGTCAAATATGAAGGCGTCCTGACCTCGCTGCGGGCGTGTCGGCGACAGCGGGCAACTCAGTCACGGCCAGCGCTCGCGCGGAGTGACTCGCACGTGCCGGAATGGCCTATCCTACCGGTACGCCCAGCGTCGCTGCCTCGGTCTGCAACCGTGCCGCCGCCGCTGGATTGGCCGCGATCGCCGCCTTCAGTGCGGCGCCTGCCCTGGCCGGCTCGCCCAGCGTCATGCGGCTGCGCATCAGCATGATCCAGCCATCGACATTGCCGGGATCGGCCTGAAGCTTCGCCTCCAGTCGCGCGACCATGGCCTGGACCATCGCGTCCTGCTCGTGCGGCGGCAGTGTGGCGGCGGCGCGCATGTCGCCGGGCGTCGGGCCCGGGATCGCCGCGGCGGCGGTCGAGGCGACGGGCACCAGCGGATGCGCGGCGGGCTGCTTCACCGCGGCAAGGCGCGCGGCGACGTCGATCCCGTTGATCTTGCCGACCTGCTCGATCGTCCGGCGCAGGTCCCGCTCCCAGGCGGCGCCCGGGGGCGTATCCTGCAACAGCGCCAGCCAGTCACCGATCGCGCCCGCATGATCGCCGTCAAGGTCGCGCGCGACCGCAAGGAAATAGCGCCCGCGCGGATCCTGCGGATCGATCGCGATCGCCCTGCGGAATGCGGCGAGCGCGGGCGCCGGCATCGCACTGCCCGTACTGGCATTGACCAGGGCTTCGCCCAACGCTGACCACAGGTCGCCGCGCCCGGGTGCTGCCCTTGTCCCATGCTCGTACGCCTCGGCTGCCGCGGCATAGTGGCCCAGATCGGATTGCGCCTGACCAAGCAGCAGCCATGCATCGGCATTGTTCGGCTCGCTTCTGGTCCGCGCCTCGAGCGCGGCAAGTGCTGTCGCCTGTGCGGCGTCCGGCGACATGGCGGAAGTCGTGGAAGCAACGTCCTTTTTCGTAATGCCGCTGCCCCGCAGCGCCGCCCATGAAATCGAGACGGCCAGGATGATTGCCGCGCAAGCCAGCGCCAACAGCCCCAGCCTTGACGAATTCTTCGGCGTTTCCATCGCGATCCTTGTCGTTACTTCGTCGAGGCTGGCGCCGCGCGCGCACCATGCTAGTGTGTACGCGCTGGCGGCAAATGCAATCCTGAACGGGCGCGCATCGATCGCGGCCCGACGGGCAATGGGGGACAGGGCGTGACGGACCGGGTCCGCATCGCGATCATCGGCTCGGGCCCCGCTGGGCTCAGCGCCGCAGCGCGCGCCGCCCGGCTGAACCTCAGCCATGTCCTGCTGGAGAAGACCGACCATCTGTCGGACACGATCTTCAAATACCAGAAGGGCAAGCACGTCATGGCGACGCCGAGCCAGCTCGTGCTCCGTTCCGACATGGAATTCGATGCCGGCAAGCGCGAAGCGATCCTCGCCACCTGGGACGGGCTGGCGGTGAAGCTTGGCATCGAGGTCCGCTACCGTAGCGAGGTCAAGGCGATCGAAGGCACGCGCGGCGATTTCCGTATCACCCTCACCGATGGCGTGACGGTCACCGCAGAGAATGTGGTGCTGGCGATCGGCACCCAGGGCAATCCGAACCTGATGCGCTGTCCCGGATCGACCCTGCCGCATGTCCAGTATCAGCTCGATGATCCCGGTGACTATATCGACGAGCACATCACCGTGATCGGTTCGGGCGACGCAGGGATCGAGAATGCGCTCGGCCTCGCCGCCGATGCCGCGCAGGGCAATGTCGTCACCATCCTCAATCGCTCGGCCGATTTTGCCCGGGCCAAGGGCGCCAACGTCAAATTGCTCAACGAAGCGGCGGAGGCGGGCCGGATTTCGATCCGACTAGAGACGACGCCGGCCGAGATCCGCCCCGGCGAACTGGTATTGGAGACGCGCGACGGACAGGAGGCGATCCGCTGCGACCGGATCATCGCCCGCATGGGCTCGGTCGCCCCGCGCGCGTTCGTCGAAAGCTGCGGCATCGAATTCAGCAGCCCCGACCGCGAGGCCTTTCCGAAGCTCTCGCCGATGTTCGAATCGACTGTGCCCGGCATCTTCGTGATCGGGGCGCTCGCCGGCTACCCGCTGATCAAGCATTGCATGAACCAGGGCTATGACGTCGTCGAGTTCATCAACGGCAATACCAGCCTGAAGCCCGCCGACGAGCCGATCCTCCAGGCAAAATTCGCCCGCCTCAAGTCACGTCGCTCGGTCGACGAATGGCTCGAACTGCTCCGCGCCAACGTCATGATCCTCAACGAACTGTCGCCACTGCAGATGCGCGAGTTCATGCTCGATTCCGAGGTGATGTCGTACAGGGCGGGTGAAGTGGTGTTCGAGCGCGCCGACCCCGGTTCCTCGCTGTTCGCGATCGCGCAGGGGACGGCGCTGGTCGAGGTCGACAAGGACAACCCCTCGATCACGGTGCCGATCGAGCAGGGCTCGATCTTCGGCGAGGTTGGCCTGATCTCGGGCCGCCGCCGCGGCGCGACCGTGCGTGCGGGCACCGACATGATCGCGGTCGAGGTCTCGCGCACCGCGGCGCTCAAGCTGATGGCCTCGGTCCCGGCCGCCAGGCGCGCGGTCACCCGCATTTCGGTCGAGCGGCAATTGCTTCAGCTGTTCGGCTCGGGGCTGACATCGGCCGATCTCGCCGAGGTGCTCGATGCATCGGAAATCCAGACGGTAGCTGCGGGCAAGCCGATCATCACCGAGGGCGACAGCGGCGAGGACATCTATGTGATTCGCGTCGGCAGCATGATCGTCGAGAAGAAGGTCGGCGGAAAGCCGGTCTTCCTCTCCTATCTCCCCGCCGGCTCCTATGTCGGCGAGATGGCGCTGATCGGCGGCGGCAAGCGCACCGCGACGGTCAAGGCCGCGGTGAAATCCGAGGTGATCCGGCTACCCGGCGCTGCGTTCCGCCGGTTGCTCGAGGCCAGGCCGCGCCTGCTCGAAAAGGCGCGCGCCGACATGGCGCAGCGCCAGAACATCAACGCCTTTGTCGAGAGCCGGAAGGACAGCTTCTCCGGCGTGGTCGACATGTATTCGCAGACCGCGACCTTCCTGGTCGAGAACGGCATCGGCGAGGCGACCGACGTGCTGCTGATCGACGAGAATCTCTGCGTCGGCTGCGACAATTGCGAAAAAGCCTGCGCCGACAGCCATGAGGGGCTGTCGCGGCTCGATCGCGAGGCCGGCCGCACCTATGCCCATCTCCATGTGCCGACCAGCTGCCGGCATTGCGAGCATCCCCATTGCATGGCCGATTGTCCACCCAATGCGATCCACCGCGGGCCCGATGGCGAAGTTGTGATCGACGATACCTGCATCGGCTGCGGCAATTGCCAGCGCAACTGCCCCTATGGCGTGATCCGGATGGACAGCGTGCCGCCGAGGAAACCGGGGCTGCTCAGCTGGATGTTGCTCGGCGTCGGCCCGGGACCGGGCGAGCCCTCCAGGAAGTGGCGCTACAAGCACGCCAAGGCTGGCGTGGAGAAGCCGAAGAAAGCCATCAAGTGCGACATGTGCTCGGGGATCGATGGCGGGCCTGCCTGCGTTCGCGCCTGCCCGACCGGCGCCGCCATCCGCGTCGCGCCCGAGGAGTTTCTTGACGTCGCCCGGCTCGAAGAAGGGACACAGTCATAGCCAGCCGCGTGTCCCGGGGAGCCACGCGCATGGGCGGCGGTGCCTTGCACGAGGGGTTCCTGCGCCATGCGCGGTTCCGCTGGCTCAAGGTGTCGCTTGCGATCAGCGCGATCGCGATCCTCGCCTATGCCCTGATCGATTCATCGCCGCGGCCCAATGGCGGCACGCCGCTCGGCTATACGCTGGGCACGATCGGCGCGCTGCTGATCCTGTGGCTCACGCTGCTCGGCCTGCGCAAGCGCGCGATGACGCGCGGTCGCTGGTCGCTCAAGGCCTGGACCAGTGCGCATGTCTATCTCGGGCTGAGCCTGGTCGTGATCGCGACGCTGCACACCGGCTTCCAGTTCGGCTGGAACGTCCACACGCTCGCCTATGTGCTGATGCTGCTGGTGATCCTGTCGGGCATCTACGGCATTTCGGTCTACGCCGCGATCCCCGCAGCGCTCAGCAACAACCGCGAGGAGATGACGCAGACGCAGATGCTGGACGCCCTGCGCGCGATCGATCGGCAGCTCCACGACGCGGCGCAGCCGCTGACCCGGCACCAGGCCGATCTGGTCCGGAAATCGCTCGAGCAGGATCCGTTCGGCGGCGGCCTGGTCGCGCGGCTCTCCGGTCGCTATCCGCATTGCGCCACGCAGCGCACCTTCGACACGATCCGCGAGCGTACCGGCCCGCGGCCCGATCTCGGCGACGATCCGCTCGAACGTGTCGATGCGCTGCTCGAGCGCAAGATCGCGATGCTCGCCCAACTCCGCCGGCATTTGCGGCTGAAGGCGCTGCTCGAGGTCTGGCTCTACGTGCATGTGCCCGTCACCTTCGCGCTGATCGCGGCGCTGACGGCGCATATCGTCAGCGTGTTCTTCTACTGGTGAAGGCGGGACAATGACCTTCCTGATCCGGCACATCAGCTTTACCGCCGACCATCGCGAGATCGTGCGCACGTCGCGGGTGGAGCATGACAGCGTGACGATCGGCCGCGGCGCCGAGAACGACATTGCGCTGCCCGATCTCGGCGTCGATCCGAAGCATGCCCGGATCGAGCGGCGCGACGACCGGCGGATCGCCGTCGTCGCGCTCGGCACGCTCGGCTTCGAGATCGACGGCCGCACGGTGCGGCGGGGCGACATCGATGCGGCGAAGGGCGCTGAGCTGGGCTTTGGCGGCCATCGCATCACCGTGACGCGCGACGCGGAAGGGCAGGTGCTGCTCACGGTCCAGCGTGTCGCGGCGGTTTCTGACACGGCCGGGGAGCGCGACGAGGCGACTGCCTATTCGCTCAAGGGGTTGCTTCCGGGCCGGCGCATCACTGCCTGGATTCTTGCGGTGGCGATACTGCTCGGCTTCCTCGCGCTGCCGATCTGGAGCTTCGTCAACCACAGCCGCGCGGATGCGCGCAGCATCTACGCCTTCAGGGCCGATCGCAGCTGGTCGAGCGGCCCGCTCAGCAGGGCGCACCACGCGCTGGAGGGAAATTGCGAAGCTTGCCACCAACAGGCCTTCGTTTCGGTCCGCGATGACAGCTGCAAGGCCTGCCACCGGGACGTGCATGATCACGCACCTCCCGCACGGCTCGCCGGTGCGCGTGCCGCCCCGGGTGCCACGGGGCGCATCCTCGGCGGCATCGCCCACCTCTTCAACAAGCCGGGCCCGGGCGCCTGCGTCGATTGTCACCGTGAGCATGAGGGCGCCGGTCCGATGCAGCCCACGCCCCAGGTCTTTTGCGCGGATTGCCACGCCGCGCTGAAGTCGCGCCTCGCGGACACGAAGATCGGCGACGCCGGTGATTTCGGCACTGCGCATCCGCAGTTCCGGCCGCTGGTCGCGGTGGTGCCGGGCGCCAGGCCGGTGCTCGCGCGCGTTTCGCTCGATGGCACGCCGATCGAACGCAATGGCCTGAAATTCCCGCACAAGCTGCACCTCGACGCCGCTGGCGGCGTCGCGCGGATGGCGCAGACGATGAGGGCCCGTTACGGCTTTGGCGACGCCCTCGTCTGCGCTGATTGCCATGCGCCGACTGCCGACGCCACGCGTTTCCTGCCCGTCACCATGGAGCGCAATTGCCAGATGTGCCACAGCCTCGGCTTCGACCGGATCGGCGACACGATCCGTACGCTGCGTCATGGCGACATCCCGCAAATGGAGGCTGACCTCCGCGCGCTGTACCGCTCGACCAGCCCGCCGCCGCCGGCCGAACTTGCGGCGGCGCGTCGGCGGCCCGGTCTGTACGCGCAAGGCCAGGTCTATCACGCCTATTTCGGTGCGGTTGCCGCACGCCCCGCCAGTGCCGAGGCGGCGATCGCCGCGGTGTTCAGCAAGGGTGGCGCCTGTTTCGACTGCCATGTCGTGGCCGCGCCCGGGGGTGGCGGTGCGACGGACTGGACCGTTCTGCCGGTCAATCAGCCTGCGCGCTACATGATGCATGGCTGGTTCGATCACGCGGCGCACCGGACCGAGAAATGCGAAAGCTGCCACACCGCGCGGCGTTCGTCCTCGGCCGAGGACCTGCTGCTGCCCGGCATCAGGACCTGCCGCACCTGTCATGCCGGCGAAAGCGCCGCGGCCAAGGTTCCGTCGAGCTGTGCGATGTGCCACAGCTATCATGCAGGCATGAACGCTCCCTGGGCGCCCGCGACGAGGCGAAATCGCGTCCGGGGGCCGCAGCCCGCCGTATCTGCCGGAGGTGGCGCCACGAACTGAGGGGGAGGGGGATCATGCTGATCGCGCAGATCACCGATGTCCATCTGGGTTTCGAGCCGGGCAATCCGGAGGAATCCAACCGCAAGCGCCTCGATCTGGTGCTGGCGGAGCTGATCGAGGGCCGCAACCGGCCGGATCTGCTGCTCGTGACCGGCGATCTGGTCGATCGCGGCGACCTGGACAGCTATCGCCGCCTCGCCGAGGTGCTCGGGGCCTGTCCGTTCCCGGCCTATCCGTTGCTCGGCAACCATGACGACCGGGGCAATTTCGCGCAGGCCTTCCCGCATGTCCCGGTCGTTGCCGGCTTCGCGCATTATGACATCGCGCTCGAGGGGCTGCGCATCATCATGCTCGATACGCTCGAGGTCGGCCGCCATGGCGGCGGCTTTTGCGAGGTCCGTGCGGCATGGCTCCGTGCGCGGCTCGCCGAGCATCGCGATACGCCGACGGTCATCGTCATGCACCATCCGCCACTCGACATGGGCATCGACTGGATGGCGACTCATCCGGATGAACCCTGGGTCCAGCGGTTCACCGCAGCCATCGCGGGCCATGGCCAGGTCCAGGCGATCTGGTGCGGCCACCTCCACCGCCCGATCGTCGCGCCGTGGAACGGCATCGCCGTCAGCGTCTGCCCGGCGACCGCGGTGGAGCTCTCGCTCGATCTCAACCCGATCGACCCGGAGCATCCGGACGGACGCCCCATGGTCAACGCCGATCCCCCGGGCTACGCCCTCCACCGCTGGACCGGCCACGGGCTGGTCACCCATTTTGACGCCGTGCAGGAGCATATCGTGATCGCCAGGTTCGACGAACGGATGCAGGGACTCGTGCGCGAGCTGTTTGCGGAACGCCCGCTGGGATGACTGCCTTGCGCCTCATCCTCAACGGCAAATCCGCCCAGAAACCCGCAGTGAGAAAGGCGGTGGGCGACCTCCGCAAGCTTGGCCACACGGTGGAGGTCCGCGTTACCTGGGAGGGGGGCGACGTGCGCCGCCTCGTCGAGGAAGCCTTGCACGATGCGGCATCCGGCCGGGTCGATACGATCGTCGCCGGTGGCGGGGACGGTACCGTCAATGCGATCGTCGGCCAGGCGTTTAGGGCCGGGATTCCAGCGGGATGCACCTTCGGCATCCTGCCGCTCGGCACCGCCAATGATTTCGCGCGGTCGCTCGGATTGCCGGTCGACGACCTGACCGCGGCGCTCCTGCTCGGCGCGACCGCCACCGCGTCCTCCATCGATCTGGGCCTGATCGACGGCCGGCCCTTCGTGAACATGGTGACGGGTGGCTTCGGTTCCCGGATCACCGCCGAGACTGACCCGGCGTTGAAGCGTCGCCTGGGCGGTCTTGCCTATGCCCTGACCGGCATCGCCCGGATCAAGGATCTGTCGGCGAGCGAGGGCATGTTCCGCGCCGAGGGCTTCGAATGGGCAGGCCCGTTCACCGCCCTGGCGATCGGCAACGGGCGACAGGCCGGCGGCGGCATTCAGCTTTGCCCGGACGCAAAGCTCGACGACGGCCTGCTCGACCTGACGATCCTGCCCTATCTCGCGCCGCGGGATCAGCCCGAGATACTGGGCCGTCTGCTGCGCGATGGCGCGGCGGGCGTGCTGGGTTTGCTGAAGACCGCGCGGAGCGCCTGGATCGAATATGAATCGTCCGAGGAACTGCACGTCAACCTGGACGGCGAGCCGATCCGCACCCGGCGGTTCCGGGTGGAATGTCGCCCGGGCGCCATCGCGGTGCACGCCGGCGCGACGCCGCTGATCGGGTGATATCGGCGCTTAGCGGCGCGGATCGGCCATGGGCGGCCGCCAGTCGCGCATGTCGGGGACGTCGCTGACCTTCCACGGCACGCCCCGGCGCGTCAGGAACAGCCGCTCCATCTCAGCCCGGGTAAAGGGCCGCGAGCCGAGCCGCCCGAACACCGCGATCTGCCCGCCGGTCTCGTCCACGGCGCGGTCGCGGTCGAGGCCCTTCGACAGGGCCAGGGCGGGCGAGGGCGTCTTCGCCCAGGCGATCAGCTCGGGCATCGGCGCCGGCGAGAAGCCGTAGAAATTCGGCTGGGTCGCGGGGGAGGTGAGCTGCAGCACCTTCAGCCCGTTCCGCCCGTCGGCGACATAGGCGAACAGCGAGGCGTTGGTGCTCCCGACGATCACGTCCTGCGCATCGTTGAGCCGGCCGTCGAGCGTCACATTCCGATAGATCAGCGGGCGGGTGGGGTTGGTCACATTGGCGATCACCAGCCCGTCGGCGCCCGCTGCGACATAGGCATAGGTCCGCGCGACATAGAGCCGGCGCGCATCCGCCAGCGGGATCGTGCCGGCGGGCACCGGGACCGGATCGAGCAGCCTGGTCACGTCGAACAGCTTCACGCCATCGGCGTCGGTCACCCAGAGGTAGCGGAACTGGATCGCACTTGCCCGTGCATCCCGGAGCGGCCGGACGGCGGCGAGATGCGGATGGAGCGGATCGGCGAGATCGACCACCACCAGCCCCGCATCGGCCGTGATATAGGCGACTGGTCCGGCCAGGATGATGTGCCGCGCGCCCTTCAGCACGCCGCCCTCGTTCCAGGTTACCGCGCGCTTCAGGAAATTGTTGCGGAACTCGCCATCCGCCATGGTCTCGATATTGACGAGGATCAGCCCCTCGACCGCGTCGGTCACGGCGGCATAGCTGTAGATCGGCAGGAAGGCCTGCTCCTGGTTCATGTCCCGCATCGCCGGCGTATTGCGCAGCGGGTTGATCGGCTGGTCGGTCGGCAAGGCCATGCAGGTCGCGTTCTTCGACGGAACATGCGCATTCTGGCCGAGTTTCGAGAAGGGCGCCGAGACGATCCGCTCCGAAAAGCCCTTGTTGGCGATCGCGGCGACGTCATAGGCGCGGAAGCCGCCGCGCCCTTCCGCCACATACATATATTCGCCGCGGAGCTGCAGGCAGCCGACCTTGTCGGTCGTGCCCTGGACGACATTGCGGAATTCCTCGCGCGGATGCGTCTCGCCGGACAGCTTCCGGTCGAAGGTCTTGCCGCGCACCCAGTTCCTCAGCTCGCGGCCGTTCCGTTCGACATGCATCCGCCAGTAATCGGGATAGGCATAGCGCTGGAGATAGGAGCCGATCACTGCCTGTGGCTCGTCCCATTCGGTCACGCGCACCGCCTCGAATCCGCTGCCGAGGCCGGTCCAGGCGTTCAGCCCGACGAAATTCACGGAGTTGGTGCCGAGCAGCAGGAGCTGCGCCATGATCGCGTTGTTGTCGTCCTTGGCGGACAGGTGGCAATCGGTGCAGGTCTTGGTCTCGGTCGTGCGCACCGTATGCGGGAAATGCGGGGCGAAGGCCTGGCTGGAAAAGCCGATCGCGCTGATCGGCGGCTGCTGGATATAGATTCGCTCGCGATTGGCGTTGGTGGAGGACAATACCAGCGCGGAACTGCTTCGGACGGGCGTCACGACATTGCCCCTGGTCGTCATGCCCCGGCCGAGCTGGAACATGTCGTCGCGCGCGACCTGTGGGTTGTAGGTCGCGAAGTTACGCGTCTCCTCGCCCTTGAAGTGGTGCGTGCTGGTCTTCCAGTTCGCCTCGATCGGCAGATGGCAGCCGCCACAGCTCGTCGTCCAGCTGAGGTGGCAGGTGTAGCAGGTCATGCTGTCGTCGCCATGCGCGCGATCCGCGGCGGGCACGCCGGGCCCGAACGAGAATGTCCCGTCCTCTGCGCCATGCCGGCTCATCAGCTTGGCCCGGGCCGCCTTGGCGTTGAAATGCGCGTTGGCGGGGTCGACGCTGTCCTTGACCAGGCGAACCTCCCAGCTGAGCGTTGGATCGACGATCGAGCGCTGGATCAGCGTGCGCGGGCCAAGCGGTTTGCCGACCCATTCGAAACGGCGCTGGCCATCGGGATTGCGCATGATTTCCAGGTCATTGCCCTGTGGTCTTGCCGCCGGGCCGGAAGTGCGCAGCGTCGGATAGGCATCGACGGTCCCGTGGCAATCCTTGCATCCGATCTCGACTGCATTGGCGACTTCGCCATAGATCAGGCCGTTGCCATGGCTGTCCTGCGCGAAATGGCAATCCGCGCACTGCATGCCCTTCTCGGCATGGATGTCCATCAGATGGACTGCCTTGCCCGGGTTGGTGCCGGGCGGGACGAAGGGCGGCTCGCCCGTGCGCCGCCATTTCTCGGGATCGTCGGGCTGGACGATCCCGCCCTCGGCATCGAGCAGGTTGCCCGCGCGGTCGCGCTTGAACACCCCGCGGAAATTCCAGCCATGGCCGTGATAATCGGCGAACTGGGTGTCCTTCAGCTGCGGGTTGAGATCATACACGTTGCGCAGGAAATCGGGATCGCTCCAGTTGCCGCGCGGCGCCGCGCCTTCCGGGTTATGCTCGTTCGCGGCGCGCACCTCGGCGGCGGTCGGATATTTCTGCTCCTTCGGCCACATCGCGGGCGCGTCGGATTCATAGTCCCACATCGTGTAGCCCAGGTAGGAATTCAGGAAGATGTTGGGCTGGTGCATGTGGCAGCTCATGCACTGCGCGGTCGGGATGGCGCGGGTGAAGGCATGGCGCAGCGGATGGCCGCTGTCCGGCTGCACCAGCCCGCCATGCACGCTGGTCTTCGCCGCGATGGTCGGGTCGACCGTAACCGACTGTCCGTCGCGGCCGTCCCGGGCATAGATCAGGCTGTGCCGCGGCTCGCGGTCGTTGGCATAGATTACATGGCAGCCGGTGCAGCCCGATCCGCGATAGTCGCCGGGCTGGTCGTTGGTTCCCATGAACCACATCAGCGGATCGTTGAGCCGCGTCTTGTGGATGTTGAGGACCGGGATCGCCACGCGCAGGCCGGTGGCGGGGCCGCGATTGGATTGCTTGAGGTCGGGCCGCCCCGGCTCCTCGAGCCGCTGGATCGATCCGCTCGGGTTGGGCAGGCCGACTTCGGCGAACTGCGTGCCGATGGTGCGTCCGCCGCGCTCGAACACGCGGAAGATGTCGCCGGGGGGTGTCACCTGCCAGGTCGGCAGCGGGTAGAGCGCGGCCAGCGCGCCGCGCTTCGCCTGCGCTGCCGTCACGGTGCCCGGCGGCGATCCCGGCGAGACGATCTTCGCCGGCTCGCCCCGGGTCGTATAGGCCTCGCCGAGCAGGTAGTTCTTGTAGGGAATGATCCCGTTATTATAGGCCGCGCCGCCGAAGAGCATTGCGCCCGAGGCCATGATCGATCGCTCCGCCGCCTCGATCACTTCGAGATGGCAGGCGCCGCAGGATTGGCGCACCACCCGGTAATCGCCCGGGTTCACGAAGCGGATATAGTCCGGCGCCTCCTTGTTGAGCAGGGTGTAGCTCTGCCTGGGATTGGCTGAATCGGGATAACGCCAGGCGCGGGGATAGCGCGGCAGCACATGCGCCTTCTCCCGCGCGGCCACATAGGCGGGATCCCGGAAGCCGAGTGCCGGATCGCCCCGCACCGTCGGGTCGCCGCCATGGCAGTCGACACAACCGAGCAGTACCGCCGGGCTCGCATGCATCGAGGGTTCGTCGCTGCGCGTGTGGCACGAGGTGCAGCCGTCGGACTTGGCGGAGACCTGCTCCGCGGTCTGGCTCATCGGCGCGGCGAGCATCGGCGGGTAGAGGCGTGCGACCGGCTTCTCCTCGTCGCTCGCGCGCAGCATCGCGGCCGGCACGAGCGCCAGCAGGACGGGGACAAGGAGGAGCGTGAGCCGGCGCATCAATAGCTCAGGATCACATTGGCGAGGATCGAGTAATAGCGCCGGTCTCGGCTTCGATTGGCGAACAGGTCGCGAAAGCCGCTGCCAGGTGCCAGCACCGCCGCGGACAGCCGTGCCACGATGTTCTGCGTCGCCTTGGGGCGCCAGATCGCCGCGGCGGACAGGTCCCAGCCGATATTCCGCGGAATGCTGCCCTCGTTGCGCAGCGTTTCCAGCACGATGGTGTCGGCGAACCACAGATGGTTGATGTTGGTCGACAGCCTTGTCGTCGGGGTAATGTCGAAATCGCCGCCCACGCCGATCAGCGCGGTGCCGGGATTGTTGAAGTTGGACTGGCCTTCGTCCTTGGAGGAGCGCAGCGCGTTGAGGATGCCGTTGCGTCCGTTGATCGCCACCGCGCGCCCGCCAGCCGCGAACGGGATCGACTGGCGGATCCAGTAGCTGGTGTCGGCGCCGGCGAAGACCGGGTTTTCGAGGATCGCGTCGAACCCCGTTTCAGTGTCGTCATACGGATGCCGGTCGCCGCTCGCGTAGAGGCCGGAGAGGCGGAAGCGCATCCAGTCCCGGTCATAGCTGAGCTCCGCCGCCCCGAACCAGGCCCTGATCTGCGCTGGCCTGCCGGTGAAGAAGCTGTTCCGGTCTTCCCCCAGCGCGGCATAGGCGGATGCCGTCAGGTTGAGCCGCCCGATATGTCCATCGGCATTGTAGCCGAGATAGACGACGTCATAGTTTCGCCCGCGCACGTCGCCGAGCAGGGCGGGGCGAACGGGAAAGCCGTTGTCGTCCACCTTGGCCCGGCTTCCCTCGCGGTTGCGGTTGTAGACTGCGGTGATCTGGCTGGTGAATCCCGGGGTCAGGAAGTCCTGGCGATAGGCGTTGGCGACGAGCACCCAGTCGTCGCGCGGCCGCTGCACCACGCTGTTCAGCCCTGAATTGGTATCCTTCTCCAGGCGCCAGAAAGCGGCGAGGTTGAACTGGAAGCGATTGTCGTCGCGATTGCCGAAGAAGCGAATTCCAAGCTGCTGGTCGTTGAACAGAAACCCCCGGAAGTCGCTCTGAAACGGCTGTATTCCAACGCGGATAGATTCGAAGTCGTAGCGGTCGGAGCTGTTGCGCAGGTGATAGTCGACGAACAGCTCCTGCACGCCGAGGAAGCTGTCGGTGCGATGGCCCGGGGCGCTCGGTTTGACCGAGAGCACGCGACGTTCCGGCACATTGGCATAGTTGACGTTGAGCGCCAGTGCGATGCGGTACTCGATCTCGGGCGGCTTGAACGCAGTCGATCCCTTGAACAGCGACGCGCCGACGATGAAGGTCTGCGAGAAGACATAGCTCGCATCCTCGCCGAATATGTCGAGGCTCTGCGGCCGCTCGGTCGTCTGCACGCCGACCGGAATCGGAAAGGTGCGCGGCTCCAGCACGGTATCGCTGACTGCGCTCGCCGCGAAGAACCAGTCGTCACCATGGATCGGCAGCCAGGGGACCTTGGCACGGTTGATCGGGCGGTCGCCCTTCAGCGTGTTCTGGTGATAGGGGTCGAGCCACTTCTCCTTCACCAGTCCGAGCGACTCGATCAGTCTCCAGCGATCGGGAACGGGGATCTGGTCGGTCGGAAAGGCCTCGGGCGGCGGCGGGCGGACGGCGCCGATATTGTTCTGGGTGACTGGTTCGGGGAGCTCGTGATTGAAGCCCGGGCGGCGGCGGCCCTCGATATTCTCGACCGGGGTTTGCTCTTCCTTGCGTGGCGGCTGCGGCTCGGCGGGGGCCTGGGACTGCGGCGCCGGGGCAGGCGCAGTGGCGGCGACCTGGCCGACCGCGCTCGCCAGCAGAAACAAGGGAGAGAGAAGGGGGCTCATCACCGCACCCCTTTGTCTTCCCCGGCGAAGGAGCACCGATGGCGCACGGTCCTAGAGCCCCGCACAGACATTCTGCGTCGCCGTGTCGAGGAACGGTGCGAACGGGCAGTTGATATAGCGCAGCCGCACCTGGGCATCCCCCAGATCGACCACGATCTGGTCGGCGCGCATCGCGACCGGCGCGTTGCCGATTCCGCCGACGCGCAGCCCGCCATTGCTGAGCCCCAGGAAGCTGATCATGTCGTCCTGGTCGATGCCGTCCCCCGATACGCCGATCGCGCCGACCAGCACGGTCCCGCGATAGATCGGCACCGATCCGGGGAAGATCTGGATGCCGTTCTGCAACCGGTTCTGCCCGGCCGCCGCGTCCGGAATGAAGGTGCAGCGTTGCGGCGTGTCCGTTCCGCTAGCGCCCGCCACAAAGGCCAGATGCTGGCCGAGGTTGGGGAGCACCAGCGCTGATTGCAGCCCGGTCGAGAAGGGGTTGAACTGCGCGATCGGCCGCGAGAACGGCCCATTGGGCCGGCCGATTTCGCCGTCCGGGAAATAGGGGCGCGAGAGGTTCCCGCCCGAGCGATCGGCAAAGGCGACCGTGCCGTTCAGGGCGTTCGGATCGTGAAGGAAGGTTCGCGCCGCCGGCACGAAGCCGCGCACATCGGCGCTGGGATCGCCGAGCAGTTGCGTGCCGGCATGCGGGCTGGAGAAAAAGGCGGCGGTCCGCGCCTTTTGCAACGATACGTCGGTGCCGAATATCGGCGCGTCGGGCGAGCGCACCAGCCCGAGCACTGCGCCGCGCGTATCGACCAGGGAGATGCTTACCTGCGCGCGGCTGTCGAGCGGCTGGCGAATTTGCGCGCGGGCGCGGGTCATCACCTGGAACGCCTCTTCCAGCACCGCGCGCACTTCGGCGGCGCTGAGCGGCTGCGCGATGTCGCTGCCGTCGGTGCCGGCGCGGATCGGGAAGCGGTCGGTGCCCGAGCCGTCGGTGAGCACAAAGGCATCGCGGTTGGAGAATTCGGCGGCGGTCGCGGGGCGGATTCCGGATGCCTCGCTGCCATAGGCGGTTCCGGCCAGGATGGCCGGTGTCGGAACGCCGAAATAGCCGCGCACCGTGACGAGCGCGCCCAGGTCGGGGTTGGTCGCGGCATAGCTGGGGGTGCCGGTGGCGATCAGCCCGGCATAGCTCATGTCGGTGAAGCGGAGCTGGGTGCCGTCGACATAGATGTGATCGGCCCGGATCTCGACCGGCGCTTCGAAACCGACCGTGCCGGCCAGCGCGATCGCTTCTTCGGGATCATTGTCGGCGTCGAGGATATTGGGATCGAAGCCGTACACGCCATCGGCCATCACGCCGATGCCGCCGACCACGACGCCATTCTTGTACAGCGGGAATCCGCCCGGGTCGGCCGCGAGGCCGAGCGGCGAGCGCTTCGGCCCGATCAGCGCCATGCCGCCACTCGCGCCATAGCGTGCGGCGAGGTCGGAGCAGGGCAACTGGCTGAACTGCACCCCGAACAGGGGCCCGCTTTCCAGCCCTGCGGTCGAGGGCGCCGGCGGGAAATGCGGCTGGACGATCTGGCTTGCGGTACGGGTCGAGAAGGCATTGCCGCTGCTCGACAGATAGGCGCCCGTCACTGCCTTGGCGATCGCACCGGCCTCGGCCGGGATGGTCAGGTTCTGCGCGTCGATATTGCTGCCGTTCGGCGCGGCGCTGGTCGTCGCGGTCGCGGCCGCGCCGGTCATGCGGAAGACGGCGAGGACATTGCCGACGCGGTCGACCACCGCGATCACGGCAGGCAGGTGCCGCGCACTCGCCTCGGCGGCGGCCCGCGCGATGACGGTCTGGACGTCGCCTACGCTGAGCGCCTCGGCGGCCGGAACGGCGTAGGAGGTGTTCGGGGCGGGGGCGGGCGTCGGGGTCGGGGTGCTCGCGCCCGAACCGCCCCCGCCACTGCACGCCGAAAGGACCAGCGCGGTGCCCGCCAACAGGCCGGTGAACTGCCGCGGCTTCATCGCAGCGCCCGGATGCTGCGCACCGCCTCGCCCAGCGCCGCACGGAAGTCGGCGGGGCGATAGCCGTTCGGATCCTCCACGGCGGCATAGGCGCGGTTGATATTGGCGCGGATGCCGGCAGCGGCGCCGACCGTGACTCGCTTCTCCCTGACCAGCGCGTTGAGCAGCGTGTCGATCGCCATCACGCCCTGGACCGATCCCTCATAATCGGTGAAGCGCGGCGCCAGTGCCGGCCCGGCAATGGCGTCGACCATCGCAAAGGCGGTGTCGCCGTTGCCGCGCACGGCGGAAAGTGCCGAGGCGAGCGAGGCTGCGGTACCGGCGAGCCGTGCGCCCGCGGCGACCGCCGCGCCGCGATCCTTCGCCAGCGCGGCGTGAAAGGCCCGGCTGTCGCCGTCCAGCCGCGCGGCCATGCCCGGCGCCGCGATCTTCGCGGCGGCGGCGAGAAGGATCATGTTCTCGTCGTTGAACGGCGGCATGCCCGCCGGGATCGGCCGGCCGGGATTGGCTTCCCAGGTCCTGGTCCTCTCGTCCGCGTCATAGATGCGGCGGTGGCAGCTATGGCAGTCGAAGAAATAGAATTCGGGAAAGGCGCCCTCGGTGCCTTTTGGCGTATCGAAGAGCGTCAGCACGCGGTTGACCGCCATTGCCTGGCCAACGGCCCACATCCGCACCCCGTCAGTCCGGCCCTTGCGCTGGAGATAATCGGCATCCTCATCATGATGCTGTTGCAGGGTCGAGAACAGGTCGAGCTCGAACGAAAGGCGCGGATGGCCCGCGGCCATCATGCGGTGCGAGACGAATTGCCCGGGCTTGCTGCTGCCGAAATGGCAATCGAGGCACACCGCCGCGCGCGTCGCCGGCTGCTCGAGCGCCACCATGCCCCGCGCGACATTGGCCGCGTGGCTTGCCCCGACCGTATAATGCGAGGCGATCCAGCCGGAGGCGGGGCCGTGGCAGGCCTCGCAGCCGACACCGTCCGCTGGCAGGAAGCGCCGTCCGGTGCCGCCGCCGGCCGGCGTCGCGTGGCAGCCGAGACAGGCAGGGGCGGCGGTCGCGTCGCCGAGGCCGAGCGTCGCGGCGATCTGCCGGGCGCGGGGATAGGCGAGGATGCTGAATGCCCGGCTATGCGCCCCGCCGGGCGTCGAGGCCTCCTGCCAGCGCATCAGTTCGTCCTGCCGGACGATCGCGCCATCGGCTTCCATGCGGCCATGACAGGTCGTGCCGGCACAACTCGCCACGCCTTCGAGCCCGCTCGATGGGCGCGCTGCCTGCCCCGCACGGGAAGGGGCGGGATTGGCCAGGAGCAGGATCAGGAGCGTGACGATAGTGGCGGCGCCCGTCACGAGCGCGCCGATCCGCAGTCCGGCGTTCTGGCCCCCGTTCGCCATGCAGCGCTCAGTCCCTTTGGCCGCCTGCGCTGTGCGCTTAGGCGGCGTCACTCGAAACGCGTGCAACCCGCCCGTACATCTGCCTCAAACGGCCCCCGCCGAACAGGGGCAAAACATGTCCGTCAGCGGGACGGAGGGCCAGCCTGGCGCCGGCGGATCACTAGATTCCGAATTTCGGTCATGTCCTCCATTGCAAAGCGGACGCCCTCGCGGCCGAGGCCTGAATCCTTGACGCCGCCATACGGCATATTGTCGACGCGGTAGCTCGGCACGTCGTTGATCACGACCCCGCCCACCTCGAGCCGGTCCCATGCGTCGAACATCTTGAACAGGTCGCGCGTGAAGATGCCCGCCTGGAGCCCGAACTTGCTGTCATTGACCTCGGCAAGAGCTTCGTCGAAGTCGTTGAACTTGCTGAGCAAAGCGACCGGCCCGAAGGCCTCTTCGCGATAGATCGCAGCGGCCCGGTCGACCTGCTCGAGCAGGGTCGCCTCCAGCATCGCGCCGTCGCGCCTGCCACCGCACAGCAGCGTCGCGCCACCGGTCACTGCCTGCTGGATCCAGCCGTCGAGGCGGCGCGCTTCGCTCTCCGAGATCATCGGGCCGATAAAGGTCGCGCGGTCCTTCGGATCGCCGGCCACCAGGGTCTTCGTCCTGGCCACCAGCATGTCTCGGAACCGGTCATAGACGGCCGCATGGATGATGATCCGCTGCACGCCGATGCAGCTCTGTCCCGACTGGTAGAAGGCGCCGAAAATGACCCGCTCGAGCGCATCGTCGAGATCGGCGTCCTGGCCGACGATCACCGCCGCGTTCCCGCCCAGTTCGAGCACGACCTTCTTCTTGCCCGCCCGGGCCTTCAGGTCCCAGCCGACGGCCGGCGATCCGGTAAAGCTCAGCAGCTTGAGCCGGTCGTCCTCGGTGAACAGGTCGGCCCCCTCGCGGTGCGCCGGCAGGATCGAAAAGGCGCCCTCGGGCAGGTCGGTCTCGGCCAGCACCTCGCCGATGATGATCGCGCCGAGCGGGGTGCGGCTTGCCGGCTTCATCACGAAAGGGCACCCGACCGCCAGCGCGGGGGCGATCTTGTGCGCGGCGAGGTTCAGGGGGAAGTTGAAGGGCGAGATGAACGAGCAGGGGCCGATCGGCACCCGCTTCCAGATGCCCTGATACCCTTTCGCCCGTGCGCTGATGTCGAGCGGCTGCACCTCGCCGGTCATCCGCACCGATTCCTCGGCGGCGATGCGGAAGGTATCGATCAGCCGGCCGACCTCGCCCTCGCTGTCCTTGATCGGCTTGCCCGCCTCGACGCACAGCGCATAGGCCAGTTCGTCGAAGCGCTCCTTGAACCGGTCGACGCAGTGCTGGAGCACCGCCTGGCGTTCGTACGACGCCATGCGGGCCATCGGCTCGGCCGCCCGGACAGCGCCCGCGATACCCGCGTCGATCGTCGCCGCATCGGCCTGGGCGACGCGGAACGCAACCGCGCCGGTGAACTTGTCGGTGACTTCGAGGTCGGTGTTAGGTTGGGCCGCCTTGTTATTGAGATAGAGCGGGTAAATGTCTTTCAAGCTGGTCATGGGGAAGCTCCAAAACGCCCTCTCCCCGCTTGCGGGGAAAGGGCGACAAGTCATAGTGCGGCGCTCAGTTCCTTGATCTCGTGGTTCAGGATCCGGTCGTTGTCGCGATAATCGACCGGGCAGTCGATCAGATGCACGCCCGGCGAAGCCAGGGTGCGGCGCAGCAGCTCGGGCAGGTGCGCCGCGCTTTCGACGCGATGGCCGAAGGCGCCATAGGCCTCGGCATATTTGACGAAATCGGGATTGCCATAGGTCAGCCCGAAATCGGCAAAGCCCATATTCGCCTGCTTCCACCGGATCATGCCGTAGCTGCCGTCGTTGAGGATCAGCACCGTGAGGTTGAGCTTCAGCCGGACGGCGGTCTCCATCTCCTGGCTGTTCATCATGAACCCGCCATCGCCGCAGATCGCCATCACCTTGCGTCCGGGATAGACCATTGCCGACGCCATGGCGGACGGCAGGCCGGCGCCCATCGTCGCCAGCGCATTGTCGAGCAGCACGGTATTCTGCTGGCGAGCCGGATAGTTGCGCGCGAACCAGATCTTGTAGACGCCATTGTCGAGCGCGATGATCCCGTCGCTCGGCATCGCCGCGCGCACCTCCCGCACGAGATTGGCCGGGAGGATCGGGAAGCGCTGGTCGGTCTCGAGCGAGGCGGTATGCGCGAGCTCGGCCGCGCGGGCCGCGTGCATCGCCGCGAACGACCAGCCCGCCGACGGAACGATGTCCTCCTTCATCTGCCAGATCGCGTTGGCGATATCGCCGATCACCTCGATCTGCGGGAAATAGACCGGGTCCACCTCGGCCGACCGGCTCGAGACATGGATCACGTCGTCGCCGCCCGGGCGCATGAAGAAGGGCGGCTTCTCGATGACGTCGTGACCGACATTGACGATCAGGTCGGCCGCCTCGATCGCGCGGTGCACGAAATCGCCCGCCGACAGCGCGGCGCAGCCCAGGAACTGGGGGTGGAGTTCGTCGATGACGCCCTTGCCGAGCTGAGTCGTGATGAAAGGAATGCCTGTTTTTTCAACGAGCTGCAGCAGCATCCTGCCGGTCATCTTGCGGTTCGCGCCGGCGCCGATCACGAGCAGCGGCGATCGGGCATGCTCGATGCGCCGTACCGCGGCCCTGACCGCCTTCGGCTCGGCGGAGGGGCGGCGGCACAGGCTGGCCTTGATCGGCAGGCTGTCGGTCTGTTCCTCGGCGACGTCCTCGGGGAATTCCAGATGGGTCGCACCCGGCTTCTCCTCCTCGGCGAGGCGGAAGGCTTCGCGCACACGGCTCGGGATATTGTCGGCGCTCGCGCGCTGATGGGTATATTTGGTGATCGGCCCCATCATCGCGACCACGTCGAGGATCTGGAAGCGGCCCTGCTTCGATTTCTTGATCGGCTTCTGGCCGGTGATCATCAGGATCGGCATCCCGCCCAGCGTCGCATAGGCAGCGGCAGTGACGAGGTTGGTCGCGCCCGGACCCAGCGTCGCCAGGCACACGCCGGTCTTGCCGGTGTGGCGGCCATAGGTGGCCGCCATGAAGCCCGCGCCCTGTTCGTGCCGCGTCAGGATCAGCGTGATCGAGGAGCGCGACAGGCTGTCGAGAAAGTCGAGATTCTCCTCGCCGGGCACGCCGAACACATAGGCGACGCCCTCCTGTTCGAGGCATTTGACGAAGATGTCGGAGGCCTTCATCGCTTGCTGCTCCCGCATGCGCCGGGGCTTCGTCGTGCCAGGACGACGCACCGACAAGAACGACCGCCCTGAAGTCGACTCTCGCGGACGACTTGCCGCTGCGAAATAGTGTATTCTCCCGCCAATAGAAAGCCGCGACTCGAAGCGGCAGGTCGCACCGGACCGGGCCTTCGCCCGGCATGATGGGGAGGACCGAAATGGCGTTGACCGACCATGTCGATTTATCGACATTCATGGAGGGCGTGCGAAAACGCAATCCGGGGCAATCCGAATTTATTCAGGCCGTGCAGGAAGTCGCGCAGGATATTTACGAGTTCATCGGGGACAAGGAGGAATATCATCACTACCAGATCCTCCGCCGCATCGCGGAGCCCGACCGGATCGTCTCGTTCCGCGTCTGCTGGGAAGACGACAACCACAATATCCGCGTCCAGCGCGGCTGGCGCGTTCAGAACAACAATTCGATCGGGCCGTACAAGGGCGGCATCCGCTTCCACCCCTCGGTCACCGAGAGCGTGCTCAAGTTCCTCGCGTTCGAGCAGACCTTCAAGAACGCCCTGACCGGGCTGCCGATGGGCGGCGGCAAGGGCGGGGCGAACTTCAACCCCAAGGGCAAGAGCGATCACGAGGTGATGCGCTTCTGCCAGAGCTTCATGACCGAGCTCTACCGCCATGTCGGCGCGGATGTGGACGTGCCGGCCGGCGACATCGGCGTGGGCGGGCGCGAGATCGGCTATATGTTCGGCCAGTACAAGCGGATCACCAATCAGTTCACCGGCGTGCTGACCGGCAAGGGGCTCGAATATGGGGGCTCGCTGATCCGCACCGAGGCGACCGGCTATGGCGCGGTCTATTTCCTCCAGAACATGCTGAAGACGCGCGGCACCGATCTCGAAGGCAGGACGGCGGTGATCTCGGGCTCGGGCAATGTCGCGACGCACGCGGCGGAAAAGATCACCCAGCTCGGCGGCAAGGTGCTGACTCTCTCGGACAGCGAGGGCTTCATCCACGATCCCGACGGAATCGACCAGGAGAAGATCGACTGGGTGAAGGCGCACAAGACCAGGCGGCGCGGCCGGATTTCGGATTATGCGAAGGAGTTCACCGGCGCCAGTTTCAATGGCGGCATGACGCCATGGGGCGTGCCGTGCGACGTCGCGCTGCCCTGCGCGACTCAGAACGAGCTGCTCGGCATGGACGCGCGCGCGCTCGTCTCGGGCGGCTGCATCGCCGTCGCCGAGGGCGCGAACATGCCGACCAACCTGGAAGGCGTGCATGTCTTCAAGGAGGCGAGGATCCTGTTCGCCCCGGGCAAGGCGGCGAATGCCGGCGGGGTCGCCGTGTCGGGCCTCGAGATGAGCCAGAACAGCGAGCGCCGCGCCTGGAACGAGGCGGAACTGCAGCAGCTGCTGCTCGATATCATGGCCGGGATCCATGATCGCTGCGTCGCCTATGGCCGCACGCCCGATGGCTATGTCGATTATGTGAAGGGCGCGAATATCGCCGGCTTCAGGAAAGTCGCCGATGCGATGCTGGCGTTCGGGGTGGTGTAGGAGGCACTCGGCGGCGATCCTGCGTCACGCTGCCACAAGGCATCGGAAGGAGAGTCGCCGCCGGTGAGTGGAGGCCCGACCGGGAATCGAACCCGGGTGCAAGGATTTGCAGTCCTCTGCGTCACCACTCCGCCATCGGGCCGAGGCGGGCGCAGATGCGAGGTTTCGATGGCGTTGTCAAACGCCGTTGTGCGCTCCGGTGCCCGGCAACGACCGGCTTTCCGCGGATCCGGCGATCAGCTCCCGGAATTCTTCGCGATGTCGTCGGCCGGGATGAGCCGCGTTCCGAAATCGTCCTTGATCATCCTGCGGCCGCAGCCGCGGCACACGCTTTCGCGGCGCCCATCCACGACTCGCGATCGACTGCTGGAGCGCACATGGTGCCCTTGCACGCAACGGAAGAGCTGCAATATGTTCATCTCGAGTCCCCATGCACTGAAGCTCGCGACCCCGGCGCATGCTGCATAGCACAATCGAGATGACATGCGGCTAACATATGCGTGAACTCGTCGTGTTATTCGAATAATTCGTCCCGGCCGGGTACGCCGGGAAAGGGGCCGCCGCCGCGGATAATAATGATGTGCCCTTCGCTTGGCGCGGCGGTACGCACACGATACAAGCCCCGAAGAAGCAACAAGTGTATTGCATGACTATAACAGTTATGCGACAGGGTGGTTTATGGAAATGACTGCGATCGACTCAGGGCGCTTCGAGACGATGCGCCACGCCATGGTAGCGAGCCAGCTGCGCACCAATTCGGTGAGCGACCCGCGGGTCGTCGCGGCGATGGCGCGCGTGCCGCGCGAGGCGTTCGTGCCGGCCGAGGTGCGCGCGATCTCCTATCGCGATACCGCCGTTCCGCTCGGGCGCGGACGATTCCAGAACGTTCCGATCGCCACCGGCCGGCTCCTCACCGAGGCGGCGCTGCAGCCGGACGACCGCGTGCTGCTGATCGGCGCGGCGGGCGGCTACACCGCGGCCGTCCTCGCCGAGCTCGTGTCGCAGGTCGTCGCGGTCGAGAGCGATCCGGCGCTGGCCGCCGAGGCGCGCACCGCGCTGGCCGGCCATGCCAATGTCACCCTGGTCGAAGGCCCGCTTGAAGCGGGCCACGAGGCCGGCGCGCCCTATGACGTGCTGGTGATCGACGGCGCCGTGGAGCATGTCCCCGAGGCGCTCGTCGCCCAACTCGCCGCGGGCGGGCGTGCCGTGGCCGGGATCGCCGACCGCGGGATCACCCGGCTGACCGCGGGCCGCAAGTCGGGCGGTGGGTTCGGCCTGCTCGATTTCGCCGATATCGATTGCGTTTCGCTGCCGGGGTTCGCCCGGCCCAGGACGTTCACTTTCTGAAAGATGCCGCCCCTTATGCGACGGACCCAATTGCTTGCCGGTGTTGCGGTGATGCTGACGACCGCCACCCCGGCGGCCGCGGAGACGCTGCGCGAAGCGCTGGTCAAGGCCTATAACACCAATCCGACGCTTGCGGCCCAACGCGCCAATGTCCGCGCGACCGACGAGAATGTGCCGATCGCGAAGTCGGCGGCGCTGCCGTCGGTCAGCCTGACGGGCGGCTATACCGAGAATCTGGTCAGCGCCTCGAACAGCTTCGTGTCGCCCGATCGTCAGGCGACGGCTTCGTCGACACTCTCGGTGCCGATCTATGCCGGCGGCGGCACCAGGAATTCGATCCGCGCGGCCGAAACCCGCGTGGAAGCCGGGCGGTTCAGCCTGCGGGGCACCGAATCGGATCTCTTCACCGCCGTGGTCGGCGCCTATATGGACGTGATCCGCGACGAGGCGATCGTCTCGCTCAACGAACAGAATGTGAAGGTGCTCGACGTCAACCTCCAGGCGTCGAAGGACCGCTTCCAGGTGGGCGACCTGACCCGGACCGATGTCGCCCAGTCCGACGCCCGCCTCGCGGTGGCGCGCAGCCAGCTCCAGTCGGCCCAGGCGCGGCTCATTTCCAGCCGAGAAAGCTATATCCGTCTGGTCGGCAGCGCGCCCGGAACCCTCGAAGTGCCGCCGGCGCTGCCCAATCTCCCCGCCGATCCGGACAATGCGGTCGCGGTCGCGATCGACAACAACCCCGCCTTGCTCGCCGCGCAGAAGAACCGCGATGCCAGCGGCTTCGATATCGGCGTCGCGCGCTCGAACCGGCTGCCGAAGCTCAGCGTGAATATCGGCGGCAACTATTATAATTATCTCGGGTCGCTCGGCTCCGGAACAGGTGTTGCGGTCGGCCAGACGGGCACCTCGGCGACCGCCGGGCTGGGGTTGACGGTGCCGCTGTTCCAGGGCGGCCGGCCGGCGGCCCAGATCCGCCAGGCGCAGGAGCGCCGCGCTCAGGCGGCCGAGCAGGTCACCGAAACCGAGCGCAGCGTGATCGCGCAGGCACGCTCGGCCTATGCGGTATGGAAATCCTCGCTCGAGGTGATCGCCTCGTCCGAGGTCGCGGTGAACGCCAACAAGCTCTCGCTCGAGGGCGTCCGCGCCGAGAACAGCGTGGGCAACCGCACGATTCTGGATATCCTGAACGCCGAGCAGGAACTGCTGAACTCGCAGGTCACGCTGGTGACGGCACGGCGTGACGCCTATGTCGCCGGCTTCGCGCTGCTCGCGGCGATGGGCGCGGCCGAGGCGAAGGATCTCGGGCTTGACGGCGGGCCGCTCTACGATCCGGTCGCGAACTACAAGCGCGTGCGCGGCAAGATCTGGGACTATGGATCGCAGCCCGATCCGGTCCAGACCGGCACCAGCACCGCCAGGACGCCGGCGCAGGGCTCGGTGGTGACGCGGCCGCTCGATCCGATCCTCGACGCCCCACCCGTAGAACCCGCAGTTGACACAGGGGCAGCGAATCCCGCAGGTGGCGTCAAGAAGTAAGGACTGCTGACGAGCGGTCCATGGCTGACGGGGTCGTTCGATGGGGGATATCAGCGCCGAGCCTTCGATGGAGGAGATACTTTCCTCCATCAAGCGCATCATTGCCGAGGAGGGGGAAAGTGCGACCGCCAGCCGCGCCAAGCGCGCCGGTCGCCCGATCACCCCACGCTCCGAGCCCGGCGCCTTCGGTCATGACGAAATCCTCGAGCTGAGCGATCCGATGCACGATCCGGTGCGGCCGGCGGCGGAATATCTGGCACCGCCCGTAGCGGCACCATCACCGGCACCCGCCGCGGCTGCGCCCGCACCGCCTGCTGCCGCTCCGGCCGCGCCGCCCGCCGATCCGATCCTGTCGCCGCGCGCGGCCGAGGCCAGCCGCGGCGCGCTCGATGCCTTGTCGCGAATGGTCGTCAGGCCCGAGATTGCCGGGAGCGATACGCTCGAGGGCATGGTACGCGAAATGCTCCGCCCGATGTTGCGCGAGTGGCTCGATACGAACCTGCCGGCGATGGTGGAAACGCTGGTCTCGCGCGAAATCGCCCGGATCACCGGCTCGCGCTGAAATCGCCGGGCCGGTTCGCCCGGCGGCCCGTGTGATCGGGTCGGGATCAAGGTCGCCATAGAGTCGCCCGATTGCCCGCGGCGCGCCCATCTGCTCTACCTGCGGGCATGAAAAAGCTCCTTTCCGCGAGCGTCTTCGCGCTCATCGCCGCCGCTGCCCCCGCGGGCGCCCGTCAGCTCACCATCGACGACGTGACGATGCTCTCGCGCGTTTCGGCGCCCGATGTCTCCCGGGATGGCCACTGGCTCGTCTACCAGCAGCGCGAGACTGATCTCTCGATCGACGGCGGCCGTTTCGATCTGTGGCGGCTCGATCTCTCCAGGAAGGGCGCGACCCCCGAAAAGCTGGTGGCCGAGGCCGATGTCAACGAAACCGCGCCGCAATTCTCGCCGGATGGGACCATTGTCTATTTCCAGTCCGACAAGGGCGGCGACGACGCCGTCTGGTCGGTTCCCGTCGCCGGCGGCACGCCGAAGCGGCTGACCGATTTCAAGGGCGGCATGGGCGGTTTCAGGGTGGCACCGACCGGGGACAAGCTGCTGGTCTTCGCCGATCGCCGGCCCGGCGCGCCGAGTCTCGAGCCGGCAATGGTGAAGAAGGATGCGAACGCCGGCAATGCCCGCACCTACGACCAGATGTTCGTCCGGCATTGGGCGAGCTGGGTGGATGGCACGCGGTCGCAGATCTTCGTCCTGCCGCTGACGCCCGAGGGTGCGCCGGGCAACGGGATCGCGATCGAGGGCGGGCTGGTCGGCGATTCGCCGTCCAAGCCGTTCGGCGGGGCCGAGGAAGTCTCGTGGAGTCCGGACGGCAAGACCGTCTATTTCGCGCTCCGCGAGGCGGGGCGGATCGAGCCGCTGTCGGTCAATCTCGATATCTTCGCCGCCCCGGCGGACGGATCGTCACCGCCGGTCAATCTCACTGACGACAATGACGGCATGGATAATCTCCCGACCGTCTCGCCCGACGGAAAGTCGCTCGCCTGGTTCCAGATGAAGCGCCCGGGCTACGAGGCGGACCGGCAGGTGCTGATGGTCCGCAATCTGGCGACGGGCAAGGTCACCGCGCTGACCCAGGGCTGGGACCGGTCGGTCGGCTCGATCGCCTGGGCGACGGACAGCAGGAGCCTGATCGTCACGGCGGAAGACACGCAGGAAAATCCGGTCTGGTCGGTCGACGCCGCCAGCGGCAAGGTCACGCGCCTCACCCAGGCAGGCAACGTCTCGGCGGTGGTGCCGACTGCGCGGGGGATCGTCTTCGCGATGAACAGTCTCACCGCGCCGGATGATTTCTACCTGCTCTCCGGCAAGAAGACGGTGCGGCTGACGGCGGTCAACGCCGCGAAGCTCGCCGACATCGATATGCCGCAGGTCACCCGCTTCAGCTTTGCGGGCGCGAACAACGACACCGTCTGGGGCTATGCGGTGAAGCCCGCCGGGCTGGCCGCCGATGCGAAGGTGCCGGTCGCCTATATGGTCCATGGCGGCCCGCAGGGATCGAGCAACAACAGCTGGTCGTGGCGCTGGAACCCGGCGGTCTTCGCGGGCGCGGGCTATGGCCTGGTCGCGGTCGATTTCCACGGCTCCACCGGATACGGCCAGGGCTTCACGGATGCGATCCGCAACAATTGGGGCGGCTGGCCGCTCGAGGATCTGCAAAAGGGCCTGAAAGCGGCGACCGACAAGTTCACCTGGCTCGACGGCGGCAATGCCTGTGCGCTCGGCGCCTCCTATGGCGGCTATATGATGAACTGGATCGAGGGGCAGTGGCCCGATCGCTTCAAGTGCATCGTCCAGCATGATGGCGTGTTCGATGCCCGCGCCATGGCCTACGAGACCGAGGAATTATGGTTCGACGAATGGGAACATGGCGGCCATCCCTATTATGAGGATCCCGCCGCGTTCGAGAAATGGAACCCGGTCAACCATGTCGCTGCGTGGAAGACGCCGCAGCTCGTCATCACCAGCGAGGGCGATTATCGCATCCCCTATACCCAGGGCATCGCCGCCTTCACCGCGCTCCAGCGTCGCGACATTCCGTCGCGGCTAGTGGTGTTCCCGGGCGGCAGCCACTGGGTGCTGAAGCCGAAGGAAAGCCGCCAATGGTACCGCGAGGTGCTTGGCTGGATGGGGAAATGGACGGGGAAGCCCGCCGACTGATCCGCGCCTTCTTGCCGGAGAGTTCCGGCACCCACCGTCCACCAAGGTCCTTTGCCTTGCCGCGAGCCGGAGCTTCTGACGAGCCGGCAGGATCGCGGGACAGGCTGGGCGATCGCCCCGGTCAAAGGGGGCGCCGGCGCTCAATGGTCGCCGGCGCCCCGATCAGCCTCAGTCCCAGCGATAATGGTGGTGATGATGGTGATGGTGATGGTGATGGTGATGGTGATAAACGGGGCGGAAGACCCATCCATAGCCATCCCAGTAATAGCCATTCTCGTAATACCAGCGACGAGAGTGGTGATGATGATGATGATGATGATGATGGTGGTGGTAGTAGCGGTCACCGCCCCAATATTGGGCGGGTATCAGTCGTGCGTTGCTTCTTGCGGCCGCGTCGTCGGCGTTCAGGCGCTCGATCGCATTGGGCACCGGCTCCAGCAGATCGGCATAGCTGGCGGCCGGCGGTATTGGTTCGGCGGCGACGGGTGTAGCCGCGATGGCGCTTGCGGCGATCGCGGCAGCCGCGACGCTGGCAAGCATGGTAGTTTTACGCTTCATAACCTCCTCCAAAAACAACTGGCGGTGGGCGCGTCTCCGGCCAGTTGGAATCCGAAGGCGCAACGGGACACTATCCCGGCGAAGTTGCCGCCTCACTGAACGCATCGTGCATCCGGCGTTCAGCTGGGGTGAGGGCAATCAGGCTTCGCCCAAATCGCGCTTCTGTCGCGCGCGGGCGGCGCGGGCCATGTTGCGATAGGTGCCGTCGAACACCGTATTCGTCGAGGAGAGCCAGCGCGTGCCCTCGGCAAGTGCGTCGCGGCTTGCGGCCAGGCGGCGGGCGCGCATCTCGCGCTGCGCGGCGTCGTCCGCGTTCATCGGTTGCAGTTGCAGGTCGGGATCTGCCGGCAGCACGATGATGCTCATAAAGGCTTCGCCCTTGCGAAAGACGTGCGTCATGCCCGGCGGGGGAGCCTTGAAGATGCAGAAGAAGGTCATCGGCCACCAGTCCGATCGAATCAGCGCGGGAACTGCCAGCGGCGTGCTGTTGGTGGCATCGGTAAAATAGCGCGGATGCGGTTCGGTTCGGATCGCCCAGCCCGGGGGCGCTTCCAGGTCGAGCGAGAGCTGATAGGAATAATAGTCCGCACCGAACGCCCGGAACGGGGGCCACATCATCTCCGGCTCGGGGGGCTCGCCCCAATCCGCATCCAGCCGGACGCGGCCGTCGACCTGCGAGACACGCAGTTCGTCGTCGAAGGGGTAGAGAAGCTCGATCCCGTATCGCGCGCTCTCCGAAAAGGGGATGCAATGCCATGGCTGCTCATGGCTCCCGTCGACGCGCCCCTGCTTGTCGCCTGCCCAACCCGGCACGTCGATCCTGATCTGTCGGGGGGCGGGTCGATCGCCGTGCTGGCGAAAAGTGACGATGGGCATGCAGTCTTCTCCTTCTGCCGGTCGAAACATCGGCGGTGCGGCAAAGCTCCCCGCCGAACCGGTCCGATGATGTGGCGCACCAAAGATGAACCGGACTTTAGGCGGCAAATATTCGGCGCAGACCGAGTGTGCCCAGGGCGCGGACCGTCGGACATGTCCTTGGCGCGGCTGCCCGGCTCGTCACGGGCCGGAATAACCGATCCCTATGGGGTGGCCTTTCACGCCTCACCGCGGCTAAAGCCGCCCATCATGACCGAACTCCCGAAAACCTTCGATCCCGCCGAAATCGAATCCCGCTGGTACGCCCATTGGGAAGGCGAGGGCCTGTTCCACCCCGATCGCCCCGGCGCCGAGCCCTGGACGATCGTCAATCCGCCGCCCAACGTGACGGGCAACCTGCATATCGGCCATGCGCTCGACAACACTTTGCAGGATATCCTGGTCCGTCACGCCCGGCTCAAGGGCAAGGATGCCCTGTGGGTGGTCGGCACTGACCATGCCGGCATCGCCACCCAGATGGTGGTGGAGCGCAACATGGCGCTCCACCAGCAGAAGCGTACCGATTTCTCGCGCGAGGAATTCGTCGCCAAGGTCTGGGAATGGAAGGAAGAGAGCGGCGGCACGATTACGCAGCAGCTCCGCCGCCTCGGCTGCTCGATGGACTGGGCGAACGAGCGCTTCACCATGGACGCTGGCTTCAGCCAGGCCGTGCTGAAAGTGTTCGTCGATCTCCACAAGGAGGGCCTGCTCTATCGCGACAAGCGGTTGGTCAACTGGGATCCGGGCCTTGGCACCGCGATCTCGGATCTCGAGGTCGAGACGCGCGAGATCAATGGCCAGTTCTGGCACCTGCGCTATCCGCTCGAAGACGGCTCGGGTTTCATCTCGGTCGCCACGACGCGGCCCGAGACGATGCTGGCCGACATGGCGGTGGCCGTGAACCCGACCGACGAGCGCTACACCGCGCTGATCGGCAAACACGTCAAGCTGCCGATCACCGGCCGGCTGATCCCGATCGTCGCCGACGAGCATGCCGATCCCGAGCTCGGCTCGGGCGCGGTGAAGATCACCCCGGGGCATGACTTCAACGATTTCGAGGTCGGCAAGCGCGCCGGGTTCAGCCCGGCGACGATGCTCAACATGCTCGATGCCAGGGCCCAGGTTGCGCAGACGGCGGATGGCCTGATCCCGGACGATCTGATCGGCCTGTCGACCGCCGATGCCCGCAAGCGCGTCGTGGCGCTGCTGGACGAAGCCGGGCTGCTCGAACGCGTCGAGGACCGGGTGATCCAGACGCCGTTCGGCGATCGGTCGGGCGTGGTGATCGAACCATGGCTGACCGATCAATGGTATGTCGACGCCGCGACGCTGGCCAAGCCTGCGATCGAGGCGGTGAAGACCGGTGCGATCAGGATCGTCCCGAAGACCTGGGAGAAGACCTTCTTCAACTGGATGGAGAATATCCAGCCCTGGTGCGTGTCGCGCCAGCTCTGGTGGGGGCACCGCATCCCGGCCTGGTTCGCCGAGGACGGGCGGATCTTCGTCGCGATGGACGAGGCCGGCGCGCAGGCGCAGGCAGGTGAGGGCGTCGAGCTGCGCCAGGACAGCGACGTGCTCGATACCTGGTTCTCCTCGGCGCTCTGGCCCTTCGCCACGATGGGCTGGCCCGAGGACGGCGATCCGACGCTCCACGGCCGCTATCCGAACGACGTGCTGATCTCGGGCTTCGACATTCTGTTCTTCTGGGACGCCCGCATGATGATGCAGGGCATGCATTTCATGAAGGACGTGCCCTTCCGCACGCTCTACCTGCACGGCCTGGTCCGCGCGGCCGACGGCGCGAAGATGTCCAAGTCCAAGGGCAATACGGTCGATCCGCTCGGCCTGATCGACAAATATGGGGCGGACGCGCTGCGCTTCTTCATGGCGGCGATGGAAAGCCAGGGCCGCGACATCAAGATGGATGAAAAGCGCGTCGAGGGCTATCGCAACTTCGCGACCAAGCTCTGGAACGCTGCGCGTTTCTGCCAGTCCAACGGAATCGGCGCGAGCACGACGCTGGAAGCGCCCGAGGCGGCGCTGGCGGTCAATCGCTGGATCATCGCCGAGACGATCCAGACAGTGCAGGCGGTCGATCTCGCGCTGGCCGATTATCGCTTCGATGGCGCCGCGAACGCCGTCTATCAATTCGTCTGGAGCCGCTTCTGCGACTGGTATCTGGAACTGATCAAGCCGCTGCTCGGCAATGCCGAGGGGCCCGCGGCCGGTCCCGAGGCGGACGAGACCCGCAAGGTCGCTGGCTGGGTGCTCGATCAGATGCTGGTCCTGCTTCACCCGTTCATGCCGTTCATCACCGAGGAACTGTGGCACGCGCTCGGCGCGCGCGACCGTGACCTGATCGTGGCGACATGGCCGATGGCCGATGCGCGGTCGATCGATCCGGAGGCGAGCCGGGAAATCGACTGGCTGATCCGGCTGGTCAGCGACGTCCGGGCGGCACGGAACGAACTCAACGTGTCCCCCGGCGCGCGGATGCCGTTCCACGTCCGCGATGCCGATGCGGTGACGCTTGCGCGGCTGGACCGGCAGGGGCCGGCCCTGGCCCGCCTGGCGCGGATCGACCGGGTCGGGGGTGAGGCGCCGTCGGCGGGGGCGGTTCAGGTGGTGATCGACGAGGCGACCTTCGTCCTGCCGCTCGAGGGCGTGATCGATCTCGACGCCGAGCGCGCGCGCCTCGCCAAGGCGATCGCGGCGGCGGAGAAGGAACGGGATGCGCTTGCCGGCCGGCTGGGCAATGCCAGCTTCGTCGAACGGGCCAAGCCCGAGGCGGTCGAGAAGGCGCGGTCCGATCACGCCGAAAAGGCCGCCGAGGCCGAACGCCTGGCTGCGGCGCTGGCGCGGCTGGGTTAAACCTCTTCCCCTCCCCGCAAGCGAGGGGCTAGGGGAGGGGCGGAAAAGGTCGGGGTCGATCCCGGCTTTTTCGTCCCGATCCGCGCGAGACGCTCGCTTCGCTCGCACCCACCCCCGACCCTCCCGTGCAGGGAGGGAGTGAGAGATGCGATGGCTACCCCACCAAATCGCCCCGTCCGGCGCGACCTGACGACCGGCCCGATCGGGACGACGCTGCTCGTCTTCGCCTTGCCGACGCTGGCGTCGAATATCCTGCAATCGCTCAACGGCTCGATCAACGCGATCTGGGTCGGGCGATTCCTCGGCGAAGACGCGCTGGCGGCGACCTCCAACGCCAATATCATCATGTTCCTGATGTTCGGCGCGGTGTTCGGCTTCGGCATGGCCGCGACGATCCTGGTCGGGCAGAGCTTCGGCCGGCACGATCTCGAAGGGGCGCGGCGGGCGTTCGGCTCGGCCATTGGTCTGGTCTTCGGCGCGGCGACGATCGTCGCGCTGCTCGGCTGGATGTTCACGCCTGCGATTCTCCACCTGCTCGCCACGCCGGGCGATGCCCTGCCGCTCGCGCAAACCTATCTGCGCGTCATCTTCATCGGCCTGCCCCCCTCGATGCTGCTCGTGCTGCTGATGATGGGGCTGCGCGGCGCGGGCGATTCGATGACACCGCTCTGGTTCGGCGGCCTTTCCTCGCTGCTCGATGCCGGGCTCAATCCGGTCTTCATTCTCGGGTTAGGCCCGATTCCGGCGATGGGCATCGGCGGGTCCGCGACAGCGACGCTGATCGCCAATTTCACCGCCTGCACCGCGCTGATCGCCTATATCTATGCGCGGGATCTGCCGCTGCGCCTGCGCCGCCACGAATGGCGCTATCTCCTGCCCGAGCGCGCGCTGGTCCGCACGATCGTCGGCAAGGGGCTGCCGATCGGGGCCCAGATGCTCGTCATGTCGACGGCGGGATTGGCGATGATCGGCCTGGTCAATCGCGAAGGCGTGGTCACGGCGGCGGCTTACGGCGTCACGCAGCAGCTCTGGGCCTATGTCCAGATGCCGGCGATGGCGATCGGCGCGGCGGTCAGCGCTATGGCCGCGCAGAATATCGGCGCGGGGCGCTGGGATCGGGTCGGGCAGATCACCGCCTCGGGCATCCTCTACAACACGGTGCTCACCGGCGGCATGGTGATCGTGCTGCTGATCTTCGATCGCGAAGTGATGGCGCTCTTCCTTGGCGGGCACAGCGCTGCATTGCCGATCGCCCGGCATATCCAGCTGATCGCGACCTGGGGCTTCATCCTGTTCGGCATGACGATGGTGATGTTCGGCGTGGTGCGCGCTAATGGCGCGGTGCTGGGGCCGCTCGTGATCCTGTTCATCTCGATGTACCCGGTGCGGATCGGCTTCGCGACGGCGCTGAAGCCGGCGATCGGGGCCGACGCGTTGTGGTGGAGCTTCCCGCTCGGATCGATGACGACGCTGGTGCTGGCCGGCCTGTTCTATCGCTATGGCCGGTGGCGCAACGAAGTGCTGCTGGTGCCGCAGGACGAGCATGCCGCGATCGAGACGGCCCATAGCACGCCTGAACCCGCCGGGACGCTGAAGCCGGCGGGATGACGTTTCAAGTCATTGAAATATATCAATTAATGGAAGCAGGCTGCGGCGTCGAAAATGTCAGCAAACCGCCTGACATTTTCGGCGCGCGTCGCTGCGCCGATTGCTGATTCAAGCGCGCATTGCCCGGGGATAGGGCGCTTTCGCAACCATGCCGGAAAACCCGTCCGCGCGGGCTTGCACGGGCGGGCGGGAGGGGTCAAAAGCCGCGCATGTCAGCTCAATATCCTGCGCTTCGCCTCCGTCGTACCCGCGCTTCGGCGTGGAGCCGGCGCATGCACGCCGAAACCGTGCTCACCCCCGCCGACCTGATCTGGCCGCTGTTCATCGCCGAAGGCGAGGGCGTGGAGGAGCCGATTGCGAGCCTCCCCGGCGTCTCGCGCTGGTCGGTCGACGGGATCGTGGCGCGGGCGAAGGAGGCGAGGGACCTGGGCATTCCGTGCGTCGCGCTGTTTCCCAACACGCCGGCACAGTTGCGCAGCGCCCGGGGCGAAGAGGCGCTCAACCCCGATAACCTCATGTGCCGCGCGATCCGTGCGCTCAAGGATGCCGTGCCCGAGGTCGGCGTGCTGACCGACGTCGCGCTCGATCCCTATACCGCGCATGGCCATGATGGCCTGCTCGACGAGGCCGGCTATGTCCTGAACGACAGCACTGCCGAAGTGCTGGTCGGCCAGGCGCTCAACCAGGCCGCGGCCGGGGCCGACATCATCGCCCCGAGCGACATGATGGACGGCCGGGTCGGCCTGATCCGCGAGGCGCTTGAAGGCGAGGGGCGGGTCAATGTCCAGATCATGGCCTATTCCGCCAAATATGCGAGCGGCTTCTATGGTCCGTTCCGCGACGCGGTCGGCTCGCGCGGCCTGCTCAAGGGCGACAAGAAGACCTACCAGATGGATTCGGCCAATGCCGAGGAAGCGCTGCGCGAGGTCGCGCTCGACCTGGCCGAGGGGGCGGACAGCGTCATGGTCAAGCCGGGCCTGCCCTATCTCGACATCATCCTGCGGGTGAAGAGCGAGTTCCAGGTGCCGGTGTTCGCCTATCAGGTGTCCGGCGAATATGCGATGATCGAGGCCGCGGTCGCTGCCGGGGCCGCGGAACGCGATCCGGTGGTGCTCGAGACGCTGATGGCGTTCAAGCGCGCGGGCTGCTCCGGGGTGCTCACCTATCATGCGGCGCATGCCGCACGGCTCCTGAACGCGTGATCGAGACGCAGCGCCTGATCCTGCGGCCGCCGACCGGGGCGGACCGGGCCGCGTTGCATGCGATGTGGGCCGATCCGGCGGTCATGGCGGATCTCGGCCCGGTCAAGTCTCCCGCCGAAAGCGACGCGACGATCGCGCGGCACGCCAGCTATGGTGCGCGGCACGGCTTTGGTTTCCACCTTGTCGAGCTACGCGAGGATCGCGCGGCGATCGGCTTTTGCGGCCTGAAGCCGGGCGCCGAGGGGACGCCGGTCGAAGGCGAGGTCGAGATCGGCTGGATGCTCGCGCGCCCGTGGTGGGGCAAGGGCTATGCCGGTGAGGCGGCCCGCGCCTGTCTCGCCTGGGGGTGGGCCAACACCGCGGCGTCGCGCATCGTGGCGATCACCGCGGCGAGAAATCTGCGCAGCCAGGTGCTGATGGAGCGGCTCGGCATGGCGCGCCGGCCGGGCGACGACTTCATCCATCCGGCCTTCGCGGCCGACGATCCGTTGCGGCACAGCGTCGTCTTTGCGATCGAGCGGCCGGATGCCCTCGCGTGATCGGCACCGAACGCCTGATCCTGCGCCCGTGGCGCGACGCTGATATCGAGCCGTTCCTGGCGATCTGCTCCGATCCGCGCGTCATGGCGACGATCGGGCCGCTGCAGACCCGCGACGAGATCCTCGCGGCGGTTGCCCGGCAGAACCGGTTGCAGGAGCGGTATGGCTATTGTTTCTGGGCGATCGAGCGCCGCGATGATGGCGCGATGATCGGCTTTTGCGGGCTCAAGCCCGGCGCGGAGGATACCCCCATTCAGGACGAGATCGAGATTGGCTGGCGCCTGGGCTTTGCCGACTGGGGCAGGGGCTATGCCCGGGAGGCTGCAGCGGCGAGTCTTGGCTGGGCCTGGGGTCGGGGAGACATTCCCGGCGTCGCGGCCATCACCACGATCGGCAACCACCGAAGCTGGGGGCTGATGGAGCGGCTCGGCATGGTGCGCGCCGCGGGCGAGGACTTCGATCATCCCGCGGTGCCGGAGGGCAGTCCGCTCAAGCGCCACCTCGTCTATCGCATCGGCCGGCCCGCCTGATGGCGTCATTCGCTATGCCGGCGCGGTTTGCGCGGCCCCTGTTCGTCGCGGCGATCCTCGCCGGATCTTTCCTGCTGTTCCTCGTCCAGCCGATGGTGGCACGCATGGCGCTGCCGCGCCTCGGCGGCGCGCCGGCGGTGTGGAATTCGGCGATGCTGGTCTACCAGGCGCTGCTCCTCGGCGGCTATGCCTATGCCCATTGGCTCGGCCGGGTGACGCCGCGGCTCCAGGCGGCGATTCATCTCGCGGTGCTGCTGGTTGCCGCCCTGTGGCTGCCGATCGGCCTGATGGCGATGCAGCTTCCCGCCGATGCGCAGCCCGCGATCTGGGTGCCGTGGCTGCTCGGCGCCTCGATCGGGCCCCTGTTCTTCGCCATCTCGGCCCAGGCCCCGCTGCTGCAACGCTGGTTCAGCATCTCGAGCAAGGGGCAGGATCCCTATGCGCTGTATGCCGCCTCCAATTTCGGCAGCTTCGGCGGCCTGATCGCCTATCCGCTGCTCGTCGAGCCCGGCCTCGCGGTGCACGGCCAGAGCGCGCTCTGGACCGCGGGCTATATCCTCGTCGTCATCCTCGTCGCGGTCTGCGCGATGACGCTGCCGAAGGAAAAGACGACGGTCGTCGCTACCCGGGTCGCGGCGAGCCCGCCCCCGAGCCGTGGACGCGTCGCGCACTGGGTGCTGCTTGCCTTCGTGCCCTCGGGCCTGATGCTGGCGACCTCGACCTATATCACCACTGACGTGGTCGCCATGCCGCTGCTCTGGGTGCTGCCGCTCGGCCTGTACCTGCTCAGCTTCACCATCGCCTTCGCCACCAGGCGCGGGCCGGCCGACCTGCTCACCAGGCTCGCCCCGATCGTCATCCTGCTGGTCGGCGGCATCCTGGTCGGCGGGCTGCAGGGCAAGCCCTATCTCAACGCCGTGCTCGCGCTGCTGCTGCTGTTCATGGCCTCGGTCGCGCTGCACACCACGATGTATCGCATCCGGCCCGAGCCGGACCGGCTGACCGGCTTCTACCTCGCCATGTCGGTCGGCGGCGCGCTCGGCGGCGTCTTTGCCGCGCTGATCGCCCCGCTGGTGTTCGACTGGACCTATGAATATCCGCTGCTGGTCCTTGCAAGCGGCATCCTGGTCCCGCAAAGCTTTCTGATCCCCGAGATCGGCCTGCTGTGGAGCGGCAATGCGCAGCGCCGGCGGATCATCACCCTGGCTATCGCCCTTGTCATGGCGCTGCTGGTTCTCGCGGTGCTCAACGGTGCCGGCGCCGGCATGGACGATCCCCGGGCGCTGCAGGGCATCGTCTTCGTGATCATGGTTGCGGTCGGCGTGATCGCGATCGGCGCGCGCACCGCGTTCGTCATCGCCCTGGCCGGCGCGCTGATCGTGTTCGGCGGCTACCGTTCGATCAGGTTGTCGCTCGAGCCCGGCGCGCGCACCCGCAGCTATTTCGGCGTCTACACGGTCAACGGCGACGCGGAGCTGCGCACGCTGCAGCATGGCACGACCATCCACGGCACCCAGCTGCTCGGCAGCGTGGCGCGCGAGCGCACGCCGACGGCCTATTATGTCGGCGGCGCCGGCGTCGGGCAGGCGATGCAGGCAGCGCCCGCGCTGTTCGGCGGCCATGCCCGGATCGGCGTCGTCGGCCTCGGCGCGGGCACGCTCGCCTGTTACGCCCGGCCGGGCCAGAGCTGGCGCTTCTACGAGATCGATCCGGCCGTGGTGCACATCGCGCGCGATACCGGGCAGTTCACCTTCCTGCGCGATTGCCTGCCGAACCCGCGAATCGAGATCGGCGACGCGCGCCTCAACCTCGCGGTCGAGCCGGCCGGGTCGCTCGATCTACTCACGCTCGATGCCTTCTCGTCGGACGCGGTGCCGATGCACCTGATGACGCGCGAGGCCTTTGCCACCTATGGCCGCGTGCTTGCGCCCAACGGGTTGCTGCTGGTCCATATCTCCAACAAGTTTCTCGATCTCGAGCCCGTCGTCTCGGCGGCGGCGGCAGCCGAGGGCTGGCACGCGGCCAAGCTGGTCTATTTCCCGGGCCGCGACGTGCCGGAGCCACGCGCGGTATCCTTCTGGATTGCGATGTCGCACGATCCGCACACGCTCGCCGCGCTGGTCGCGCGCGACCGGAGCTGGAAGCCGCTCGCCCGTTATCCCGGCTTCACGCCCTGGACCGACGATTATTCGACCATCCTGCCGCTGGTGAAGGCGTTCCGCTAGCGGTTCAGGCCTCGGGGAGCATCGCCTGGATCGCGCTGATCCGGGCTGATTGAGCGGACAATTGGGCTTCAGCGGCAGCGCGCAGCGCTTCGATCGCCGGATAGCTGGGCTGCAGGGCCGCTGCGCGTTCGATCGCCATCTCCTCGATATCGGTCAGCGTCGCGGAAGTGGTCGCGCGATAGCCGTCGAGCTCGGCGAGCGCCGATTGGGCGCTGATCCAGCCTTCGCTTCCCGCTGGTTGCCCCTTCGCCGCCGCCGCGAGCTGTTCGGCGCGGACGACGGCCGGATCGAACCCCTTGGCCGAATCGTCCAGCGCTGCCTTGAGCGGCACCAGCTTCGCATCGGTCGCCGGATCGGGCGTCGCGACGGCGGGCGGGGGTGATTCGGGTTCGGCGGTGCTGCGCGATTCGATCGGGCGCGGCAGCAGCGAGGGAAAATGTGTCGCACCCTGCTCGGCGCAGCCGCTCAGGAGGGCGAGGCAGGCGAGGGTGAGGGGGTGTTTCATCGCCTGCCGCTCTATGCCGTGAAGAAGCCGTGCGCAACGCACTTGCGCTCCCGGAAAGACGCCTCTATGTGCCCACTTCCCAGGCGCCCGTAGCTCAGCTGGATAGAGCATCAGACTACGAATCTGAGGGTCGGACGTTCGAATCGTTCCGGGCGCGCCACTTCTTCCAGACAGACCGAAAACCCCCACGCCATGCCGGCGTCGGGGCGGCGGCGGCGGGTTACACCGCCGCCAGGTCGTGGAAGTCGAGCGTGAAGACCGCGCCCCCATCGGGGTGATTGCGCGCCGCCACGCCGACCCCCATCGCATCGGCGAAACCCTTGACGATCGCCAGCCCGAGCCCGCTGCCGCCCTCGCGGTCGCTGCCGGCGCCGCGCGTGAAGATCTCGAAAATGTCCCGGTCCGGCAGCGGCAGGCCTGGGCCATCGTCGCGAATCGCCAGGAGCACGGCGTCGGTCGTCCGCCGTCCCTCGATCGTGATCGTGCCCGTCGCGCCGCCATGCTGGGCGGAATTGACCAGCAGGTTGATCAGGATGTGGTGGAGCAGCGTCGCGTCCGCGCGGACCAGCGGCAGGTTCGCCGGCACCTGGAAATCGATATGCTTGCCGCGCAGCAGGTCGCGCAGGTCGTGAATCGCGCCGCTCACCGCGTCGGTCAGGTCGATCGGCTCGATCGAGAGCTTCAGGGCGCCGCTGTCGAGCCGCACCATGTCGAGCAGATTGTCGAGAAACCGCCGCAGCCTCTGCACCTCGGCCCGCGCCACCGGGATGGAGGGCGAATCGGGATGTTCGGCGGCCACCCCCTCGATCGCGCTGGTCACGGCGGTCAGCGGCGTGCGCAGGTCGTGCCCGAGCGAGGAGAGCAGCACGGCACGCAGCCGGTCGCGTTCCTTCAGGACCGACAGCTCGCGCATCTCGTCCTCGAGCCGCAGCCGCTCGTGCGCGAGCGAGGCCTGGCCGACCAGGGTCGAGAGCAGCACCGCCCGATCGGAAGGCACCGGATCGCCGCCGTCGTTTCGCGCGACGCCCAGCACCGCGAGAACGCCGAGCGAAGTCTTGAGGGGATGGAACTGCCAGTCCGAGGCGTTGAGCGTCACCGTGCCATAGCCGGCCGTCTCGCCGCGCTTGAACGCCCAGTCGGCGGCGGCGCGGTCGATCGGCGTCAGCGCGCTTGCCTCGGGTGCCGCAGCGACGATCTCCGGCTGCCCGCCATCGCGCTCGGCCAGCAGCACGGCATTGACGTCGAGCAGGCGCGCGACCTCCTCGCAGACCGTGTCGGCCGTGCTCTGCGCGTCGGACATGCGCGTCAGCGCCTGGGCAAAAGCAGCGAGCGCGGCGTTCTCGCGCGCGCTGCGCACCCCGATCGCGGCGCGCGAACGCATGCTCCCCGTCAACCGGCTGGTGAAGGCGGCAATGCCGATCAGGATCATCACCGTTACCACGCTTTGCGGGTCGGCGATCGTGAAGGTGTAGAGCGGCGGCAGGAAGAAGAAGTTGAAGGCGAGCGCCGCCAGGATGCCCGCCGCCAGCCCCGGCCTCAGGCCGTACCGGCTCGCGGCAATGATCACCGGCAGCAGGTAGATGAGGTCGATCGATCCGGTGCCGATCAGCGGCTGGATGACATGGGCCAGCAAGGTCGTCGCCGCGACCAGTGCGACCACGCCGGCATAGGCTGCCGACCGCGCCTTCCACCGCAACGCCGCCAGTCCCCGTCGCGGTGGTGCCGCGATGGCGGGAATGACGTGGATGGCGAGGCCGTCGACGCTGCGCAGCATCTGCTCGACGACCGAACCGTGCCGCAGCTCGAACCACCAGCTCCGTCGGGATTTGCCGATCACCAGCTGGGTCGCGCGCATGCCCTCCACCTGGGCCCGCAGGCCCTCGATCACGCTTTCCGCCGGGACGGTCGCGATCGTCGCGCCCAGGCTCGCGGCGAGGCGCAGCGTCGAGGCGATCCGCGCCTTTTCCTCGGTGCCGAAATCCTCGGCGCGCGGGGTCTCGATATAGACGGCGGTCCAAGGCGCGCGCAGCGCATCCGCGAGCCGCTTGGTCGTGCGCACCAGCGCTTCGGCGCCGGGCAGCTCACTCACCGCGACCAGCACGCGCTCGCCCGCGGCAAAGGCGCCGGGCAGGGCGCTCGCGTCGAGATGGTCGAGCATCTGCCGGTCGACGCTCATCGCCGCCCGGCGCAACGCCATCTCGCGCAGCGCCGACAGGTTCGCCTTGGAGAAGAAATGCCCGAGCGCGCGCGTCGCCTCGGCCGGGATATAGACCTTGCCGTCCTTCAGCCGTTCGATCAGCTCGTCGGGCGGAATGTCGACCACCTCGACCTCGGCATCTTCCAGCACGCTGTCGGGCACCGTCTCGCGCACCCGCACCCGGGTGAAGCTCGCCACCACGTCGTTGAGGCTCTCGACATGCTGGATGTTGAGCGTCGAGAAGACGTCGATCCCCGCGTCGAGCAGTTCCTGGATATCCTGCCAGCGCTTGGGGTGGCGACTGCCCTCGACATTGCTGTGGGCGAGTTCGTCGACCAGCACGAGCGCGGGATGGCGCGCAAGGATCGCATCGAGGTCCATCTCGGTGAGCGTCTGGCCGCGATAGTCGATCGTGCGGCGCGGAATCACCTCGAACGGCGCGACCAGCGCCTCGGTCTCGGCCCGGCCATGCGTCTCGACCACGCCGACGACCACGTCGGTCCCCGCGCGGAGCCGCGCGGCGCCCTCGTTCAGCATCTCATAGGTCTTGCCGACCCCCGGGGCGGCCCCGAGGAAGATCTTCAGCTGCCCGCGCGCCTCGCGCTCCGCGGCGCGGAGCAGGGCATCGGGGGAGGGGCGTTTCTCGCTAATCGCGCCTTCCTTACTTCTCTGGTCCCTTCCCGTCGGAAAGGCGTTGGAGCGTGCGCCTGCACGCCGGATGACTCGTTGCGCCCGCCGCTGCGTTCGCTCCCCCCGCTGGAGGGAGAGCGACAGATGCAGGCGGGGCCTGATGCGATATGACCCCCGCCTCGACGAAACGCCACGCCCCCCGCCCGGTCTATATGCGAACTTAACGCCTGCGCGCAGCATTCGCCGTCGCACCTTAACGCACCGCACGCCTATCTGCCCTTCCGACCCGGCCAGTTCGCGCCGGACCATCGGAGGCATAAGCTCCATGATCTTCATTCCATCGCCCGGCGCCCGCGCCGGGCTGCCCGTGCTGGCGCAACGCTTCCTCGCTCTCGTCGTCTCCCGGCGTCGCGCCGCGCAGCGCGTGCGTCGGGGAGACTACGTAGAGCCAGGATCTCGCTCCCGGCATAGCCTCCCGATGTCCGGATCGCGGGTCGCGTACGACGCCCGCCGTGTTTTCAAGAGCTTCTAGTGGCGTCTGTAAACAACGAAACGGGCCCCGGGCCCGAAGGGGATTCCATATGACCGACATTTTGTGGCTCGGCGCGCTTCTTGGGCTGTTCCTGCTCACGCTCGCCTATATCCGCCTGTGCGACGAGGCCTGACGTCATGACGCTCCACCTCGCGCTGGCCGCGATCACCGCCGCCCTCCTCCTCCTGTACCTCGTGGCCGTGCTCCTGCGGCCCGAGCGCTTCTGATCGGGTTCACGCCATGACATTTCAGGGCTGGGGGCTGATCGCCCTCTTCATCATCATACTGGTCGCGCTCGCCAAGCCGATGGGGCTGTGGCTGTTCGCGCTCTACGAAGGCCGCCGCACCCCGCTGCATGCGGTCCTCGGGCCGATCGAAAAGGGCTTCTACAAGCTGGGCGGGATCGATCCCAAGGCGGAGCAGAGCTGGCGCCGGTACGCGGTGCATATGGTCGCGTTCAACCTGGCGCTGCTGGTCCTCACCTATTTCGTGGTCCGCTTCCAGGATCTGCTGCCGATGAATCCCCGCGGCTTTCCCGGCATCGCGCCGGATGGCGCGTGGAACATCGCGATCAGCTTCACCACCAACACCAACTGGCAATGGTATTCGGGCGAGGTCGCTCTCTCGAATTTCAGCCAGATGTTCGGGCTGGTGATCCACAATTTCCTCTCGGCCGCGACCGGCATCGCGCTCGCCTTCGCGCTGTTCCGCGGCTTCGCCCGGCGCGAGGCCAAGGCGATCGGCAATTTCTGGGCCGATACCACGCGGATCACCCTTTATCTGCTGCTGCCGATTTCGATCGTCTATGCCCTTTATCTGATCTGGAGCGGCGTGCCGCAGACCTTCGTCCAGTCGGTCGACGCAACCACGCTGGAAGGCGCCAAGCAGACCATCGCGCTTGGCCCGGTCGCGTCGCAGGAAGCGATCAAGATGCTCGGCACCAACGGTGGCGGCTTCTTCAACGCCAACAGCGCGCATCCGTTCGAAAATCCGACAGCGCTGACCAATCTGATCCAGATGCTCTCGATCTTCCTGATCGGCGTCGGGCTCACCTGGACCTTCGGCAAGGCAGTCGGCAACACCCGGCAGGGCTGGGCGATCCTCGCCGCCATGCTCCTGATCTTCGTCGCCGGCACCAGCGTCGCCTATTGGCAGGAGGCCGCGGGCAACCCGGTCCTGCATCACCTCCAGGTCGCTGGCGGCAATATGGAGGGCAAGGAGGTCCGCTTCGGTATCGCCGCCTCGTCCCTGTTCGCCAGCGTTACCACGGCAGCATCGTGCGGCGCGGTGAACGCAATGCATGACAGCTTCACGGCGCTGGGCGGCATGATCCCGCTGATCAACATGCAACTCGGCGAGATCGTCGTCGGCGGCGTCGGCGCGGGTATCTACGGCTTCCTGCTCTTCGCCATCCTCGCGGTGTTCGTCGCCGGGCTGATGGTCGGCCGCACGCCCGAATATGTCGGCAAGAAGATCGAAGGGCGCGAGGTGAAGTTCGCGGTGCTGGCCATCGCGGTGCTGCCGCTGCTGATCCTGGGCGGCACGATGATCGCCTCGGTCGTGCCGGCCGGTCTCGCCGGGCCGCTCAACAAGGGGCCGCATGGCTTCTCGGAGATCCTCTATGCTTTCAGTTCCGCCACGGCGAACAACGGCTCGGCCTTTGCGGGCCTGACCGCGGGCACGCCCTTCTACAACGCGCTGCTCGGCATCGCGATGTGGGGCGGCAGGTTCTTCATGATCGTGCCGATGCTGGCGATCGCCGGCAGCCTCGCGGCGAAGAAATATACCCCGCCGTCGTCGGGCTCCTTCCCGACGACCGGCCCGCTCTGGGTCGGCCTGCTGATCGGCATCATCCTGATCATGGGCGGCCTGACCTTCCTTCCGAGCCTCGCGCTTGGGCCGATCGCCGATCATCTTGCGATGATCAGCGGCCACCTCTCATGAGCCGGTTCGATCACAACCCTTCTCCCGACCGGAGAAGGAACGAGCCGCGAGGCGGCGGGAGGGTGAGGGTGATCTCCTTCCACGCTTCGCCCTCATCTTCCCACTCGGCTGCGCCGAGCGGGGCCCTCCCTCTCCCGCTGGGAGAGGGGCTTGGAGACTTCTGATGTCCGCACCCACTTCCATCTTCACCGCGAACCTGATCGTCCCCGCGATCGGCGACTCGTTCAGGAAACTCGATCCGCGCCAGCTGATCCGCAACCCGGTGATGTTCACCACTGCCACCGTGGCGGCGCTGCTCACCCTGTTGCTGGCCATCGGCGGCGAGCCGCTCAGCTTCGCCTTCCAGGCCCAGCTCATCGTCTGGCTGTGGCTCACCGTGCTGTTCGGCACCTTCGCCGAGGCGCTGGCGGAGGGCAGGGGCCGCGCCCAGGCCGCTTCGCTCCGCGCGACCAAGGCGGATCTTAAGGCAAAGCGCCTGCTCGGTGTCGGCGAAACCTATGAGATCGCCTTTGCCACGCTGCTCGAAAAGGGCGATATCGTGCTGGTCGAGACGGGCGACCTGATCCCCGCCGACGGCGAGGTGATCGAGGGTGTCGCGTCGGTCAACGAGGCGGCGATCACCGGCGAAAGCGCGCCGGTGATCCGCGAGGCCGGCGGCGATCGTTCCGCCGTCACGGCGGGCACCCGCGTCATTTCCGACCGGATCAAGGTCAGGATCACCCAGGAACCGGGCCAGGGCTTTCTCGATCGGATGATCGCGCTGGTCGAGGGGGCGGAGCGGCAGAAGACGCCGAACGAGATCGCGCTCACCATCCTGCTCGTCGGCCTTACGATCATCTTCCTGATCGCGGTCGCGACCATTCCGGGGTTCGCGCTCTATGCCGGCGGCGGCGTGCCCGTCGCGATCCTTGCCGCGCTGCTGATCACGCTGATCCCGACTACGATTGCAGCCCTGCTCTCGGCGATCGGCATCGCGGGCATGGATCGGCTGGTGCGCTTCAACGTGCTTGCCAAGTCCGGCCGCGCGGTCGAGGCCGCAGGCGACATCGATGTCCTGCTGCTCGATAAGACCGGCACGATCACGATCGGCGATCGCCAGGCGAGCCAGTTCTACCCCGTCGGCGGCATCGATGTGGATACGCTGGCGAGCGCCGCCAGCCTCGCGAGCATCGCCGACGAGACCCCCGAGGGGCGCTCGATCGTCGTCCTCGCGCGCGAACGCCATGCGGTCGCCACGCGGGTCATGCCTGCCGATGCCGAGATCATCCCGTTCACCGCGCAGACCCGCGTGTCGGGGATCAGGACCGGCGGCAGCACGATCCGCAAGGGCGCCGTGGACGCGATCCTGCGCACCGAGCCCGGTCTCGGCGACACGCCCGCCGCTGCGGAACTGCGCCGCGTGACGGAGGAGATCGCCCGCTCCGGCGCAACGCCGCTCGCGGTATCGCGGGATGGCCGGCTGCTCGGCGCGATTGCGCTCAAGGACGTGGTCAAGGCCGGGATCCGCGAGCGCTTCGGCGAACTCCGCCAGATGGGCATCCGCACGGTGATGATCACCGGCGACAACCCGCTGACCGCCGCTGCCATCGCGGCCGAGGCGGGGGTCGATGATTTCCTCGCCGAGGCTACGCCGGAAGACAAGCTCGCGCTGATTCGCAAGGAACAGCAGGGCGGGCGGCTGGTCGCGATGTGCGGCGACGGCACCAACGATGCACCGGCGCTGGCCCAGGCCGATGTCGGCGTGGCGATGAACACCGGCACCCAGGCAGCGCGCGAGGCCGGCAACATGGTCGATCTCGACAGCGATCCGACCAAGCTGATCGAGGTCGTCGGCCTCGGCAAGCAGCTGCTGATGACGCGTGGTGCGCTCACCACCTTCTCGGTCGCGAACGACGTGGCGAAATATTTCGCGATCATCCCCGCGATGTTCGTCGCGCTCTATCCCGGGCTGGGCGTGCTCAACGTGATGGGGCTGGCGACACCGCAGTCGGCGATCCTGTCGGCGATCATCTTCAACGCGCTGATCATCCCGATGCTCGTGCCGCTCGCGCTGAAGGGGGTGAAATACCGCCCGATGCCGGCTGGCCCGCTGCTCGCCCGCAACCTCGCCGTCTACGGCCTTGGCGGCCTGGTTGCGCCGTTCGTCGGGATCAAGCTGATCGATCTCGCCGTCACCGGAATGGGGCTTGCGTAAACCCCGCGCGGGGCCGCCGGCAAGGGCCGGCGCCCCGTCGGGAAGGCCCGAGTTACGACGCGCTTCATCCGTTTCCACTGCCCCTGACTGGGCCCCGGCCAACGCCGGGGAACGAGAAGGAAGGAACCCAGAATGCTTACCGACCTCAAGACCGCTCTCCGCCCCGCCATCGCGCTGACCATCGCCTTCGCGCTGCTGCTCGGGCTCGCCTATCCGCTCGCGCTCACCGGCATCGGGCAGGCCCTGTTTACGTCCCAGGCGAATGGCAGCCTGATTACGGAGAAGGGCAAGGTCATCGGCTCCGAACTGATCGGCCAGTCCTTCGCCACCGATCGCTATTTCCACGGCCGCCCGTCCGCCGCCGGCAAGGGTTATGACGCCAGCGCCTCGTCCGGCTCGAACCTCGGCCCGACGTCCCAGGCGCTCGCCGACCGGGTCAAGGCGGACGTTGCCGCCAATCCCCCTTCACCAGGCAAATTGGTTCCCGCCGATCTGGTGACCACCTCCGCCTCGGGACTGGATCCCGATCTCAGCCCCGAGGCGGCTTTTTATCAGGTCGATCGCGTCGCCAGGGCGCGTGGTCTCGCGCCTGATGCCGTCCGCGCGCTGGTCGAGGCGCAGACGGATCACCCGCTGCTCGGCTTTCTCGGCGAGCCGCGCGTCAATGTCCTCGCCCTGAACCGGGCGCTCGACCGGGCGACCGCGCGTCCCTAAGACGGCGGTCATGCCGATTGCTGCCAAGGTCCTGATCGTCGAGGACGACGCCCATATCCGCCGGCTGCTGCGCGTCGCGGCCGAGCGGGCCGGCTACAAGGCCGGCGAGGCGGCGACGGCGCGCGAAGGCCTGTCGCTGCTGGATATCGACAAGCCGGATATCGTCCTGCTCGATCTGGGGCTGCCCGACCGTGACGGTCTCGAGCTGATCCAGCTGATCAAGGCGCGCGGGGCGACGCTGATCGTCGTCTCCGCGCGCGAGGATACCGCGGAGAAGGTCGCTGCGCTCGATCTGGGTGCCGACGATTACCTGACCAAGCCGTTCGATACCGAGGAACTGCTTGCGCGCATCCGTACCGCGCTCCGCCATCGGCTATCGGACCAGACGCCCCAGGCGGTGCTGACGATCGGTGACGTGATCATCGATCTCGATCATCGCCGGGTGCTGCGCGGCGGGGAGGAGGTCCATCTTTCGCCCAAGGAATATGGGGTGCTCGCCGAGCTGGCGAAGCGACCGGACCGGATCGTCGGTCATGCCCAGCTGCTCCGCGACGTGTGGGGCCCGGCGCATGAAAGCCGGGTCGAATATCTGCGCATCGTGGTGCGGAACCTGCGCCAGAAGCTCGAACAGGATCCGGCCCGGCCGGTGATCATCCGCAACGAGATCGGCGTCGGATATCGGCTGACCGGCGCGAGCTAGGCGGGCCGGTTCCGACCGGGCGGGGGAAAGACGATCGAATTCGAATATGGCGAACTCGGATATTGCGACGGATCGCATCGCCGATCATGTGGCGCCGGCGCCGGAAAGCCTCTAGGCCGGCGCCCGACGCATCCCGAATCGTATAGGATGCGCCGATAATACTCTGGGACGGGATTTCGCCGGTGCGCTCCATTTACGGCCTGCCTCTACTCGCGCTGCTGGTTCCATATCCGGCGCTGGGTCAGGCGGCGGCTGGGCCATCGGTGCCGGGGGCATCGGAGGATATCGTGGTGCTGGGGAGCGGGCTGCCGCTGCCGCCGGGGACGCCGGCCTATAGCACGGTGGAGATCGGCCGCGACCGGCTGACCGGCGATGCATCGGGTCGGCTGGAGGATGTGCTCG
>Ga0255338_1000743_pt1 | contig 83590 bp, 85 predicted proteins | sample MeOH1_35cm_T4_19_FD_203715 | JGI IMG/M metagenome (GOLD analysis project Ga0255338, IMG submission 203715) | Sandy soil microbial communities from University of British Columbia, Vancouver, Canada - MeOH1_35cm_T4_195 | ecosystem: Engineered > Artificial ecosystem > Sand microcosm > Unclassified ... | reverse complement strand
CTACGCCGACCTGAAGGCCGCGCAGATCGTGATCGAGGCCGCCACCGAGAACCACGAGCTCAAGGTCAAGATCCTCAAGCAGCTCGACGCGCTGCTGGCGCCGGAGGTGATCCTCGCCTCCAACACCCCGTCGATCTCGATCACCCAACTCGCCGCCACGACCAGCCGGCCCGACCGCTTCATCGGCATGCACTTCTTCAACCCGGTGCCTATGATGGCGCTGGTGGAAATCAGCCGCGGTCTGCAGACCAGCGACCTCACCCACGACGCCGTGCAGGCGCTGGCCCCTGGTACCCATTATCAACGAGGCCTTCTTCGTGCTGGGCTCCGGCCTGGCCACGCCGGAGGACATCGACGCCGGCATGAAGCTCGACTGCAACCAGCCGATCGGTCCGCTGGCGTTGGCCGACATGATCGGGCTGGACGTCTACCTAGCCATCATGGAAATCTACCGCAAGGAAATCGGCGACAGCAAGTACCGCCCCTGCCCGCTGCTCAAGGAGGTAGTCGCCGCCCGCCATCTGGGCCGCAAAACGGCCCGGGGTGTGTACAGCTACTGACCCGACGCGCCTGGCGCACCCGCTGGCTCAAGCGCCAGCCAGCTGTTGGGCCAGACGCGACGAACGGATCAGCACCTGCCCCAGCAGCGCCGTCTCGTCGGCGATAACGTTGACCACCAGAGGCAGCTCGGGCCGGTGCACTGTCTGCACCACCGCGAAGCCGGCTTCGGTGTCGATCGTCACGCACTTGCCGCGGCCCAGCCGCGCTTCCTGTGAGACCACCTCGCTGATGGCGGCGATCGAGCTGGCCATAGCGGCCACGCGCGCGGGCTCGATGTCGCCGCGCACCGCAGACGCCACATCGAAGCCATCCACCGTGGCCACGACCACGGCGGTGAGGCCAGCCAGATCGTAGAGCAGGCGCTGTGCCTCCTGCAGGGCCAGGTGCTTCGTGGTGTCAGACACGTTCGTCATCGTATTCCTCGTCGTAGAGGCCCGCTTCCAGCTGGGCCAGCAGGGTGTCAATCAGCAGCACGACGTCCTGGCGGCGGCGCACGTCCACCGCCAGCAGCGGCAGCAGCAACCCTCGCTGCGCGAGCAGCGCGGCATAGTCGTCCAGGCCCGGCGCGGGGTGTCCGTCTAGGCGGCCTACGCCGACCACGCAGGGCAGCGTGTCCAGCTCCTCAGCGAAGCCGTCCAGGTACAGGGCCAGGTCGGCCAGCGGGTCCGGGCGCGAGCTGTCGGTCAGGATGATCAGGCCGAGCGCGTTCGTGACAAGGATCTTCCACAGGAAATCGAAGCGGCTCTGGCCGGGCGTGCCAAACAGGCGCACGCGGTCGCCGCTGTCCAGCGTGAACTGGCCGAAATCAAGGCCGACCGTGGTGCGCGCCTTGGCCACTGACAGGTCGGTGTTGGCGACGTCGGTGATGATGGGCGGGCTGTCGCTGACCGCGCCGATCGCGGTGGTCTTGCCGGCGCCCATGGTGCCGGTGAACAGGATCTTGTATTCGTTCATGAGGCCGCGTCTTTGCCGTCGCGGGCAAAAGAGGTTTGCGGATGGGTCAGAGGCCCAGGCGGCGGCGGATGCCGCCGATTAGACCGTAGGCGAAGGAGGGCGCGGGCCGCACCGGACATGAGGCGGGCGCAGTCACTTCCAGCACTTCCAGCAGGTCGGCCTGCCGCAGGGTGTCCACGAAGTCCTGGCACTGTTCGATGGACAACTGGCTGATGTGGCTCAGCTCGCGCGCACACAGGGCGCGGCGCGCCAGCAGCGTGGCCAGCCGGATGCGCTGCGGGTCGCTCCTGAGCAGGACCGCCGAGGGCCAGCGGCGCAACTTGAAGCGCAGGTGGAGGTTCCTGGTCATGCCGCCGGCCGTAGCGGCCGGCCTCGGCAGGTGCCGGTCTGCGTTCGTCAGCCGCAGTTCGATCGCCTGGCGCTCCAGCCAGGCCTTGAGCTGGTCGGCACGGATCGGCCGCTGTAGCATGTCAGGCTCGCCCGGCACGTAGGCGCGGGTCACCTTCAGCACGGCCGGCGCGCGCTGCCCGGCTTCCGCCAGCTCGGCCTGCGGCAGATCCTGATCCACGATCACCGCATCGCACAGTCCGCTGTCGACGAAGTGCCAACGAAAGGACGGGGTGTGGGAAAACAGCCGGACCAAGCTGCGGATCAGCGCGACTTCGACGGCGGGCAGCCGGTGAGCCCCAAGGGTGAGCACGAACATGAAGAATTTCTGTTGACTTGGTGGCGTACACATTCGCGCACTGTGCCAAGGCGGCTCAGCCGACCGTCAAGTACGCAGCCTGAAGACTTCATCGTGCTCAATCAATAGGGCTTTCGACTTCAGCTAGGCACGTTACAGCCATCGCGCACGCTTGCGATCACCGGGGACATAGACCTCGCGAGCGACCAGCAGGGGCATGCGCTCTTCGTACGACCAGGTCCTGGCAGGTCGCGCGCTCGCTCTGCTTCTGGAGGACATCGACGAAGCACGGGAGCCTCATGCCAGGCCCGAGGGATCCGGGGCCACCAGGGGCGGCCAACGTCCGCCTATTGCGTGACCGCAATGTTGGCGGCCTTGATGACTCCGGCCCAAGTCGCCGCATCGGCCTTGATGAAGGCAAGGGCCTCCGCTTGCGTGGTCACCTGCGGCGGCGCCCCCATGGCCTCAAGCTTCTGGCGCGTGGCGGGATCGGTCACGGCTCTGGCGTAGGCGTCATGCAGTATTTTCTGCACCGCCGGGGGAGTGCCGACCGGGACTACCAGCGCTTGCCAGCCTACGACACTAAAGCCGGTGACACCCTGTTCTTCCAGGGTGGGTACCTCGGGCAGGTCCTTGGAGCGGGTGCTGCGTGCCACGGCGATGGCTCGAAGCTTGCCCTGCTTGATGAACTGGCCCACTTCGCTGAACGTGTTGAACATCATCGGCACTTGGCCCCCGATCAAGTCCTGCATCGCCGGCGTCGAGCCCTTGTACGGCACGTGGGTCAGATTGAGTCCGGTGCGTTGCTTCAAAAGCTCCATCGCCAGGTGGTGGGTGGTCGCGACGCCGACGGAAGCGTATGCCCTCAGCGGGCTTGTCTCGGGTAAGGCACGGACCTCTGCAAGCAGCTCGGGGAAGGTCTTAGCCCTGATCCGCTCGGCGTTGACCACAAGGATGAGCTCGGCCTGCGAGGTCAAGCTGATCGGCGTGAGTTCCTTGAGTGGGTCATACGGAGGATTCTTCATGACGAACGGAAGGATGGACATGACGCTGTTGTTGCCCATCAGCAATGTGTACCCATCGGGCGGCGCCTTGGCAACGGCCGCTCCTCCAATCGTGCCGCCGGCCCCAACCCTGTTGTCGATGATGACTGGCTCCTTCAGGATATCGGCCATCTTGGCGGCAATCGTGCGCGCGAACGTGTCGGTAAAGCCCCCGGCGGAGAACGGAACAACAAGCCGGATCGGCTTGGATGGGAAGTCGCCGGCAGCCAGCGATGCGGTGCTGCAACCGCACGCCGCCAGCATGGCGAGTGCGGAGGACCAGAGATGGCGTCTATTCAACATGGTTGTCTCCTCGTAAGGGGTTTCATAACTACAGGCAGTTTCGGCTCTGACGGATGGCGGGAAAGGGGAACGGAGCGTTCACCAAGCCAACGTGCCTCCATCCACGCGGATGTCAGCACCGTTAACGAACCCGCTTTCATCCGACGCCAGGAACACCGCCACGGCCGCGACTTCTTCCGGCGTGCCGAACCGGCCGCTCATGATGCGCTGCTTCATAGAAGTTGCCCATTGCGGATCCTGGGCGCGGACGAGCACCGAAGGCGTCCCGATCACGCCGGGAGATATGGAGTTCGCCCGGACTCCAGCCTCACGCCCTTCCATCGCTAGGTGGCGGGTGAGGCCGATGACCCCCGCCTTCGCCGCGGAATGGGCAATGCCTGGAAGTGCTGGAAGTCCTACCCATCCCGCGACTGACCCCATGTTGACGATCGTCCCACCGCTGGCTAGGAGGGACGGCCAGGCCGCCTTGCACAACAGGTAGACGTTGTGCAGCTCATGGTCGATCGTCTTGTACCAGTGCTCGTCCGAGGGATCGGTCATCCAGCCGTAGTACGGCTTGCTGGCATTGTTGAAGAGCACGTCGATCCGGCCGAACTTGGCCAGTGCGAAATCGACCAAGCGACGGCAGTCGCCGGCCTCGGAGAGATCACAGGGCTCCAGCGAGGCCATGACCCCGCCAGCGGAATGGACCCGCGCGACAGTCGATTGCGCGGACTCGACGTCCTTGTCGCACCCGACCAATCGCGCACCCTCGCTCGCAAAAGCAAGGGCGCTCGCCGCGCCGATGGCTCCGCCAGTGCCCGTGACCAGGCAGACCTTGTCCGCGAGCCGGCCGACCATCACGTCGCTCCGGTCCAGCCACCATCCACCGGAAGGACGGTGGCGGACACGTAGGCGCCTGCACGCGAGCACAGAAAGCGGATCACGCCGGCGATATCATCGGCGTCGCCGTAGCGACCGAGAGGGACGCTCTGCGCGATCGCCTTGACCTGATCGTCGGTGAAATCCTGCGTAATGCGCGAAAGAAACACGCCAGGCGCAATGGCGTTCACGGTGATGTGTTCACGGGCGAGGCGTCCCGCCAGCGAGCGCGTCAGATGGAAGAGGCCCGCCTTGGACGCCTGGTACGCGTAGGACTCGAAACGTGGGACACGCAGGCCGTGTCCAGATCCGATGTTGACGATGCGAGCCGGATCCTTCGCGCTACCGCTACGTCGCAGCAGCGGGAGCAGGCTTTGCCCCAAGAAGAAGGCGGCCTTTAGGTTCAGGCTGAGCGTGTAGTCCCACGACTCCTCGGAGAACTCGTCAATCGGTTCGACCTTGTGGAGACCGGCATTGTTGAGCAGGATGTCGAGCCTGGACTCTTCTGCGGCATACGCGGAGGCTATCGCCTTGATTCCGCTAAGGGTTGACAAGTCGCCAGGCAGCCCGCGGCAGTCACCGAACTTCGACAACTCGGCGGCAACACGCTTACAGTCATCGGCACTACGGGCCACGAGATAGACCTTGGCCCCCCCCTTGACCAGGCTCTCGGCCATCATGCGGCCTATGCCGCTGGTCCCACCCGTGACCAGCGCGACCTTGCCGCTGACCGAGAAGAGATGATCGTTGCCGATCATTGCAGCTCCTCAGCCAAACCGACCTTCTCTTCCAGGGGAGCTCCGACGGAGCCGTCAGCGTGCCGCACCAGCGGTGGAACCACGCCCTGGAGCTGGGCGATAATTTGCAAGACTAGGTGCCTGCTGAGCCGACGGCAATCATTCACTCCACCATAAATCTGCCACAACTGGCGCTGGCCCAGGGGCTTGGCCAGACCTCTCGCCTCGCCCATCTCGTCCAGCCCGGCACACGGTCCGACACGGGCACCGACCTCTGTGCCAAACATTTCGGTGACGTCCTCGTTTGAATTCATGAAGCCAGTGGCGCCAACGATGACATCAAATGCGAGGACGGTGCCATCCTTGAGCCGCAAGCCGTTCTCCACGAATCGGTCAACCTCCGAAGCCTGCTGGATCTTGACATTGCCGTTCGCGATCTCCTCCAGCACCCCCATGTCGAGATGGAAACCCTTGAAGGTCTTGAACAGCCGGCCCAGCCAGCCGGTGCCGTCCGTCCCATCGCCGAGCCACAGGCCACGGGCGCGAAGGCGCGCATACAGTTCGGCGTTGCGCTCGTTGCAAGCCTTAGTTTCTTCCTGCAGTACGCGGATGATGACAGGATAGGCCGCACCGGCGCCACGCCGCAGGTCAGCAGTCTCGACCGAGTCGCCTCCCGGCAGGTAGTCACGGTTGTAGCGCACGCCCTCCTCCAGGGGGACGACCGAAACCTCGCTGCGCTGGAGCATGGTCGGCATTGCACCTCGCTGGTACAGGTCGTAGCACATGTCGAACGCACTCGTACCGGCGCCAACCACGAGAACGCGCTGGCCTGCAAACTCACTACCCGACCGATAGTATTTCGAGTGGACGATCTTCCCCTTGAAGGATTCGATCCCGGGGCCATGGATCGGCTTGGGGTTAAGGCCGATGCCGCCAGTCGCCAGCACGATGTGCTTTGGCCGCATCGTCCGCGTCGAGCCATCAGCCAGTTTCAGATCGACGACCCACTCGCCCGCCTTTTCGTCGAACTCGCCGTGGTCAACTTCGGTCTTCAGCCAGATGTTGAGCTGCATCATTCGGCCGTAGGCCTCAATCCAGTCGGCCCACTGGTCCTTGGGAACGTAGTCAGGAAAGATTTCGGGACTGCGGATGTAGGGCAACTGGTTGACCGCACCTACGGTATGCAAAGCCAGTGATTCGTAGCGTTTGCGCCAGCTTTCCCCCAGACGCTCGCCGCGATCAACGATCAGGTACGACTGGCCCATCCGCTCGAGTCTCGCACCAACAGCCATTCCGGTATGCCCGGCACCGATGATCAGAACGTCTGGATCACGATCTTCGAAGGTCATCTTCTCCTGGACAAACTCGCTGAAGTGCTGGCCCTTTCGCATCGGACGATAGCCGTGGATCGGGAAGATCGGCCGCAAGCGCTCGCGATTGACCCGGTTGCCCAGTTCCTCGACCACCCCCTTGAGGGCGTGGATGTCGGTGCCCAGCAGGTAGCAGCGCGCCCCGCAGGGCGCGGTGGCGTCCGGCAACAATCTGATGAAACCCTGACCCGTGCCATGCGGCAGGTCGAAGTCGAAGTAGGCTTCGATGAGTTCGCGGCCCAGAAACGTTGCCAGCTTGGGCGCCGGGTGGCTCTTGGAGATCCGGAAGTTCCCGGGGTGCGTCCAGCGCGCGGCAGCCATCAGTTCGGCGATCACCTGCACCCGGCCATGGGCTTGCCGCATGTCCCAGGTCAGCGCAACCTGGTCACGCCAGTAGGTTTCTTCCAGAAACAGCTGCTCCAAGCCGCCGCGCTCTCCGGCCGCCAGCCCAGTATCGAAAGCGGCCAGCCAGCGGCTGACGATCTCCGACTGATTATCTTGAACAGTAGTCATTCTCGCTCCAAAAAAATGTGGGATAGAAACCCGAAAATCAGCAGATTGCCTACTCGGGCTGCAGATTGATCGCCTTCGCCAGGTTGCGCCATCGGGCAGTTTCGCTGGTATAAAACTGCCCTGCCTCGGCGAGATTCATCGGCGCAGGAGGCATCACGCCCGAGTCCGACAGCGCCTTGCGTACCTCCGGATTCGCCAACGTCTCGGCCAATGCCGTGTTCAGCCGCGTGGCCACCGACTCGGGGGTGTTCTTCGGGACCGCGATCCCTCCCCAGGCCGAGTACACGAAGTTCTTCACGAGGCCGCTCTCGTTGAAGGTCGGCACCGACGGCAGCAATGGTTGGCGCTGTTCGGATGCGAAGGCGACGGCCTTCAGCAGGCCTTTCTGGATCATCCCGAGCGTCGGCCCTCCCAAGGCGAGAAACGCGACGTCGACCTGGCCGGACACGAGGTCGGGCATCAGCTGTCCGGCGCCGCGGTACGGCACAGGGAGGAGCTTGACGCCAGCGTCGCGCATCAAGCGCTCCGCTGGCAGGTGAAAGACCCCACCCCGACCAAGGTGGCCGACCGTCAAGGGGCGATCGGCGCGACTTTTCGCCAGCGCGACGAACTCGGCCAGCGAGTTCACCGGCAAGTCAGGCCGTGCGAGCATTAGAAGATATGCGTCGGCTGCCTTGCCGATCAGCCGAAAGTCCTCCGACTTGTACTTCACGGAGGCGACCGACAAGGGCGTCAGGATCAGGTCGGACACTATGGCGTAATACAGCGTGTGACCATCGGCGGGGGCGGCCAGCACCTTCTGCGCAGCGATGGCGCCACCGACACCTCCAACGTTCTCGACAATGATGCTCTGGCCCAGGGTCTTCTGCATCCGGTTCGTCACTGTACGCGCGATGAAGTCCCCTGGCCCACCCGCCGGAAAGCCGATGACCGTGGAAATGATCTTGGAGGGGTAGGTGTCCGCCAGTGCGCCGAGTGGAGGCGCCAAGAACACAGCGGCAGCTCTCGCGAGCGCCGAGCGGCGTGTCATCGGGGTGAGGGGCATGGTTGTCTCCTTGCTGATATGCGGAAGGTACGCTCGGTGAAACGATCGCGCGGTACCGGAAGGCTGATGGAACCTCAGGGCTTTTCCGTTGCGCACGTCGCGGCCTCCTGGGCCTTGATCTGCTTGGCCAGATTGCGACGCGCCATAACGCCGCCACGATCGGTAACCAGGATGACGGGGCGAAGTTCGAACAGGTCGCGATCACCAATCAACTCTTGCTGCGCCTCGATCATCGGAATGTCCTGCTCACCGAACGCCTTCGTCAGAGCCGCGCGGACACTGGCGTTGACCTGCGCGTCGTCGACCAGAAAATCGCGCGAGTTGTTGAACAGGTAGTGCGACGTCGTGCTTGTCTCCGGTGTGAACAGATGGGCCGAGCGCGATGACACGCCAGTCTTCTGGTAGGGCGCTTCACCCGGCTGCGTGTATGCGATATCGTGGATGACGTTGGCCGGCAGGATCGTCTTCACGTAGTCGTGAAGATCGGTCTTGGTGGTACCCTTTGGAAGGCCGGGCTGGAACAGGCCGGGCGCCGAAATATTCCGAGACAAAATCGTGACGCTGATGACGTCGCCCTCGACCTTCAACTTCGGATCCAAGGTCTTGTAAAGATCCTCGGTCATCAGGGCATCACCGTGGACAAACCGCGCGTGCGAAATGTCGTTCAGGTTGTCGAGCAGAAGCAGGTAATTCGCCTTGACATGGAATCTGCCACGGACATGGGAACGGAACGGGTCAGCGAGAAAGGCGAACTCTTCGCTGATCAGTGCCGGATCCGCCGGCTGGTCCCCCACCCAGACCCAGATGACGCTGTATCGCTCGACGACCGAATAGGCGGGAACGGAGCTCTGCGGAAGATTGCCCGCCTCGTGCGGGTTGCGCACGCATTTGCCATGACCATCGAATTCGAGCCCGTGGTAGCCGCACTGGACAACATCACCGACAAGCTTGCCGCGGTGCAGGGGCGCAAAGCGATGCGGGCAATAGTCCGCGATGGCGGCAACCTCACCGCTTTGGCGGCGAAAGAAAACCATCGGCAAGTCCACAATCCGAATTGGAAAGAGCTCACCTGCTTTCACCTCGTCGGCCCAAGCGGCTGCATACCAACAGTTTTTCAAGAACGTCATTTGTAGTCTCCAGTTGTAATTGGCTACCGCCTCCAGGAGGGAAAATCCGGGTGGCTTAATCCATTGATATTACGTTACCAGTAATCAATGTATGGATAGAGTAATCATGGTCGCGCGCCTTGTCAAGCTGGTTTAGCCGACTGCGTGGAGCCGGCTACGCCCTGACGTAGGACGTCTTGATCGCCGTATAGAAGTCCATCGCGTATCGACCCTGCTCGCGGGCTCCGTAGCTCGACCCTTTCCTGCCTCCGAAGGCCACGTGGTATTCCGACCCGGTCGTGGTCAGATTCACCGCCACCACGCCCGCACGAGAATGGCGGCGGAAATGGCTCGCGTGCTTCAGCGAATTCGTGCAGATGCCCGATGAAAGCCCAAAGTCGGTATCGTTGGCTAACTTCAGTGCCTCGTCGTAGTCCTTGACGCGAATGACGCTTGAAACCGGACCGAACACCTCCTCGCGATTGATCCGCCAGCTGTTCTTCGTACCCACGATCAGGGCGGGCGACATGTAGAAGCCCGGTGTGTCGCGCTGCAGCCTCTCCCCTCCGTAAACCTCACCGCCTTCGTCGCGGGCGATATCGACGTAGCGCAGGTTATGCGCCAGTTGCCGTTCGTCGACGACGGGCCCGATCTGAGTTCCGGGCTTTATAGCGTTGTCGACCTTGAGAGCGGTCATCTTTTCGAGCATCCGCGCGATGAAGCGATCGTGGATTCCCTCCTGCACGATCAGGCGCTCGGAAGCCGTGCAGCGCTGGCCGGTCCAGAAGAACCCGCCGTCAATGGCGACGTCCGTCGCGATTTCTAGGTCGGCATCATCGAGAATGACAAGCGGGTTCTTTCCGCCCATCTCGCACTGGACCTTCTTGTGCGTCTGGACAGCCGAGACGGCGACATGCTTGCCGGTCTGGACCGACCCTGTGAAGCTGATGGCATCGATGGCCGGCGACTGAAGCAAGGCGTCGCCGACGACGCTGCCGCGACCCATCACGAGATTGAGTACGCCCGCGGGCAGGCCACACTCCTGAAGGATCCTGCAGATCTCCCAGGTGCTGCCCGGCACAAGATCCGCCGGCTTGATCACTACGCAATTGCCGTAGGCCAGGGCAGGCGCGATCTTCCAGGCGGGGATCGCGCTAGGTACGTTCCATGGGGTGATCAATCCGACGACGCCTACCGGCTCGCGGGTGATGTAGGCCTCCGCGCCTGGCCGCGTCGATGGAAGAATCTCGCCTCCGGTCCGCACGACCTCGCCCGCAAAGAACTCGAAAATCTGCGCGGAGCGGATGACTTCGCCCACGGCTTCATGCAGTGCACGCCCTTCCTCCCGTGCGAGCAGAGTGCCCAGGCGATCGCTTTGCGCCCGCAGGGTGCGGGCACAATTCATAAGGATGTCGGTACGGGCTTGGCAGTGGAGTTCCGACCACGCCGGGAACGCTGCGCGAGCCGCCCCTATTGCCGCATGAACCTGTTCGAGCGATGCCACAGCATATTCGCCGACAACATCGTTCGTGTTGGAGGGATTGATGTTGGGCCGGTAGGCGTCGCTTCCGACCCACTCGCCGTTGATGAGGTTGTTGTATCGCCCGGACATCAACGTGCCTCCTCTGTCTTGCGTTCTCGCGCGGCACGTCCGCCTTGCGAGGCGATCCGCCATCCGGTGACGGTTGCGATGATTTCGTCCGGATCGGCATCGAGGCAGTCCCCGCGCCATGCCACATGACCGTCTGGGCGGACGAGGACCAGCTTGCGCTCATACAAAGGAACTGCGTGCTCGTTGTCGATGGCGATAGTGCGCAGCGGCACGCCCGCACGGGCCGCGGCATCTTCGAGCCTGCGCGACGAGGCTGCATCACCCCCGAACTGCAGCAGCACATAGCCTTCGCCGAACTCGTCGAGGATGGATACCCCGGGCGACAGCCAGAAGTGCGGCGCACGATGACCAGGCCGAGACGTCGGCACGTAGACGGACAGATCGTCCTCCGGCTCAACCGTTCCGTCGTTGAGGATGATCGGCGAGCCCTCGTAGCGATAGCCAAGGTGCACCCCGAGGGTTTCCCATTCGGGTGCTGTCTCTCGGCGCATCATCTCGCGCAGTGCGGTGCGAGTCGCATCGCCTTCCGGCCCTTCGTCGTCGACATGGGCATACGACCTCTGGGCCTTGGTTAGCGTGAAGTTTCGCGCTGCCGCATCGACGTTGCGCCGTGCAATCGGACGCCGTTCCGACTCGTAAGAGGCCAGGATGTCGGGCGAGGCCCAGCCTTCCAGAACGCCCTGCAGCTTCCAGCCGATGTCGACCGAATCGCCTAGACCGGTGTTCATGCCGAAGCCGCCGTTCGGCGCATTCATGTGACAGGCGTCGCCGGCCAGGTAGACGCGGCCCATGCCGTAGTGATCGGCCACCATTCGGTTGCGCCACCAGGGCAGGACGGCCGTGATCGAGTATTCGATGGCGTCGCTGCCGAAGCATCGGCGCAACCAGTAGTCGGCGTCGAACTTGTCCATGTCGACCGACGCCGCGCTTCCTGTGATGGTGAGTCGCCAGACGTCCTTGCCGTCAACGACAGTGAGGTTCCCCCAGGTTCCCTCCTCGCCGAGCATCCAGTAGCGCGTGCCAATAGGCATCTTCTGATGTTTGAGCAGATCGTAGGAGGTGAAATAGATGCCGACCGAGTTGCTGAGTCGTTCGCCTTCGAGCTTCAAGCCGAGAGCTTGACGCACTGCACTCCCGCCTCCATCGCAGCCGACGAGATACTGAGCGCGCACCTTTCCGCGCTCACCGCTCTGGACGTCCTCGATCTCCACCGTGACACCTTCGGCGTCTTGCAAGAAGCCGATGAAGCGCGTGCTGTAAACAAGCGTGATCAGTGGATCGGCCACGGCCTTGCGCTGCAGGATCGGATCGAACCAGAGCTGGGGGCAGCGCTGCCTCTTCTCAGGGCTGAGGTCGTCCGCCGAATGATCCGCATCACGACCGGGAACCTCAACGGTCAGGATCTCTCTGCCGTTGAGGCTCGTGCAGAAGATCTGGCTGTGCGGATGATCGTGAGGGAAGCCGGAGTTGGCTACTTTGTCGGCCACGCCCCAGCGCCTGCAATGTTCCATCGAGCGCACCGAAACAGCGCCCATCTTCGAAAGACGTACCACACCATCGCCCTGCTCGATGAGGATCGAGGGGATCTTGCGCCCGGCGAGCTCCAGCGCCAGGCCCAGACCGACAGGTCCTCCGCCCGCGATGAGGACGGGAATAGTGCCTTCGAAGGCGATCGCTTTGTTGCTCATGAAATTTCCTTCTCGTTGAATCTGTCTATCGACTGGAACGTCCTGCCGTAAAGAGTCAGCGCGGCGAAAGTTCCGGAAAATCGGGGTGCCCTTCGATAGGCGCGCCATCAGCGAGACCCGCGCCGATCTCGTAGGAAGTCCATTTGCGGTCTGCGTAGCGCACGTCGTCGCCGGCCATGCGAACCGCGTACCCGCGGCGGCGCGCTGTCGGCGATTGGTTGCCCAGGGCACCATGGATCGTTAGCCCGTGATGGAATGTGACGTCGCCCGGCTCCATTTCGTAGCACACGGTCGGATAAAGGTCTGGACGGGCGTCGATGTCGGGCAGAGGCCCGTCAAAGGCCGCCGATTCGCGGTCGTTGCCCGTGGCGAAGGCCTTGGGCCGGAACATCTTGTTCCACCGGTGCGAGCCCTTGACGAAACTCATTGCTCCGGTTTCACGATGGACCGCATCGAGTCCCACCCAGACCGAAATGATCTGGTCGCCGGTGATGCGAAAGTAGGTGCCGTCTTGATGCCAGGGCGTCGGTGTGTCCGTTCCGGGCTCTTTGACCAGAAGGTGGTCGTTGTACAGGCGGATGCCGCGGCTACCGGTTAGCTGGGCCGCCACCTCCGCTATCGGCGAGTCCTGGATGAAGCGCATGAATCCATCGTGATTGCGCCAGAGCGACTGTTCGTTGTGGAAGCGCCCGGCCTTGCCGGCTTCGGCGGCGATGTTTCTTGCATTCGGGCTGTTGGCGCTGTTCAGCGCTCGCTCGATGGCTGCGCGCAGGTGGTCGATCCAACGGGCATCGAGCAGGCCTCGCACGCAGACCACCCCGTCTTGACGGTAGGTTTGGATTTCGGCGTCGGTCAACACCTTAGTCGGATGCTTGTTCATACTGTGTCTCCTCGCTGTCGTGACTGGCACGACACATCTATCTCCATGTCGCCCTTAACCTCCGAAGCGGCCTTCAGCGACTCCTCGAACCCCCAATCCGGATGTCGCCACGAGTGCGCCGGCCAAAGGGTGCTCGCTGCGCAGCCGGCCGCCCTCTCGCAGGGAAGTGGCGTACAGCACGTCAAGTTCCGGGCCGCCGAAACACACCGAGGTGACGTGCGGGATTGGCAACTCGAGCCGCCGATCCAACGTTCCATCGGGCAGGAAGCGCAGCACTGTGCCGACTTGGTTCTGAATCAGTGCGACCCACACGGCACCCTCTGCATCGACGGTAGCGCCGTCGGGCACCGAGCCTTGGGGCCTGGTGTCGGCAAACAGCCGCGCCGGCCCCACCGTGGCGCCCGCGGGGTCGTAGTCGCACACCATCAGCATCCCGGTGCGGCTATCGGCGTAGTACATGCGGTCACCTGCCGGGCTGAAGCACACGCCGTTGGTCAGGTTGATCCCTTGGCGAAGCACTTCGACCTGTCCGTCGGGGTTGAGCCGGTACAGCGAACAATCCGGGTCGTTGCGCGGCAGCAAGCCGGAGCCAGCAACGAACCGGCCCGAGCGGTCGCAGCGCCCGTCGTTCATGTGGATGTTCGGGCCGGCATGCTTCACTGTCGCCAGGGGCTGGCACACGCCGCTGCCGAGGTCGAGGCGATAGAAGCCATCGGCCAGTGCCGCGACCAGTCGCCCGGGCCCGTCAAGACCGATCGCGCCGGGGGCCTGTGGGACGAACCACTCGCGGTAGGCGCCGCTGGCGGGCTGATAACGCCGTACGCGGAGCTTCGGCTGGTCGATCCAGTACAGCGCCTGCTCGACCGCGTCCCACACCGGAGACTCGCCGACCGTGTCATGGTCGACAGGAATGATCTCGAATTTCATGGTTCCTCCATCACCGCGTCAGTCGACGCGGCGGTCTTGCATGGACGCACAGGGCGACAAAGTCATGACTTGTCACCCGAACGTGATCCGCTCGCGCTCTGCCAATGCGCGGCGCAGCGTGCGCATCTGCCGCCGCAGCAGGTCCGCCAGTTGCACCGGCCCCGCACCGGAAGGCGGCATGCCCGACTGCAGGAGAACGGTACGCAACCTTCGCCACGGAAAGTGGCGGCATCACGGCTGCACCGGAGACACCGCTCAAGAAATTCCTGCGGGCGCGCCGGCCGGGTTCTTTGCATTTCATGGGTCTTCCCCTGGTCAGACTGGCGGCTGGATCAGCCGCGAGGCGGCCACGGGATCGGCGAGCCGCTCAGATTCAGGTACGTGCTCTTGATCTGCAGGTACTCTCGAACGCCGTCGATCCCGTTCTCGCGCCCGACGCCGCTCTGCTTGAACCCGCCCATCGGCACGCTGGGCTGGCCAACCTTGTGCGTGTTGACCCACACCGTGCCGGCCTGGATGTTGCGCGCCGCACGCAGCGCCTTTCGGTAGTCGCCGGTCCAGATGCCGAGTGACAGGCCGAAAACGGTGTTGTTGGCGAGTTCATAAAGGTCTGCCTCGTCCTCGAACTTCATCACGCAGCCGACCGGGCCGAAAATTTCATCGTGAGCGATACGGCTGTCGCGGTTTTCCACCTCGAGCAGCGTGGGCGTCACGTAGGCGCCTTTGTCGTAGACTTCTCCGGTCGGCCGCGTGCCGCCAGCGAGCAGGCGCGCGCCCTCCTCGAGGCCGCTGCGGATGTAGCCTTCGATGATGTCGCGCTGCTTGAAACTCGCCACCGGGGCGACGGCCGTGGCCGGGTCCCGCGGCGAGCCGACCTTCAGAGCCTTTGTCGCCTCGATCAGGCGCGGCACGAACCGGTCGTAGATGGAAGCCTGGACCAGGATGCGCGAGCCGGCAATGCAGGACTGCCCCGCGTTCGAGAAGATGCCGTAGATCATGCCGGTCACGGCATCGTCGAGGTTGGCATCGTCGAACACGATGTTCGGCGACTTCCCACCCAGCTCGAGGATGCAGGGCACAATGAGTTCGGCAGCCGCCTTGCCGATCATCCGCCCGGTGCGGGTGCCACCGGTGAAGGCGATCATGTTGACGCCCGGATTGTTGACCAGTGCGTTTCCGACGCTGGGGCCACCCGTGACGACGTTCACGATGCCCGCCGGAATGCCGGCTTCGAGAGCCAGGCGGCCGTACTGCAGGCCAATCAAGGGCGTGACTTCGGACGACTTCAGCACGATGGCGTTGCCGGCTGCCAGCGCCGGCGCGATCTTGCCTGCCTCGTGCAGGATCGGCGAATTGAACGCCGTCATCGCCGCCACCACGCCAACCGGCTCGTAGGTGTCGAAGCAGAAGTAGTCGCCTCGCGGCGGGATCACCGCCGACTCGAGCGTCTCGCAGACGGCGGCGCAGTAGCGGAACTTATCGACCGCGCCCTGCACATGCAGATAGCCCTCGGCGATGGTCTTGCCGTTGTCCCGCGTCTGCAACTCGACCAGCATGTCGCGGTTCTGGTCGATCAGGTCGGCGAACCGGTGCAGCAGCCGGGCACGCTTGTGCGCCGGCATGTCGCGCCAGCCGGGCGCCTTGACCGCGCACGCGGCGGCGCGCACGGCGTCATCCACGTCCTGCTCGGTGGCATGGGCCACTACGCCGGCGACCGTGCCGTCAGCAGGATTGATCGATTCGAAAGTTTCTCCATTGCCAAGGCGCCATTCGCCACCGACCAGGAATTTCTCTACCATGTCTGTTCTCCTCAGGGCTGCGCGGCAGCCGAACGGGTTTGTTGGGCGAGGACCTGCTTCAGGCCCTCAGTTCGAAGTTGGCCGGCGACGTAGGGCTCTTCCAGGAAGGCCAGATCCTCGTCGCTTAGCGTGACTTGCAGCGCCGCCACCGCCTCGAGCAAGTGCTGCGGCTCGAGCGCGCCGACCAGCGCGGTACTGACTTGCGGCTTTGACAGCACCCAAGCCATCGCTAGCTGCCCCGGCGGCACGCCGCGGCGGCGGGACAGTTCGAGCAGCCGCTCGCGCACGGCGCGGTCCCCTGGTTTCCCATACAGGGCCTGCGACTTTGCGTCCTTCTGGACGCGCGCACGCTCGCGGTCCGTAAGCTGATCCGGCGCGGTGTCACCCCCGACCAGGAAGCCGCGAGCGAGCGGGCTGTAGACCATCGCACCCAGACCAGCCACGTCGCAATAGGGCAGCGCCTCGCGCTCTTCCTCGCGGTAGACGAGGTTGTATTGGAGCTGGGTCGCCGTCAGACCACGACCACCGCGCGACAGGGCCTGGTGTTGCGCGTGCGCAAGCTGCCAGGCACGGAAGTTCGAGGCTCCGTAGTACAGGATCTTGCCCGCGCGTACTAGGTCTTCCAGCGCGTCGACCGACTCTTCGATCGGCGTCGTCGGGTCCCACATATGCAGCAGGTAGAGGTCGACGTAGTCCGTCTTCAGCCGCCGGAGCGAGGCATCAATGGCCTCGCGGATGCGCTTGCGCGAAGTGCCGCGCTCGTTCGGGACGTCGGTGCCCATCGGCATGCCGACCTTCGTGGAAATCACCAGCTCCTCCCGGCGGCACAGACCGGCCACCGCCTCGCCGAGCGCTTCCTCGCTCCCGCCATAGGAGTAGAAGTCCGAGGTATCGAAGAAGTTGATGCCGTGGTCCAACGCCAGCTTCACGAACTGCCGCGCCTCGCCCTTGTCGAGGACCCAGGGCTGCCACGCTGGACTGCCGTAGGACATCATTCCCAGGCACAGGGGCGAAACCTTCAGGCCGCTCCTACCCAAGCGCTTGTAATTCATAACTCAACTCTCCTGTCTCTGGTGGGGTCGGATGACCGGTGTCGCCCCGCTTGCATGCTCGGTATTGGCTACATCGATCGCCATGTGATTACTCATATAGTAATCACATTATGCATACAATAAGCCACAAAACATTCCTTGTCAATGACCCGGGCGCCGATCGGGACATGTTTTCGACAGTTGACAAACGGACTTCAATTAAATTACTCTGCACGTAATGTCATTAACGTGTGAGTAATAGGAGTCGAGAATTATGTTGCACAAGCCCGAGATAGCACGCACGAGAGCACAGCTGCGAGCCCTGATTGAATCCGGGCGCACGCTGCTGGTTCCAGGGGCAACCAACGCCTTAACCGCTCGGCTGGTCGAGGAAGCCGGGTTCGAGGCGGCCTATGCCACGGGGGCTGGGATCGCGAACACCTTTCTCGGAATGCCCGACATGGGCCTGCTGTCGCTGCAGGAGATTGCTCAGCACACAGCAGCGATGGCCGACGCTGTCTCCATTCCCCTCATCGTCGACGCCGACACGGGCTTCGGCAACGCCGTCAACGTGTGGCATACAGTGCGCACGCTCGAGCGGGCCGGAGCCAGCGCGATCCAGCTGGAGGACCAGACCTTCCCCAAGCGCTGCGGCCATTTCGAAGGCAAGTCCGTGGTGCCGGCCGAAGAGATGGCCGCCAAGGTCCGGGCTGCAGTCGATGCGCGCAGCGATCCGAACCTTCTCGTCATCGCGCGCACGGACGCGCGCTCGATTCACGGCCTCGAGGACGCGTGCCGCCGCGCCGCGATGTACCGGGCCGCTGGCGCGGACATCCTGTTCGTCGAGGCGCCTCAATCGGAACAGGAGATCCTCACCATCGCGCGGGAACTCGAAGGCCCGAAGGTGCTGAACATCGTGGAGGGCGGCAAGACCCCGGCCCTCTCGCGGGAGAGGGCTGCCGAGTTGGGCTTCTCCATCGTCCTGTACGCCAACTTGCCCCTGGTCGTGAGCATGCACGCGGTAAGCGGCTTTCTTACTCACCTAAATTCCCACGGGCACGCCAACGGTGGCCCGGAGCGAGCAAGTTTCCAGCAACGGCAGGCTCTCGTCAGGAAGGACTTCTTCGACGAAATGAGCGAGCGGTACAGCACCTGATCCAGACAGACACCAGGCGCCAAGCCTGGCATCGAAGCCACTGTTTCCCCACCATCAAGAGTTGAGTTCACGAATGAGCGTAGCAACCGCCATCGATCCCCAGCACACAGCCTTCCTTGCGATGGACTTCCAAGCGTCTATCCTGGGCTTCCTGCCAGACCCAACGCCACTTCTGTCCCGAGTCGCGAGTGCAGCCCGCGCACTGCGGCAGCAGGGCGGGACGATCGGTTTCGTGCGCGTCGCATTCCAGGACGCTGACTATGAGGCGTTTCCGACGCACAGCGCAATGGGCGCGCGCATCAAGGCTGCCGGCCAGAATATGCACGCCGACTCGCCGAATACTGCAGTTCATGCTTCGCTAGCCCCTCGGGCGAGCGACATCACGGTGCGAAAGACGCGAGTCGGTGCGTTCTCGACCACGGACCTGGATGCTCAACTCAAGCGCACAGGCATCCACACCCTGGTACTCGCCGGCGTGCACACGAGCGGCGTCGTACTCAGCACGGTGCGCGAAGCGCACGACCTCGACTACCGCGTCCTGGTCCTGTCGGACGCCTGTGCCGATCCTGACCAGGAAGTTCACGACTTCCTCATGGCGAAAATCTTCCCCCGCCAAGCCTCCGTGACAACGGTCGCGCAGTTCGCCGGCAACCTGCCGACCGTGTGAGACGCGCCGCCCACCGCAGCACCCCGACCTGATCGGAGAACATCCATGCTCGACCCAAACGACAAGCTCGCCATCTTTGCACTCTACGCCGAATACAACCGCACCATCGATGCCGGGGACGCTCCCGCCTGGTCCCGCACCTTCGCCGAAGACGGGGCCTTCCACCACCCGACACGCACTTTCAGCGGCCGAGCCCAACTGGAAGCGTTCGTCACGACGCGGGCCGCCAAGATGGCGACCCAGCCGGTCGACCGCCAAAGGCATTGGAACGACAACATTGTCGTTGACGGTTCCGGCGGCAGCGCAACGGGCTCCTGCGAATTGCTCGTGGTCGGCTTCGAGTGCGGCACGGGAAAGCCAACGGTCGTTGCGCTCGGCAGCTACTCTGACGAGATCGTGAAGTCCGGCTCGACTTGGCTGTTCCGGCAGCGCTCTCTGAGGGTCTCTTAGCAAATACGCGAATCCTTGGCCCTGACGCAGAGACGGCTTCGCAGGTCCAAACGACGAAACAGATCGAATCCCGAAGAAAGTCCAATCATGAAGACCCTGTTTGATGGCGTGACCATTACCCTCGACGGCGCGGTAGCAGTCGTCACCTTTGCGCGCCCTCCCCTGAACTATTTCGATACCGCCCTGATCACGGCACTGGCCGACGCTCTCGAAGAGATCGACCACCAACCCGAGTTACGCGCCGTGGTGCTGCGGTCCGAAGGCAAGGTGTTCTGCGCCGGCGCCAGCTTTTCGGGCAATGAAGGCAGCAGCGGCACTGGGGGTCTGGCCGACCCCAGCGACATATACCACGTGGGTCTCCGTCTGTTCCGCACGCGCAAGCCGATCATCGCTGCGGTCCAGGGGCCCGCTATCGGCGGAGGACTAGGATTGTCTCTGGTGGCTGACTTCCGCGTCGCCGTGCCCGAGGCGCGCTTCGCCGCCACTTTCGCCAAGATCGGCATCCACCCCGGTTTCGGTCTGACCCACACGCTACCGCGCGCGATCGGCCACCAGAAGGCAGCGATGCTGTTTTACACGGGGCGACGCATCGACGGAGAGGAGGCTCACGGCATCGGCCTGGTGGACGTACTCGCTTCGTCGGACAGACTGTCGGACACCACCCTCGCATTCGCCAAAGAGATCGCCGAAGCCGCGCCGCTTGCCATCGAATCGACCCGCCAGACGCTTCGCGAAGGTCTGGCCGACGCCGTTGCACGCCAGACTGATCATGAACTCCGGCAACAGATCGCCCTGTTCCGCAGCGAGGATTTCAAGGAAGGAGTCAAGGCTGTCGCGGAACGCCGGCCGGGACGCTGGATTCGAGCCTGATGCCCTGCGCTTCCTGCCGCAGCTTCGACCGAGGTGCATCGACCTATCGCCGGCTCTGACTGACTCACCCCTGGAGTAACCATGCATTTGCCAACGTACTGCCCGGACAGCGAAATCCTGCCGTCCGCGCTATCGATGAAAACTGCATTCCCGCAACGGATACCCTACCCCGAATGCAGCGAACAGGAGGCGGGCGTCTATGGAACGCTGACCAATGGCCAGCGCATTGCAGGCCTTCTCCCGCCTGCGGTACGCACGGGGATGCAGGCATTGTCCGGCGCACTGCTGCGCGACGGCGCACTGCCGCCCGCCTTGCGCGAGATGATCATCGTGCGCGTGGGATACCGGACCGCGAACCACTACGAAGTAGACCAGCACGGCTCGCTGGCCGAGCGCGTCGGCGTTCCTCACAACAAGCTCCTCGCGCTGGCCTGCATTCATCCCTCGGGATTGAGCGAGGGTGAGCGGGCTGCGATCGCCTATGTCGACGCATTGCTGACCGAGTACGAGCCTGACGATGCCACGCTGCAAGCAGTAAGGTCACACTTTTCCGATGGCGAGGTGCTGGAGATGGTCTTCGTGACCGGAATGTGGTGGACCTTATCTCGCATGCTTGCGACGGCGGGGATTCCTAGCGACAGCAGGAAGATCGGCGAGCAGGGTGTCTTTACTGAGGTTCACCCCTAGGCCGTCGTGGCAGACGTGGAGGGATGGAGTGGTAAGCTGCATTACGTGATGCATAATGAAGTTCACTCTTCCCCGATTGCAACGCATGTCAGTCCCAAACAACACCTCCAGCGCCGACAACAGGCACGGCGTGCAGGCCGCAGAGACGGTGCTGCAAGTGCTGTCCGGCTTCATCGGCGCCGAGCCGATGCCCATGCTGAAGACGCTGGCCGAGCGTACAGGTATGCATCCAGCGAAGATCCACCGCTACCTGGTCAGCTTGTCGCGGATGGGGTACGTGGAGCAAGATCCGGAGACCAGTCGATACCGGTTGGGCCCGCTGTCCCTTCGCCTGGGCTTTGCTGCCATGGCCACGGTGGATGCAATCCGCGTCGCGCGACCCATGATGCATGAGTTCTGCCAAGCTCTGAAGCAGACCATCGTCCTCTCCATCTGGAGCGACAGCGGCCCGACCATCGCCCTCAAGGAGTCGCCGCCTGGCCCCATCGTCTTGACCGCCACGGAAGGCACGCCCCTGCCAATCTTCCAGTCTTCGATCGGCTGCACGTTCGGTGCATGGCTGCCTCGCCCGAAGACCTCGGCGTTGATTACCGAGGAGCTGAAGAAATTCCGAGCGGATCCGGTGCAGGGCTGCCCCACCAACATTCAGGAAGCGGAAACGCTCTTCCAGGATGTCCGAAAAAGAGGCCTGGCTCGCTCCAGCGGCCAATTCAGCGCTGCCCTACATTCGCTAAGTGCTCCGGTATTCAACAGCGCCTCCGAGCTGGTCGCCGTCCTGTGCGTTCTCGGCCCGGCTACCGAATTCGACTCGACTTGGTCGGGAGCTACTGCGAAGGAGCTGCGGAAGGCGGCGTCCGCTCTTTCCGCCGGCCTCGGGCATTCCTCCGGCGGCTGAGGGCAGGGGAGCGGGGAATGCATTCAGACACTGAAGCACCTGCCTGAGGTGGTATTGAGCCCGCGCTGTCCCCAGCGGACCGATGCTCGCGCCCATGAGCGCCACCGGCATCCCGTCCAGGGCATTTGGAGGACGCGAAACCCAGTCCAGCACGTTCTTGAGGACACCCGGCATCGAGAAGTTGTATTCAGGACTCACCAGCAGCACGGCGTGAGCTGACTTCAGTTGCGCTCTCAACCGGGCTACCGGCGCCGGATCACCGGCGCGGTGAACGTCGTCGTTGTACAAGGGGAGGTCGTCGATCCGTACTTCCTGGATCGACATGCCAGCAGACGCCAGGCGCTGCGCTGCACGCAGGTCGAGCACGTTGAACGAATGGCGCCGAAGGCTGCCTGCATAGCGACGACGTTCATGCGCCCTCGAATGTTTACATGGATGCACTGGACGCGGGCGAGAGTTGCCGGCGCACGAAATCGGGCACGGTGGAGGGCTGGGCCAGCAGCGCGCGGCCGATGCGCTGCTGCCAATAGCCCTCGCTGCCCGCTGCGACACGCCATGCGTGCAGGCGCCGCGTATGCAGTTGAAGATCGTATTCTTCGGTGATGCCGATGGCGCCGTGAACGGCGTGTGCTATCGCCACCACCGGCACCACCGATTCGGCTGTGCTAGCTTTGGCCAGCGCCGCAAGCAGCGGGTCCGGCCACGGCGTGTCGCTGGCACAGGCCATCCGCACCGCCATTCGCGCCATTTCGATGTGCTCGGCCATCACGACGAGCTGGTGCTGGATGGCCTGGAACTTACCGATCGAGCGGCCGAACTGCTGTCTCTGATCGGCGTACTGCAGCGTCTGCGCAAGAATGTGCCGCATCGAACCCGTGATCTGCGCCGAGAGCACGAGCGCTTCGATGGCCCGCAGGTCATGTTTCGACTCGAACTGCAGCTGGGCTTTCGCCGCCGGCCACTGCATCCGTACATCGACCACGATTCCACCGAGCACTTCGCGATCGGCGTGACGCGCATCGAACAGTCGCGTGGTCGCTCCGTCGTCTACGAGCACCCAGTCGGACGTCCCACCCCAGGGGACGTCGACCGCCCCGGCGTTGCCCGATGCGAGCGCGATCGCGCCCTGGGGCGCCGGGTGACCCGCATCGGCCAGCAGGGCCCGTGCCATGACGGTCTGTGCGAAGGGGACAGGCACAGCGTGTCGCCCGCACGCCTCGAACAGCATGAAGCCTTCCTTCAGGCCCAGTCCCGCACCGCCGGAATCTTCGGGTACCAGCGCGTCGCAGAACCCCGAATCTTCGATAGCGTTCCAGATCTCCGCATGCGAGCCACCACGCTCGATCGCGCGCACAGCCCGGGGCGTGGCGTGGTCGGCAAGCAACTGCTCGATAGCATCGTTCAGCAAATCATCGTTCATAAATACACCTCAACGCAGGCCGAGGCCCCGCGCGATCATCCCGCGCAGCACCTCTCGGGTTCCGCCGCGCAGCGAGAAGGCCGGCGACATCTGGGTTACGTAGGACAACGTTCGCAGCAGCTCCAGGCTAGGTGGCACAACAGATTCGGCGTGAACACTGTCGGCCAGCGCCGCCGGCAAGGCCTGCTCGAACGTGGTGCCCAGGTCCTTGACGAGCGCCGCCTCCAACGCCGGGCTCTCGCCCGCCGCGAGTCGGGCCGTGACCGAGATCGACAGGGAGCGCAGGACCGCTAGTCGGCCGGCGATTGCGCCGGCCTGAGCGAGCTGTGCCCCGCTCGGGGCCTCAAGCCCGCGCAGCCACTCCAGCCATGGCTCCAGGACGACGATGCTCGAATAGATGCGCTCCGGGCCACTGCGCTCAAAGGCCAGTTCAGCGGTCACCTGTTCCCAGCCCTGGCCTTCGCTGCCGATCAACGCGTCATCTGACAAATCGACGTTGTCGAAGAAGACTTCGGAAAAGTGCGCGTCACCCGCCAGATCCTTGATCGGACGGACGGTGACGCCGGGCAGCTTCAGATCGACAATGAGTTGCGACAGACCCTGCTGCCGATCCGTCGCACTGCCCGAAGTGCGCGCGAGAGCGATCATGTAGTGCGAGCCCGGGGCATGCGTCGTCCAAATCTTCTGCCCGTTGAGCCGCCAGCCGCTAGGCGTCTTCTCTGCCCGCGTGCGCACGCTGGCAAGGTCCGAACCCGAGTTGGGCTCGCTCATGCCGATACAGAAGAAGGCCTCGGCGCGGCAGATGCGCGGCAGGTAGAAAGCCTTCTGGGCGGCAGTGCCGTACTTGGCGATCAGTGGCCCGCTCTGCCGCTCTGCGATCCAGTGCGCTGCCACCGGGGCGCCGACGGCGAGCAGCTCTTCCGACACAACGAAGCGCGCGAAGGCACTGCCTCCGCCGCCGCCGAACTCGGAAGGGAGCGTGATGCCCACCCAGCCGCGGGCGGCCAGGGCACGACTGAATTCGGCATCGAAGCCGCCCCACGACCGGGCGCGCCGGTGCGGCGGCAGGTCGCGAAGGTGGTCGCGAAGGAACGCTCGCACGTCCTCGCGCAGCGCCTCGTCTGCCGCGGGGATGGAGGCGAGTTCAAGCGTGTCGATCATGCTGATGCTCCTTGAATGACGGCCTGCTCCGCCATGTCCTTGAGTGGCAGGGTCGCATCCGCCAAAAGCTGCGGGGCGACAACCAGCCCCTCGACGACTAGCCGCTTGCCCTGCACATAGTCCTTCATCGCGTTGACGCAATCGAATGCAATCACCCTTCCCTCTTTCAAGTAAGCCACCGAAAAGCTGCGCGTGCCGGGGTCGCCCCGCACCACCGCCTGGTCGTACCCGACCGAAAGCCCCACTGTCTGTAGCTTCAGGTCGAACTGATTCGACCAGAACCACGGTACGGCGTCATAGACGGCGGATGCGCCGTTGATTACCTTGGCCACCACCGCGGCTTGGTCGTTGGCGTTCTGCACCGATTCGATCCGGATCCTGGCGCCTCCTGCGTACCGGTTCGGGTGCTGCGCGCAGTCGCCGATGGCAAAGACATCCGGCAGGCTGGTGCGACATTGCTCGTCGACCTCCACACCGTTGCTTGCCTTCGCGCCGGCCGCTACCAGCGGCTCGACCGATGGCACGATGCCGATGCCTATGATCAACATCTCGCAAGGCAGTACCTCCCCGCCGGCCAGCCTGACACCTGCGACGTGGCCGTCCCGCGTTTCGACGCCCTCGACGGCGACGCCGAGCCGGACGTCGACGCCATGCGCCCGCTGCTCGGCTTCGTAGAAGCGCGACAAGGGCTCGCCCGCCACCCGCGCCAGCACCCGGTCGAGCGCCTCGAGCAGCGTGACCTGCTTGCCCGCCTTGGCCAGCACCGCAGCAGCCTCCAGCCCGATGAAGCCGCCACCGACGACCACCACGCGAGTAGTTGAGTCCAGTTCGGCCCGCATGCGATCGGCATCGGCCCGATTCCGCACCGTGTGCACCCCTGCGAGATCCGGTCCCGCAAAGGGCAGCCGGCGGGGGACGCCGCCGGCTGCCCAGACCAGATGGCGGTAGCCGAACGTGCCCCCGTCGTCGCAGGCCACCCGATGTCCGGCCGGATCAATCTCGGTCACCCGCTTGCCGGCGAGCATTCGCACCTGGTGGTCCGTCCAGAAGTTCTCCGGCCGGATCAGCAGGCGCTCGATCGTCTTCTCGCCGGAGAGGTATTCTTTCGACAGAGGCGGTCTCTCGTAAGGCAGCTCCCGCTCTTCGCCGAGCAGCGCGATCGATCCTTCGTACTTCGCATGCCGAAGCGCCACTGCGGCCTGTGCACCTGCATGTCCGGCGCCGACGATCAGCACGTCGAAGGTTTCGTCAGTGCATTCACCAGTGGGGTGCATCGCTCATTCCTCCGGTGCGATGGTGACGCGCAGCCCGTCGAGCGCAGCCCCGAACGGAAGCTGGCACGCAAGGCGCGAGTTTGCCTTCCGGTAACTCGACCCCTCAAGCAGTTCGTTCTCATCGCTGCCCATCGTGGGCAGGCGTTCTTCAAAGACCTCGTCGACGTACACGTGGCAGGTCGCGCACGAGCAGCATCCACCGCACAGGGACTGGAGCTCCTCGTCGCCGCTGTCGCGAATTACCTCCATGACCGAGAGTCCTGCCTGACCCTCGACCTGCCTTTGCTCACCCTTGCGATTCGTGATGTTCAGTCTTGCCATAGCGTTCATGTTTCGTCCTTCCACGTTTGTCTGAGTCGTTAAGCATCGAGCGACTTGCGGCTATCCGCCTGCGTCCCGGCCAGCCGATCGACGTCGGCATCTGGCAATCCGAGGCTTTGCAATACCTCGCGCGTGTCCTGGCCTGCCCGAGGCGCATGGCGCGTCAGCTCGCAAGGCGTGGCGGAGTATCTGATCGCGGACCGGATGTGCTGGTACGGTCCCTCGGACGGATGCTCGACCACCTCGAATAGCCGCGTGGCGACCGCGTGGGGGTCGTTCTTGAGCTCCTCCAGCGCAAGTACCGGCATACAGGGAATGCTGACCTCGTCGCAAAACACTACCCATTCGCCCGTGGTGAAGCGGGCCGCATGCTCCTCGACGAGGGCATAGAGCTCATCGACGTGCGTGACACGACTGGAAATCTCGGCAAAGCGCCCTTCCGCGGCGAGTTCGGGGCGGCCGATGAACTTGAAGAAGTCCTCCCAGTTCTTGTCCGAGTAGGGAAGGATGCAGGCCCAGCCGTCGCGCGTGCCGTAGGGGCGCCGCCGGGGCGACAGCTGACGGGCGAAGCCGGGCGGCCCCATGGGAGGCTCGAAGGCTCCCGCACCGAAATGCTCGGCCAACATGAAGTCCACTGCCACCTCGAACATCGGCACCTCCACTTCCTGGCCGCCGCCACCGCGCCCACGGTGGACCAACCCACCGAGCACGGCATACGCGATGGCCTGGCCGGCGATCTTGTCGCACCAAGCCGTGGGCGCATAGCGCGGCTCCCCGTAGACGGCCGCGTTTAGGGCCGCGAAGCCCGAGCCCGCCTGGATCAGATCGTCGTACGCAGCCTTGTCGCCGTAGGGGCCTTCCTGGCTGAAGCCGCGCGCGGCACAGAGCACGATGCCGGGAGCGACCTTGCTGACTGCATCCCAGTCGAGCCCCAACCGCCTGGCCGCCTGCGGCCGCAGGTTATGGACGAGCACGTCTGCCGACGCGAGCAGCCTGTCAAAGGCCCCCCTGGCCAGCGGATCCTTCAGGTCGAGCCGAACGCTTCGCTTGTTGCGATGCAGGTTGAGGATGGACCCGCCCATGCCTGAGTGCCTGGATGGCCCGTACGCGCGAAAGCTGTCGCCTTCTGGCGATTCGATCTTGATGACGTCGGCCCCCATATCGGCCAGGATGCGTGTGCCGTAGGGACCCATGATGACCGTCGTGAGGTCGAGGATGCGGAGCCCAGCGAGCGGTCCTTTCGATTGAGCTGCGAAGTGATTGGTCATGGCGTGTATGGAAGTGGCGATGGCTTGACACGGGTGATTCGATTGAATTATCGTATACGCAATCCGTTTATGCAATCCGTTATTTGCAAAAGCAAGCGCGGCTTGCATGCGGTGCCGATCCACCCAACCCAGGAGTCCGTGACCATGCCCCGTCTGAGACAAATTTCCCGCGCCGAAGTGCGCGATCCCCGCGTTCTGGCGACCTACGAGAAACACTTCGGCGACCACGACCCCGTGGCACAGCCCGGGACCAAGGGCGGCACGCCCGGCAACTGGTGGACGGTCTACGCGCTCGATCCCGAACTGTTCGGCATGTTCCTCGATCGCCACAAATGGCAGTGGAGCAAGGATCGCACCCTCGACCCGGTCTTGCGTGAACTGGCCATTGCCCGGGCCGGCTGGGCACGCGGCTCGCGCTTCGTGTTTTCGCAGCACTGCAAGGTGGCGCGCCGCGAAGGCTGCGCCGAGGAGAAGATCCAAGCCCTGCCCGGCTGGGCGAGCTCGGACTTGTATTCGCCGCTGGAACGCGCCGTCCTCGCCTACACCGACGACCTGGTGCTAGGCGACGGGCGCACCTCAGACCAGGGGTTCGAGACTCTGCGCAAGGGCGGCCTGGACGACCTGCAGATCTTTGAGCTGACCTTCATGGTGCTGACCTATGAAACCTCAAGCAAGTTGTGCAAGGCACTTCGCCTCGAGTACGACGACGTCGACGAGCGCGTTAGCGAGGTGCAGAAGGGCGAGTACGACCTCGATCGCATGTAACCCACCCATCACCACAAGGATAGGAAAATCTCATGGACACCAATCCCATCTTCGACTTCAAAGGCCTCGATCATCTGGCCCTCACCATCAGCGACATGAAGCGCTCGGTGGACTTCTATCACGGCAAGCTGGGCTTGCCGATCCTGCACACGCTCGAATACGCCAACGAGGCAGGCGAGATCATCGGCCAGCACTGGTTCCTGGGGGTGGGCGATCCGTCCAACTCGGACGCCCATATCGCGCTGTTCTGGTGGAGGGACGGCTACCAAACGCTCACTCCGGAAGAAATCTACACGGGCCGGAAGCCGCCGAACAAGTTCGCCCGGCCAATCGGCACGATGCTTCACCTGAACCTGCGGGTCGATGCCGCCAAGATGAAGCCGTACGCACAGAAGCTGGTGGACATGGGCATTCCCTTCCGACACGTCACGCGCTATGCCACGGACCAGGACGCGGTCCAGGCCACTGGGCTTGTCAATGTCGGCATGCGCGGCATCACATCGATGAACGAGTACCACGAGCCGGAAGAAGGATGGCTCATGAACTCCATCTACGTGAAGGACCCTGACGGCATCGAGGTGGAGTTCAATGCCTGGGCGCCCGCTTGGCGGGCTTGGCGCAACAACCACGTGGCGCGGTCGAACGAGAGGGTGGCGGCGTAAGCAGGCGCGCGCTGGGCTGCACGGCTTTCGTCCTTACCAGCCTCGCCAGCATCGGGGCCTGGGCGCAGGCTCCCGAGTGGTCACCCACTCGGCCGATCAAGTGGGTGCATCCCGCGGCGCCCGGCGGCGCCTCCAATGTCCTGGCCCGCCTGATCATCGAACGATTGGGCAAGTTCCTCGGGCAGCCGGCGGTAATGGAATACCGCACCTGCGGGGGGCGACGATCGCTGCAGAGTACGTGTTGCAGCAACCGGCAGACGGCCACACGCTGTCCTTCACAACGACCACGTTCAACCTGCACCCGTTGCTGTCCAGGACACGCTACGACCCAGTCAAAGACTTTACGCACCTGATCCTGGTGGCCGACATCAGCATGGTGCTGGCCGCCAATGCGAAATCCGTCCAGTTTCGCACGCCGCAGGAGCTGGTGCAGTGGGCGAAACAGCATCCGGATCTGGCCTCGGTCACGCTCCCCAACAAGGGAGGAACGGGAGAACTTATCGTCGAGCTGATCAACCTGCCCACCGGCACGAAGCTGCGGCCCGTGATCTACAAGGGCGGCGCCGATGATGACCGACGTGCTCGGCGGCCAGGTGCCTCTGGCGGTCGAAAGCATGGTGACCTTTGGCGAATTCACGAAGGACGGCCGCATCCTGCTGATCGCCGTGTCCGGCCGCCAGCGCCTCGCCAACCATCCGCGGGTGCCAACGCTCAGTGAGACGATCGTTCCCGGCGCCGACGTCTACGCCTGGTTCGCGCTGCAGATGCCGCGCGGTGCTCCGGCACCGGTCGTTGCGCGGCTGAATCGCGAGCTCAACGAGATCATTCGCGAGCCGGCCGTGGTCGAAGCCTTTGCGAAGGGAGGGGCGACGATTGTGGGCGGGTCTTCCGCTGTAGCAGAGGCGACGATCACAGCGCGGTCGGCGATGTTCGTCAGGATCATCAAGGAGGCGAACATCAAGACCGAATAGCGGACCAGGGCGTCGACGCTGATAGCGGATGTCGACGTTACCACCGCCCAGCACGTCGACCTGGGGCCAGCGCGCCATTGCCGGGTCAGTCGCCGACCCGGATCACTACCTTGCCGACGTGGCTTCCCGTCGCCAGATAGGCGAGTGCCGCCGGCGCGTCGTCGAAGGCGAACACGCGGTCCACCACAGGTCTCATTCCGCTGCCGGAGATGGCGCGATTGAGATCCTCGAACATCCGCCGCGATCCGACTTGAATCCCACGCAGCACACCGGCCGCGCGAAGAAGTCTGGCTGGAGGGCTCGGTTCGCCCTCGGCGAGAATTCCGATCAGGCTGATGACGCCACCTGGGCGAATGCTGTCGAGCGACTGGGGCAACGTGCCTGTGCCGCCGACCTCGACGACGTGGTCCACGCCGCGGCCGCCGGTGAGCCGAAGAACTTCCTTGCTCCATTCGGGGTGCGTGCGGTAGTTGATCGTGTATGTCGCGCCAATCGCGCTCGCTCTGGCGAGCTTTGCATCGCTCGACGACGTTGCAATGACCTCCGCGCCCGCGATCCGAGCCAGCTGCATCGCGAAGACGGATACGCCACCAGTGCCCAATACAAGGACCACCTGCCCGGGTCGAAGCGGAACCAGGCCGAACAGGGCATTCCACGCCGTCACGGCGGCACAGGGCAGCGTAGCAGCCTCTTCAAACGACAGATGGTCGGGTATCGACACCAACCCATACTCCGGCAGAGTCACGAACTCAGAGAGCACGCCGTCGATCGGGCCGCCCAGCGACAAGCCGGGAGCCTCGCGGGGCATATCACCGTCGAGCCAACCGAGCGAGAAGGTCGCCGCGACACGATCCCCAGGTCGCCACCGATGCACTCCTTCGCCGACGGCGATGACCTCGCCGGCGCCGTCGGACAAGGGGATGCGGTCGGGCGGCCGCGCTCCTGCCGAGTACTTGCCGGATGTCAGGACAAGGTCACGGAAGTTGAGGGAGGCCGCCCGCACTTGCACGAGCACTTCGCCAAAGCCGGGATTGCGTACGTGCCGAGTCGACCGACGCCAACCTTGGACGCTACGAGTCTCGCCGAACTCCCATACGCGCGTGAGTATCTGGTCCGAACCGCTCACTGGCAACTCCTCCTCCGCGTCACGCCGCAGCCCCCTCATTTGCCATGCCAGCGCGGCGCACGCTTCTCGACGAACGCCCGAACCCCTTCAACCCGGTCTTCGCTGAGGTAGGGGTTCGGCCCAGTATCGAGGCGCAATGCAGTCTGAACGGGCAGCTCCCAGCCCCTGAGCGCCATGTGCTTGTAGCGCTGCAGCGTCAATGGAGCATTGCCGGCCACTTCAGCGACGAAAGCTGCGACGCCTTCGTCGTAAACCTTGCGCGCAAACACGCGATTGATCAAACCAAAACCGAGTGCCTCCCGCGCCGTGATGGACCGGCCGGTATAGAGCAATTCGAAAGCCAGGGCCCGCGGCAGCATACGAGGCAGAACCACGGACCCGAAGTTGGCGCCCATGCCGCGCTTCGCCTCGGGAAGGCCGATCAAGGCATCCTCGACCGCCAGCCGCACGTCGCAGGCCAGCAGCAGCTCGCATCCCGCTCCCAGCGCAGCGCCGTTGATCGCGGCGATCGTGGGCTTGGTCGTCTCGAGGACCACCTCGAAGACATTCCGGCAAGGCCCGGTCATCGGCAGCGAAATGCCCTTGCCGGCACGGGCGGCCTCGTCCAGTTCCTTCAGGTCCGCCCCGGCGCAGAACGCTCGATCCCCCGAGCCGGTGAGGACGATCACCCAGACCTGGGGGTCCGCGGAGGCAGCCACAAAGGCGTCGACGAGTTCAGCCGAGGTCGACACTCCGAGCGCATTGCGCCGCTCCGGACGGTCGATAGTTACAAGGGCCACATGGTCTTTCACCTCGTAGCGAACTTGGCGAGGTGGCGAAGTGGCGGGGGCACTGGCATTCATGCTGGCATCCATGGCAGGTGTGAGAAAGTCCGGAGTCGGTCTTCTGACGCGACAACGCGTTGACGCTAGATTCACTTAGGTTTACTATAACCGTAATATACTTATCCATATAGTAATCGTTTGGCCAGCCCTCCCAGTGGCCGGCCGCTACACTGCCCCTGGGCACCGAACGGAAATCATGCTCACCGAACCCCTTCCCCCGCCCGTGGGTGGCGCGCATGGCGTGCAGGCGGCGGAGACGCTGCTCACGGTGCTCTCCGCTTTCATCGACGCCGAACCGGCGACCTCGCTGAAGGCCCTGGCCATCCGCGCAGGAATGCCGCCGGCCAAGGCGCATCGTTACCTGGCCAGCCTGTGCCGCATGCGATTCGTCGAACAGGATCCTCAAACCAGTCACTACCGCCTCGGACCCGAAGCCCTGCGGCTGGCGTTCGCCTCCATGGGGTCGAGCGACAGCGTCTCGGTCGCGCGGCCTGTGCTGGGCGAGATCTGCCGCAAGCTGCAGCACAGCGTGATCCTCGCGGTCTGGCAGACAGGCGGGCCGATGGTGGCACTGAAGGAGAATTCGCCTGCCTTGTTCGGGGTGACGGCCCCCGAAGGCACCGTCTTGCCCCTGCTGCGCTCATCCATCGGCCGCGCATTCGCCGCCTGGTTGCCACGAACTAGGACGCAGGCCCGGTTGGATGCGGAACTCGCCCAGATGCGCGCCGCGCCGATTCCCGGCTGCCCCGCCAGCGCGGAAGAAGTCGAGACACTCCTTTCCGACATACGGGGCAGAGGCCTAGCACGCGTGACCGGGCAGCTGAGCCCTAGTTCACATTCATTGGCAGCACCCGTGTTCGGTGCCAGCGGCGAGATCGTGGCCGTCCTGGCCGCCATTGGGCCCGCGGGAGATTTTGATTCGCGCTGGACTGGGCCGACGGCGCAAAGCCTGCGCGCATCCGCATCGACGCTGTCTCACCGCCTCGGCCATTGGGAGCACCGAGCTCTGGTCGGTGCGGATCGACTGAGCGATGCGCTTGCCAGTCAGGCCGGGACCCTGAGGTAGCGGCTTCACTCTGTCGCTCATCGCCTCAGCCGACCTCATGTTCCGATGGCTGACAGGTGCAATTTCTGCAGCGTTTGATTCGGCTTTTCTCTTTTTGATTGGAGTAATCCTATGAACTCTCGTGACGTTGTCGTCGTTTCCGCCGTGCGTACCGCCATCGGCACCTTTGGCGGCAGCCTCAAGGACTTGCCGCCCACCGAGCTGGGCGCTACCGTGGTGCGCGAGTCGCTGGCCCGCGCGCAGGTCCTGGGCCAGGACGTAGGCCATATCGTGTTCGGCCATGTGGTGAACACCGAACCCAAGGACATGTACCTCTCGCGCGTGGCAGCCATCAACGGTGGCTGTACTGAGGAAACGCCCGCGTTCAACGTCAACCGCCTGTGCGGCTCGGGCCTGCAGGCCATCGTCTCGGCCAGCCAGTCCATCCTGCTTGGCGACGCCGACATCGCCATCGGTGCCGGCGCCGAGTGCATGAGCCGCGCCCCGTACGTCAGCCTGAGCACGCGCTTTGGCGCGCGCATGGGTGACACCCATATGGTGGACATGATGGTCGGCGCGCTGCACGACCCCTTCCACAAGATCCACATGGGCGCGACGGCCGAGAACATCGCGGCCAAGTGGGGCATCACGCGCGAAGACCAGGACAAGCTCGCCGTCGCGAGCCACAACCGCGCCGAGCGCGCCACGCAGGCGGGCTACTTCAAGAACCAGATCGTGCCCGTGATGCTCAAGAGCAAGAAGGGCGAGGTGGTCTACGCGACGGACGAGCACTTCCGCGCGGGCGCCACCATGGACGATCTGGCCAAGCTCAAGCCCGTGTTCGTGAAGGAAAACGGCACGGTGACGGCGGGCAATGCCTCGGGCATCAACGACGCCGCCGCCGCCGTGGTGCTGATGGAAGCCAAGGCCGCCCAGGCGCGCGGAGCCAAGCCCATGGCACGCCTGGTGGCTTACGCCCACGCGGGTGTGGACCCGAAGTACATGGGCATCGGCCCCGTGCCCGCCACGCAGCTCGCGCTCAAGAAGGCCGGCCTCACGGTGCAGGACCTCGACGTGATCGAGGCCAACGAGGCCTTCGCTGCCCAGGCCTGCGCCGTCATGCGCGACCTGGGCCTGGACCCGGCCAAGGTCAACCCCAACGGCTCGGGCATCTCGCTGGGCCACCCCATCGGCGCTACAGGCGCTGTCATCACCGTGAAGGCCCTGCACGAGCTGCAGCGCATCCAGGGCCGCTACGCGCTGGTGACCATGTGCATCGGCGGCGGCCAGGGCATCGCGGCCATTTTTGAGCGCCTTTGACGATGCTCCCCATGAACTTAGTCGATAGCCAATGACTGAGCTTCGGCATCTGCGCTACTTCATCGCCGTTGCCGGAAGTGCACGCAGTTTCACGGGCAACCCCTATGACGACCACGTCCTAGCCGAGCAGCTCGAGCAGGCGGCGATGACCGAAGACACAGAGGGAAAGCCCACGCAGGGGTGATGGTGGACCAGGGCATTCGGTGCGGACAACCCGGGCATCCAGATGCATCCACCGCGGCAAGTTCAATAGCTTGATCGCACAGCAACGGCACTGGCTCAAACACAGGCAGGCCGTGAGTACGGCGAATCTGGGACGGAAGCGAGCGCGCAGATGATCGCGCGCTGCTCCTGATTCCTACGCCAGACTATGCGCTGAGGCTCCCACGATTGCCAGTTCGACGTACCAGCAGTTTCTTCGGACCTCGAAATGAAATCGTGGACTCGACTTCAATTTTTTGATCTTTTAGCATTTCAAGGTCTGGAGTCTGCCTTATCAATGCCTGCAAAAGGCACCGTGCTTCCACTTTTGCCAAAGGCGCGCCAAGGCAAAAGTGTGCACCGTGCCCGAAGGCGAGATGCGTCCCTCGACCAGGCAGGTCCGGGCGGAATTCATCTGCGTGGGCGAACTTGCACTCATCATTCCCCGCCGATCCCAGATGAACTAGCAGGTTCGCCCCAGCCGGAATTTCTGTATCGCCAAAGACTGATGGTCGCGTTGACAACCGGCGCCAAGCGGCAACCGGGGGCGTGAGCCTTAAGACCTCATTGAACACATCATCAATCATTGACGGGTTCCGCACAAGATTGCGCCAACGGTCCGGATCTTCTAAGAGCGTTCGCAAGGTTTGACCGAGCGCGTTGGATGTTGTTTCCTGCCCGGCGAACACCAACCCGAACACGATCGTTGTCGCTTCATTCAGGCTGAGCGTTTGCGGGTCTTCCAGATGCAAACGAATCAGATTCCCGGCGAGCCCGTCGCTAGGAGCCTTAAGTTGTTCCTGCATGAAGGCTTCGCAGTACTTCCAGTAGTCAGCCAGCTTCTTCGCCATCCCAAGCTGCTCCTCGTTGCTGCTGACGGACCAGACCAATCGCAACCGGCCCATGCACCAATCAAGAAGCTGTTCGTCCATCTCCGGAGGAAATCCGATAAACCGGTAGACGACATAGGCAGGGAATCGCGCGGTCAAGGCCTCGATAATGTCGAACACGCCATCTTCGGGCAACTCCCCGACCATTTTTTCCGCGATTGCGCCCACTTGGCGCTCGAGGAGCTTGAGATTGGCCGGCGTCAAAGCCAGTGCCTGCGAGGCCTTGGCACGGAGCCGCTTGTGCTGCTCCCCATCCGAGCCGGTTATCGGCTGGCCAGCCTTATAGCCCATTTCGCCCAGCAGCTTGATGACCTCGTCCGATAAGGGGAAAAGCGGCTTGTGGGCATTTCCACTCGAAAAACTTTCTGCGTCCTTGAGCACGGCCCGTACATCGTCATAGCGCGTGAGAAGCCACATATCATATTTTGGAATATGTTGGATGGGACACTCTGCCCTCGCAACCTTCAAATGCGGATATGGATCATCAAGGAATTCGGGATCGAGGGGATCGCTCAAGATTTCGTTAATCGATTTTTTCACAGAAAACTCCATCAAAATACCTTCATCGAACCAGCAACCTCCGGCAAAAGACCCCCCGAGACTTCTGGTTCGCCGAGATAATTACAAAGTTACGTAATCACAATTAGAGCGGGGTATGGCGCCGCCCTACAGCCACGATCTATCGCTCCGCCGCAAGTTCATAACACACGGCGAATTTCGCAAGGGCCATGCACCCGTAGCGTCAGCGGCGTGTGATTCCACCGTCAACCGCGATCGTCTGTGCGCTGATGAAGGAGGCCAGGTCGGAAGCCAGAAAGGCAGCGAGCCCTGACAGGTCTTCCGGTACGCCGATCCGCTTGACAACCTGCCGTGTAGTAGCCGCAACCTCGAACTGACCGGCTACCGCCGATGCCTTCACTGCTTCGGTCGCGATAATGCCCGGAGCGATCGCGTTCACGGTGATCCCATGCGGGCCAAGCTCGTCGGCCAAGGCTCGGGTCAGACCGATCACGGCGCCCTTGCTGCTCGTGTAATGCGGCCCCATCGCCATCTTCGTCCAGAACTGGATCGATGCAATGTTGATGATGCGGCCCCAGCCACGCTCGATCATGCCGGGCGCGAACGCTCTACACAGCAGAAAGATCGCATCGACATTAACCGCGTAGGTGTGACGCCACTCCTCGGCCGTCATCTTGTCGAACGATAGGATTGGAAATACCGCCGCGTTATTGACCAAGATGTCGCAATGGCCGAACCGGTCAAGCACGGCGGCGCTGGCAGTTGCGATCTGCGCCGGATCGGCGAGATCGCAGCGCACGACCATGCATTCGCGGCCCATGTCGCGGATCGGCTTTGCGGCGTCTTCGTTCGCGTTCAGGTCCAGCAGGACCACGTCCGCGCCTTCCTCGGCAAATCTGCGCGCAAAGGCGTTTCCCAGCCCGCTGCACCCGCCGGTCACGACGACAACTTTTTCCTTCAAACCCATCTCCATGAATCGTCTCCTTATTCAGACTTGAGGTTGATCAGCTTCGCGAGCGCGCGGTAGCGGCTGGTCTCGCTGACGTAGAACTGGTTCGCCTCGGCGAGCGTCATTGGCTTCGAAGCCGACTGGCCCGAGTCCGATATCGCCTTGCGTACGCCCGGATCCGCTATTGCCTCTGCCACTGCCGCGTTCAGCCGCTGAGCCACCGGCTCCGGCGTGTTCTTCGGAAGCATGATGGCCCCCCAGGCCGTGAAGACGAAGTCCTTCACCAAGCCACTCTCGTCGAAGGTCGGCAATGACGGCAATGCGGCCTGGCGCTCGACGGATGTGTACGCGATGGCCTTCAACAGGCCCTTCTGGATCATGCCGAGTGTCGGCCCGCCCAACGCGATGAATGCGATATCGACCTGGCCGGACACGAGGTCGGGAAGCATCGGTGCGATGCCGCGGTACGGGACATCGACCAGCTTGATGCCGGTGTCACGCATGAAACGTTCGGCCGGTAGGTGAAAGATCCCTCCTCGTCCGAGGTGACCGACCGTCAGCGGCCGATCGGCGCGGCTCTTCGCCAACGCGACGAGTTCGGCCACCGTATTCGCAGGCAGATCGGGCCGCGCGATCAGCATCATGTAGTTGTCCGCGACCAAGCCGATCATCCGAAAGTCCTCCGCTTTGTATTTAGCGGCCGCGATGGTCAGTGGCGTCAGTATGAGCTCGGAGTTCGTGGCGAAGGAAATTGTGTAGCCGTCGGCCGGTGCCGCCAGCGCCTTCTGCAGGGCCAATGCACCGCCGACGCCAGTGACGTTGTCGACGACGATGCTCTGACCCAGGGTCTTCTGCATGCGATTTGACATCGTACGCGAGAGGAAGTCCCCCGAACCGCCCGCCGCGTAGCCGCAGATCGTGGTGATGACCTTGGAGGGATAAGTGCTGGCCTGCGCCTTCAGCGGGTCGAACAGAAGCATTGCGGCGGCACCAGCAAGCGCCGACCGGCGCGAAATCGGATGGGTGGTCATGGTTGTCTCCTAATATCTTTCTTGCGACTGCTTCAAACTTCAGTCGTCAAGCCTGAGGGGGCAGGCTTGATTGCTGAACGGGTTGACTCGCTACCGTGCAGCTTGAGTCTCCTTCGCGCTCGAGCCCAGACCAAAGCACAAAGCGGACGGCGGTAGTCTCTTTGTTCTGCTACTTGCCAGCCGTTGCTCAAGTGCTTCATCTGTCCCCTCTTGGTCTCGATTGGTTCGTGGCGGAAACCAGCTGTCCTGAGTCAGAATCTGTGGTTGACGCCGAAGTCCACTGCGTTGGACCGAGTTTTGTCAGCGGTTTTGGCCGTACCCACGGTCACGTACAGGCTCGTTCTCTTGCTGAGAAAGTACTCCTCACCCAGGCCGAACTTCGTCGACTTGTTGCTGGAGGCAGCATTGGTCTTGAGTTGCCCCAGCTGCACATACTGACGATGGACTCCAACAGTCCAACCCAATGATGCCGCATAGGATTTCCCCTCGTAGGACGCGTTAATGCCCCCACGCGCCTGGGCGGTGCTGATCACAGCATCGACGCCCGGAGCCAGTTGATATCCGAGTGTGGCGATCCACAGCCGATTGCCGCTGTCGCGCCCGTCATACCCGACCCCAGCATAGACTCCATCCTTGTCGTAGATCACGTTGAAGCCCCGTGTCCGCGGACGGTCTGCGTTACCTTGCGCAAAGCTCATCTGCGCAGAAAAGCCGTTGATCACGGGTGAACGATAGCCTGTGGTGCTGTTCCGGCGAACCGCAGAGGAGTCCGACGGGGCGCTCAGCGTGAAGTTGGCGAAGCTGTACGGGAGCGCCAGCTGGCTGACGTACTGCCAGTAGGTTCGATCCACCTTGGCAGCTAGCAACCACGCTGGGACGATGTCTCGCCCGAGATAGACCTCACCGAGCTTGGAGTCGCCTAGTGCAACGATTGACCGAGAGGCGAAGAAGGAGCTGGCCGAAACCGGCGCGCCGGTATCCGGTAGGAAGCGGTGACCGAGGTCGAATCGGGCGTACATGCCACCGCCGAGATCTTCTCGCCCGCGAAAGCCAAGGGTTGATGACGCACCCTGCTGAAGGGTCGGAACGCCGCGCTTGATGACGCCAGGATTGATCGAGGTTCCATCGCTGGACTTCGATACCCCCATATCAATATTGCCGTAGAGCTCCACACTGGACTGGCCAAGGGCGGCTGCGCTGGCCAGGGTCATGCCGATCACGCAGGCGATTCGCGGCACGCTCGTTTTGCTGTCGTAGGTCATTTACTGTCTCCTTCTCTGTTGCTGTTGCTGTTGCTGTTGCTGTTGCTGTTGCTGTTGCTGGTCTCGTTACGCCCGGACGTAGGAGACCTTCATGCGGGTGTAGATGTCTCAATCATGGGTTTGCCCCTTAGACCGCGTTGCCGCCGAACTCCGTTGTTGTGCAATGCCCTGTTTGAATCCGACGGTCCGGTGCAGTCCCGGGGGCGTAGGGCTCTTCGAGGAGAGCAAGCTCCTCGGCGGTCAGGGTGATGTCGAGCGCTGCGACCGCTTCGGGCAGATGTTGCGGTTCGAGCGCGCCGAAAAATGCCGTACTGGCATGCCACCCTTCGTGGAGATCACCAACTCTTCACGTCGACATAAGCCCTGGACTGCATCACCCAGCCCCTCTTCGCTGGCACCGTACGAGTAGAAGTCGGAGATATCGAAGAAGTTGATGCCGTTGTTCAGCGCGAGCTTCACGACGGTCTTCGCCTCGCTCTTGTCGAGGACCCACGGCTGCCAGGAGGGGGCGCCGTAGGACATCATGCCGAGGCACAGGGGCGAGACCTTGATGTCGCTGTTGCCTGGACGTCTGTAGTTCATGTGATGCTTGTTGATGAGGGGAGCGAAGAGGATGTTTCTTGAGTTATCCATGCCATAAGCTAGTTACGTGTACGATAACCTTATGCAATATGACTTGTCAACGACCGCATACGCTCGTTAACCCGGACACGCGAACGCGGCGATGCATGGCTGGTCTGACCCTGCCTTGATTTCACGTACAGCAGGAAGTTGATAAGTAAGCGACCGGGCACGCCACCTTGACGATGAGGCGAGCCCTCGCGCCGGCGGTCAGGTTGAACCGCCCCGACTTCCGCGGAGGCTCCAATCTTTGAGAGGATGGAGCCATGAGCAAATCGCAGAGGTTTTCGCCGGAAGTGCGCGAGCGCGCGGTGAGGATGGTGCAAGAGCACCAGGGGGAGTACGAGTCGCAGTGGGCGGCAGTGGTGTCGATCGCCGGCAAGATCGGCTGCACGCCGCAGACGCTGCTGAACTGGGTTCGCCAGCACGAGCGCGATACCGGGCAGCGTGAAGGCACGACAACGGCCGATGCCAAGCGCATCAAGGACCTGGAGCGCGAGGTCAAGGAGCTGCGCCGAGCCAACGAGATCCTGAAGCTGGCCAGCGCGTTTTTCGCCCAGGCGGAGCTCGACCGCCGGCTGAAGTGATGTACGCCTTCGTGGACCGATATCGCCAGGAGCACGGGGTCGAGCCGATCTGCCGGTTCTTGCAGATCGCCCCATCGGCTTATCGTCGGCATGCGGCCCGCCGGCGCGATCCGTCCCGGCTCAGTGCCCGCGCCCAGCGGGATCAGGAGTTGGAGCCGCACATCGAACGGGGGTGGCGAGCCAATCTGCAGGTCTACGGTGCCGACAAGGTCTGGCGGCAACTGCAGCGAGAAGGCATTGCCGTGGCCCGCTGCACAGTCGAACGCCTGACGCGTCGCCAGGGCTTGCGGGGGGTGGTGCGCGGCAAGGTCGTGCGCACAACGATTGGCGATACCAGGGCGCCTTGCCCGCAGGACCTGGTCAACCGCCAGTTCAGCGCGCAGCGACCGAATCAGCTGTGGGTGAGCGATTCCACGTACGTCTCGACCTGGCAGGGCTGGCTGTACGTGGCCTTCGTGATCGACGTGTTCGCACGGCGCATCGTGGGCTGGAGAGTGAGCAGCTCCACGCGCACGGACTTAGTACTGGACGCATTGGAGCAGGCGCTGTACGCCAGGCAGCCCGAGCGCGACGGCACGCTCGTGTGCCACTCCGATCGCAGGTCGCAGTACGTCAGCATCCGCTACACCGAACGGCTGGCCGAGGCTGGTATTGAGCCTTTGGTGGGAAGCAAGGGGATTCCTGCGACAACGCCCTGGCCGAGACGATCAACGGGCTGTACAAGGCCGAGTTGATCCACCGCAGGGCGCCGTGGAAGACCCGTGAGGCGGTGGAACTGGCCACGCTGGAATGGGTGGCCTGGTTCAACAACCACCGGCTGATGGCGCCTTTGGGATACGTGCCGCCGGCCGAATTCGAAGCCAACTACTATCGCAATCTTGAGCAGCAGGCCATGTCGGCCTGACTCAAGCCACCCAGCCTCCGCGAAACGCGGGGCGGTTCACAACTGTCTTCTTGGCATCCTTGCAGCGGTACGCGACATGGTGAATCTTTTCAATCAAGTCCACACTTTTCTCCTTCGGTTCAAAGTGCCAGGATGATCTTCTGGCCAGTTGCTCTCGAACAGCACGCCAGCATTCGTTTGTTGGTCGCGCGCTCGGTCTTGGTCAGAACTTTGTCGCGGTGATCGACCTCGCCTTCGACAACGGCTACTTCACAGGTCCCGCACAGCCCTTCGTTACAGTCACAGGGAACGTCAATGCCGGCGGACTGAAGTGCCTGCAAAAGCGTCCGGTCAGCCGGTACCAGCACCTCAAGACCCGAGTCCTTCAATTGCGCAACGAACGCATGCTCTTTGCTCGGATCCAGCGCGCCGCCTTCCGCGTGGAAGTGCTCAAAGTGCAGCACGCCGTCCGGCCACTGCTCGCTCAACGACTCAAGTTCGTCGATCAGCCTGACCGGGCCACATGCATAGACTCGGGTACTTGCGCTGACTTGGGCCAGCATGTGCTCAAGCCGCATGCGCTGTCCCTCGGACTTGATGTATAGCGTCAGTCTGTCGGCATGATCTTGCTGCAACTTGGACAGCATCGCCATGTGCTTGCAGGATCGCGCCGCGTAGTGCAGTTCGTACGACTTACCCAATTGCCTGAGGCGGTCGGCCATTGCGACCATCGGCGTAATGCCGATCCCGCCAGCGATCAGCACGAAATGAGCTGCCGACTCGTCTAGCCGGAACAGGTTTTTCGGACCAGAGAGTTGCAGCGTGTCACCTGCAGCCAGCGTATCGCAGAAGTACCTGGAGCCGCCGCGCCCGTCGGCCTCGCGCTGCACGACCACCTGCAGTGTCTTGCGGTCATCTGCTCGCCCGCACAAAGAGTACTTGCGCCGGAAGCCACCGGCAATCAGGTCGACATGTGCGCCGGCGGTCCACGCCGGCATATCGGCACCGTCCGGGTCCGACAGCACAAAACGGCACAGGTCTTCGCCTTCGGCGTGCTTTTCACGGACGACGACTGTGCGGGCGATGCTGTCCTTCGCTGGCGGACCGATGTAGAAGTCCCCTCGTGGCCGGGACACGATCGAAAGGTCGGTGCGTTCCGGGTTGTGCGCGGAGTCCCACTCGACCCACAGCTCGCCAGGTCCACGGAACGATGTGTTCGGCAGGAAATCGAAAGTCTGCCCTTTAACTAGGCGGATGTGCGGCAGGCGGCGGGCAAACTCCTCCAGAAACACCCGCATCTGCATGCGCCCGATGTTCTTACCCATGCACTGATGCGCGCCGTAACCGAAGGTCAGGTGTTCAACCGCGTTCTCGCGGTACAGGTCCACTTCGTCAGGATTTTCGAAGTGCCGTGGGTCGAAGTTGGCCGATGCCTGCACGATCAGCAACTTGCCGCCCTTGGGAACGGTCACGCCGCCCACGGTTGCATCCGCCGTGGCGATGCGGCGCCAGGCAATGATGGAACCCGCGACACGCAGACACTCCTCCACGGCATTTGGGATTAGCGCCGGGTTCTTGCAGATTGCCTCCCATGCCTGGCGATGCGTCAGCAGCGTCATGAAGGCGTTGGCTGTGGCGTTCGACGTGGTTTCGTGCGCGGCCGCCAAAATGGCCATCATCATGGAGCGCAGGTAAGACATCGTGACGATATCCGGGTGCTCAAGGTGCTGGCGGATGGTTTCATACATCCATCCCTCGCCCTCTGGGTCGGCCATCATGCCGTCCAGGATCTTCTGCGCTGTTTCCCAGAACTTGCCCACATTTTCGGCAATCTGCAACTGCTCCGCCGACGTCGGACGGCCCCAAGTATTCAGCGTATGCGCCACGGCGAATTGGCGCAACTGTTCCGCACCATCATCGGGTACGCCCAGGAACTTCAGAGCAATGTTCAGCGGGATCTCGTAGAACATCTCGCGCACAAGGTCGGCTCGGCCTTTGTCGATGAAACGGTCCATGTACTGGCGCGCCAGCGCGCGGACAGTAGGCTCGTAAGTGACAAGGCGCTCGGGCAGAAACGCGTCCATCAGCAGGCGCCGCCTCTCCATGTGATCGGGCTCGTCCTCATTCACCAGAGTTCGGTTCATCGCGTACCCGTAACGCTGCAGTGTCTGCGTCGCCTCCGACGTTGCGGGCGTGATCTTTTCCAGGGCCACGGACGGTGAGAACAGGACGTTGTCACGGAAGACCGATTTGATGTCCTCATACCGGGTGACCACCCAGTATCCGAGTTGCGGGCTCCAGAAGACCGGCTCCTGTTCGCGTGCCCAGCGCAGGTAATCCGCCGGCGCCTGCATGTACGCGGGCTCGAACGGGTTGAACGCAGCAGCGTTGCCGCTCACAGGGCACCCATTGGGCGCCATCGCGCGGCTCAGCGCTTGGTGATCTACCGGGCAACGGCTTGCAGCAGCGGGCGTAATCGTTTCCATGGTTTGTTTCATTGCTAGTGAATTCTATTGCGTAATACTATTACGCAATAGGCAATTCGCAAGACAAGGGTTTACCCGAATGCGCGCCAAGTTTCACGCGGGGATCGTGATGTGTCAGGTGGGCTGAAAGCCCATCGCAGCACTTATGTCTGCGGCTTCGCGAACTACCAGAGGACAGATCGCACCGCCAGGACGAGCGTCGAATCCATTGTTCGCACCACGAGCCGTCAGGACCGCGTAGACATGCCCGCCCGCGTCAAAGATTGGAGCCTGGCAAGTTCGGGGGCGTCCATGTACGAAGCAAGCACAGGCACCAGGGTGCCTCGGGCAGGTCATCGGTATCGCTGACGTCGTCTTGGACGGCTTGGTCCCAGCACATTACTCAGGAATTACCCAGACCGCCTGCAGTTGTCCCCGCAGGTCGTGGTCAACGCTGTGGAAAACTTCCTGAACAACTCCCAAAAGCCAGGCCAGGCTTGGGTTTCCAGCTGATGCTCAAAAAATAGGCGATGGCTTCGGCCATACAGCCTGGCCTCCTCCTACTGGTCTTGCATGTCGTGGCCAGCTCCTCAAGGTGGTGCCAGCGCCTCAGCCTGATCTGGACTTGTCCCTCGCAGTCCCGAACATCGATGTCTTCAAGGACCAAAGGATGGCGCCATGGATTGCCCGCATGGCGGTGTGCTGGAGCTTGCCGTGGGCTTTCTTACTCTTCATTCTTACTACTATTTCTTATTAGTAGTAATAGATAAGCATCGAAGTCTTCTGTGGACAACCATACTTTTTCGAACAAAAACAATGCGTTAGACCTTATTGAAAGCTGTGCGCATACGTGAGTCGGTAGTGTTCTTCAGAAATGGATAACTCTGCGAGCCGACTAATTTCTGTGGATAACTGGCCGGATATGCCAAAACTATCCACAGGTTTTTCCATCGGTTTGAAGAGACCCCGACTCAGCTGCCTGGCTGCTCCGTCCCGTTTCGCAGATCTGCACCTCTTGGCTTCCGCTGCGGGCCCGTTTCGTCATCGATGGGGGGAACCAACAGCCGCGTCAGCAGCGCACGCCAGATGCCCAGCAGCTGCAGTCCGCCCGGCAATCGCTGGATCAGCGCTCCCTGCGTGAGCACCAGTTCGAGCGTGCCCGGCTGGCTCGGTGCATACCGGATCAGCTGCACCAGGGGCAACGTCTTCCCTGCCGACCGCCCCTTGCCCGTCTGCAATTCCCACAAGCTGCTGGCCACTACTTCGAAGCGCGCCTTCAGCACTTCGGGCTCCCAGAGGTTCTTCAGCCCCTGCAGGCTCAGGCACCAGGGCGCCCCGGGCAGGTCATCGGCTGGGTCCAGCTGCATGGGCACATGACGCCGCAGGCGGATCAGCACGTCTTCGATGGCCGCCATCTGCAGCAGGTTGTGCTCGGCCGCCTGCTGTCGGCGCTGCTGCGCTGGTGTGAGCAGCCCCGCAGCGAACGCCGGCGCCAGCTGGCAGGCTCGCCGACTCCGAGCTGTACATCTCAGCACATCCTCCTCATCTCCCGAACGGTCGCCTCGGTTCATGATGGCCTCCGGGCGCCTGGCGCAAAGCCGTTGCGCGTGGTCTGCACGCACAGAGTCCGCGCCACGTCGCAGACATAGCGCCGCCCCGAGCGCCGCGTCTCCAGCGTCAGCCCCGTGCCCTTGGCCAGGGTGATGGCTGCATCGAGCGGGTAGAACCCCTGCTCCGTCTCGACCACGACCTTGCCGTCCCAGCCACCGGTGGTTCCCATGCGCTGCAGGGCGCCGATCGGCTGAACCGATTCGACCTGCCGGGTGCGGACCTCGTCCCAGGTGGCCACGGCGGCGATGCCCAGCGGCAGCACCAGCACGCCCAGGATCAGCAGCCAGTTGCCGAGCCGGCTGTCGGCTGGCGTGGAGGGTGAGTGTTGGCGTTCATTCATGCTGTTCTCCCGGCTGATCAGGTTGGGGGAAAGGCCCGGCGGTGGGGGCTGCATCGGGGTCCGCCACCCCCTCCTCGCCTGGCACCTCCCCGGCGATGCGCTCCACGACCACAGGGAGATGCAGGTTGAAGACATGACTGTCCACCTGCAGCGTGATCTCGAAGGGCTTCGCCTGCAGCCGCTCGATCAAGCACCCGGCGGCCTCCTCACCCAGCCGGGTGATCAGCAACTCGGGCAGCCTCACCACGCACTCGGCCTTGACCTCGTGGCGCAGTGCGATGGAGGTGATGGGCTGCGGGTCTCCTGCGAAGCCGCTGGGCAGCACGAAGCTGGGGCGGGTGTTGCGCAGGGCGGCCTGGAAGCGCCGGCGCGCCTGGTTCTTGCTCAGCGGCTTGGAGCGGATGGCGCCCCTCCTGCTCTGGTTCTTTTTCATGGTGGTTCCCCTGTCGTTCATGAACGCTGGCCGGCGCCCCACAGCTCGGTCACGGGCAGGCTGGCCAGGACCACGGCGGACGCGATGCGCGCGACCTGCTTGGGCTGGCAGTCGCCGTCGTCACCCAGGCCCAGCACGGCGCCCAGGGTGTCGGCCAGGCCGTGGTGCTGGCCGCGCAGCTGGTGCAGCGCGTCCTCCACCAGCAGGCGGGTCATGGCCTTCGAGAGGTTGGCGTCCGTGGGTCGCGCGGCAGACGGGGACTGCGACAGCAGGGCGCCCAGGAACAGGCCGCTCGGGTAGACCAGGGTGGCCACCGAGGCCAGGGGCCGCTCGTGGGGCAACAGCAGGGGGGCGCGCTGCGCCTGCTGGGCCGCGGCGCTGGCCAGCTCGAACGGGATCAGCAGACGGGGTACCTGGCGGCGGGCGGCGGCAGCGTTGGCGCCAACGTCGGCTCCCCTGCCCTGCTCCCTGGGGTGGAAGTAGGCTTCGACGATCAGGTCGTCGGCGAACAGCTGTTGGGCGAAGCGCTCGAGCGCGGGATCGCCCAGTCGTGGGCGCTGCTGGTGCAGGCGTTGGCGCAGCAGTTCGATCTCTTCCGGCAACAGCGGCAGGGATTCGCGGTGAATGGGGTCGTTCATGGCGGACTCTCTTTCTGATCGGGTCATCAGGCCTGGGCCGAGCCGGCGGCGAAAAAGGTGTCGGACGGGGAAACCGAGCCGGCCTCGTCGCTCGGGAAGTTGGGCAGGGGCTCGTCCAGGCGCCAGGGGACGCCGATCAGGTCGATGTTGAAGACGTAGTCGCCGGTCTGGGCGAAGGCCTCGAGGCTCAGTTTCTCGACCATCTTGTAGAAGGCCTCGGTGGCCGCTGGGCCCAGTCGCACTTGCTCCTGGTAGGGCAGCACGACCACGAAGAAGGCGGCCAGGTCGTGGCAACGCACGAGCCGGCCGGGGTCGGTGCCCTTGCCTGCCTTCGGGGCCTTGCGGGCGGTGGTCTTGGTGGTCGCCTTCGGTGCGGCCGTCTTCGACGTAGCTTTCTTTGCAGCGGCGGACTGGGCTGCGGGTTGCTTGCGCTGGTTCATGGTGTCTCTTCCTGAAATTCGGTTCGATGGATCGGTATGGGGTGGTCGCCCGGTCCTGGCCTTGCTAAAACTTCAGGCAAAGCCTTCCCCGCCCCACCGTGCAGGTCATTTGCGGCGGTGGGTGAAGGGCGGGGTTCAGACCCGGCGGTCGGTCAGCGAAAGGTGGCGGGCTGCGCGTGCGTCAGGGCGGCGACGGGCGGGCGCAGCCAGGATCTGGGCGGAGGCTGGGGCTGCGCCATCCGGCCCCCGTCGTCCTCGTCAAGCTGCACCGGGATGACGGTGCGCAGCTGGCTGGCCAGCGGCGGCGTGCTCGCCGGGGCCGTTCGCGGCTTGCGGCGCTTGACCGGGGGTGCCGCGCCGCCCGCTGGCTGTGCCACCGCGTTCGGAAGGGCGGGCAGCTCAGGCGGCTCGCCGTCGATGCGCGTGACCTGGCCGGTGACCGGCACCGTCGAGATGTGCTGGGCCAGCAGCCGCTCCATGGCCGAGCCGTCGCGGCGGGTCAGGTTGGGCACGTAGCGGCTGTAGACGCGGAACAGCATCTCGGTGCTGGTGTGGCCGAGCTGGCGAGCGATCCACTCGGGCGCTTCGCCGGCGGCCAGCCACAGGGTGGCGGCGGTGTGGCGCATCTGGTAGGCCCGCCGGTGCACGATGCCCAGGTGGCGCAACAGCGGGGTCCAGACCCGGTTGAGGAAGTTCTGGTTGTCGATGGGCTGGCCGGTCTGGTTGCAGAAGACGTACTCGGAGAACTCGCCAGCAGCCTGGAACTGGGTCCTGAGCGCATCAAACACCAGCTGGTTCATCTGGATGTCGCGCACGCTGCCATCGGTCTTGAGCTCGTCCTCTTCGCTGAGCACGATGGACTCGCGCACCAGGATCAGGCGGCGCTCGAAGTCGACGTACTTCCACTTCAGGCCGTGGACTTCGCCGGTGCGCATGCCGGTGAAGAAGCGCACGGTGAAGTAGTTCCTGAAGTCCGGGCGCACGGTGGTGAGGATCTTCTGCACCTCCTCCAGGGTGAAGGGCTGCACGTCGCTGCGCTTCATCTTGAGCGGCTTGATGTTGCGGAAAGCGGACGTAAACTCGAAGCGGTCGGCTGCCTCGTTGAGGATCTGGCGCAGCGGTTTCATGACCGCGTTGACGCGCCGGTTGGACAGTGTGCTCTCGGATTTGCGGGCGGGTACTTTGGCGAGTGATGCCCGGAAAGCCAGAACGTCTGCCTTGGTGATGTGGCCGACCTCCTTGTCTGCGAAGTACGGGATGACGTACTTGTCCAGCGCGCCGCGCTGCGTGATGCGGTAGCTGCGCCGCCAGGTCACTTCCGCCTCGGTGAACCACTGTTCGGCAAAGTCGCGGAACAGCGGGGTGCCGCTGGGGCGCGTGGTGGGCGCAGCCGTCGCAGTGACGGGCTCCGGCTCGGCCGCGTTGCCGCTCGGCAAGGGCTTGCCGAAGGTCTTGGCGTAGTCGAAGGTGCCCAGGGCGATTTCTGCTTCGATGCGCTCCAGGGCCTTTTGCAGGCGCTTGCGGTTGGCGGGGGTGTCGGGGAGAGCTGTCTGCTCCCTCAGGCGACGCCCCAGATATTTGAAATCCATGAAGAGCAGCCCGGATTCCGGGCGGACGCGGATGCTACCCATGGAGAGCTCCCCCGTTGGCCATCGGGATGCCGACCGAGCCGGACTGCGAATACGTCGCCATGTCCCGTTCGATGTTTTCCCAGATATAGAGGGTCTTACGCCCACCGAACGGACGGATGTAATGCCGTCCCTCCAGCAGAACACTGTCTTTGAGCCGTTCACGGATCGTGCGGCTGTCGTACTTGATGCGCGACGACAGTTCATCCGTCGTCAAGTAGGTTTGCGCGTGCGGCGCAGACGTGGCGACTTGCATGGCTGTTCCTCCTATAGATAAGCCGATACACTGGGAGACCAACTTGCGCTGCAATCGCTCATGTTGATCTCCTGAAGGTCATTATGAGATCGATTTGCACAGTGTCAAGCCGTTTTGATCTTCAGAAGAACATTTTTTTGAAATTGACACCATGATCCGCTGCCACTTCGCCCGCTTGCTTGGGGAGCGGAAGCTCAAGATCAGTGACGTTGCAAGGGACACCGGCATCAATCGCGGCACCCTGACTCGGCTGTACTACGAGACCGCGGAACGCATTGAACTGGATGTTCTGGATCAGCTCTGCGGTTACTTTGGGATTGACTTGCCCGAGCTGCTGGAGCGAACTGGCGAGACGCCGAAGACGTCCGACCATCCGTAGCGGGCAACGCCGGATCCGCGGACCGTCATGTGCGGACTCTTGGCTATGCCACGGTCTGGAGTCAGCCAGGAGCACCCTCCGCCAGGACTGAACGACCGTTGAAAGCTGCTTAAGGTCAGTCGGGCTCGGCAGAAGAACATCGGCGAGGCACTACAACTGCCGTTCGCCATGGCGCTCTGGAAGGGGCAGTAAAGTGAACCTTTCATCCCAGCGCTTCTGGTCTCTTCGAGACCTCAAGGCTCTTTCGTCATAGGTCGAGTTCACACACTGCTTGCTTTACAAGCAACGATCTGTATCGAATAATGTGCGTAAATCAATTACCGTGTGGAAGGTTTGCCCAGCTTCCGCAGCGGTCGCGATCTGGGAGGACCGCTTGCGCGAAGGGCAAACCATTTCTGGCGTTATCCGCAGAGTCAGGCTCCCACTGCTTCTCTCGAGCGCAGCGGATATCGGTATCCCTATACGGGACTGCAAGTAAGCACAAGCCACCACGCTACCGTGTTTCATACTGCCTACGGCGCGTTCGACGGAAACAGCTGGGAACGGCTGTGCCAGTTGGTCTTCAAGCGTAAATTCACCGATGATGGCTACACCCACATCCCGGCTACTCCCGGTGACTACGGCCTAGAAGGTTTCACCAAGACCACGGGCTATGGGTATCAGTGCTATTGCCCTGACAAGGTCTACCCGCCGAAAGGACTCTACGAGAAGCAGCGTGACAAGATCACGACGGACCTGAAAAAGCTTCAGACCAACGAAGCTGACTTGAAGAAGGTCTTCGGAGTGACCAAGTTGCGGCGCTGGCACTTGGTCACGCCGACTATTGCACACAACGATCTCATCAAGCACGCTCAGGCGAAGGAGGCCGAGGTTCGCGGGTGGAATTTGCCGATCCTTGCTCCTGACTTCCAAGTGCTGGTGCATGACGCCGATCACTATGCGACTGAGATTCAAGAGATGCAACTCGCGGTCGGCAAGGCGCTCGACTTCGGGGGCCTGCCTGCGGTCTTGCCCAACCTGAACGATAGCGCCGAGACATACGAGAAAAACGTCATGCGCAAGACGCGCGCACGGCTTGCGAAGCTACCTGCTGAAAAGCTCCAGGACCGAGTCGGTCGCCTCTACAGCAAGACTCTACGAGAGTTCCTTGACCACGGTCCCCACCTTAAGCGGATCAACGACACGGCACCGACCGTTCATTCAAGACTGGCGCGACTTATCAACGGTTATGAAGCTGACGTCGGCGAGACGTGTGACACCTGGGAGGGGACTCCACAGGAGCTAACCGAGAAGATTCGTGATGGCCTAACTGAGCGAATCGTCAAGGAACTTGCACCCGCCATCGACGAGACCGGTGCAGCACACATCGCGCGTCTGATCGTCGCGAGATGGATCGCGGTTTGTGAGGTCGACTATGACTGAGGTAGTTGTCGTCGAGCCTCGCCGGCTGCGCTTTGTCCGGCGACCGTCGCCGGTCCTAGTTGAACACCGGCCACTTTACAAGATTACACAGTTGCTCCTGGTTCTGCAGATGTCCTCTCGCGGAGCAAAATCGACGCTTCCGCGACTGCACCTGTTCAACTGGGCGCTGAAGAGTACAGACCGGATTCAGCTGCTGGTCGACGCTGCGAAGGCGAAGGTGCTGCACATGACGGCGTGGGGCTTCGACCCTGCCCTCGCTATCGCCATTCGATTCGCTGTGGCAGAGAACCTGGTCGAGCCCATCTCGACCGGCTACCAGTTGACCGAAAAGGGCAGAGCCTTCATCGCCGAGGTCCTCAAGGATGCCCACGCCTTCGCACCCGAGCGCAAGCTCTTGGCGCAGATCGGTAAGGACATCACCGAAGGCATGGTCGAAAAAGTTGCGAAGGGATGGGAGTCGGCATGAAGATCCGAGCCGTCAAACTAAGAATCTCCACGGCTGGCGGGGAGTTCGGATTCATGTTCGAGTTCAGCCGCGGTCTGACCGTCATCCGGGGCAGCAACTCAAGCGGCAAGAGCACGCTCTTCAACACCCTGATGTATGGCCTGGGCATGGAGGAGCTCATCGGCGGCAAGGGCGAGAAGATGCTGCCCTATGCGGTCAAAGAGTACTTTGTGCAAGGCGACAGTCGCATCGCGGTGGCGAGCTCCGAGGTGCTTGTCGAATTGGAGAACGCGTCCGGGCACAGCGTCACGCTGCGTCGGACAATCCGCGATTCCGTGCGGCAGTCCAAGCTGATGGAAGTCTTCGAGGGCGCCCATCTGACAGCCGGCGTCGAGCTCGGGGCACCGAGGCCGACCTACCTCTTTGATCCTGGAAGTGCCCAAAAACAGGAAGGGTACTTCCAGTTCCTCGAGGGGTTCATGGGTTACCAATTGCCCCAGGTCCCGGCGACGAATGGAGGTATGGCCAAGCTGTATTTGCAGACAATCTTCGCGGCGCTCGCCGTGGAGCAGAAGCGCGGGTGGACCGACTACATCGCCAACATACCCTTCTTCGGAATTCGCGACGCGCGTATCAGGGTCACCGAGTTCCTGCTCGGTCTTGGCGTGTTCGAACGGCAGGCAAAGCGCGCGGCGCTCGACGCCGACTCCATGGCTATTGACTCGGACTGGCGCAAGGCCTACGACACTCTCCGCCAGGCTGCAGCTGCGAATGGAATCGTTATCGAAGGTCTGTCCGCCACCCCCATCTCGAAGTTCGACGCCGCTACCGTCCTGCTTGTGAAGTCTGACGGCAAGACCAAGACCTCCCTGCTCGACCAAGTCAGCCACCTGCGCGCTGAACACACGGCACTTGGGGCAAAGGCCGAGGCGTACGGAAAGGCCTCTGGCGCTGAGGCTCTTCAGGAACTTGAGGTCGCGTCCGCTGAACTCCAGCGACTCAGCGTGCTGCACGAGCGTGCCACTACGAATCTGACGCTGCAGAAGGCCGCTCTGGATGAACTCCGTCTCCTCCTAGCCGAAGCCAATGAGGATCTCGAGCGGAACAAGACAGCTTTGAAGCTGCGAAGCCTTGGCGCTCAAATGGAAGTTGAGCTCGCCACGGACCATTGCCCGACCTGCCACCAGAAAGTCGACGACACGCTGCTGCTTGGCATTGTGTCGGGCCCTCAGATGGACCTGAAAACCAACATTGACTACCTCGACAGTCAGCGGCGGATGCTTCAGAACCAGATCAACGGAGCGATGGAGGAGATTCGGCAGTCCGAGATTGCCGTAGCTGATGTGGCTGCCCGCTTGGCTGCAACTCATGACTACCGCAACTCACTGCGTGGAGATGTGAGTAACGGCGTTGCGGAATCACGCGCCATCGTTCGCAGGCAGATTCAGATCGAGCTCGAACTGTCAAACCTTCAGGCGTTCAACGCGCAGGCTGGGGCCCTGATGGCCACGCTTGGAGAGATTGCTGACCGCTTGGCAGCGAACCAGGCCGACAGGCGGGCGCTACCCAAGGAGACTTACAGCGATGCTGACGTGTCGAGAATCTCGCTCTTCGAGAAGAACTTCAGAGGCAACGCCAGCTCCTTCGGATACGAGAGCGCGGAGATTGCAGACATCCGCATCAGCCTAGACACGTTGACGCCCATTCTCTCGGAGTTGGAACTGCGTGAAATTCGCTCGAATGTGCAGACCAGCCTGACAGCAGATTCGAGTGCTAGCGACTTTGTCCGCCTCATCTGGAGCTACCTGCTGGCGCTTCACCAGACGTCTGCAACCCGAGGATTTGAAGGGCAGCATCCGGGCCTTCTGCTTATGGATGAGCCAGGGCAGCACTCGATGCGGTCTGCAAGTCAGCGCGCACTGCTTCAGTTGCTGATTGCACAGCGTGGTCTTCAGTCCATCGTTGCTGCCTCGTTCGACGAGAACGAGTCCGTGTTCAAGGATGCGACTGCCGGCCTGCAGTTCCAACTGATCCAGTGGGATGGCAAGGTCATCCGCCCCTTGGCGTCATAGGCGTGACCAATCCGGCCTGGCAGTTCGACCGCGTGGTGTGTCTGCGGTCAAGGCGCCTTCTTGCCGGCAACGTCTAGCGCTCGCCGAGTGCTGAAGTCGATGCTGGTTCCGTCTGTGCGCACCACGAAAAAGCAGGAGGTGTGGCCAGGGTGATCCCGGTCCTTGCGCCGCTCGAAGTGCGACACGCCTACCCCGGATTTGGTCGGGTTGCCTGCGTCAAGGACTGAGTCATAGACCTCCAACAAGGACGCCAGGTCACTGTGATCGGCTGGATCGGACACACGCGAGCCATCCCTGTACCGGGCGAGCATCGCCTTGTAGTGGTTCACGGCGTCGCCCTTTTTCGCCCAGGTGCGCCCGCTTGGCAGGCTGATGATTTTGGCTTTTCCCATGTTTCCTCCGTGGAGACCGATTTACCCGAAGTGTCGTCTAGTCTGCCAGGGCTCAACGGCTTGCGTGGCGACCAGTTCACATCGCTGCAAACCGACTGACGCCATGGCCCGCGAGGCTATGGTCAATTGGAGGCAACATCCAAGCAAATGCCGGCGGGCCGTGGCACAGCCATGGCACAACTGGGGCACAGAAGATGCCGAGCCCGTCGACCGCGACCATTGGCCAGTTGAGGCCGCGTGCCAAACGATCCGGGAAAATGAAGTGCGGGGGAGAAGAAAGATCACTCGTTTGTGAGTGTCCACTTGCGCGAATCGCAAGGTTTGGTGCGGCTGGCGGGGATCGAACCCACGACCCTTGGCTTCGGAGGCCAATACTCTATCCACTGAGCTACAGCCGCAACTCTAAAAAAGACCAATGCTCAAATTTTCGCGGACTGCCTGGATGACTATAGGCTTCGGAGGCCAATACTCTATCCACTGAGCTACAGCCGCGTGTGTGCAGGACACTGAAGTCGGCTATTCTCGCACAGAATGTCAAGGCCTTCCGCCCTGCCTCTCGACCTGACAACCATGAATCCGGAGACATCTGCATGACCACGACCACCGACGGCGACACGCTGCACTGGACCGACGACTTCCTGCTCGGCTACGGCCCGATGGACACCGTGCACCAGGAATTCGTCGATATCGTCGGCCGCCTGCAGCGCGCCGCGGACGCCGAACTGCCGGCCCTGCTGGACGCCCTGGCAGCCCACGCCCAGTCCCACTTCGACCAGGAGAACCGCTGGATGACCGAGAGCGATTTCCCGGCGCGCGACTGCCATATCGACGAGCATGCGGCGGTGATGAATTCGGTGCAGGAGGTGCGTGAACTCGTGGCCACCGGTCGTTACGACGTGGCGCGCTCGCTGGCCGATGAACTGGCGAAGTGGTTTCCCGGCCACGCCGACTACCTGGATTCGGCGCTGGCGCACTGGATGTGCAGCAAGCGGCTGGGCGGCAAGCCGGTGGTGATCCGGCGCCAGATCGGCGCCTCCGCCCATACAGAGAACTTGGCCTGAAGCGCAGGCTTCGGCCTGAGGTGCTTCAGGCCGTGTCGCTCGGCGCCCGACTCGCTTCGTTGTTGGCCTCGACCAGCGTCTTGAGCAGGCGCAGGAACTGGCGCTGATCCTCGTCGCCGAGCGGACGCAGGATGATCTCCTGCGTCTTCAGCACGGCCGGATCGATCTGCTGCAGCATGTCTGCGCCGCTGGCCGTCACGGTGAGCAGGCGCACGCGCCGGTCCTGCGGCGAGGCGTTGCGCTGCATCAGGCCGCGCGCTTCCAGCCGGTCGATCACGCCGCCGATGGTCGAGGTATCGAAACCGATCATCCCGGCCAGGGTGCGCTGATCCATGCCCGGATGGCGCAGCACCGCGCTCAGCGCCGAGTACTGCACCGGCGTCAGGCCGAAGGTGCCGGTTTCTTCCATGAAGATGCCGACGGCAATCTGCTGCAGACGCCGAATGTAGTGCCCTGGCAGCTCGTCCAGCCCCATCGCCGCGAAACGCTCCGCACCCATGCCTTTATCCCCGAACAAGAATGATCCCTACACAAACTTGCAGTCTATCACTATGCTGTTAATCAGCGTACTTATAATTTGTTTCGTGCCGGATCGTGCACGTTGACCGACAAACTGGAGCCTCTGCCATGAAAGACTGCCACCCCCTCTTGTCCCGCCGTGGAGCCCTGGTGGGCACGCTCGCCGCCTTGTCCCTGGCCAGCGTCGCCCCGGCCTTCGCGCAGAGCGCCTTCCCGAACAAGACGGTGAACCTCTACACCGCCTTCCCGGCCGGCAGCGGCCCCGACGCGGTGCTGCGCCATGTGGCGGACAAGCTGTCCAAGCTCTGGGGACAGCCGGTGATCGTGAACAACCGGCCCGGCGGCGGCGGCTTCATCGCCTTCGACGCGGTCAAGCGCGCGCCCGCGGATGGCTACACCCTGCTGCAGCTCGACAGCGAGCACTTGAGCGCCGTGCCGCACCTGTACAAGGCGCGCGGCTTCGACACGCTCAAGACCTTCGATCCGGTGGCCTCGATGTATCAGACGCCGTTCCTGGTGGCGGTGCCCACGAATTCCAAGTGGAAGTCGATGGCCGACCTGATCGCCGACGCCAAGGCCCACCCGGGCAAGCTGTCCTTTGGCTCCTGGGGCATCGGCAGCCCGGGCCACCTGGGCGGCGAGCAGCTGGAGCTGCTGACCGGCACCGAGATGCAGCACGTCGCGTTCAAGGAGATGGCGCAGCTGTTCACCTCGGTGGCGAACGGCGACGTGGCCTGGAGCTTCGGCAGCGTGCCGTCCAGCCAGGGCGTGTACAAGGCAGGCAAGATCCGCTACCTCGCCACCGCCACCGCGAAGCGCCTGCCGCAGCTGCCGGACGTGCCCACAGTGGCCGAGGCCGGCGGCCCGGTGGGTCTGGAAGTGAACTCGTTCGTGGTGCTCGTCGCGCCCAAGGGCCTACCTGATGCCATCCGCGACAAGATCAACCACGACGTGGCCCAGGTCAGCGCCGAAGCCGACGTGAAGGCGCGCTACGACACCTTCGCCTTCCAGCCGCTGAACTGGTCGCCCGCCGAGATCGTGCGCCAGGCCGGCCTCAAGTCCAAGACCTACGGCCAGCTGGTCCAGCGCAAGAACATCAGCCTGGACTGATCCAGCCAAGCCGGACGCGCATCGGCTTCACTGCCCGGTGAAGCGCGGCTTGCGCCGTTCGGCGAAGGCCTGGCGACCTTCGGCGAAGTCGCGGCTGCCCGCCGTCTGCGCCTCCCGCGCGCGCAGCGCGGCCAGGTCGAACTGCCCGAGCGCGATCTCGTTGAGCGACTGCTTGGTCGCCTGCACCGCGAGCGGCGCCAGGGCCACGATCTCGCCCACCAGCTCGCGCACCGCGGCATCGAAGCGGTCCGCCGCCGCCAGTTCCTCCAGGCAGCCCAGTTGCGCCAGCTGCGCCGCGCTGAACGGGCGCGCCGTGAGGAAGGCGCGCTTGGCGCCGGACACGCCCAGGCGCGTCACGTAGCGCTGCAGCCCGCTTGGGTAGTAGTGCAGGCCCAGCGCCGTGGCCGGCATGCGGAACTCGATGCCCTCCAGCGCGATGCGCAGGTCGCAGGCCAGCACCAGATCGGTCGCGCCGCCATAGACGCTACCGTTGAGCGCGCAGACGGTGATCGGGCGCAGCGCGGCCAGCGCGTCGGGGATCTTCTCGAACAGCTGCGGGTCATGCGCCTCGCCGTCGAAGCCACCGATGTGGTAGCCGGCGCAGAACACCGGCTTGGGCTGGCCCTCGGTGTTGGCGGTCAGCACCACCACGCGCACCGAGGGGTCGGCGTCGAGCTGCTCGAAGGCGCGCAGCAGCGCGTACAGGTCGGCGTCTTCGAGCCGGTTGCGGTGCGCGGGGCGGTTCAGCGTGACGGTGGCCACGCCCTCGTGGATCGTGAGCAGCGGCGTGGAAGGCGCGGTCGTGTCTTGCAGGTTCGGCATGGAGATCATTTCACGGTGTCAGTTCAGCCGGCCATGGTAAGGCCGGCCAGCGTCAGTCTTCCGGTGTGAAACCGGAGGCCCTGACCACGGCGCCCCAGCGCTCGTGGTCGGTGCGCAGCAGCTGGGTAAATTCGGTAGGGCTTTCCTGGCCGCCCGGCTCGAACGCGGCCTTGGCCAGCACCTCCTGCAGAGCCTTGGCCTGCAGCGCCTCGCGCACGGCGGCATTCAGCCTGAGCGCGACGTCTGGCGATGCGGCGACGGGCAGAAACACGCCGAACCACTCCACCGCCAGGGCCTGCGCAAAGCCGGCCTGCGCCAGCGTCGGCACCTCGGGCAGCAGCGCGCTGCGCACAGGGCCGCTCACGGCCAGCGCGCGCAGGCGGCCGGCCTGGAGGTGCGGCAGGGCGTTGGAAATCACGCCCACGTTGGCGGCCACCTGGCCGCCGAGCAGATCGTTCAACGCCGGTGCCGCGCCCTTGTAGGCCACGTGCGTCCAGCCCAGGCCGGCCACCTTGCCCAGCTCCACGCCCGTGAAATGCGGCACCGAGCCGGCGCCGGACGAGCCGTAGGCCGCCTGCGACGGGTTCGCCTTGCACCAGACCGCGAAGTCGGCCAGCGTGCGCACGCTGGCCGGCACCATCGGGCCGACGGTGATCACGAATTGGGCCGAGGCCAGCCTGGCCACCGGCAGGAAGTCGCGCTGCGGCTGGTAGCTGAGGCGGCGGTACAGGTGCGGATAGACCACGATCATCGAGGCCGGGCTGATCGCCAGCACCGTGCCGTCGGCGGGGCTGCTCTTGAGCAGCTCCAGCGCGATGCGTCCGCCCGCGCCGGGCTTGTTGTCCACGATCACGGTGGACGCGTAGCGGCCCAGCTGCTGCGCCAGCGCGCGCGCCAGCAGGTCGGCCGAGCCGCCGGGCGGAAAGCCGACCAGGATGCGCACCGGCTTGTCCGGCCCCTGCGCCCGGGCCATCGGCAGGCCTGCGGTCAGCAGCGCGCCGGCGCCGACGAATTGACGACGATCGATCATGGTTTGTCTCCTCACACGGGGGGTCGGGGTCATGCCCTGACATCGGCCCGCATTGTCGGGCACGCCTGCGCCACATGCGAAGCGGCAGGCGTGAGGATGAACCTCAGTCCCAGCCGTACACCTTCAGCGTGCTCTCGCCCGCCTCCAGACGGCGCAGGATGGCGGCCTCCTCGGCCTCGCGCTGCCGGCCGGCGGCGATCACCTCGGCCGCCCGCGCGTGCGGGATCGCCACCACGCCGTCGGCATCGCCCACCACCAGGTCGCCCGGGTGCACCACCACGTTGCCCATCGTCACCGGGTGGTTGATCCAGCCGATGGCACCGAAGTCTTTGCCGGTGCCCTGGATGCACAGGCCGCGCGCAAACACCGGGAAACCGATCTCGCCCAGCAGCACGCCGTCGCGCACGCAGCCGTCGATCACCAGGCCGGCGAGGCCGCGCACCTTGGCCATGGTGGTCATGATCTCGCCCCAGTAGCCGTGCTCGTAAGCGCCACTGGCGAACACCACCATCACGTCGCCGGGTTGCGCCACGTCGAGGGCGCGGTGCAGCCAGAGGTTGTCGCCACCGGGCGAGTGCACGGTGAGCGCCGAGCCAGCGAAGCGGAACTGCGGCGCCACCGGCTTGAGGGCCGAAGGCAGCGCGCCGATCTTCTTGCCGGCCTCGTGCAGCGTGGCCGTGGGCAGCTGGGCGGCGGCGGCCAGCAGCTCGGGGGCCAGGCGCTGGATGTCCAGCCGCGTGGTCAGGGCGGGGTCGTGCTTCTTCATGCGACCTCGCGCGTCTGCAGCTGGTGGTACTTGAACTGCTGGCGGGCCTCGTCCAGCCGCAGGCCGCCGCGCGCCGCCTCGCGGATGCGGTTCTCGGCGGCCTCGATCTCCTCGGCCACCGCCAGCACCTGGTCCTCATGCTCCTTCGGGATCACGACCACGCCGTCGGTGTCACCCTTGAGGATGTCGCCCGGCGCGACGCGCGCGCCGCCGAGGTTGACCGGCACGCCGGTGGCCTCGACCTGCACGCGGTCCTTGCCGGTGCGCATCCAGTGGTCGATGGAGAACACCGGGTAGCCCAGCGACAGGCACAGGTGGGTGTCGCGGTTGATGCCGTTGATCACGGTGCCGGCAATGCCGCGGCGGTGCGCGATCTCGGTCAGGATGTCGCCCCAGACGGTGCAGTCGTCGCGGCCGTTGTTGTCCAGCACGACCACGCTGCCGGGGGCCACGTCGTCGATGTAGTCGCCCACGGTGCCGCAGGGCTTGGCGGCGGGGCCGTATTTCAGCGTCCAGGCCCGACCGGCCATGCGGAAGCTGTTGTCGCGCGGCTTGATCTTGTAGCACTGCCCCAGGATGCCCAGCTTGTCCAGCGCATCGCTGAGGGTGGCGGTGTCGAGTTTGGCGGCGCGCGCCACGTTCTTGTCCTGTGTCTCGCTCATGTTTCAGTTCTCCAGCATGTGTTCGTAGTTGCCGCCCATGACCTGGCCGATCGGTGTGCCGGCCAGGATGGCCTTGGCCATGGCGGCCTCCTTGGCGACGATGGTCTCGGCCGCGTCCAGCACGCGCTCGATGTCGGCCTGCGCAATGAAGATCACCGCGCTGCGGTCGGCCAGCACATAGTCGCCCGGCTGCACCGTCAGCGCGCCGATCTGCACCGGCACGTTGGTGCCCTTCTCCACGACCCGGCCGCGCGCGGTGAACGAGGTCAGGGCGCGGCTGAAGATCGGGAATTCGTAGGCGATGGCCTCGTCCACGTCGCGCAGCGGCCCGTCGGCCACCACGCCGGCGACGCCACGCACCTTGGCGCCCAGCGTCAGCAAGCCGCCCCAGCAGCCGGCCTCGACGCCGGTCCGCTGCTCGACCACGATGATGTGCTCGGGGCCGGCCGCCTCGATGGCGGTGCAGCCCAGGTGTTTCGGCGGGCCGGGCGGCGGCTCGCCGGTGCCGAGCTTGACGGTGATGGCCTGGCCGACGATGCGGCCGGCGCCGGAGCGCTGCGGCAGGCCGGTCACGGCGCCGGACAGGCCCAGCTTGTCCAGCGCGTCGGACACCGCGCAGCCATCAAGGCGGCGCAGGCGCTGCAGGTGCGCGCGGGCCGCGGAAGACACTTCGGTCATGACAGATCCTTCAGATGAAAACGGTGCGGTTCAGTCCAGCGTGCGCCAGGCGGCGAAGGCCAGGCCGGTGCCGGTGAGCGCGGCGCTGCGGTAGCCGGGGATGTACTCGACCCACTCCAGGTCCAGCTCGCGCGCCAGTTCGCCAACCACCAGCCAGTTGCGGATCTCCGAGCTGCCGGCCTGCAGCAGCTTGGGATCGAAGGCGGCCAGCGCGGCGCTGTCCTTGCGGCGGATCGCCTCGATCACCTGCTGATCGAGTTCCTCGTCCACCACGAAGTGGCTCAGGCCACCGGAGGCGATCACGCCCACGCGCAGGTCCTCGGGCCAGGCGGCGATCAGCTCGCGCAGCGCCTTGCCCAGCGCCACGCAGCGGCGCGGCGTCGGCTGGTTGGGCGGGTCGAAGGTGTTCAGGATCACCGGGATCACCGGCAGCTCGGCCCCTTTCAGCAGGCGGCGGTGGATGAACTGGAAGGCATGGCCCTCGAACTGGCCGCGTTCCAGGCCGTCCATCGCGGTGATGTCGAAGTCGCGGTCGCAGAGCTGGCGGATCAGCCACGCCGCCAGGTCGCTTTTGACCGGGTACTCGCGGTCGGTCTCGGGCTCGTGGCGCCACATGCGCGCGGCCTTGACCCAGTTGTCCGAAGGGGCGGCCGGCTCGCGCGCGGTGTTGCGGATGGTGTCGCCGTAGTAGATGGCGATGGCCGGGTTGTTGCTGGTGCGGAACAGCTCGGTCTGGTCGTCGCCGACGATCAGCAGCACGTCCAGCTTCGCGTCGCGGATGCGCTGGCTCAAGCTGTCCATCGCGGCCTCGCTGGCGTCGAAGCGCTCGCTCATCTTCTCAGGCGTGACCATGGCCTCGGCGCGGGCCGGCGCGGCGGCCAGCAGCGCCGAGTAGTCGGTCTTGTTCCCCTGCTTGTCGTAGTAGTGGGCGTTCTTGGTGTCAATCTGGCGAAAGCCATGCTGCCAGTCCTCGCGCTGCGAGACCAGCATGATGCTGTGGGAGGAGCCGAAGGCGGCAACCAGTCGGGCCATGGGGCAATCCTTTCAGAAAAATCAGACGACGTACTGGGCGCGCAGCTGCGCGATCTGTTCGGGCTTGTAGCCGAGGCCGCCGAGGATGGCGTCGGTCTGGTCGCCCTGGTGCGGCGCGGGCTGCAGCGGCCCCTGCTCGCGCGGGTAGCGCGAGAACTGCATCGGCAGGCCCACCACCTCGATGGTGCCCAGCTCGGGGTGCTGCATGGGGCGGGCGATGCCCAGGTGCCGCACCTGCGGGTCGGCGAACACGTGGTCGATGGTGTGGATCGGGCCGCAGGGCACGCCGGCCTTGAGCAGGCGCTGGGTCCACTCGGCCGTGGTCTGGGCCTTGAGCGCCGCGCCGATGGCGGCGTTGACGCGGGCGCGGTTCTGCACGCGCTCCGGGTCGGAGCCCATGCCGGGCTCGTCGATCAGCTGCGGCACCTCCAGCGCCTCGCACAGCCGCTTCCACATGGTCTGGCCGATGGCGGCCAGGTTCAGGTAGCCGTCGGCGGTCTCGAACACGCCGGTCGGCACCGTGAGCGGATGCTCGTTGCCGGTGGACGTCGGCACCTTGTGGTCGATCAGCCATTGCGCGGCCTGGAAGTCGAGCATCGCGATCTGCGACTCCAGCAGCGAGGTCTGCACCCACTGCCCCTCGCCCGAGGCCTCGCGCTCCAGCAGCGCGGCCATGATGGCCTGCGAGCAGAAGTGGCCGGCGCAGAGGTCGGCGATCGGGATGCCGACACGCATCGGGCCCTCGCCGGGCTTGCCGGTCACGCTCATCAGGCCGCCCATGCCCTGGGCGATCGAGTCGAAGCCCGGCCAGCCGGCATACGGGCCGTCCTGGCCGAAGCCGGAAATGCTGGCATAGACCAGGCGCGGGTTGATCGCGCGCAGGTCCTCCGGGCCGATGCCCAGGCGGTACTTCACGTCGGGCCGGTAGTTCTCGATGAACACGTCGGCCGTCTTCACCAACTCGTGCAGGATGGCCAGACCCTCGGGCTCCTTCATGTTGAGCGTGAGGCTTTCCTTGTTGCGGTGCAGGTTCTCGTAGTCGGCGCGGTTGTGGTCGCGTCCGCCAATCATGTCGTCGCCGCCGGGCGCGCCGGGCGGGATTTCGAGCTTGATGACGCGCGCGCCCAGGTCGGCGAACAGGCGCACCGCCGTCGGGCCGGCGCGCACCCGCGTTGCATCCAGGATGGTGAAGCGGGACAGCGGCCCGGTGCGGGGAGAAGTGGACTCGGGGGTCGGCATGGTGGCTCTCCGTTACACGGGGGTGAACATCGGCACGGCGTGGCCGCCGGCGCTGGGCTTGAACACGACGCGCACGGGCTGGCCGATCGTGACCTGGGCCGGGTCGCAGTCGACCAGGTTGGTCATCAGCGTCACGCCCTCATCGAGCGTGACGAAGGCCAGCGTGTAGGCCGCCTCGCCCTTGCCCATGGTGCTGAAGGAGTACACGGTGCCGGTGCCGGTGGCGTCCTGCCACACGGTGTCCGCGCTCAGGCAGTGCGGGCAGATGTCGCGCGGATAGTGGTGCACCTGGCCGCAGGCGCGGCACTGCTTGACCAGCAGCCGGCCTTCGTCGGCGGCGCTCCAGTAGGCCTGCGACTCGGGCAGCACCCGCGGCGCGGGGATCTTGCGCGGGCCGGCCGGCGGGGGCGCCGAACGTGTCGCGGAAGGGGCGGGCTTGTCGTTGATTGGCATGGCGCTCATGGTTCAGACCCTTTCCAGAATCAGCGTGCCGGCGGTGTGGCGCGAGGCCAGCGCGCCGCCGATGCCGTTGGCCAGTGCCAGCGTGCAGTTCGGCACCTGCACGGCGGGATGGGCCTCGCCGCGCAGCTGGCGCACTGCCTCGATGACCTTGGTGACGCCGCCGCGGTTGGCCGGGTGGTTGTTGCACAGGCCGCCGCCGTCGGTGTTGAACGGCAGCCGGCCCACGCCGGAGATCAGGTTGCCGTCCATCACGAAGCGGCCGCCCTCGCCCTTCCTGCAGAAGCCCAGGTCCTCCAGCTGCATCAGCACGGTGATGGTGAAGCTGTCGTAGAGCGAGGCGTACTGGATGTCGGCCGGGGTCACGCCGGCTTCGGCGAAGGCGCGCGGGCCGGACCAGGCGGCCGCGGAATACGTCAGGTCGATCTGGCCGCCCATGCCGTGCTTGGGCGCCTCGCCGGTGCCGCGCACCACGATCTGCGGGCGCTTGAGCTCGCGCGCGATCTCGGGTCGCGCCACGATCAGGGCGCCGCCGCCGTCACTCATCACGCAGCAGTCGAGCCGGTGCAGCGGATCGCTGACCATGGGCGAGGCCAGCACCTCCTCCACCGTCACCACGTTGCGCAGCATCGCGTGCGGGTTGTGCTGCGCGTGGTGCGAGGCCGCCACCTTGATCCAGGCCAGCTGCTCGGACGTGGTGCCGAACTCGTGCATGTGGCGCTTGGCGACCATGGCGTACAGGTTCTGCGTCGCCGGGCCGTAGGGCAGCTCGAAGGCCAGCTCCGGCGCGTCGGGATCGGGCGGCCGCAACGCCAGCGGCGCCTTGCCGCCCTGCCCGTCGCGGGCCGCTGCCTGGGCGGCGGCCATCTGGGCGCGCGGGCGGCCGGCCAGCGTGATCAGCGCCACGTTGCAGCGGCCGGCGGCGATCGCCGCGGCGGCGTGCGCCACGTGCAGGATCGGCGCCGAGCCGCCGCACTCGGTCGAATCGACATGGCGCAGCTTCAGCCCCAGGTACTCGGCCATGGTGGTGGTGCCCAGGCCCGGCGCGTCGCCGGCGCAGAAATAGCCGTCGATATCGCTCTTGGACAGGCCGGCATCCTCCAGCGCGCCCTTGGCCACGTCGGCGTGCAGGCGCACCACGGAGAGATCGTCGGCCTGGCGCGTCGGGTGCTCGTAGGCACCGACGATGCAGGCTTTTCCGTTCAGACTCATGGGAAGGGTGCTTTCAGTGATGGAATCGTGCGGGGGTCACTGCTCGGGCGTGAAGCCGGTGGCCTTGATGATCGGGCCCCAGTAGGCCAGCTCCTTGCGCTGCAGCCGGTCCATGTCCTCGGCGGGACGGAAGTCGGGGTTCAGCGTGGCGCGGTGGACCAGCAGCTCGCGCACCTCGGGCAGGCCCAGCACCATCTTCAGCGCGCCCTGCATGCGGGCGAGGTCGGCCTTGGGCGTGCGCGCCGGGGCCCACATGCCGGTCCAGGCGTCGCCGGTGTCGATGTCGATGCCCTGCTCCCGGAAGGTCGGCACGTCGGGCAGCAGCGGCGAGCGCTGGGCGCCGAACACGCCCACCACCCGGACCTTGCCGCTCTTCTGGTGCGGCAGGATGTCGCCAGCGGTCATGATGCCGGCCGGCACCTGGCCACCCAGCAGGTCGGTCACCAGCGGACCGTTGCCGCGGTAGGGCACGACCTGCAGGTCCACGCCGATGGCCTTGCCCAGCTGGATGCCGCTGAAATGGGTGTGGCCGCCCGCGCCGGCGCTGCCGAAGCTGGCCAGCTTCGGATTGGCCTTGATCCAGGCCACGTACTCCTTCGCGCTCTTGATGCCGTTCTGCTGCCCCACGGCCAGCGCCAAGGGGTAGGAGACGACCAGCCCCACCGGCGTGAAGTCCTTGAGCATGTCGTACTTGAGCACCGAGGGCGGGTACAGCAGGCTCTGGAACACCGGCGTGGCGTTGGGCGCGACCATGTAGGTCAGGCCATCGGGCGCGCTGGCCTTGAGTGCCTGGGCCGCCAGGCGGCCACCGGCGCCGGGCTTGTTCTCCACCATGACGGGCTGCTTGAGCACGAGGGCCATTTTCTCGGCCAGCACCCGGGCCACGGTGTCGGTGGAGCCGCCGGGCGGGAAGCCCACCAGCAGCTTGATCGGCGCCTTGTCCTGCGCCGCGGCGGCCAGGCTCAGGCCCAGCGCGAGGCCGGCCAGCATCGTCTTCAGCAGATTCGAAATTCGCATGGTTTTGTCTCCGGAATGAAAGTTGAAAGATGGGCGTGCAGTTCTGCGCCTGCTTGCCTCGCCGTTACACCGACTCCATTGGCTCTGGCGCCGTCGCCAGCCGCCGCAGGTGCCAGGCCGCGTCGCCGAACAGCTGACCGATCACGATCAGCCGCTTGGCGTAGTGGCCGACCCGGCACTCGTCGGTCATGCCCATGGCGCCATGCAGCTGGATCGCCGCGAGGCCGATCTGGCGGCCCTGCTGGCTGGCCAGCACCTTGGCGGCCGACACCAGGCGGCGGCGCTGCGCCGCGTCGCCCGCCTGCACCGCCATCGCGGCCGCGCAGGCCATGGACTTGAGTTGCTCCAGCGCGATCGCCATGTCGGCAACGCGGTGCTGCAGCACCTGGAACTTGGCCAGCGGCGCGCCGAACTGCTTGCGCGTGCGCAGGTGTTCGACCGTCTGCGCGAGCAGTGCCTCGACCGCGCCCGCCGTCTCGGCGCACAGGGCGGCGAGGCCGGCATCGAGCACCGCCTCCAGCGCGTCCGCCGCGCCACCGACCGGGCCGAGCACGCGCTCGACGCTCACCGCCACGTTGGCGAGGGTGACGTGCGCGGCGCGCCGGCCGTCCAGCGTGTCGAAGCCCTGCACCTGCACGCCGGGCGCCTGGGCATCGACCGCGAACACGGTCAGGCCCGCGCGCTCGGCCTCGGCGCCGGCGGTGCGCGCCACCACCAGCAGCAGCCCGGCGCTGTCGCCGTGCAGCACCAGGGTCTTGCGCCCGTTCAGCACATAGCCGTGCGGCCCGGCCTCGGCCCGGGTCTGCACGCGCTGCCAGTCGTAGCGCGCGCCGTCCTCATGCAGCGCCAGCGCGGCCTGCAGCCGGCCCGAGGCGATGGCCGACAGCCATTGCTGCTGTTGCTCCGCGGAGCCCAGGCGCGCCAGCAGCTGGCCGGCCAGCACCACGCTGGAGAGGAAGGCGCCGCCGCCCAGGCTGCGCCCGAGCTCCTGCGCCACCAGCATCAGCTCGACCGGGCCCTGCTCGCTGCCGCCGACGTCGGCGGCAAACGGCAGGCCCAGCAGGCCGAGCTCGGCCATGCCGGCCCAGCGCCGGGCCGCTTCCTCGGCGGTCTCGGGGTTGCCCCGGTGCTGCGCCGGGTACTCGCCGTCGCAGAAGCGCTGCACGGCATCGCGCAGGGCCAGGTGATCGTCATTCAGGGAGAAGTCCATCGCGAATCCTTGTGCTTGCGCCGTTCAGAAGGCGTCCAGGGCGGCGCGCGCGATCAGGTTGCGCTGCACTTCGTTGGTGCCGCCGTAGATCGTGACCTTGCGCGAATCCAGGCAGTTGGCGGCCAGCGCCACCAGGTCCTCGTGCACCGCCGCCTCGTCGAGGTGCTCCAGTGACTGAGCGTCGAGCGAGAACGGCACGGCGTCCGGGCCGGCGATGTCCACCAGCGTCTCGTAGATCGCCTGGCGCAGCTCGGTGCCGCGCACCTTGAGCATCGAGGCTTCCACGGCCGGAATGCGGCTTTGCTGGTTCGGGCTGAGCAGGCGCAGCGCGGTGAATTCCAGCGCCATCAGCTCGACCTCGAACTGCGCCAGCCGCGACTGCAGCAGCGGATCGGCGCCCAGGCCCTGCTGCTCGGCGATGCGGCGCGCGCGCGCCAGCTGCTGCTTGCAGGAGCCGATGCCGGCGATGCCGGTGCGCTCGTGGCCGAGCAGGTACTTGCCGTAGGACCAACCCTTGTGCAGCTCGCCGACCAGGTTCTCCACCGGCACGCGCACGTTGTCCAGGTAGCACTCGTTCAGGTCGGTGCCGCCTTCGAGCATGCGGATCGGCCGCACGCTGAGGCCCGGCGAGGCCATGTCGATCAGCAGGAAGGAGATGCCCTCCTGCGGCTTGCTCGCCGTCGGGTCGGTCTTGACCAGTGCGAACATCATCGAGCACCAGTGCGCGTACGAGGTCCAGACCTTGTGGCCGTTGACGACGAAGTGCTTGCCGTCCGGCTCTAGCACGGCGGTGGTGCGCACGGCGGCCAGGTCGGAGCCGGCGCCGGGCTCGGTGAAGCCCTGCGCCCACCAGGTCTTGCTCTGGCGGATGTCGGGCAGGTACTTCGCCTTCTGCTCGGGCGTGCCGAAGGCGATCAGCACCGGACCCAGCATCTGGATGCCGCTGGCGATGATGCGCGGCGCGCCGGCCAGCAGCGTCTCCTCGTCAAAGATGTAGCGCTGCACATGGCTCCAGCCCGGGCCGCCATGCGCGACCGGCCAGCCGGGCGTGAGCCAGCCCTTCTCTTCGAGGAGGTTGAACCAGGTCACGTAGTCGTGGTGCTCCAGGCGCAGGCCGAGCTCGACCTTGCGCCGGATGTCGGCCGGCAGGCGGGCCTGGACGAAGGCGCGCACCTCCTGGCGGAAGGCCTCGTCGGCGGCGGAAAACTGCAGTTGCATCAGAAAGCTCCTCAGGCGGGCGTGGCGACGACCAGGGCATCGAGCGCCAGCACCGGCTGGGCCGCGCCCACCGGGTAGGCCACCAGGGGGTTGATGTCGATCTCGGTGATCTGCGGGTTGGCGCGCATCTGGGCGCCGACCAGCGCCACCACCCTCGCAATGGCGGACAGGTCCACGCCAGCCGCGCCGCGCACGCCCTGCAGCACCACGGCGGCCTTCAGGCGGCCGAGCTCGACCACGATGTCGGCCTCGGCCAGGTCGGCTGGGATCAGGCGCACGTCCTTCAGCGCCTCGATCCAGATGCCACCCAGGCCGACCAGCACGACCGGCCCCCACTCGGCGTCGCGCTTGGCGCCGACCACCAGCTCCAGCCCGCGCGGGCCCATGGCCTCGACCAGGGCGCCGTCCAGTTGCAGCTCCGGCCGGTGCCGGGCCACGTTGGCATGCAGGCGCTGCCAGCCCTCGCGCAGCGCGGCCTCGTCGGCCAGGCCGACCAGCACGCCGCCCACGTCGCTCTTGTGCGGCAGCGCGCTCGCCTGCGCCTTCAGCACCACCGGGTAGCCGATCTCGCGCGCCATGCGCACGGCCTCGTCGGCGCTGCGCGCCAGGCCGCCCGGGGGGACGGCCAGGCCGGCGCGGGCCAGCCAGGCCTTGCCCTGGTACTCGGCGAAGATGCCGTTCGCCGGCACCGGGCCGGGCAGCGGCAGCGCGGCGGCGGTCTCCCGGGTGGCGCGCGCAGCGCGCTGCAGCGCCTCGCCATAGGCGGCCACGCGGCGCAGTGCGCGCAGGGCGCGGTCGGCCGAGCGGAACAGCGGCACGCCGCTGGCGTGGATGGCGTCGATGAAGAAGGGCTCGACCGGGCTGCTGTCACCGGTCAGCACCAGCACCGCGGGCTTGGTGGCGCGGGCCAGCGCCGGCACGATGTGCTCGGCCTTGTCGCGCTGGGCCACCTCGGGGCCGACCGGGATGGCCAGCACGAGGTTGCCGATGTGCGCGTCGTCCTGCAGGGTCAGCAGCAGCTCGCCGATCAGGCCGGGCTGGCGCACGCCGATCGTCGTGTAGTCGAGCGGGTTTTCCGCGACCGCATAGGCGGGCAGCATCTCGGTCAGGCGCCGCGTGGTGGATTCGGTCAGGGCCGGCAGGTCCAGGCCCAGGTCGTCGGCGAAGTCGAGCGCGATGTTCTTCATCGCGCCGGAACCGGTCATGAAGGCGGTGCCGCCGGCCGGCGGCTGCGGGTAGCGCAACAGGACGGTCGTGGTGTCGAGCAGCTCGTCGAGTGAATCCACCGACACCACGGCCTCGCGCTGCAGCAGCGCGGTGGCGGTGGCGTGGTCGCCGGCCAGCGCGCCGGTGTGCGACTGCGCCGCCTCGCGGGCCCGGGCGCTGCGGCCCGGCATCAGCAACACCAGCGGCTTGCCGGCGGCGCGCGCCTGGGCGGCCAGCTGCAGGAACACGCGCGGGCGGCGGATCTGCTCCACGTAGACCGCAATCACGCGGGTCTGCGCGTCGCCGATGTAGTGCGCCAGCACGTCCTCGACGCAGACCGAGACCTCGTTGCCGGTGGAAAACACCGAGGTGACCGGCACGCCGCGGCCGAGGAAGGCGTCGCGCAGGCTCGCCGCCATGAAGCCGCTTTGCGCCACCACGCCGACGCCGGGGCGCGTCTCGCGCGCTCGCGCCGGCAGCGGCTCGAAGGTGACCGGGATGCCGGCCGCCAGGTTGCTGAAGCCCATGCAGTTCGGGCCCACGAGCAGGATGCCGGCCTCGCGCGCCGCGGCGGCCAGGGCCTGCTGCTTGGCCTGGCCTTCTTCGCCGGCCTCGGCGTAGCCGGAGGCGAACAGCACGGCCGCATGGCAGCGCCGCGCCGCCAGACCCTTGACCGCATCGAGTACACCAGCCTCGGGGATCGCCAGCACCGCCAGATCGATGCCTTCCGGCAGCTCGTCCACCGTTTTCACGCAGGCGCGGCCGTTGATCTCGGCGCTGCCGCGGCTGACCAGGTGCAGCGCGCCGGGGTAGCCCGCGCGCTCCAGGTTGGCCAGCACGAAGCCGCCAAAGGCGCGCGGATCGGCCGAGGCGCCGACGATGGCGATGGCGCGCGGGTTCAGCACGCGCTGCAGGGACAGGACCGCGGAAGCGGGGTTCTCGACAGAAGAAGTCACCGGAGAAATCCTTTCAAGGTCGCTGGCACGCCACGCGCACCAAATATTTCTGGAGTTGATTGTGGCATACAAAAACACCGCTTACAACACACCAGAAATGCACGTTTTGCGCGAATCGAGCTCAGTTCCACCGATTCATGTTGCGCCACGCGCCCGCGATAGCGCGTCAGGAGAGTCAGATCCATCCGTGAAAACCACGAAAGAAAGGAAGAAGAGGGCGGAAATCAGGGCGCCGACCGGAAAACCTGGCTAGACTTTGATGCAAGCCGGCTTTACTGGCATTTGTTTACGAAGTTATTGCATGCCACAACCAATACGGGGTATATTCATGTCCGAACAACCTATGCAATCCGCCATGCCCACCACCCTTGATGAGGAAGTCGCCACCGACGAGTCGCGGCCTCGCGGCGGTCGCGCCAACGAGATCCGCACCGCGCTGCAGGAAGAGATCGAGAGCGGCAGCCTGCCGCCTGGCGCTCCGCTGGATGAACGCGCCCTGGCGGCCCGCTTCCAGGTCTCGCGCACCCCGGTGCGCGAAGCCCTGCAGCAGCTGGCCGCCCGCGACCTGGTGCGCATCGCGCCGCGCCAGGGCGTGAGCGTGGCGCGCCTGTCCATCAACCAGGTGCGCGCCATCATGGAGACGGTGGGCGAGCTGGAGGCGCTGGCCGCCAAGCTGGCCGCGCGCCGCGTCGATGACGCGCTGCGCAAGTCGCTGGACGACGCCATCCAGCGCGGCCAGGACGCCGCCGTGCAAGGCGGCGCCGCCGAGTACGCGATCGCCAACACCTTCCTCCACGAGACCATCTACGCCGGCAGCCGCAACCCCTACCTGGCCGAGTTGATCCGCAACGCGCGCCGGCAGATCCAGCGCTACCGGCTGAAGGACTTCCAGACCAAGGCGCAGATCAGCAAGTCGCTGCAGGAGCACCTGCGCATCGCCCGAGCCATCCAGGAAGGCGACGAGGCGCAGGCCGCCCAGGCCATGCTGCTGCACGTGCCCTCGGGCTCGACCGGCTTCTCCGAATTCCTGGCCCGCATGCCGATGAGCTTCTTCGAGAGCGACAGCGCGGACCACTGACCCATTTCATCCGCAGGAACCCTTGATGCCCTCCTCCGCCCGCTCCATCGACCTGCCCGGCGCCTCGCACAACGCGCCGATCCCGGCCGCCGCCCGCGTCGGCAACGTGCTGTGCTCCTCGGCCATCGCCGGCAAGGATCCGGCCACCGGCCAGCTGCCGGCGGATGCCGCCACCCAGGTGCGCCACGCCTTCGCCAACCTGCGCGCCGTGCTGGCCGCCGGCGGCGCGACCTTGGCCGACGTCGTCAAGCTGACCGTCACCATCAAGGACAACGCGGTGCGCGAGGCGATCAACGCCGAGTGGCTGGCCTGCTTTCCCGATCCGCATGACCGCCCGGCGCGTCACATTCAGGTTCACGACCTGCAGCACGGCATGTGGCTGCAGCTGGAAGTGATGGCCGTCATCCAGTAACCCCAGAGATCAGATCCCCCGGAGACAACACCCCATGATCATCGACTCCCACGCCCACATCCACATGCCGCCCGAGAGCTTCCGCTTCATGGCGGAACTGGTCGGCGGCCGCGCCAACCCCTACACCCTGCCCAAGATCCCGGAAGCCTCGATCCGCAAGGTGGCCGAGGACCAGATCCGCATCATGGACTCGGTCGGCACCGACATCCAGTTCATCTCGCCGCGTCCCTACCTGCAGATGCACTCGGTCGCGCCCGGCAAGGTGACCGAGCTGTGGTCCCGCCACTGCAACGACCTGATCGCCCAGTTCGTGGCGCTGTTCCCGGACCGCTTCCGCGGCGTGGCGGGGCTGCCCCAGTTCATGGACGAGGCGCTGGAGCTGCGCGCCATTCCCGAGCTCAAGCGCTGCGTCAACGAACACGGCTTCGTCGGCTGCCTGATCAACCCGGATCCGACCGAAGGCCTGGGCGACCCGCCGGGCATGGGCGACCCGTACTGGCACCCGCTGTACCAGGCCATGACCGAACTCGACGTGCCGGGCCTGATCCATTCCGCCAGCAGCTGCAGCGCGCGCGAGTCCTACACCCTCAAGTTCCTCAACGAGGAAACCATCTCCATCGTCTCGCTGCTGGGGGCCAAGACCTTCGACACCTTCCCGAAGCTCAAGATCGTCGTCGCCCACGGCGGCGGCGCCATCCCCTACCAGATGGGGCGCTTCCGCTCCTGGAACGTGCGCAAGGGCGAGCAGGAATCCTTCGACGACCAGCTCAAGAAGCTCTATTTCGACACCTGCAACTACAGCAAGGAGGCGATGGAGCTGCTGCTGAAGGTGGCGGGCACCGACAACGTGCTGTTCGGCACCGAAAAGCCTGGCACGGGCAGCGCGCGCGATCCGATCAGCGGCCGCGACTACGACGACATGAAGCCGGTGATCGAGAGCATCGAGTGGCTGAGCGAGGCGCAGAAGAAGGACATCTTCGAGTGCAACTGCCGCCGCGTCTACAGCCGGGCCTTCCGCAAGGACGAGGACTGCTGACTCCCGTCCACCGTGCCTGATCCATCCACCTAGAGGAGACCACCATGCCACTGAGCAAAGAAGACAACGACCTGTTGACCCGTGTCGAGAACGGCGCCCCGATGGGCGAAATGATCCGCCAGCACTACTGGCTGCCGGCCGTGCCCTCGATCAAGCTCGAAGCCGACGGCGCGCCGGTGCGCGTGCGCCTGCTGGGCAAGAACTACGTGGCGTTCCGCGCCACCGACGGCAGCGTCGGCGTGCTGGACGAGCTGTGCTCGCACCGCAAGGCCTCGCTGGCGCTGGCGCGCAACGAGGGCAACGGCCTGCGCTGCATCTACCACGGCTGGAAATTCAACGTCAAAGGCGAAGTGGTCGAGGCGCCCAACCACACCGGCGACCAGGAAGAGTTCTGCAAGCATGTGCGCGTGAACCGCTACACCACGGTGGACCGCGGCGGCATCGTCTGGGTCTGGCTGGGCCAAGGCGACACGCCGCCCAGGTTCCCCGATCTGCCCTTCATGGACCTGCCGCCCCACCAGCGCTCGGTCACCAGCGTCGAGATCCCGACCAACTGGGTGCAGGGCGTGGAAGCCTCGATGGACTCCTCGCACGTCAGCTTCCTGCACGAGTCCACCACCCAGCTCACCGCCGGCCCCGGCAACGAGCGGGTGAACATGACCAAGGCCAAGGCGCCGAAGCTGGAATTCGAGGAGCAACCCTACGGCTACCGCTACGCCGCGCTGCGCGCGCTGCCGGACGACAAGGTCTACGCCCGCATCAACAACTTCGTGATGCCCTGGTACGGCATCATCTGCCCGCCCGATCCGAGCGGCCCGACCACGGTGTTCTTCTCCACGCCGGTGGATGACGTGACGCACCGCGCCTGGTTCGTGCACTTCAACCCGAGCCGGCCGCTGGGCATGACCATGATGTCGGCCTCCCCGGACGTCTGGAACTTCCCGCCGCTGCCGCCGGGCGAGGCCAAGGACAACTGGGGCCAGAACCGCGACATCATGAAGCGCGGCCACTTCTCCGGCTTCCCGCAGCACCTGGGCACGGAAGACTTCGCGATGTTCCTGAGCCAGGGCCCGATCTACGACCGCACCGACGAGCAGCTGTGCTCGGCCGACGGCGCCGTGATCCGCCTGCGCCAGCTGCTGCTGCGCGCGGCGCGTGAATTCGCGGCCGGCAAGGCCCCGACCCAGGCCACGCACCCCGACCTCGACTACCGCAAGATCAAGTCGGTCGGCGGCGTGCTGCCCGCCTCGGCGGACTGGCACACCCTGGTCGACGCCTGACGCGTCACCCCGGCCCGGCAAGGCGCGCAGACGCCGCCGGGCAGCCCCCCTGGCCCCATCGCCCCTCGGAGACAAGACATGACCCTGACCCGCCGTGACTGGCTGCTCGCCTCGGGCGCCGCCCTGTCCAGCCCGCTGCTGCGGGCGCAAGGCCCTGACAAGCCACCGATCCGCATCCTGGTCGGCCTGCCGCCCGGCGGCGGCACGGATGCGATCGCGCGCTACATCGCCGACAAGCTGCGCGAGCCGCTGGGCCAGCCCGTCATCATCGAAAGCCGGGTCGGCGTCGGCGGCCGGCTGGCGGCCGACGCCCTGATGACCGCGGCACCCGACGGGCTGACCTACATGATCGCCCCCAATGCCACGCCGACCTTCCAGACGCTGGTGTTCGGTCCGCAGCTGAAATGGAACCTCTGGCGCGACTTCGCGCCGGTGGCGGCCCTGACCTCCTACCCGCTGGGCATGGCGGTCAACGCAGACCTGGGCGTGAGCAACGTGCGCGAGTTCGTGCAGTGGGTCAAGGCCAACCCCGGCAAGGCCAGCTTCGGCACCCCTGGCACCGGCGGACAGAACCACTTCCTGGGCGTGCAGTTCGCCAGGGTCGCCGGCATCGAGCTGCCGGTCACGCCCTACAAGGGCACGCCGCCGATGATCACCGACCTGATCGGCGGCCATGTGCCGGCGGGCATCTCGCTGATGGACGAGCTGATCAAGCACCAGAAGAGCGGCAAGCTGCGCATCATTGGCATCTTCAGCGACAAGCGCTCCGAGCTCATGCCCGAGATTCCGACCTTCGCCGAGCAGGGCTACAAGGTGTCTTCCGGCGACGCGTGGACCGCCATGTGGGCGCCGGCCAGGACGCCGGCCGCCGAGATCGCGCGCGTGCAGCAGGCGCTGCAGAAGATCCTGGCCAGCCCGCAGGTGAAGGAGTACCTGATGACCCGCCTGTCAGTGGTGCCGCACTACCGCAACGCCGACGAGATGGCGAAGCTGCAGCGCGAGGAGATCGCCACCTGGGAACCCATCATCAAGGCCTCCGGCTTCAAGCCGGAGTGAGCGGCCTGGCCGCATGCAAAGGAGTCGCATGAACACCCTCGAAACCCTGCAGGTCCGCGTCCGGGCCGTGACCTATGAAGCCGAGGGCATTCTTGGCTTCGAGCTGGTGCCGATGCCCCCGCTCAAGGAACTGCCCGCCTTCAGCGCCGGCGCCCACATCGACCTGCACCTGCCCAACGGACTGATCCGCAGCTACTCGCTGCTCAACGCGCCGCACGAGCGCCACCGCTACGTGATCGCGGTGAACAAGGACGCGAACAGCCGCGGCGGCTCGCGCTACCTGCACGAGGTGCTGCGCGCCGGCGACACGCTGGCCGTCGGCGCGCCGCGCAACAACTTCCCGCTCGACGAGTCGGCGCCGCTGAACGTGTTCATCGCCGGCGGCATCGGCATCACGCCTCTGCTGGGCATGATCGCGCGCAGCCAGGCGCTGGCCACACCGTGGAAGCTCTACTACGCCGCGCGCACGCGTCGCCATGCGGCCTTCCTGGACACGCTGCACGGCTGGCACAACGACCCCAACGTCGAGCTGCGGCTGCACTTCGACCAGGAGCCCGATGGCCAGATGATGGACCTCGCAGCGGTCGTGAAGGACCTGCCCGCGGGCGCCCATGTCTACTGCTGCGGTCCGCTGCCCATGCTGTCGGCCTACGAGCAGGCCACCGCCGGCCTGCCCCCGGAGCGCGTGCACATGGAGTACTTCGCGGCCAAGGACGCGGCCGCCACCGAGGGCGGCTTCACCGTCGAGCTGGCGCGCAGCGGCAAGAGCGTGCAGGTGCGCGCCGGCCAGACCATCCTGGACAGCCTGCTCGACATCGGCGTCGAGCCGCCCTACTCCTGCCAGGAAGGCGTGTGCGGTACCTGCGAGGTGCGCGTGCTCAGTGGCATTCCCGACCATCGCGACCTGGTGCTGAGCGCCGCCGAGAAGGCTGCCAACGACCGCATCCTGGTCTGCTGCTCGGGCGCCAAGAGCGCCAAGCTGGTGCTGGACCTGTGACCGGCACCCCCGAAGATTTCACCGAAAGAGACAAGCGCATGAGCGACCCCCTGATCACCTACCAGCTTGACGGCAACGTGGCCCTGATCGGCCTGAACCGGCCCGACAAGCGCAACGCCATCAACGACCCGCTGGTCGACGAACTGCGCGCCGCCGTGCTGCGTGCCCACGAGGAGGCCGACGTGGCCGTGCTGTTCGGCCACGGCAGCAACTTCTGCGCCGGTCTGGACCTGGCCGAGGCGCTGGCCCGCGCCACCGGCCAGATCAAGCCGCCGCGCAAGCGCCGCCGCCACAACTGGCACGAGGTGTTCGACCTGATCGCGCGCGGGCCCATCCCGTTCATCGCGGCGCTGCATGGCGCGGTGGTCGGCGGCGGGCTGGAGCTGGCCACGGCCGCGCACCTGCGCGTGTGCGACGAGACGGCTCTGTTCGGCCTGCCCGAGGGCCAGCGCGGCATCTTCGTCGGCGGCGGCGGCACGGTGCGCATCCAGCGCGTGGTCGGCACGGCGGTGATGACGGACATGATGCTCACCGGCCGCCTGCTCACCCCCGCCGAGGGCCTGCAGGAACACCTCGTGCGCTACGTCACGCCGCCGGGCGAGGCCCTGGCCAAGGCCCAGGAGTTGGCCGCGCGCGTCGCGAAGAACAGCGTCGAGACCAACTGGATGATCATCAACGTGCTGCCGCGCATCCAGGACCTGTCGCACGACGACGGGCTGTTCGTCGAGCAGCTCAATTCAGCCCGCGCCCGACCGCCCGAGGCCGAGGCCCGCCTGCGCGAGTTCGTGGACGGCAAGGCCAAGCGACTGCAAGACAACCAGGCCTGAGAGACAAGACCCATGAGCACCATCGACCTGTTCACCGTCAGCGAGGCCGAGCGCGCCCGCGCTGCCGCCCACGCCAAGTTTGCCGCCGCCGAGGCGGCCAAGATCCCCGACATTCCGGCCGGCACGCCGCTGCGCCCCATCCACCAGGTCGCCGTGATCGGCGCCGGCACCATGGGCGGCGGCATCGCGATGGCGCTGGCCAACATCGGCCTGCCGGTCACGCTGATCGACGCCAACGCCGAGGGGCTGCAGCGCGGCCTGCAGCGCGTGAAGGACAACTACGCCGGCAGCGTGGCGCGCGGCAAGCTCGCCCAGCCCGAGATGGACCAGCGCCTGGCGCTGATCACCGGCTCGCTGCAGATGGCCGACGTGAAAGATGCCGACCTGGTCATCGAGGCGGTGTTCGAGGACATGGGCCTCAAGCAAGGCCTCTTCCGCCAGCTCGATACGCTGGCGAAACCCGGCGCCATCCTGGCCACCAACACCTCGGGCCTGGACGTGGACCAGATCGCCGCCGTCACCTCGCGCCCGCAGGACGTGGTCGGCGCGCACTTCTTCAGCCCGGCCCATGTGATGAAGCTGCTCGAAGTCGTGCGCGCGGCGAAGACCGCGCCGGACGTGATCGCCACGCTGATGGACCTGGGCCGGCGCATGGGCAAGATCGCCGTGCTGGCGCGCATCTACCCGGGCTTCATCGGCAACGCGCTGTTCCGCAACTACACGCGCGAGGCGCATTTCCTGGTCGAGGACGGCGCGTTGCCGCACGAAGTCGATGCCGCGCTGAAGAAGTTCGGCTACGCGATGGGCATCTTCGCGGTGCACGACATGGCCGGCAACGACGTGGGCTGGCAGACGCGCAAGGCGCAGATGGCGACGCGCCCGAGCGACCGGCGCTGGAACGACCTGATCCTCAAGCTCTGCGACCTGGGCCGCCTGGGCCAGAAGGTGGGCAAAGGCTGGTACCGCTACCCGGACCTGGCCCAAGGTGACCGCACGCCGCAGCGCGACCCCGAGCTGGAGCAGTACATCGTCGAGGAGTCGGCGCGCATGGGCATCCAGCGCCAGCCGATGTCGGAAGACGAGATCGTCAAGCGCTGCCTCTACGGCATGGTCAACGAGGGCGCGAAGCTGCTGGAGCAGGGCATCGCGCTGCGCCCGAGCGACATCGACATCACCTACCTGACCGGCTACGGCTTCCCGGCCCACCACGGCGGGCCGATGTTCCTGGCCGACCGCATCGGCCTGGCCCAGGTGCTGGCCGACATCGAGCGCCTGCACGAGCAGGATGGCTACTGGTGGCAGCCGGCGCCGCTGCTGCAGAAGCTGGTGCGCGAGGGCAAGACCTTCGCCGACCTGCAGAACACCAACTGAACCCCGCAGGAGCCCATCGCATGGACCTCGGCATCCAGGGCCGCACCGCCCTCGTCTGCGCCTCCTCGCAAGGTCTCGGCTACGCCTGCGCGCTGGCCCTGGCGCAGGAAGGCTGCGTGGTCTTCATCAACGGCCGCGACGCGGACCGGCTGCAGCACGCGGCCGAGGCGCTGCGCCAAGCCACCGGCGCCAGCATCACCGCGGTGCAGGCCGACCTCAACACCGAGGCCGGCCGCGCCGCCCTGCTCGCCGCCTGCCCCGCGCCGGACATCCTGGTCAACAACAACGCCGGCCCGCCGCCCGGGCAGCTGGCGGACTGGGACCACGGGGCCTGGATCGGCGCGCTGGAGAGCAACCTGATCGCCGCCGCGCTGCTGATGCGCGACGTGCTCCCCGGCATGCGGGCGCGCCGCTTCGGCCGCATCGTCAACATCACCTCGGCCATGGTCAAGTCGCCGCACCCGGTGATGGGCCTCTCCACCGCGGCGCGCGCCGGCCTGACCGCACTGTCCAAGGCGCTGTCGCGCGAGGCCATCATCGACAACGTGACCATCAACAACCTGCTGCCGGAGCGTTTCGACACGCCGCGCCAGGAGTTCATGGCCCAGCGCCTGATGCGCGAACAAGGCATCACGCGCGAGGAAGCCCGACGCCAGATCACCGACACGCTGCCCGCCAGGCGCTTCGGCGACCCGGCCGAGTTCGGCGCGGCCTGCGCCTACCTGTGCAGCGCCCGGGCCGGCTTCATGACCGGGCAGAACCTGCAGCTCGATGGCGGGGCCTACGGCGGGTTGATCTGAAGCGGCGCCGCACCAGCGGCCGCTTTGTGGCAGCATCTCCTCTGGCCGTGCATCCGCTGGCGCCGGGGAGATGCGCATGAACCCGCTCCAGAGGGTCGGCGTCGTGGGCGGCCTGAACGCCGACCCGTGGCCTTGGGCCGGCGCCGGAGAACGACCATGGACATGACCGAGATCAGCCAGGCGATCCAGCGCGACGCCGCCTGGATCGTCTTCCTCAACGTGTTGCTGCAGCAGGCGGGCCTGCCGGTCCCGGCCGTGCCCACGCTGCTGCTGGCCGGCAGCCTGGCGCTGTCCTGGAGCCAGCTCGGCCAGCTGCTGGCCGTGGCCGCGCTGGCCTCGGTGCTGGCGGACTGGATGTGGTATCTCGCGGGCCGCGCCTTCGGCTACCGCGTGCTGTCCGGGCTGTGCCGGCTCTCGATCAACCCCGGCTCCTGCGTTTCGGACACCGAGCGCCGCTTCCTGCGCTGGGGGGCCTGGTCGCTGGTCGTGGCCAAGTTCGTGCCCGGGTTTTCGACCGTCGCGCCCCCGATCGCCGGCGCGTTGCGCATGTCCTGGCCGAATTTCGTCACGGCGGCGGCCCTGGGCGCCGCCCTGTGGGCCGGCGCCGCGCTGGGGCTGGGCTGGCTGCTGCGCGGCGAGGTGAGAACCTCGATCGTGCTGCTGGATGCGCACGGGATGCGGGTCGCCGGCGTCGCTCTGGGCGCCCTGGCGCTGTGGCTGGGCTGGAAGTTCTGGCAGAAGTACCGCTTCGAGCAGCTGGCCACCATTCCGCACATCACGCCGCTGGAGCTGATCGACGCGCTGGCGTCGGACCAGCCGCCGCTGCTGCTGGACCTGCGCGGCCCCGCGCTGATCGCGGAGGCCGGGCCGATCGAGGGCGCGCTCGCCGTGTCGATCGGCCAGCTGGCCGAGGTGGCCCGCCCCTGGCCCAAGGACCGGCCCATCGTGACGCTGTGCGCCTGCCCGGAGGATGCCTCCGCCGTGCAGGCCGCGCACCGTCTGGTGCGGCTGGGCTACACCGCCGTTCAGCCGCTGCGCGGTGGCTACGAGGCCTGGCAGTCCACGGTGGCACCCCGGATCGGCGGCGTATCCTAGACGGGTCGCCGATCAACGCGCCGTGACGGGCTCCCTGCGCGTGGCCACCCTACCCGCTCGCCATGAACGCTTTTCTCCACATCGGACCCGAACAGACCGAGCTGCGGCTCGAAGGCGATGCCAGCCCGGCGCAAACGCTGTGGCTGGCCTTCGGCATTCGCCAGATGAGCCTGGAGATCCTCCGGCACCACCCGCCCACGCCGCTGGAGCTGGAGGACGCCATTGCCTTCCTGGAAGACGAGGTGATGCGCGTCCATCGCGGGCTCGCGCCGTCCGCCGGAAAGCCCGCGCGCATCCTCTGCGGTGACGAGACCCTCCGCGCCCTGATGGCCCCGGACCGGCAGGCCGCCGGCGCGCCGCCGGTCCTGACCCTGGGCGACGTGGAACACTGGTTTCAGCGGCTGTCGGCGGTGTCGCTGGGCCGGCCCCTGTCGCAGGACCCGGCGCTGGACGACCCCGAGCGCCTGGCCACCCTGCTCATCGTGCGCGAGCTGCTGCACCACCTGCCCTGCCTGACGGAGGCGCCGATCGTGTTCAGCCCGCCGGCGTCCTGAATCCGGGCGCAGGCGAGGCCGCGCGCCTCACCGCTCCCGCAGGCCCAGGCCAGCGAGATAGGTGTCCAGCGCCTGGCCGCCCACCTCGACCAGGTCGAAGGCCTGCGGGGCCAGCAGCCAGTTCTGCAGCAGCCCTTCAAGCAGCGACATCAAGCCCATCGTCGCCGCCCGCAAGGGCACCGGCAGAGGCCGGTCGCGCTGCGTCACGGCCAGTTCCAGCGCCTGGGCGATGCGCGTCAGGGTTTCGCAACGGCACTGCAGGCGTCGCTGCTTCACGGCCGTCAGTTCATCCACGTACTCGACCTTCTGGATCGCGATGTCGAACACGCGGCGCGCCTGCTCGTCGGTCGCTGTGACGCGCAGGGCCTCCAGCAGCGCCTCGCGCAGCTCGGCCACCGGATCGCCGCCGGCCGCGCCGACGCTGACGCGCTGCAGCGACTGCTCCATCGGCAGGGTCACCCGCTCCATCATCGCGTTGAACAGGTCCGCCTTGTCCTTGAAATGCCAGTAGATCGCGCCGCGGGTGGTGCCCGCCGCCACGGCGATGTCGTTGAGCGAAGTGCGCGACACGCCACGCTCCTGAAACAAGTGCTCGGCAGCATCGAGCAGGCTGTTGCGCGTCGCCTGCGCGTCGGCCTTGGTACGACGAGCCATTCAGTAACCCTCCGGTAGATGAACTTTACACAGCGAATATACATACATTCTTGGATGTATATATACTTATTTCACATTGTTTCGGTGGCGCCTGCCCCCGCCGGGCAGACTGCCTCACGCCACCGTCCCCACCCAAGGAACACCCATGCCCGTCTTGAGCCTCATCAAGCCTGTCCCTGTGCCGGTTGCCCTGCCAGCCTCTCCTCCCGCGCTGCGTCGCAGCCTTGCCGCCAGCGGCGTCGCCGTGGCCTTGCTGCTGGCCGCCTGTGGACCCAAGGGCGATGCCCCGGCTGGCCCGCCCAAGGGCGGGATGCCGGCGCCCGAGGTGGGCGTGGTGACCGCGACACCTGGTGAGGTGGGGCTGGTGACCGAGCTGCCGGGCCGGCTGGAAGCCTCGCGCGTGGCGCAGGTGCGCGCCCGCGCCGCCGGCATCCTGCAGAAGCGGCTGTTCGCCGAAGGCAGCGACGTGAAGGCGGGACAGGCCCTGTTCAGCATCGACCCGGCGCCCTATGCGGCCTCGCTGCAGAGCGCCGAGGCGGCGCTGGCCAAGGCGCGCGCCAACCTGGCGCAAGCCGGCGCGCTGGCCGAGCGCTATCAGGCGCTGGTCGCCGAGAACGCCGTGAGCAAGCAGGAATACGCCAACGCCGTCGCGGCGCACAAGCAGGCGGAAGCGGACGTGGCGGCCGGTCAGGCGGCCGTGCAGACCGCGCGCATCAACCTGAATTACGCGAGCGTCACGGCGCCGATCTCGGGCCGCATCGGCCGCGCGCTGGTGACCGAGGGCGCGCTGGTCGGCCAGGGCGAGGCAACCCAGCTCGCGGTGATCCAGCAGATCGATCCGGTGTACGTGAACTTCACGCAGTCCGCCGCCGAGGTGATGAAGCTGCGCCGCGCCATGGAAGGTGGCCAGCTCCAGCGCGCCAGCGGCCGCGACGCGGCCAGCGTGCGCGTGGTGCTGGAGGACGGCAGCGAGTACGCACGCCCGGGCAAGCTGCTGTTCTCCGATCTGACGGTGGACGCCGGCACCGGCCAGATCACGCTGCGCGCCGAGGTGCCCAACCCCAAGGGCGAGCTGCTACCGGGCCTGTACGTTCGCGTGCGGCTGGAGCAGGCCCAGGCGAGCAACGCCATCACGGTGCCGCAACAGGCGGTGACGCGCACCCAGCAGGGCGACAAGGTGACCGTGATCGGCGCCGATGGCAAGCCCAGCCCGCGCACGGTGAAAGTCGGCGCGGCGCGCGACAACCAGTGGGTGGTGCTCGAAGGCCTGAAGGCCGGCGACCAGGTGATGGTGGACGGCTTCCAGAAGCTGCAGATGATGCCGCCCGGCACGCCGGTGAAGGCCGTGCCATGGCAGGCGCCGGGCAGCGCCCCGGCGGCCCAGGCCGCTCCCTCGGCTGAGGCCTCTTCAGCCCAGCCGGCCCGTGCCGCGGCATCCGCCCCCGCCGCCAAGGCCCCTGCCGCGCAGCCGGCAGGAAAGCCCTGAGGAGCGCGCCCCATGGCCAAGTTCTTCATTGACCGTCCCATTTTTGCGTGGGTGATCGCGCTGTTCGTCATGGTGCTGGGCGCCGTGTCGATCACCCGGCTGCCGATCGCGCAGTACCCGTCGGTGGCCCCGCCGACCATCGTCGTCTCCGCCGCCTACCCCGGCGCCTCGGCCCAGACGCTGGAAGACAGCGTGCTGGCCGTGATCGAGCGCGAGATGAACGGCGCGCCCGGCCTGGCCTACATGGAGGCCGTGAGCCAGGCCAACGGCACCGGCACGCTGACGCTGAGCTTCGAACCGGGCACGAACCCCGACCTGGCGCAGGTGGAGGTGCAGAACCGCCTGGCCCGCGCCGCGCCGCGCCTGCCGGCGGTAGTGAACCAGCAGGGGGTGCGCGTGGAGAAGTCGCGCTCCAACTTCCTGCTGTTCACCATGCTGTCCTCGTCCGATCCTGGCTTCGACGTCAACGCCCTGAGCGACTACGCCGCGCGCAACGTGCTGCCCGAGCTGCAGCGCCTGCCCGGCATCGGCCAGGTGCAGCTGTTCGGCGCCGAGCGCGCCATGCGCGTCTGGGTCGATCCGGCCCGGCTGCAAAGCTACAACCTGTCCGCCGCCGACGTGGCCAGCGCGATCCAGGCGCAGAACGCGCAGGTCTCGGCCGGCAGCCTGGGCGAGCTGCCCAACCTCAGCGGCCAGACCATCTCGGCCACCGTGGTGGTGCCGGGCCAGATCAGCACGACCGAGCAGTTCGGCAACATCGTGCTGCGCGCCAACGCCGATGGCTCCACGGTGCGACTGAAAGACGTGGCGCGCATCGAGCTGGGCGCCCAGTCCTACGCCACGACCGCGCGCCTGAACGGCAAGCCGGCCACCGGCATGGGCGTGCAGCTCTCGCCCTCGGGCAATGCGCTGGCGGCGGCCACCGCGGTGAAGCAGCGCATGGCGGAGCTGGAAAAATACTTCCCGCCCGGCGTGAGCTGGACCATCCCCTACGACAGCTCGGACTTCGTCAAGATCTCGATCAAGCAGGTGGCGCAGACGCTGCTGGAAGCGATCGCGCTGGTGTTCCTGGTGATGTTCGTGTTCCTGCAGAACTTCCGCTACACCATCATTCCGACCATCGTGGTGCCGGTGGCGCTGCTGGGCACCTTCGGCGCGCTGCTGGCCATGGGCTTCTCGATCAACGTGCTGACCATGTTCGGCATGGTGCTGGTGATCGGCATCGTGGTGGACGACGCCATCGTGGTGGTGGAGAACGTCGAGCGCATCATGAGCGAGGAAGGCCT
>Ga0255338_1000742_pt1 | contig 83740 bp, 69 predicted proteins | sample MeOH1_35cm_T4_19_FD_203715 | JGI IMG/M metagenome (GOLD analysis project Ga0255338, IMG submission 203715) | Sandy soil microbial communities from University of British Columbia, Vancouver, Canada - MeOH1_35cm_T4_195 | ecosystem: Engineered > Artificial ecosystem > Sand microcosm > Unclassified ... | reverse complement strand
GACATGTATGAGCCCGCCAGCCCGTACAAGATCGCACTGGGGCCGTCCAATTTCCTGATGTCCACCACCATCATGGATTACTTCTTCAAGCAGAAGCCCTACCAGCGGGTGGGCGCGCTGTACCAGGACGACGACTACGGGCGGGAGTCGGTGGAAGGCGTGCAGGCCTATCTCAAGGCCAGGAACATGACCCTGGTGGAGAAAGTGTCGTACAAGCGCGGCGCCACCGATTTTTCCTCGCAGATGGCGCGGCTCAAGGCGGCCAACTGCGACCTGGTGTTCAACGTGTCCACCATGCGCGAGTACATCGCCTCGGTCCAGGAAGCGCGCAAGATCGGCTTCAACCCGGTCTTCGCCGGCACCTCGGCCAATTACGCGCACCAGGTGCCGTTGCTGGGCGGCAAGGCCATGGAAGGCCTGCATGCGGCGGCCTTCATCATGCTGCCCTATGCGGATGACGCAAACCCGGCGGTACGGCAATGGGCTGCCGCCTACAAGAAGCGCTTCAATGAAGACCCGGGCGTGTACTCGATGTTCAGCTACTACGCCTACACCACCTTCGCCACCATCGCCGACAAGGCCGGGCGCAACCTGACCGCCGAGTCCTTCAACGCCGCCATGGAGTCGACCAAGCTGCCGCAGGACACGCTGGGCAACCCCGGTTTCAACGTCTCCGCCAGCAACCGCCTGAGCAACGACCGCATCCGCATCATGAAGGTGGCCGGCGACAAGTGGATTCCCGCCAGCGACCTGCTGCCGCCGCCCAAGATGAACTGAGCGCGGCGAGCCGCAACGGGATGGCGATTCCCGCCGCCATGACAGGCGGCGGGTCTGGAGCAACGGACAATCGGAGACAGACATGAGCACAGCAACGGAACAGGCGCGCGAGCGCATCGGCCGCATCGCCCTGGGCGATGTGGTCCACCGCTCCGCCCGGCGCTTCGGCGCCCGGACGGCGCTGATCGAGGGCGACCATAGCCTGAGCTACACGGCGCTGAACGCCGCCACCAACCAGTTCGCCCATTACCTGCTGGCGCAGGGAATGCGCAGCGCCGAGCGTGTCGGCATGCTGTGCAACAACTCCATCGGCATGATCGTGGCGCTGCTGGGAATCCAGAAGGCGGGCATGGTGTGGGTGCCGATCAATACGGCCCTGGCGCCGGACGCGATCCAATACATCCTGGAACACGCCGAGGTCACTCGGCTGGTGGCGGACGCGTCCGTGCTGGCGCGGCCCGGCATCGCGGAACTGGTGGCGGCGCTGGGCATTCCCGTTGTGCTGCTGGAGCCCGCGGGCGAGGTGGCAGGCGACCTGGCGGGCCTGGCCGCGACGAAGTACTCCGACGCGCTGGCCGGCCAGCCGGCGGCGCTGCCCGACGTGGATATCGCCAGCGGCCAGCTGGCGCAGATCATGTACACCAGCGGCACCACTGGCCCGCAGAAGGGCGTCATGCATTCGCACGCCTCGGTGCATTCGGTGCTGTCCGCCAACCTGGTCGATACGGGCTGCGGCACGGCGCGGGAGGTCTTTACCTGCCTGCTGCCGATGTTCCACTGTGCCCAGCACGGCAATACCATGAGTGCGCTGCTAGGCGGGCACACCGTGGTGGTGGGTCGCGGCTTCGATCCCGCCCGCGTGCTGGCCGACCTGGCCCGGCACCGCGTCAGCGTCGTGGTGGCGCTGCCGATGATGTACCGGGCCATGCTGGAACACCCGCAGTTCGCCAACACCGATCTTGCCAGCGTGCGGCTGTGCATCTACGGCATGGCGCCGCTGCCCAAGAACCTGCTGCTGCGCCTGCTGGATGCGTTCTGCCCCAACTTCGTCCTGTGCTCGGGCCAGACCGAGATGTACCCGGCGGCCACCATCTTCGAGGCGGAGGAGCAGCGCAAGCGCTTTGGCGCGTACTGGGGCGTGGGCACAGTGGTCAACGAGGTGGCGGTGATGGCCGACGACGGCAGGCTGCTCGGCCCCGGCGAGCCTGGCGAAATCGTGTTTCGCGGGCCCAACGTGATGCTGGGCTATTACAAGGACCAGGAGGCCACCGCCCGCGTGCAGCGCTTTGGCTGGCATCACTCCGGCGACCTGGGCGTGCTGGACGAGGACGGGCAACTGCTGTTCCTCGATCGCATCAAGGACATGATCAAGACCGGTGGGGAAAACGTACCTTCGATCAAGGTCGAAGAGGTGCTGCTGCGCCATGCCGCCGTGGCCAACGCGGCGGTGGTAGGCCTGCCGCATGCTCGCTGGGGCGAGGCGGTGACGGCATTCGTCACGCTCAAGCCAGGCGCGGCGGTGGAGCAGGAAGAGCTGGGCGCCCACTGCAAGGCGCATCTCGGCGGCTTCGAGGTGCCCAAGGACGTGGTGCTGCTGGCCGCGCTGCCGGCGACTTCCACGGGAAAGATCCAGAAATTCGAGTTGCGCCAGCGTTATCGGGAGCACTACGATGTGGCGGGAGCGCCGGGCTGACCGGCGCACGGTCCGGCCCCTGGGCGCCACCGGCCCGGAACGCCTGGCCATAGCCACCTGACGCAAGACGTGGCCGGCTGCTCCGGCTACGCTGCTTTTTGCGCCGCGGCACGGCAGCACCGCCCGGCCAGCGTCGTCCGAAGCACCCAGACCGCACAACCAGCAGGCCTGACGACGCACCAACCGGTGCGCGGACAGCGCCCGGCAGGAGACAAAGGACATGCAGATGCAAGCACAAGGCATTGCGTGCCCGCCAGCCATGACCTTGGCGCCCGGCGCCAGGGCAGGGACCGGCCGGGTAATGTGGCTCACGCCGGAGCGGCTCTTCTACGCCGGTCTGCTGGGCTCGCCCTCGGTCCGCACCATGGGCGGCTTGCTGATTTATGTGGCGTTGCGCGCACCCATCCGCATCCGTTTCGACGGCGGGCCCTGGGAGTCCACGGAACTGGCGGTGGTGCCAGCCTATATGCCGCACTCGGTGGCCTGCGATGACCGCATGATCTGCGACCTCGGGCTAGAGGCCGAGAGCATCGACCTCGCCCGCCTGCCGTCGGTGATCCGCGGCCGGGCGGGGCCGGTGGACGATCCGGCGTTCGTGCGCCACGTGCGCCAGGCCCACGCCTACCTGAGCGAGCGCGGACGGGAACTGGACCTGCAGGCGGACAGCTTCGACCAGATCTTCTTCGGCCATGCGCTGGCGCCACGGCGGCTGGACCCACGCATCGAAGCCGTGGTGCAGCGCATCCGCAATGCGCCTTCGGCCACCGCCACGGCCGAGTCCTGCGCCGCATCGGCCCATCTGTCGTTTTCGCGCTTCCTGCACTTGTTCAAGGAAGAGGTTGGCACGCCGTTCCGCAGCTTTCGCACGTGGAAACGGGCCCGCAGCCTGCTTCACTATGTCACCCAGGACTCCAACCTGGCGCATGTGGCGCTGGATACCGGGTACCCCGACTCCACGCACTTCAGCCACTCCATCCGCCAGGTCTACGGGCTCAAACCCAGCGACATCTTTGCCGGCTCGCGCAAGCTCGCGCTGATCGGCGAGCGGGTGGCGGTGGGCGGGGGCATGCCCGGCTAGGCGGCTCTCGCAACAAGCACGGATTTCCTGTTCCGTAACCTGGCAACCGGGCTTTGGCACGGCTTGACAGCGGTCGATCCCGCCCATTTCTACCCACTAAGTTGGTAAAATGCAAATACCCATTAAATTGGTATTTGCAGAATACCCATGTTGCTCATAAAATGATTTTACGCACATGACGGGTAAGCCCGGATCACCAAGATGAAACAACTGCTCTCCACCGCCGGCCAGCTAGGGCAGGTGCTGCAGTCCGCACGGCGTGCGGCGAAGCTGTCCCAGACGGACCTCGCATCGCGCCTGGGCGTCAGCCAAAGCCGCGTCTCCCATATGGAGCTGAACCCCGGCAGCATCAGCGCGGATCAGTTGCTGGCGCTGGTCAGCAGCCTGGGCCTTGAGCTGGTCGTCCAGGACAAGCGCCCGGCCGGCGCCGATTCCCCGACGGTGGAGTGGTAGGCATGGGCCGCAGATCGCATGCGCGGGCGCTTTCGGTGTGGGCCAATGGCGAGCGGGTAGGGACGTGGCGCATCCCCACGCGGGGCGATATGGAACTGCAGTACGACCCCGGCTGGATCGCCTCGCCTGCCGGCCGGCCCTTGTCCCTGTCGCTGCCCTTCGGCGTCGGTGCTTCCCCGCTGAAGGGCGACAGGGTGCGCAACTACTTCGATAACCTGCTGCCCGACAGCGACGCCATCCGCAAGCGCCTTGCCACCCGCTTCAAGACAGCGACCACGGAGGCCTTCGACCTGCTGGAAGCCATCGGCCGCGACTGCGTCGGCGCGGTGCAGCTGCTCGGCGAAAGCGAGCAGCCGGTGGGCCATGACCGCATCGACGGCACGCCGCAGTCCGATGCCGATATCGAAAGACTGCTGCGGCAAACGGTCAGCCCGGCCGCCCTGGGCGCACAGGGCGATGACGACGACTTCCGCATTTCCCTGGCCGGCGCGCAGGAGAAGACAGCGCTGCTGTGGCACGGCAACCAGTGGATGAAGCCTCACGGTGCCACGCCCACCACCCACATCCTCAAGTTGCCGCTCGGGCTGGTGGGCAACAAGCGAGCCGACCTCAGCACCTCGGTCGAGAACGAATGGCTCTGCCTGACCATCCTCGCCGCCTATGGACTGCCGGTCGCGCACAGTGAAATCAAGACCTTCGCCAGCCAGAAGGTCCTGAGCGTGCAACGCTTCGACCGGCAACCGCACTCGTCGGGCAACTGGATCCTGCGGCTGCCGCAGGAGGACTTCTGCCAGGCGCTGGGTGTCGCTCCCCACCTGAAATACGAAGCGGACGGCGGCCCGGGCATGCGCGATATCGCGCAGATCCTGCGGCAATCGACCCACGCCGACGAAGACCTCGAGTCCTTCCTCGCCACGCAGATCCTGTTCTGGATGCTGGCGGCACCCGACGGGCATGCCAAGAATTTCAGCATCCGGCTGCTGCCCGGCGGGCGCTACCGGATGACACCGCTCTATGACGTGATGTCGATCTGGCCGGTGGTCGGCAACGGGGCGAACCAGTGGTCGTGGCACAAGGCCAAGCTGGCCATGGCGGTGGCGGGCAAGAACCGGCACTACCTGTTCAAGGATGTGCAGCGCCGGCATTTCAACGCGATGGCGCCCAAGTGTTTCCACGGCCCGGATGCCGAGGGCATGATCCAGCGGCTCATTGCGCAAACGCCGGCGGTCATCGGGAAGGTCGGCGCCGCCTTGCCGGCCGGTTTCCCGCAGAAGGTAGCGGACAGCATCCTCCAGGGGCTGGAAGCTTCCGCCAGACAGCTCGAGGCAATGCCACCCGGATAGCGGCGGGGGCGGGGGCCGGGGCGGTGGCGGGCGCGCCGACCACTTTGCGCAAGACGAAGTGCGCGGCGCAGCCTATGGTCGAGGCATGCCGGCAGTGCCGCATGGAATCGCCTGCCGGTTTGTGGCCGGTTCCCATGCCACATGCCCCCGACCCCAAACGGCAGCCACGCCGGCTGCCTGCCAACTGACAGGACCCACGATGAGCCTCCTGACCCTGCCGCCGCTCGCCCACTATTTCACGGCCGAGCACGAACAGTTTCGCAGCACGCTGCGCGAATTCGTCGCCCGCGAGATCTCGCCGTTTGTGAACGAATGGGATGAAGCCGGGACCTTTCCCCGCTCGCTGTACCGGCGCGCCGCCGAGATCGGCTTGCTCGGGCTGGGTTACCCGGAGCGCTTCGGCGGCACGCCCGGCGACATCTTCTACCACCTGATCCAGGCCGAGGAATTCGCCCGCAGCGGCTCGGGCGGCGTCAATGCGTCGCTCCACTCCCACTCCATCGGTGTGCCGCCGATCGTCGCGGCAGGCAGCGAGGCGCTGCAGCAGCGCGTGCTGCCCGCGGTCATCGCCGGCGACAAGATCGCCGCGCTGGCCATTACGGAGCCGGGCGGCGGTTCCGATGTGGCTAGCCTCAGGACCACGGCCGTGCGCGACGGCGACCACTACGTCGTCAACGGCGAAAAGACCTTCATCACCTCCGGCATGCGCGCCGATTTCATCACCACGGCGGTGCGCACCGACCCTGCCAACAAGGGCGCGGGCGGCATCTCCCTGCTGCTGATTGAAGGCAACCCGCCCGGCCTGACCCGCACCGGACTCAAGAAGATGGGCTGGCTCGCCTCCGACACCGCCCACCTGCATTTCGACAACTGCCGCATCCCCGCCGCCAACCTGATCGGCGAGGAAAACCGCGGATTCCAGATCATCATGCGCAACTTCAATTCCGAGCGGCTGGGGATGAGCGCAAGCGCCTATGGCTATGCCGAGGCCTGCCTGCAGGAAGCGCTGGACTGGGCGCGCCAGCGCAACACATTCGGCCAGCCGCTGGTGGAGCGGCAGGTGATCCGCCACAAGCTGGTCGACATGGCGCTGCGCATCGAAGCCGCGCGCAATCTCGTCTATGACCTGGCTTACCGCGTCCAGCACCAGGAGGGAGACCCCGCGCAACTGGTGGCGCGCACCTGCATGGCCAAGATCCAGGCCACGCAGGCGATGCAGTTCTGCGCCGACCAGGCCGTGCAGATCCTGGGCGGGATGGGTTTCATGCGCGGCACGCTGAGCGAACGTGTATACCGGGAGGTCAAGGTCATGATGATCGGTGGTGGATCCGAGGAAATCATGAAAGACCTGGCCGCGCGGCAGTTGGGCTTTTGAGGGGAGGGGCCCGGGTGGCATCGGCTTCCATGCCGCCCGCAGGCCCGCCTTATAATCCGTCCGGAGAATCCGCCGCCGGGCACCGCCGGCGGGCGAGCGCGTCCTGGAACCGGCCGAATGCCTTCGTACCCCCTCATCCTTTGTCTCACCTTTGCGGTCGTTGGCAGCCTCACGGTTGCCGTGGCCGCGTGGACCAGGCGGGACGACCCCACCGTCAAGGCCTTCCTGATGCTGGCCTTTGGCTGCGTGATATGGAGCGGCGGCCGCCTGCTGGAACTGAGTTCCTTCGACCTGGAAACCCGCGTGATGTGGGCCAGGCTGCAGTACTTCGGCATCGTCGCGGTACCGATCGCCTGGCTCTGCGCCATGATCCAGCTCAGCCGGCCCAGGTTCGTCATTCCCTGGTCATTGCTCTCGATGCCCATCGTGATCAATATCGTGACGCTGGGCCTCGTCTTCACCAACGAACGGCACCACCTGATCTGGGATTCGATCGCGATGGTACCTGGTGGCCTGCCACCCGGCGCGGTCTTCACCCATGGTCCGGCGTACGCGGTGGTGGCTGCCTATTCCTACCTGCTGCTACTGATCAGCCTTTACTTCCTGCTGACAGCCCGCGTGCCCAGCAGCAGCCTGACGCGGGGCGGGCGCGCCGTGCTGGCCGGCGGACTGGCGCTGCCGCTGGTGGCCAATATCGCGTACCTTCGTGGATGGACAGGGCCGCTCGGGGGCGACCTGACCCCGGCCACCCTCTCCGTGATGACGGTGCTGGTGTGGATATGCGCGCTGCGCGGGCACCTGGATGACGTCGGGCACTATGCCAGGCTGCGGGTGTTCGATGCCCTGCAAGAGGGTTGCGTAATCGTGAATGCGGACGACATCATTGTCGATTTCAATCCCGCCGCCCGCCGGCTGCTGGAAGCCGTGGATCGCGGCAGCCCGTACCCGGCAGCCTGGAATGACGCAATCGCCGCCAGCCGTTCGGACATGCCCGGTGGCGGCGCATCCCACCTGATTTCGGAGGAGCGGGTCGACTACGAGCTCACCGTGGACCCGGTACGCAACCTCAACCGGCAACCGGTAGGGAGCATTGTGTTCCTCCGCGACGTCACCCGTTTCCGCTCGCGCGAACAGGCGCTGACTTCGGAGAACTCCACGCTGGCGGTGCGGCTGGGCGAAACCGAGGAAAAGCTCTCGCGCATCGAGGCCGACCTGTACCGCGACGCGCTGACCGGGGTGTTCAACCGGCGGTTCTTCCAGCGCGAGGCCGCCGCCGCGCTGGCCAATGCGTTCGAGCAGGGCATCCCCGTCGGCCTGCTGATCATCGACGTCGATTACTTCAAGCAGTACAACGATCTGCACGGCCACGTGCACGGCGACGAATGCCTGCGCCAGGTCGCCGGCGCCCTCGGGGAAACCATGCGCAACGGCCCCGGCGACTTCTGCGCCCGCGTTGGCGGCGAAGAGTTCGCCATCGTGCTCCCGCACATCTCGCCGCGCGAAACCAGGCAAGCCGGATTGCGGCTGCTCCAGGCCGTGCGCTCGCTGGCGCTGCCGCACGGTGGCTGGCCCGAACACCCGTACGTCACCATCAGCGTCGGCGCGGTTTGCGAAATCCCGGCATCGCCGTTCCTGGAGCCAATGCTGGAAAAGGCCGACGCCGCCATGTATGAAGCCAAGCGCAATGGCCGCGACCGCTTCGTGATGCGCGATGCGCTGGCATTGCCCGCGTATCCTGCTTAGCCATTGCCGCGGGCGGATTGCATCCGCGTGACTGCGCATATGCCAGCGCTCTGCGCGATGGCGCGCCCTCCATGCTGCGGTATTCCGTGCCAGCCCATTCCCGCTGAGGCGTGAGCCGTCCGGGCACGGAAGCGGCCGCCTTCAATTCCGTCTGCCGGAAATGCGGGGCTGTATCGGACGGCATTAACGCTTACTCTGGACTCATCAAAAACGGGCGGGGCAAGGCGCGAAACTGGCGCCGGGTCCCGCACTGAAACCAGACCGGAGACGCAAGTGCCGAATTCAATCCCTCTCTTTGGCCGGATGCTGGCCAAGCTGGCCATTCCCTTCGCCGCCATGGCCGCGCTGGCGCCATTGGCCGCCACGGCGGCCTACCCGGAAAAGCCGATCCGCCTCGTGGTGCCTTTCGCCCCCGGCGGCGGGACCGACCTGATCGCCAGGACCATGGGGGTCACGATGTCCCAGGACCTCGGCCAGCCCGTGATCGTCGACAACAAGCCGGGCGCTGGCACCATCATCGGCTCCGACGTGGTGGCCAAGAGCGCGCCGGACGGTTACACGCTGGTGATGGCGACGCTGGCCCACGCGGTCAACCCGAGCATCCACGCCAAGCTGCCCTATGCGACCGACAAGGCATTCGCTCCCGTGATGCTGGTAGGCCGGTCGCCCAACGTGCTCGTGGTGCGCCCGGACAGTCCTTACAAGACAGTCCAGGACCTGATCGCGGCCGCCAGGGCCAAGCCGGGAAAGATCTCGTTTGCCTCCCAAGGCCCGGGCACCTCGGCGCACCTTGCCGGCGAGCTGTTCAAGTCGCTGGCCAAGGTCGATCTCAATCACATTCCTTACCGTGGCGCCGGCCCCGCGATTACCGACCTGCTGGGCGGGCAGGTCGACGTCATGTTCGCCACCGCCTCGGCGGTCGGACCGCAGCTGGAAAGCGGCAAGCTGCGCGCCATCGCGGTGACCACCGCGCAACGCTCCGCAAGCCCGGTGCTGGCCAAGGTTCCCACCATCGCCGAGAGCGGCGTGCCCGGCTATGTGGCCGAAAGCTGGTACGGCCTGTTCGTGCCGGCCGGCACGCCCGCCCCGGTGATCGCCCGCCTCAATACGGCAGCCAGGAAGGCCGTACAGACCGACGCGTTCCGCAAGCGTGCCGAAACCGAGGGCCTTCAGGTCAGTGCGGGCACGCCAGAGGAATTCGGGCGCTACGTGCGCGGCGAAGAGGCCCGCTGGAGCCGCGTGGTCAAGGAAGCCAAGATCACCGTCGAGTAATCCCGCCGCATCGGCAACATCGGCAACATCGGCAACACATGATGCACAAGGCCAATTGCATGGCCGCCAGACAAAGAGAGACCAACCAATGACCACCACCTCGCTGATCACGCTCGACATCGATGCAGGGATCGCCACCTTGTCGCTGAACCGCCCGGAAAAACGCAATGCCATGACCGATGACATGCGCACCGAGCTGATCGCCGCCCTCGAACACGTCACGCAGGACAAGAGTATTCGCGCGCTGGTCCTCACCGGCAACGGCAAGGGTTTTTGCGCGGGCGGCGACGTAGCCGGCATGCAGCGGCGCATGGACGCGCCGCCGGGCGAAGTTGCCTTCAATGGCTGGGCGCGCCAGCAACGGGTGCACCATACGGTCGCGCTGCTGCACAACATGCCCAAGCCGACCATCGCCGCGGTCAATGGCGCCGCGGCCGGGCTCGGCGCGGACATGGCGATGAGCTGCGATTTCGTGATGGTGTCGGAAAGCGCCAGCTTTGCGTGGTCCTACATCCATCGCGGCCTGATCCCGGACGGCGGCGGCATGTATTTCCTGCCGCGCCGCACCGGCCTGGCCAAAGCCAAGGAACTGATCTTCAGCGGCCGCAAGGTCGATGCCGCCGAGGCGCTTCAGCTTGGCATCGCCGATCGCCTGAGCGAGCCGGAAACACTGCTGGCCAATGCGCGCGCCTGGGCCGCCGAGTTGAGCCAGGGGTCGGCCACCGCCCTGGCGCTGGGCAAGTCCATCCTGAACCAGACCTTCGAACTGCCGGCCGGCCAGGTGTTCGCGCAGGGCAGCCAGGCACAGGGCATCTGCTACACCAGCACCGAGCACCGCGAGTCCGTGCTGGCATTCCTGGACAAGATGGCAGCAAAGGAAAAGGCCTGACACCATGGACACAGCAAACACACGCTCCGTCATCGGCCGCCTGCTCCATCCGCGCAGCGTTGCCATCATCGGGGCTTCCGCCGATGCGGCCAAGACCGCCGGACGCCCGGTTGCCTACCTGAAGAAGCACGGGTTCGCCGGCGCCATCTACCCCGTCAACCCAAAGGTGAGCGAGATCGACGGCCTGCGCTGCTATCCGGATGTCCGTTCGCTGCCCGAGGTGCCGGATGTGGGCATCGTCCTGCTTGGCGCGGAACGCGCCCATCTGGCAGTTCGCGACCTGGCCGCCCGCGGCACCGGCGCCGCCATCGTGCTGGCCAGCGGCTATACCGAAACCGGTGCCGAAGGCGCGCGGCGCCAGGCCGAGCTGATCGAGGCGGCGGGCGCCATGCGCTTGCTGGGCCCCAATACCATCGGCCTGGTCAACCTGACCGACAACATCCCGCTGTCGGCCAGCGGCGCGCTTGAGATGGCCCATTTTCCGGCCGGCAACATCGGCGTGGTCTCGCAGAGCGGGGGCATTCTTGGCGCCTTGCTGTCACGCGCCGCCGCGCGTGGCATCGGGCTGTCCAAGCTGGTTTCCACCAGCAATGAAGTGGATCTGGAACTGGCGGATTTCATCGACTACCTGGCCGATGACGAAGCCACCAGGGTGATCGCCCTGTACGTCGAAAGCGTACGGAACCCGGAAAAATTCCGCGCCGCCGCGCTGAAAGCCGCCAGGGCCGGGAAGCCGGTGGTGGCCTTCAAGATCGGTCGCTCCGAGGCTGGAGCCCGGGCGGCGGTATCGCACACGGGCGCGCTCGCCGGCGCGGACCGGATGTACGATGCACTGTTCAGGCAGGTTGGGGTGATCCGCGCGGAAACCTTCGCGGACCTGCTGGATATCCCCGCCGCGCTAGCCACCGGCAGGGTGCTGCGCGGCAACCGGATTGCCATCCTGACCTCGACAGGCGGCGCCGGCACCCTGGTGTCGGACAGCCTCGGGATGTCCGGCTTCGAGACGCCTCCGCCCGATGAAGCCACCGCGCAACAGTTGCGGGCCCTGCAAAATGGCGATCATGCTGCGCTGGATCGCAATCCCATCGACGTCACCCTGGCAGGCCTGCAGCCAGACCTGTTGCGCGGCGCGATCAGGGCGCTGCTGGATAGCCCGAGCTACGATGCCGTCGCCGTGATCGTCGGATCGTCGGGACTGGCGATGCCGGACCTGATGGCAGGCGCGATCCAGCAATGCCTGCCCACCAGTGACAAGCCGATCCTGGCATATGTCAGCCCACATGCGCCGCAGGCTGCCAGCTTGTTGAACGAGCGCGGCGTGCCCGCGTTCAGCGCGCCGGAAAGCTGTACCGTGGCATTTGACGCAATGCTGCGCGCCGCGCAATGGCGCGAGACACCGGCAGACCAGGCTGCGACGCCCGGCTTGCCCGCCGCGCATGCCAACGCCGTCCGCGCCGCAGCGGATTACCCGTGCGGCGCGCTCGACGAAGCCGCCGCAAAGCAACTGTTCGCGCGCTTCGGCATCCCCGCCGTGCGTGAAACCATCGTCGCGAACGGAGAAGAGGCAGCCGCGGCCGCCAGCGGCCTGGGCGCACCCGTGGTGCTGAAGATCCTCTCGGCCGAAATCACGCACAAGAGCGATGTCGGCGGCGTAGCCGTCAACCTGTCGCCAGAAGACGTGGCGGGCCGCCTTTTGGCCATGTGCACCGACGTGCACGCGCATACCGGCGTGATGCCGCGGCGCTTTCTCGTCCAGGAGATGGTCAGCGGCGGTGTCGAGATGATCCTCGGCATGCACCGCGATGCCCTCGGCACCGCGATCCTGCTCGGCATGGGCGGCGTCGCGGCGGAGCTGTTCAAGGACACCACCCTGCGCATGCTCCCGCCGGCGGGCGGGCTGTCGCGCGCCGAAGCGCTGGGCATGATTCGCGAACTCAAGACCTGGCCGCTGCTGGATGGCTTCCGGGGGCGGCCCAAGGCTGACGTCGACGCCCTCGCGGACGCCATTGTGGCTTTCTCCGCCATGACGGCAGCGCTAGGCGAGCGGCTGGTGGAGGCGGAGATCAACCCGGTCTTTGTGCTGCCGGCATCCCAAGGAGTGAAGGCGGCGGATGGTGTCGTCGTGCTGGCGGACTGAAGAGGGCCGGAGAGGAAGAGGGCGGAAGAGGGCGGAAGAGCGCGCGCAGAGTCACAATGTGTCCGGTTCCGCGAGCGCTGGCTATGTCAAACTCCGCTCCGATACGCTTGATTCCGGCTACCGGAAATCGGCCCCATCAGGAGCAATGCCTTGAACCCCGAACAAGCACTGACGAGAGCGCGAGGAAGAGCGACCAGCACGTCGGCAAACCGCTCCCTCGAACGCGGCATGGAGATACTCCGGGCCTTTCGTCCGGGCTCGGCGGTACTGGGCAACGGCGAGCTCGCCGAGCGTACCGGCCTGCCGCGCTCCACCGTCAGCCGGCTCACGCAAAGCCTGGTGGACGCCGGCTTCCTCCAATACGACCCAACGCTGCGCGCCTACCGGCTCGGCGCACCGGTCCTCAGCCTGGCCCACGCCATGCGCAGCGGCTCGGCGGTCCTGCAAGTGGCTGCACCGTTGATGCGCGAACTGGCGCAACGCCAGCACATCAATGTCGGGCTGGCCATGGCCGATCGCGACGAGATGGTCTACCTGGAGTCCATCCGCTATAGCCGCAAGGTCTCGCTTCGCACCGTGGTGACCGGCCAGCGCGTGCCGATGGAGCATACGTCCCTGGGCCGCGCCTACCTGGCCGCAGCCCCGGCGCGGGAGACCAAGGCCTTGCTGGAAGGCTTCAGCAAGCGCCTGCGCGCCAACTGGCCGGCGCTGGAGCAACAGATCGCCCAGGGCATCGAGCAGGTACGGACGCAGGGCTGGTGCATGGCCAGCTGGCAGCCGGAAGTGGTCGCACTTTCCACGCCCCTGGTGTTCAAGAGCTACGCAATCCACATCCTGAACGTCAGCACGGCCACGCAGGCAACGCCGGCCAGCGCCGCGCGCCTTCTCAAGCCGCACCTGATGCAGCTGGCGGCGCAGATCCGGAGCGCGGTGGGGGATGAGGCGCCGTGATCGGGTTAAATGAGGTCCCAGATCTCATCGAGTGCTTCGCGCGGGAAATCATTGCGCCAGGCGCTACCGTTTTTCTCGCGAGCGAGCGGGAATTCACCACGCCACGTCTGAGTCGCTGACGACTCATAGAATTTCCTGATGTTCTGGATCTCCTTCTGGCACTCCTGCGCACTGCACTTGCTCCCGGCAAGCCGCTGAACCGCGGCGGGCCAGCGCTCCGGCACCTTGACCACCTGACACTCGAACTTCACGAGGCTCGTCTGCATCCCACCGTTCGACTTGGCCTGCCTGGAGGTCAAGGACTTGCATTCGGTCCGATTCTTGGCGTTCAGTACGCTCTTCATCAACTCCATCACGGAAGGCTTCAGCGCCGGCTGCAGTTGGGCAGGGAACAGTTCCAGAATATCCTTGGTCATGTCATCCGGATATTCCTTGTCAGCCTTGACCAGATCAGCAAACGACGCGAAATCACCCGTCTGTCCCGCGATTTTTCGGGCTGGCCTCAGATAATTGTTCAGCGAGTTTACGCTGCTTTCGTCATGATTGATGATGGTCTTTATGTACAGATCAGCCACATTAACTGGCGTCATCTCTTCCGCGAAAACCGGGCGCGCGACCGAGACGGTGGATGCAGCCAGCACCAATGCGGTAGTGAACAAACCATTCAGTTTCTTTTTCAACTTTATTCTTCTCAGGTTACGTTAACTTTAACTTCGAACAAATCGGCCAACTTTGCATTTACATACGCTCCTTCCCGGACGGAAGAGCGAAGTAGACGTTGACCGGATCGGGACGGTTCCGCATTGTACGCCGAATAAGTGCTCAATGAACCTCTTTCTTAGAGGTATACCCGAACTCCACCGACTGGCGGGAGAAGGGCAATCCTGGTCCCTTCTCCGACTGCCCGGCAGCCGGATATCCCTCAGCAGTAGGTCAAACACTACTGACACGAACTGACAGTGCGTCCATTATTTTTGGGATTCCTGCGGGAAGGGCAATTCCCCAGGCGTTTATCAACACCATAGGGTGACACGTGCCATTACTATTCTCATCTAGCCCTGTGTTGCAGGTCTGGAGTTCACTCTTGAGGAGAAACGGGCATGACGAAGAGCGGGTTGCAGGAAAGCAAGTCTCCTTCTCAACTGATCGACGCGAGAATCAAGGAGCTAGACGACTGGCGGGGCAAGATGCTCAACCGGCTCCGTACTTTGGTCAAGGAAGCCGATCCTGAAGTCGTCGAGGAGTGGAAGTGGAGAGGGGTTCCGGTGTGGTCGCACGACGGATTGATCTGCACAGGCGAAACTTACAAGAACGTCGTGAAGATGACCTTCGCCAAAGGGGCGGCTCTGGTGGATCCTTCGGGCCTTTTCAACTCCAGCCTTGACGGAAACACAAGGCGTGCCATCGACTTCCACGAGGACGCGAAGATAGACGAGGAGGCGTTGAAAACGCTCATTCGCGCCGCCGTCACCCTGAACAAATCCAAAGCCCAAGGCTAGTCCACGGTACCAGCCGTTCGACCGTCCTTTACGACGGTCTGCCTACTAATAGCCCGCCCCAGACCCAGCCGGATGTTGACATGGCCACCATCTTGGGCTTCTGGGCAGAGGCCGGCGCAGGGCAGGGCTCATGAAATGGGGGCGGCAGCGACGGACGAGTCCGCAGCCAATTTCGACCTTGAACGATGGCACATGTGGACGCCTGGTATCGATCCGCTAATCACTTCCAGCGACAAGATCCAATTGGCGTAGACGGCGGTGGGGTGAACGATGTTTGTTGCACATCGTTCACCGGATTGAAATATCGGTGCGCCGTAGCAGGATGATCCGGTTGGAGTAACACGGCAACCTATGCGCCCCCGGTCAACTGTAGCCCGCGATCAGTTCAATTGCACCACGCGCGACATGGCCTGACGAACGAAGGTAAGCAGTGCCTCATCTGCCCACGTTCCGATCATGAGATCAGGCTCATTCTCCAGCGCCTTGCGGAATTTAAGCTGCGTACCTGGGTCATCTCCTGCGTAGCTTCTGAAGAGATCGAGCCAGCGCCGCGCAAGCTCAGCCCCTTGCGGCGAATCGGGCGTGATGCCTTCATCAATCGCATCACGAACGTCGGCCATCAATTGGGGCCACTCCATCGCCCGCTTGCCGTAATTCGCGCGCATGAAGCGGATCTCGCCAGGCGACAGGTATTTTTCGTAGGTCAGCATTTTTGTTTCCGAGAATGCCCGAAGCACGTAGTCGCGCAGCGCCAAAGAGATCCCGATATGAGCCTGCAGCGACGGTTCGTTCTCGTGCATATGGTTTAGCTTTGCGGCCAACCGTGGATCGCCATTTGTGTCGCGTACAAGCATCGTCATCCATCGGATCGCCAACTCGCGGGCCTTTTCGTGCTCGGGCGGCGTCCCACTTTCCATCAGCGCTCGTACCTGCTCAACAAGATTGTCCCATCCCGCTTCCGCTTCCGGGCCATTGCGGTACACAGGCAGGCGGGCAAGTTCGTCCCGGGAGAAATACTTTTCGTACATGGTCATTAACTCCAACGTAGTGAGCCAATCGGCTAGGTCCGGCTCCTCTCCGTCCATCAACGTGCCCCGCAATCGCTTCAGATGATCGCGCAGACGCGCAGCCTGCTCGATCTGCTGATCAAGTGTTGCTATTTGCCGTTCGACGATGGATGTGAGTGGGATATCCGGCTGGTCCAAACAAGCGCCGATTTCTGTGAGCGAGAGACCAAAACCACGCAATGCCAGGATCAGGTGAAGCCGGGCAACGTCGTGGCGGTCATACAGGCGGTAGCCGTTATCGGCGCGCGCCGAAGGCGTGAGAAGACCGACTGCGTCGTAGTGGTGCAGCGTACGAACCGTGAGTCCACTGCGTTTCGCCAGTTCTCCCACTTTCAAAAACATGCGAGCCTCCGTTCAAGTGCGCACGATGGAGGCTAAGACCTTACGCTACGTGAGGGTCAAGAGGAAAGAGCTATGCCTCCCTACGGTCGACTATTCAGCGTCTTCCACCCCGTCTCGCGTGAGGCTGGCCGACGCCTTGCGCCACTCGCGCCAGCTGAAGATCCGTTCCAAATCCTCGTCGCCGCGCAGGGGCCGGTGGGCGTTGAAATCGCTCCTCGGCACCTTGGCAAAGCGCGCGTTGAAGTCCGTGATAAACGCCGGCGCATAGGCGTTGGCCGCGTCCACGCCGGGCCACAACTGACCATCCACGACCGCCTGGACGGTCTTGAGCCTGTCTAAATCACGCATCCGGGCAGGCTGAAGACCATGGACAGGCGCCTCAGGCGGACATTTGAACTTTGCCAGAACCGGACATTCTGATTTGGCCGTAACATTGTTTTGCACCCATAATTATCATTATGTTAAATCACGGCGAGACTGCCGGGCAATACCTCTTGCCTTGCCTGACGCTGACAGTCAGGCCGTACGCCGCTCCATCCGTATCTCGTGGCACCACCACGCGTTGAAGTCATACGCATAAACAAAGCCTTCGTGTTCGCGGAGATGAAACGCGGTCAGCGGCAGAAATCGCGTTGTCAGGGTCAAGACGGTCGCTGCTCGTCGAGTCGCACCAGCGCTCACAGCGTGCATCACAGCATCACCCGCAGCCGCAAGACCTCGAACCTTCACATGTGGCGCATGCATTACCCAATTGCGATCAACAGACCCGTGATTGCCTACCGGTCGCTGGCGCCTGTCAGGCGGCGCGTCGCAGTGCGGTCTCCAGTTCAGCCTGAAGACTGCCCTGCACCGCCTCCATCCGCGAGCGCTCGTTGCGCCTCCACGCACTGCCGGCTGAGCGTATCGCGCTCGACCTGCGGCCTCGCCCGCTCATCTGCACTGGTCTCCGCCACCGGCTGCTCGGCCTTCTGCCGTAGCGCGCGCTCCTGGTTGATTTCGCGCAGCGCGCGGCGCGCGGCAGCACTGGCCCGTTTCCGCGCGAAGGCCACCTGCTCGCGGGTGCGCGCTCCAGGTCTGCCGAGAACTGTGTATGCATCTCGCCCAGTTATGCGGGGAACCCGCCATCCCAGGTTCCCCCCTGGCCTTGCCCGTGGCTACCGGAAGCCGTCAGAAGACGTGGCGGATGCCTGTGGTCACGCCGACCATGCCCTTCTGCCCTGCCATCGAGGGATAGCCATAGAGGAACAGCGTCTGCGACGAATCGAAGTTCAGGCCGGCATTGCGCGAGTAGGCGGTGGACAGGTAGATGTCGGTGCGTTTCGAAAGGCTGTAGTCAATCAGGAAGGACACCTGCCACGGATTGGCCGGGTTGGAGGCCGGCGCGGTCTGACCCAGGCTCAGGCGTTTGAAGTCCGCGTAGTAGTAGGCCAGCGAAAGACCTAGCGCGCTGGTGGCCTGGTAGTTGACGCCAGCCCAGTAGTAGTCGTCGCGCCCAAGGGTATTGCCGTTGGCAAAGTCCACCTTGGCCCAACGGTATCCCGCCATCGCCTTGAACGGGCCGGTGGCATAGCTCAACGCACCGCCCACCTTTCGGCTGTTGCCCTGCTGGCCAGACGTCACCGTCGGATGCCACTGGTCATAGGCAATCGTGGCGCCAAAGCCGTTGCTCAGCCAGGTCAGCGAAGCGCCATAGCCGCTGTTGTCGCGGAACGATCCTGGGATTTCGCCACTGCCGCCGTTAGCCAGCGGCGTCGAACCGATCGCCGGCACGCCTACGCCGAACGAATAATGCGCCACGGCCTGCAGCGGACCGAACTGGCCGACGTACTTGACCACATTGTCTTCACGGTAGTTGGTGCCCAGCTGCCACGCCACCGGTTCATAGGTCGTGGCAAATCGCATCGGCGCAAAGTTGGCCATACCCTCGAAGAAGGACGTGTACTGGCGGCCCAGCATCAACTTGCCATAAGTACTGTTCTGCAGGCCGACAAATGCCTGGCGGCCGAACAGCCGGCTCGACTGCATCGTGCCGGTATCCGGCGAGAAACCGCTTTCGAGGACAAAGATGGCGCTGTTACCCGCGCCGAGATCCTCCGTGCCACGCAAGCCCCAGCGCGATGGCGACAGGCCGCCCAGCGTTGGCATCGACACGCGGCTGCCACCGGTGGTCGCAAAGACCGGCTGCCCATTCACCACGGTGGGCTGGGCTGCCGCAACACGATTGACGTATTCGATGGAACCGTCGATCACACCGTACAGCGTCACGCTCGAATCCGCCCGCGCTGCAGCGCTGAATCCGCCAAAAGCGCTAAGCGCCGCCAACGCGAAAATCGTCTTATTCATTTGTTGTCTTCTCCATATAGTTCATCTGCGCCAGACGCAAGTCCACGGCTTCCCGTCTGGTGCGGGCCACGCCTCCTCCAGAAGCGCTGGCGCACGACGATTCCTCCGTGTGCGCGGGGACAAGGAGAACATTGCACAGGCTCCCCGATCTCCCCCCGTCGGGAGGCGTTGGCCCTACCCACACCCCCCCCCATGTCGAGGGGGGACAAACGCAGCCGGGCCATGGAGAAAACGCCCCCGGCGCGAAACATCCGGGATCGGTTCCGGAGGTGAAACACTGATCACATCGAGCATCACATCGAGCCCGTGACAGGCTTGGAGACAACTTGTCCAGGCCATAGGGAACATAGGGAACATAGGGAAGCGGACCGCGCAATCTTATGTTGCGCCATTTGTGCAACAAGCTCCGCTGACGGGGATGGCGTCTCACGATTCTGCCAACCTTTTTGCGCCATGCTTCAGCACAGCGGACCTGACGCCAGAACAGAAAGACGCGCTCATCATCGACTTGGTGAAGCGTCTGAATGTACTGGAGGCAAAGCTGGAGAAGGGATAGTCGTAACGCAAGCAAGCCGCCCTCCACGGATGGTTTGAAGCGTAAGCCGAAGCCGTTGCGTGAGCCGGGAGGAAAGCAGCAAGGCGGACAGCCTGGGCACAAGGGCAAAACCCTCAAGCGCGTACAGGACCCTGACCGCACGGAGATACATCCAGTTGCCGCATGGTGCGATGCCTGCGGTGAACCGCTCGCCTCGGACCCGCTCACGCTGTCACCGGAAACCCGCCAGGTCGTCGACCTGCCGGCGATCCGCTTTGAGGTGACCGTGCATCGCGTACAGATCGCGCAGTGCCACTGTGGCAAGGCGCATTCGGGCCAGTTTCCTGCCGGCGTGGACCATGCGGTGCAGTCTGGCGCCCATGTCAGAGCGGCGGCTGTCCGCTTTTACAGTGGTGACACGTCGAAGCCTTCCGCTGGCAATCGCGTGTATTGACAACACGGGGCCGAGCCGGAACCCGGTTCGGAAAAGCCCCGGCACCAGAGGCTCTCGCTATTGTGCGCAGCGGCGGCGCAGGTCGTCTGCGGGAGATCGGCTGGCGATTTATGGCTTGTCAAGCGTGGCCTGCTCTTCGCGGCGGATCCTGACGATGGCGCGTGGTCGACGGACTACCCCTGTACGTGCCTGGCGCAAGGCACCAGACTGCCATCATCCATACAGCGGCTAAACGATTTCACCAATCTGTTGCATCAACCGGTTGAATCCTCGCCGAATTACCGCCGTGCGCCCAGAGGGTAGGCAATGCCCGATGCCGGCGCCAAGGCTCACATCCGCAGGCAAAAAAGCGGACACTGACTGCCGCTGGCAAGCCAGTAGATGCGCTTGCGAGACGTCAAAGGTATCCAGATTCGCTCCCGAGCCGACCTCCTCACAACGATACGGACTTCACCTCCAGATACTCAAGAATCCCGTGCCCACCATTTTCCCGGCCGTTACCTGACGCCTTGTAGCCGCCGAAGGGCAACGAGAAATCCACCTGCGCACCATTGATGCGTACGGAACCTGCCCGAAGGCGGGCCGCTACGCGTCGCGCCCGGGTCGCGTCGCCCGAAGCGACGTACGCAGCAAGACCATAGGGTGTGTCGTTGGCGATGGCGATGCCGTCTTCCTCGTTGTCGTACGGGATCATGACCAGCACGGGGCCAAAGACCTCCTCACGGGCGATAGTCATATCGTTGCTGACGTCGGCGAAGACAGTCGGGCGCGCGAAGAAGCCCTTGTCGAGACCTTCCGGACGGCCCGGGCCGCCGGCGATCAAGCGGGCGCCTTCCTCGACGCCGATGCAGATCATGCGCTGCACCTTCTCGTACTGTGCGCGGTTCGAGATCGGGCCGAGCTTCGTTGCCGTGTCGGCCGGATCGCCCACCTTCAGCGCATTGGCGGTCGCGGCCGCCACGGTCACGGCTTCGTTGTAGTGGTTGCGCGGCACCAGCATGCGGGTCGGAGCGATGCAGGTCTGTCCCGAGTTCATCATCACGGATGCCACACCGCCCTGCACGGCGGCAGCGATATCGGCGTCATCCAGGATCAGCAGCGGCGACTTGCCCCCAAGTTCCAGGTGCACGCGCTGACGGTCGGCGCGGCGCTGATGGCCACTTCTACGCCGGCGCGGGTCGAGCCGGTGATGGAGACCATGTCGACGTCCGGGTGCGACGACAGGCGCGCGCCCACGGTCCTGCCCTCGCCGTAGAGCATGTTGAACACGCCGGCAGGCGTGCCGGCATCGTGCATGATCTCGGCGAAGATGCGCGCATCCAGAGGGGAGATCTCCGAGGGCTTGAGCACCATCGTGCAGCCCGCCGCGATGGCCGCGCCGACTTTTGCCGCGATCAGCGCCAGCGGCCAGTTCCACGCCGTCACCAGCGCGGCCACGCCGATAGGCTCGCGGCGCACATAGTTTCTGCCGTGGCTCGTCTCGAACTCGAAGTCGCGCAGTGCCTCGACCGTCGCTTGCATATACGCCAGGCCAATCGGGGCCTGCACGGCATCACAGAGGCTCACCGGCGCGCCCATCTCGACGCGCACCGCCTCTCCGATCTCGCCCAGGCGTGCCTTGTACAGCGCCATGACCCGTTCCAGCAGCGCGATGCGTTCCTCGCGGCTGGACTGCGACCACGACGGGAAGGCTGCGCGGGCCGCCGCCACCGCACGGTCGGCGTCCCCGGCAGTGCCGAGCGACAGCTTGCCGATGACTTCCTCGGTGGCGGGGTTGACCACGTCCATCTCGGTGGCGCCTGCCGATGGCGCGACCCATTCGCGGTTGATATAGAAGGCGTCGAGATCTCGCATATATGTCATATGTGTGATTTTTGATTTGTCATTTGTCGTTCAGGTAACGCCATGCGCGCTCGTGCGGCACCGCATTCAGTGCTTCGCAATCGGCGTAACCACGTTGAAGGCGGGATCGAAGGTGGTCAGCATGCCTATCAGGTCCGCCAGCTTCTGCCCGTCGCCTTCCACCTTGATGTCGCCCGCCTCCACTGCAACCGGCAGCGTGACCTGGCTGAGACTGATGCGGTCCAGCGTGGCCTTGCTCATCGTCACCGTGACGTCGGGCTTCGCGTGCCGCAAGTGCTCCCGATATGTGAGGACGCCGTTGCGGAGCGTCAGGGCGAAGGGCTCCTTCAGGTCGGAGAGGATCCAGTTCAGCGTCATGTCATGGCCCTGGGCCTTGTCCGAATCGAGCCGCACGCCCAGGTAGTCGAAGAACATCGACGGCTCCATCGCCCGGACCATATCCTCCGCCGCGTTGGTGGAAAACGGCCGCTTTCCGTTGCGCAGTTCCGTGGCTCCGGTGAGATACATGTTCCGCCACAGCGAGTTCTCAGCCTGGTAGCCGAGTTGCTCCAGCGCGTCGGCCTGCGCGTTGCGCGCGTCTTGGTTCTGCGGATCCGCGAAGACGAGATGGTTCCCGAGCTGGGCGGCCCAGCGGTATTCGCCCTTTGCCATGGCCTCGCGCATCATCCCGAGCACCTTCTCCCCCCCGCCCATGGCCGCAACGTAGTGCTGGGCGGCTTCCGCCGGTTCCAGTGGATTCAGGTTGGCCGGATTGGCGTCATAGAAGCCGAGATAGCGCTGGTACACGGCACGGGAATTGAAACTCAGCGAGCCGTAGTAGCCGCGCGTATACCACTTCTTCTCCAGGCTGCCCGGCAGCGTCTGCATGGCCCCCGCAATCTGCATCGGCGTCAGCCCCTGGTTCATCAGGTGTAGCGTGCGATCGTTGAGGAAGGTGTACATGTCGCGCTGGTCGGCCAGGAGGGTCCGGATTCGCTCCGCGCCCCAGGTGGGCCAGTTGTGCTGCGCAAGCAGCACGTCCGTCTTGTCGCCGTAGCGCACAAGGCTCTCATCGAGGAACTTTCCCCATGCCTTCGGATCGCGCACGAGCGCTCCCCGGGGCGTGAGGATGTTGTGCATCGTACGCGTCGCGTTCTCGGCCATGCCCAGCGCGCGCAGTTGCGGCAGGTAGAAGTTCATCTCGGCCGGCGCCTCGGTTCCCGGCGTGAACTGGAACTCGAAGTCCACGCCGTCGATGCGGCGGGTCTCGTACGACCGCGAGATGTTGACCGTCGGCGCGATCAGACTGATGGTGCCGCTCGCCGCGTTGCTCTTGCCAATGCCGGTATCCACCTGCCCGTACTCGTTCCGGGGAACGCCAGAGGCGGCCTGGAACACCGCGCGCCGGAACATTGCCGTGCCGGCGAATACGTTCTCGCTGACAGCCTCCTGCATGAAGCCGGACGGGGCATAGATTGCCACCTTCCCGGCCTTGACGTCGGCTTCGTCGACGACGCCGCGCACGCCGCCGAAATGGTCGACGTGACTATGCGTGTAAATCACCGCCACCACCGGCTTGCGCGGACGGTTCGCGTAGTAAAGCTGTAGCGCGGCGCTGGCAGTCTCGGTGTACGTCAGGGGGTCGACGAGGATGATGCCGCGGTCTCCCTCGATGATGGACATATTGGCCAGGTCGAGTCCCCGCACCTGGAATACCCGGTCTGTCACCCTGAAGAGTCCGGCGTTGCTGTTGAGCTGCGCCATGCGCCACAGGCTGGGATTGACCGAGTCCGGGCTCCTCGCCACATTCTGGAACGCATAGGACGCTGCACTGCGAATGACCTGGCCCTTGGCATTGCGGATCTCGCCGGCAAATGGCGCCACCAGGCCGCGGCGGGCATCGTCGTAGTCCGCCCGGTCGTCGAACGGAAGCTGCTGGAGCACCGCCGCGTTGGCCGCGGCCGTGATTGCGGTGGCGGGCTTGGGCGGCTCTGCGGCGCCCACGGATTGCGCGGCGGCGATGCCAAGCGCTACCGCGACTGCCGCTGCTTTCCTTCGGATCGGGCGGGTGGTGTTGCTGGAACCGGAAGCATGCACAGCCAAGGCGGCTGCGGTTTGAGCGTCCGCCTTGTCTTCGGCCCTCTGCAATGGGCTGTCGAATTCGACCGCGTCGGCGCGTGTGATGCCACGCACCAGATCGGCGGCCTTCTCGCCGATCATGATTGCCGGCGCGTTGGTGTTGCCACCGACCACTGTCGGCATAATCGAGGCGTCCGCCACACGCAGGCCTTCGACGCCGCGCACGCGCAGTTCGGGATCCACCACAGAAAGGGCGTCGCTGCCCATGCGGCACGTGCCAACCGGATGGTAGATGATGTCGGCCTGTTGCCGGATCAGGTGGCGCACCGCGTCCTCGTCGCTGCCGTCCAGACGCAAATGCCCGTAGTTGTGGCGCGTGCCACCGAGGCGGGACAGCGGGCCCTGCTCCAGAATGCGCGCGGCGATGTGCACCCCCTTCACCATCGCGTCCATGTCCCGTGAATCGGCAAACAGGTTCTGGTCGATGCGCGGCGCCACGCGGGTGTCGGCCGACGCAAGCAGCACCTGTCCGCGGCTGTGCGGACGCAGGACACAAACATGCAGGCAGTAGCCATGCACGCGGCGCGCATTCGGATCGCCGAGTGTCGTCGTGAAATGCAGTTGCAGGTCTGGCTCGCCAAGGCTGCGTTCGCTCCTGACGAAGCCGCCCGCCTCGGCAATATTGGAAGCAAACATGCCGAACCGCTCCTTTCTGTAGCGGCGCCATTCCCCGAGCAGTCGCAAGCCACCGCGCAGCGTGACCGCGTAGAGATCCGTGCTGAAGAGGCGATGCTGCAGCTTCATGTCAGGATGTTCCTGCAGGTTCTGTCCAACGCCGGGCGCATCGTGGACGAGACCGATGCCCAGTTCGCGCAGATGCTCGGCGGCACCAATACCGGATGCCATCAGAAGTTGTGGCGAGCCGAATGTCCCCGCGCAAAGAATGATCTCGTGCCGGGCCTTTATCACGCGCTCGGCGCCGTCGCGCTCCACCAGCACGCCGACCGCACGCTTGCCTTCGAAGATGATGCGCAAGACCTGTGTGTTGGGCAGTACGTGCAGGTTTTCGCGTCCGCCGTTCAGAGATCGCGGATTGCCCTGGTGCAGGTACGCGCGTGCCGTGTTCCATCGTTCGCCGTCACGCTGCGTACGCTGGTAGAAGCCGATCCCCTCCTGCTGGGCGCCATTGAAGTCGTGATTGTAGGAATAGCCAGCGGCCTGTGCGCTTTCGACGAAGCGGCGGTCGAACGGATTCAGGGAGCGGGAGTCGACCACGTGCAGGGGACCACGCCCGCCATGCCACGCATCCTCTTCCTTTCCGGCAAGGCGCTCGTTGCGTTCGGCACGCTTGAAGTACGGCAATACGTCCTGCCACGCCCAGCCCTCGCAGCCCAATGCGGCCCAGCCCTCATAGTCTGACGGGGTGCCCCGGATATAGATCATGCCGTTGATCGACGAACTCCCGCCGAGACCGCGTCCGCGCGGCTGATAGCCCCGCCGGCCGTTCAGTCCGGGCTGGGGCTCGGTGGGAAATCCGTAGTTGTAGGGTCCGGGCTTCGGCACCGTTGACGCGAGGCCAATGGGAATGGTGATGGCGGGGCTGAAATCGTGGCCACCCGTTTCCAGGAGGGCGACGCTTCCTGCCTTGGCGTCAGCAAGCCGGCCAGCCACTGCGCAGCCGGCGGACCCGGCACCAACGACGATGTAGTCGTAAACCTCATTCATAAGCGCGTCTCTGCTCGATTCGGCCCCGGCACGGAAAACGGACCGCCGCTTGCGGCGCTCCCGGAGCAATTTGAATTCATAATCCGCATTACATTTTTGCCGCGCGCCAACCCGGATCGCAACACCCGCCTTGGGTGGCTAGGGAAAACCTCAAGGAGACTTAAGCGATTGGGAATTACGGCGCCCACGCCGCACGGTGAGGTAGTGCCCCCCCGGGGATCGGCGCAGGACGTATACATAAGCCCCCCCAGGAGTCAGTAGCGCGTCGCGGCAGTGATCCGTAACATCGCCCGGCCTCCTCCTGACATGACCGGGCGGCCGCCGCCGGTGCTCTCAGGCGTTCTGGACTGGCCAGGCCACCTGCTTCCAGTAGGCATCTTTCGACACGAGGCGTCCGTCGGCAACGCGGAATACGTCGAGACCCATTGCATCGACCGCCTGACCGTCTTCTCCCGTGCCGCGCACGCGGTATCGCAAGATGACCATGTCACCGGACACCTCCATGCAGCTGTCCGAGAAACGCACGCCGCCCCCCTTCCCCTGTACGGCAAACCGCTCCCGCAGATAGTGGCGGGTGGCCTCCCTGCCTTGGAGAACCTGGCCACGAGGATCGCCGGTGCCGGTGGGCAGGTGCCAGGTGAAGTCGTCGGCAAGGCAGGCGGCGACTGCGTCGGCGTCGCCGGTGCGGAAGGCGGTGCCGAACGCGGCCATCAATGTCTTCACTTCGGATTCAGTCATCGGTATCTCCATGGAGGATCTGGGCCCGCGCGTGCCGCCCGTGACGGCGGCACGCGGAACTTACTGCCGGAATCGGCGGAGAACTTGCTGGCCTTGCGTGATTTCCCGCGTCAGCGCACCGGCCACCTTCGGATACCAGGTCGTCCGGCTAGAGCGCAGACCTCGCGTATTTCGCTGTAACGCGCATGGCGATGTGCGCGGTACAGGGTTGGGCCGCATGCATCCAGCGACTCCCGCCCCACCTCGCAACATCGCAGCCATAGCAGCCATCGCAGCCAGGAGGCCGACTTCAGCCAGCAAAGAAGCGTCGTTCCGCATCGGCCGGAACCGTCATGCCGGTGACGCTGGCTTTCTGAAGCACCTCCCAGAAATAGCGGTACGTGGCACGGTCGTGCAGTTCCCCCTTGTACTGGATCGGCCCCCAGTCCGCGTCCTGTGCCGCCATGAGGATGCCGGCCGCGTCTTCCACTTCGCTGAAATCCGGCCGCATCGCGTTGACGATCGGCAGGATCTGCGCGGGATAGATGCTCCACATGCGCAGGAAGCCGAATTCGCCGCGCGCGCGGCGCGCGTCGCCGGCGATGACCCCGGCATCCTTCAGATTCAGGCACACGTTGTGCGCCGGCACGATGCCGTTGGCCAGCGCCGCGGCCACCATGTCGGCCTTGGCGCGCGCCAGCAGGGCGTGCTCGAACTGGCCGGGGCTGCGCATGGCCGCCGCCGGAATGGCACCGTGGTGGCCGCTCACGAAGTCCATCAGCCCGAAGTCCAGCACTTCAATGTTTGGCAAAGCGGCAATCTGGAACACGTCGCGCAGCGCGCCATGGGTTTCGACCAGCACATGCACTGGCACCGGCCTGTCCAGGCCCGCCTTCCTGCCGGCTTCCCCGATGTACCGGATCACATTGGCCACCTGCCCGCTGTGCGTCGCCTTGGGCACCGTGATATAGGCCAGGCGGCTGCCGGCCCCACTCACGATGATATCAACGTCTTGCCGCCAGGCCGGGTGCGACGGATCATGAATGCGCGCGCCGGCGCGACCGAAGCGGTTGCGCTCCGAGGCGATCATGCGCGCCACCATGTCGGCATGCTCGCGCTCCTGGCCGGCGGCCGCGCCGTCCTCGCAATCGCAGGTCACGTCGAAGACGGGGCCGTATTCGACCTGCAGGTCCATGGCCTTGCCGATCAGCTTCTCGCTGCCGGCGAAGTGCTCACAGGCGGCCAGAACGGGAAAGGGCTTTTCGCCGGCAAACAGGGCGTCGTTCGGATGCGTTGCGGTACTCATGTCTTGTCTCGATGAAAGTCTGGATGCGTTGAATCGCGTGGCCGGCACGATTTATTGCCGGCGCTTCGGCATGGCAATGGTGTAGTCGAGGTCCAGCACGACATTTGAAGGGTGGCCGGCCTTGCCTTCGCCCGGCGCCGGGAATGCGATGGACGCGGCATCGGCGTTCTTCACGCCGATCATGCGAAGGCGCAGCCCGCCCACGTGGGGCTGCCCCACGTCTACCTTATCGAGCACCATCGTCGCGCAGGCAACGGTGTCGCCGGCATGGGTCGGGTTCACATGGCTGCCGCCATTGATGGCCAGGATCGACAGGCCGTTTTCCAGTCCGTCGTAGGCCAGTGCGCGGCATATCGAAATGATATGCCCGCCATAGACGAGCCGATGCCCGCCCCCCGAGGCCATGGCATGGCCGTCGAAATGCGCGCGGGCCGTGTTCTGGTACAGACGCGTGGCGATGCTGTGATCGCTGTCGTTGATGGTCATCGCACCGGGATGGTCGATGCGCTCGCCCGCGACGTAATCGTCCCACAGGTCCTCGATGCACGTGAGAGTAGTGATTTCGCGCACGCGCGCGGTGTAGTCGCCGCGCCGCAGACTGTCTGGCGGCACCACCGGCTGCGTGGCGGGGACCACCGCTTCCCCGCATGCCGCGGCGTGGTCGCGCTTGTGTACCATGACCCAGCGCACCCAGCTCAGCACCTCGCGGTTGAATTGGTTGCGTGCGGTGGAGCGCACGTACACCACGCCGCTCTTGCGGCTGGAGTTTTCCTTCAGGCCGATGACCTCGGTTTCGACAGCGAGCGTGTCGCCCGGATACACGTGGGAGAGAAAGTGCACCTCCGCATAGCCCAGATTCGCCACGGCATTGAGGGAGATATCCGGCACCGTCTTGCCGAAAACGGTGTTGAACACTTGCATGTCTTCCAGCGGCCGGCGCTCGAAGCCCAGTTGCAGCGCATTGGTTTCGGCGGTGCAAAGCGCAGCGCGGCTGCCGGTCAGGCCGATATATAGGCTGCGATCGCCCTCAGTCAGGGTCCGTGGCGTCGCATGGCGGATCTTCATGCCAACGCGAAAGTCCTCGAAAAAATTGCCAGTGCGATCCTTCTTCATCTCCGTTTCCTTGTTCCTGTCGCATCGGACAATGGCAGACACGGGGCAAGTGCCCTCATCGCTTTTGCGCACAATATGTACGTACATAATGAGTGTCGAGTTCGGCGAACGTCAATCCCCCCACCCATTTTCACGAGAGCGGATCATGCCGGGCATTAAGTACCCGACATTAAGTGCCGCCGGCTAAGCGCCACCGAATAAGTCCCTCCATTTAAGTCCCGGCATGGTTTTCCCTTTCCCACCCGCGCCGGGCATTGCGACGGCAATTGCCTCACGTCAACAATACGGGGCCAACAGAAAGGGGAATGCCTGTCGGGAACGGAACGCGGTGCCGGGCGTCGCGCCTCGGGCGCGCCGCTGACCTCGCCCCCCTTTCCCTCCGCCATTCATCCCGACATGTCCGCGCGGAGCGTCCGGACACCGCGTGGTCCCACACGCAAGGCACAAAGCATGAACCGCGATCGACAGGAGACATCCATGACCCAGCACGCCACGTTCCGGCGCATGCAGGACAGCACGGCCCGGGACTGGGCCATCATCCGCCCCGAGGCAGCCCGTTTCTGCGCCGGACTGCCGGACCGCGTCCTCGCCCATCTCAAGCTGCTCGAAGGGGACTATGGCGGCTTTCCCATCGACCGCTACACCCATTGCCTGCAAACGGCCACCCTCGCCCTGAAGGATGGCCGCGACGAGGAGTACGTGGTCTGCGCGCTGCTGCACGACATCGGCGACACGTTGGGGGCCTACAACCACCCGGACGTTGCCGCCGCCATCCTCGAACCCTTCGTGTCCGAGGCCAACCACTGGATGATCAGGCACCACGGCGTCTTCCAGGGCCACAACTTCTTCCACCACATAGGGCTGGACCGCGATATGCGCGACCGCTACCGGGACCATCCGCACTATGCGCGCACGGTCGAATTCATCGACCGCTACGACAGCCCCGCCTTCGACGCAGACGCGCAAACCTATGCGATCGGCGTATTCGAACCAATGGTGCGGCGGGTGTTCGCCGCGCCGCAGCGCTCGCTGTACCGTCCGGCCATGCAAGCCGGGCCGGCCGCCTGAGGCAACCACCAGCGCCGGCGGGCGACACCAGGAACAACAACACAAGGCATGACCAACAGAGGAGACAACATGGCGGACACACCCCCAATCATCGACGTCAAGCGGTTCATCGACGAGCAACGGTTCTCACCCTACCAGTGGGGCATCCTGGCAACCTGCTTCCTGATGATCGCCATCGACACCTACGACGCGTTCGCCGTCGGCTTCGTCGTGCCGGTGCTGATGCAGGAGTGGCACATCGGGAAGGCGCTGTTCGGCCCCGTCATGAGCGCATCGATCTTCGGCATGGCCGTCGGCGCGCTGGTCTCCGGACCGCTCTATGATCGCACCACGCCGAAGACGGTCATGGTCGGTTCCATGATCCTGTTCGGTCTGTGCAGCCTTGGCAGCACGCTGGCGCAGACGCCGCTGCAACTGGGGATCTGGCGTCTGGTGACAGGGCTGGGCATCGGCGCGGCTGTGCCCGGGGCCACCACCCTGGTGTACGAATATGCCCCCGCGCGGCGCAGCGCGCTGGTGGTCAACACCATGGCCTGCGGCGGCATGGTGGGCGCCGCGGCCTGCGCCCTGACGGCCGGCATGCTGATCCCGGCCTATGGCTGGAAAAGCCTATTTCTGGTCGGCGCGATCATCCCCATCGTGCTGGCGCTGTTCGTGCAATTCACCATGCCGGAGCCGTTGCGCTTCATGGTGCTGCGCGAATGGCCGGGCGAGCGGATCGCCGCCGTGCTGCGCCGAATCGGTCCGGGTCAAGCGCTTGACGGCGTCCGCTTCGTGTTCTCGGAGGAACAGGGCGCGGACCGCAAGTCGGGCATGGCCGTCATGCTGTCCCGCCGCCTGTGCACCGGCACGCTGATGCTGTGGCTGACCTACTTCGCCGGCACCTTCGCCTATTACCTGTTGATGGGCTGGATGCCGACGCTGGTGCAGGAAGCCGGCGCGTCGCTGCGCCAGGCCACGATGGCCACCAGCCTGCTGTCGCTCGGCGGAATCGTGGGCGCGTTCGGCGTGGGCTGGCTGATGGACCGCTTCGAGCGCAACAGCGTCGTCGCGCTGGCCTTCGTGCTGGGTGGGGTATCGGTATGGATGATCGGCCGGCAGACCGCGCATCCCGTCCTGCTGCCCCTCTTCATTTTCCTCGCGGGCGTGGGCCTGAATGGCGCGATATTCTCGATGGGCGCGCTGGCCGCGATGTTCTACCCGACAAGCGGGCGCTCGGCGGGCGTCGCCTGGATGTACGGCGTGGGCCGGATAGGCGGCATCCTCGGGCCGATTGCCGGTGGCATGCTGCTGCGGACCAGCAGCGGCGCGGGTATGTTCTTCACGGTCGTGATGGCGGCAGTGATGGTTCCTGCGGTCGCGCTGTGGATCAAGCGCCGTGCGGCGACCAAGGTGCCCGCGGACGACAACGAAGGCCTGATCGGCAGCGACGTGACGGCCGGCTGACACCCGCCGGCCGGACCCGCGCTACCGGTCCTGCCGTAGCTGGTGGCGGTACTGGTGCGGCGTCGCTCCCTTCCAGCGGCGGCAGGCGCGAATGAAGTTCGAGACTTCGCCATACCCCAGCGCCTCCGCCACCTGTTCCAGCGTCAGGCCGGTCGCCAGCAGTTCGTCGGCAAGCGCTTCCCGGGCCTCCTCCTGCAGCTGGCGGAACGTCGTGCCCTCTTCCGCCAGGCGGCGGCGCAGCGTGCGCGACGTCATGTGCAGCTCATCGGCGAGCGTTTCCATGTCAGGCACGTGGCCGGGTCGCGCCACCAGCCGGTCGCGCAGCCGTCCGGCCAGGCCGTCGCGCGCGCGGCGGCGGCTCAGGATCGCCTGGCACTGCGCCTCGCACTGGCGCGCCACGTCCTCGCTCGCGCCGGGCAACGGACGGTCGAGATAGCCCGTTGCATCCTTGACGATCCGGTTTTCGGCGGCCCCGAACTCGGGCGTCATGCCGAACAGCGCCTCGTAGGGCCGGGTATCGGAAGGCTCGGCCATGCGCAGGCTGACGCTGATCACGGGCAGCGTGGCCTGGACAAGATCGCGTGTGATGCTCGCCATACTTGCGCACCCCCGGTCCACGATAAATGTGCGCACGTCTTCCGGCACGTTCCGGTCGTCGATGGTCGACACCAGCGATTTGCCCTGCACTTCCGTATGGATGCGGGGGAAGGGATACGACAAATCCACGTAGCGAACCGCCATCGCCACCGCCTGGCGCAGCGTGGCGCAACTCAACAGCGCAAACCCCCATATGCCATAGGTGGTCACCCGATACCGCAACCCGGCGTCGATGCCGATGCCCGGGATATGGCCAAGCGCCTGCACGAGGTTGCGAATCAGCGTCATTTCCTGTTCCGCCTCCACCACCGCGCCTGGGTCCGACAGGCGCTGCCAGTCGAGACCCGTGCCCGCCAGGCAGCGATCACCCGTCAGCCCGTGGTCGAGGCCGAACTGGACGAGCAACTGCACGCCGGGACCGTTGTGCCGGGGGAACTGGCTGGACTGCGGCATGGCAGAGATAGATGGCAAGAGAAGGGGAAAGACAGACTGTCCGGAAATGACAATTTTCTGTCCGAATATGCCATAACGCCGCCGACAGCGCCAACTTAGGATGGCGGCACATAGGGACCGGCACGCGGATAGCCGGGACAAACGGAGACACAAACTCAACATGCGACTGCAGAACAAGATCGCGCTCGTCACCGGCGGCGCTTCGGGATTGGGACTGGCATTCACCCGCCGCCTCGCGCAGGAAGGCGCGAAGGTCTACTTCACCGACATCAACGAGGCTGGCGGCAAGCAGGCCGGGCAGGACCTGGAGGTGGCCGGCCTTCACGCAACGTTCCTGCCGCACGACGTATCGGCCGAAGCCGACTGGCTGCGCGTGCTCGACCATATCCGCGCCGCGCACGACCGGCTCGACGTGCTGGTGAACAATGCCGGCATCGCCATCTCGCACAACATCGAGACGTGCACGGTCGAGGACTTCGACAGGACCATGAACATCAACCTGAAGAGTGTCTTCCTCGGCTGCAAGCACGGCCTGGCGCTGATGAAGGAAAACGGCGGCTCGATCGTCAACGTGTCGTCGATCACGGCGATCTGCGGCGAGCCGGTGGCGCTGGCCTATAGCGCGTCGAAGGCCGGCGTGCGGTACCTGTCGAAATCCGTGGCGCTGCATTGCGCCGAGAAGGGCTACGCCATCCGCGTCAACAGCCTGCATCCCGGCTATATCGACACTCCTCTGCTGCTGGGCAGCAACGCCGGCGGCCGCCTGACCGACGCCGAGGTGATGGCCTCGCGCGTGCGCATCGGCGGCGAGATTCCGCTCAAGCGGCGCGGCACGCCCGACGAAGTGGCCGGCGCCGTGCTGTACCTGGCAAGCGACGACTCCACCTACGTCACCGGCACCGAGCTGCTGGTCGACGGCGGCTACGCCTGCCACTGAGCGTTCCCGACATCCCTCGCAAGAACAATCAACGGAGACCCACATGACCCTTCCCGCAGTCCACACCCACCAGGACCGCCTCCTGACTGTCGACACCACCGCCCACCCGTTCCTCAAGGCGCTCGGCGGCCACGAAGGCACCGACATCTTCCCGCTGTTCATGGACCCGTACAACGGCCTGATGGTGATGCGCGCCCGCTTCGCCCCGGGCCTGACGCTGCCGCTGCACTTCCACACCGGCGCGGTGCACATGTACACGATTTCCGGCTGCTGGTACTACACCGAGTACCCCGGCCAGAAGCAGACCGGCGGCTGCTATCTGTATGAGCCGGGCGGCTCGATCCACCAGTTCAACACGCCCGCCGACGGCGGCACGACAGAAGTCATCTTCGCGCTCTTCGGCACCAACGTGAACTACATGCCGGACGGAACCTTCGTCGGCCTCTCCGACGCCGGCCTCATCAAGAACTGGGTGGACCGCGCGATCAAGGAACAGGAAAACGGCATGCAGTACATCTCGGCAGCCATGCCTGCCTACTCGGCAATCTGATTCACGGAGGCGCGGCATGCTGCGAATGATGGGGTTCCCCGGCCAGTACGTGCAGGGGCCCGGCGCCCTTCAGCAACTGGGCGGAACGCTCGCGAAGTCGGGATGGCAACGGCCGCTGGTGCTGTGCGACGCCATCGTCACGAACAAGGTTTGGCCGCAGGTGGCCGCTGCCCTGGAGTCCGCCGGCCTCGCGGCGCGGCACCTTCTGTTTTCCGGCGAATGCACTAGGGCCGCGATCGCTGCCCTGGCCGCACAGGCCCGCGAGAACAGCCACGACGTGGTGGTCGGGATGGGCGGCGGCAAGGCGCTGGACACCGCCAAGGGCATGGCGCTGGCGCTTGACGTGCCCATCGTCATTTGTCCGACCGTCGCGTCCAACGACGCGCCTACCAGCCGCGTGATCGTCCTGTATGACGACGCCCATCGGCTCGAGGGCGCGGAGTTCCTGAAGTCGAACCCGGCGGCGGTGATCGTCGATACGCAGATCATCGCGCAGGCCCCCGCGCGCTTCTTTGCCGCCGGCATCGGCGATGCCATCAGCAAGAAGTTCGAGGCGGCGCAATGCAAGGCCACGGGCCGCAATAATGTCTTCGGCACACCACCCCTCCATACGGCGCTGCTGCTGGCGAACGCCACCTACGACACGCTGGTGAAGCATGGCGCAGCCGCATACCGCGCCGTCCAGGACCGGCAAGCGAACGAGGCCGTGGAACGCGTGGTGGAGGCCACTGTGCTGCTCAGCGGCGTCGGCTTCGAGGGCGGCGGGCTGTCGCTGGCCCACGGGCTGACGCGCGGCTTCAGCGCCATCGCGGCGCTCGCGCACACGCTGCACGGCGAGCAGGTCGCCTTTGGCGCGCTGGTGCAACTGGTCGTCGAAGCGCGCCCGCAGGCCGAAATCGACGAACTGGTCGACCTGCTCTGCGCGGTCGGCCTGCCAGTCACGCTGGCGGGGCTTGGCTTGCCGCCGTCAAGGTCCAGCGAAGCCGTGGCACGGATCGTCGACGCCACGCTCGGCGGACAAATCAGCAACCTGGTCAGCCCTGCCCTCAGCCCTGGGCGACTCGAAACGGCAATCTGGCGCACCGACCGGATTGGCGCCGGCGCTCTGCAATGCCGGAAGCGAAGCGATAACAGCACACGACACCAGGTACTGGAAAAGACATGATCAAGCAATGGAAACGCACGCTCGCCCTCTTGGCCGCCGCGTGCGCGCTCGGCCCGACCGCGTCGGCCGCGCAGCAGAAGCCGAACATCCTCGTCATCTGGGGCGATGACATCGGTTGGGAGAATGTCAGCGCCTACGGCATGGGCGTGATGGGCTATACCACCCCGAACATCGACAGCATCGGCGCACAGGGCATCCGCTTCACGGACCAGTACGCTCAGCCGTCGTGCACGGCGGGACGGGCGGCATTCATCACCGGCCAGTACCCAATCCGCTCCGGCATGACGACGGTCGGTCAGCCCGGTGACAAGCTCGGCTGGCAGGCAAACTCACCCAGCCTGGCAGAGGTGATGAAGCAGGCGGGGTATCGCACGGGCCACTTTGGCAAAGCCCACATGGGCGACCTGAACGAGCACCTGCCGACCGTGCACGGCTTCGACGAGTTCTTCGGCAACCTCTACCACCTTAACACCGAGGAACAGCCCGAATACCACGACTACAAGACCTACGCTGAGTCCTACCCCGGCGGCCCGAAGGCGTTCGCGGCCAAGTTCGGGCCGCGCGGCGTGCTGCATGCGTTCGCCGTGGACAAGGACGACACCACCGTGATGCCGCGCTTCGGGCGCATTGGCAAGCAGACCATCGAGGACACCGGCCCCCTGACCATGAAGCGGATGGAAGACTTCGACGCCGCCGAGGTCGTCCCCAAGGCCATCGACTTCATGGACCGCTCCCAGAGGGCCGACAAGCCGTTCTTCGTCTGGCTCAACACCAGCCGCATGCACCTCTATACGCACCTCAACGACAAGTGGCGCTACGCTGCGGCGAAGTACACGCACGAAGACGACCTGCACGGCGGCGGCATGATGCAGCACGACCACGACATCGGGCTCGTGCTCGATTACCTGAAGAAGAGCGGCCTCGACAAGAACACCGTCGTCTGGTACTCCACCGACAACGGCCCGGAGCACTCCTCATGGCCGCACGGAGCGACCACACCATTCCGCGGCGAGAAGATGACGACGTACGAAGGCGGCGTGCGCGTGATCTCGATGCTGCGCTGGCCGGGCATGATCAAGCCGGGCCAGGTGCTGAACGGCATCCAGGCGCACCAGGACATGTTCACCACCTTCGCGAGGATTGCGGGCGTGCCCGACGTGAACACGCAGGTGCGGCGCGAGAAGAAGCAGTACATCGACGGCATTGACAACCTGGACTACTGGACCGGCAAGTCACCCGAGAGCGCTCGCAAGGACTTCCTCTACTACTACGAGAGCAAACTCGCGGCCGTCCGCATGGGCCCGTGGAAGTTTCACTTCTCGCAGAAAGAAGACTACTACGGCAACCTGCAGCCTCGCACCATCACCATGCTGTTCAACCTGCGCAGCGACCCGTTCGAGAGCTATGACAGCAAGGACTCATACGGCCATCTCGTGCAGAAGGCCGCATGGATGTCTGGGCCCCTGGGCGAACTGATCGCCACGCACCTGCGCACGCTTGCCGAGTATCCGCCGGTGCAAGCCGCGAAGTCGTTCGACCGCTCGAACCTTGTGCAGGACTTCCTGAACCAGCAGGCGCAGGCAAGGAAGCAGCAGGCGCAGCAAGGGCCCGCGAAGGAGTAGAGGCAGGCATGGCATTCATGGAAGTCTCCGCGCCGCACCGGCGGCGCTGGCGTGCGATGCTGGCGCTCGTGGCCGCCGTCGTGGTTGCCACGAGTGGCGGCTACGCGCTGTGGCACGCCGGTGCCGCCGGGCCCGCTAGCAACCCTATCGAAATCGGTGACGGCGTGGCCGGACCGGCCGGCATGGTCCACGTCCCCGGCGGCGAGTTCCTGATGGGCAGCGACAGCAAGCTCGCGCAGCCCAACGAGAAGCCGGCACACAAGGTGCGCGTGCACGGGTTCTGGATGGACCAGCACCACGTCACCAACGCCGAATTCCGCAAGTTTGTGGAGGCAACGCGCTACGTGACCACGGCCGAGCGTCCGCCTGAATGGGAAACGCTGATGGTGCAGCTCCCGCCCGGCACGCCCCGCCCGCCCGACAGCGCGCTGGTGGCCGGCGGCATGGTCTTCGTTGGCACCGCGCGGCCGGTGCCGCTGCGCGACTTCTCGCAATGGTGGCGTTATGTGCCCGGCGCGGACTGGCGGCATCCCGCCGGACCGGGCAGTTCCATCGAAGGCAGGGACGATCATCCCGTGGTCCAGGTCTCCTACGAGGACGCGCAGGCCTACGCCAAATGGGCTGGCAAACGCCTGCCCTCGGAAGCCGAATGGGAATTCGCCGCGCGCGGCGGGCTGGAGCAGGCCACCTACGCGTGGGGCGACAAGTTCGCGCCGGACGGCAGGCAGATGGCCAATGTGTGGCAAGGCAAGCAGGCGCAGCCGTTCCCGGTTCTCAGCCCCAAGGCGGGCGGCGCGCCCGGCACCAGCCCGGTCGGCACCTTCCCCGCCAATGGCTACGGGCTCTTCGACATGACCGGCAATGCCTGGCAGTGGGTGGCGGACTGGTACCGCGCCGATCAGTTCCGGCGCGAGGCAGCGGCCGGCGGCGTGCCGGCGGACCCGGAGGGGCCAGCGGATGCCTGGGATCCCGACGACCCCGGCGTGCCCCCCAACGCCCCGCGACGCGTGACGCGCGGGGGCTCGTTCCTTTGCAACGAGGACTACTGCCTGAGCTACCGCCCCAGCGCCCGGCGCGGGACGGACCCGTACAGCAGCATGTCGCACCTGGGCTTCCGGCTGGTGATGGATGACAGCGCGTGGGCCGGCATGCGGCGACGCCAGGTGGCGTCAACCCGCACGGAGTGAGCGGATCAGCTCTCGCCCAACAGACCGTCGCGGACTTCGCGCAGCGCCTCCAGATAGGCATCGCGATGCCGGCGCATACGGTCCGCCGGCCCAGCAAGCGAGATCCCGACCGGTTGCCCGCCCAGCCAACCCGTGACCGCAAGGCCGTCTACGCCCTCCGCGCCCTCCTCGCGTGCCTCATGCCAGCCACGCTTGCGGCCTTTGGCGATGTCCGCCATCAGCTTGTCGATATCGACGATGGTGTGCGGGGTGATCTGGCGCAGCTTGCTGTTTTCCAGCGCGGCGCGCGCCTCATCGTCGGGAAGCAGCGCGAGCAGGCCCTTGCCCAGCGCCGACGCATGCAGCGCGGCGCGGCTGCCCACGTCGATGATGTAGCGCAGCGGCTGGCGGCTCGGCTGGCTGGCAACGACTTTGACGGCGGTGGGCTCCGGCACGCCGAAGAAGGCGCTTTCGTTGGTCTTTGCCACGAGCTGCTCCACGGCTTCCTGCGCGGCTGTGGTCAACGGATCGTTCTCTGCGATCTGGCGGGTGACCTCCATCAGCCGCCCGGTGGGGTAGAAGCGGCGCGTGCGCGTGGTGCGCATCAGGTAGCCGAGGCTGTGGAGCGTATGCAGCAGGTCGGACGTGCTGGTCTCCGGCAGTGACAGCAGGCGCGCCATCTCGGAGTTGGACAGCTCCCGCTTCTCACGGGCGAAGACTTCGAAAACGGCCATCGCACGACTGGCGGCGGGAATTATGGTGGGCATCGGAAATCGGCAAAAGCCTCGAAAAAGATTCGGCAATGGACAGCACTATACGAAATTTCGTGGATGACAGGAAGCGGCGGACCGGGGACGCGATACAGCGCATGTATTGATTGACATATCGAAAGTATTTTCCAGATCTCCGCCGCCTTCTTAACATCTAGTCATCCCCGTCATGGGGGGAACAACAACACGGCAGAGAAGGAGACGACATGGCATTCCACGCCGCCAGGCGACACCTTATGGCAGCATCGCTGGCGCTACTGACATTCCCCGCTGTCTTGACGGCCACCGCGGCACGGGCGCAGACCGACTACCCGAATCATCCGGTCAAGATCATCGTATCCCTGCCGCCGGGCAGCGGCGCCGACACCACCGCGCGCTTTATCGCGAAGCATCTTTCCGAAACGTTCCACCAGCCCTTTGTGGTCGAGAACCGCCCCGGCGCCAACGGCTTCATCGGCGCGCGCGCGGCGGCCGAGGCGGCACCAGACGGTTACACGCTGTTCATCGGCAGCAACTCGTCCATGGTCACGAACGCCGCCTTGTTCAAGAGCCTGCCGTACGACCCCGTCAAGGATTTCGTGCCGGTGGAGCGCATCGCGCGCTTCGCCATGGTCGTGGTCGTACCGTCCGGCTCGCCCTACAGGACGCTCACCGACCTGATCGGTGCCGCCCGCAAGGCCCCCGGCAAACTGAACTACGCAGCCGGCAGCGCGGGCTACCAGGTTTATGTCGAACTGTTCCACGAGCGCTTCGGCATCAAGGGCAACCCTATCTCGTACAAGGGCACCGCGCCGGCCATGACCGACGTGGCCGCCGGCACCGTGGACTACTCCATCGGCGAGATCAGCGCGGTCCTGCCCCTGATCCGCGCGGGCCGCATGCGCGCGCTGGCCGTGACCGATTCCCGCCGCCTGAAGGAACTGCCACAGGTGCCCACGGTGGCGGAAAGCGGCGCGCCGGGCTTCGAAGTCACTGCCTGGACCGGCCTCTTCGCGCCCGCGAAGACGCCCGCGCCGATCGTCAAGGCACTTTCCGACACCGTGCGCACCGGGATGCAGAAGGCCGACAGCGTCAATTTCATCGAAAACCTGGGCGCAACCGTCTATCCGGGCGGCCCGCAGCAACTGCGCGAGTTCCAGCTCGCGGAAATCCTGCGCACGCGCGAGATCGTCAAGACCGCCGGCATTCCCGTGGAGTAAGCAACCGACATGCACGCACCAGACAACGACGCGAAGAGGGGCCCGCTTGCGGGCATCCGGATCATCGAACTGGCCGGCATCGGCCCCGGCCCGCTCGCCGGCATGCTGCTGGCCGACATGGGCGCGGAGGTGTTGCGCATCGAGCGTCCAGGCGACACCGATCTCGGCGTGAAGCGCGAGCGCCGCTTCGACCTCATGCTGCGCAACCGCAAGTCGATCGCGCTGGACCTGAAGGACCCGCAGGGCGTCGCCACGGTGCTCGAACTGGTAGAAAAGGCCGATGCGCTGATCGAGGGCTTCCGCCCCGGCGTCACCGAGCGCATGGGCCTGGGACCGGACGCCTGCATGGCGCGCAATCCGCGCCTGGTGTACGGCCGCATCACCGGCTGGGGCCAGCATGGACCGCTGGCACACACAGCGGGCCACGACATCAACTACATCGCTCTCACCGGTGCGCTCAATGCCATCGGCCAGCGCGGCGGCCCTCCCGCGATCCCCCCGGCCTACCTCGGCGACTTCGCCGGCGGCGGCATGTTCCTCGTTGCCGGCGTGCTCGCCGCGCTGATCGAGGCGGGCAGATCCGGCAAGGGCCAGGTTGTCGACGCCGCCATTGTCGACGGCGCCGCCGCGCTGGGCGCGGTGTTCTTCGGCATGACGGCGGCGGGCCAGTGGCGCCAGGAGCGCGGCACCAATGTGCTCGACTCCGGCGCGCACTACTACAACGTCTACCAGTGCAAGGACGGCGGCTGGATCTCGGTCGGCCCGATCGAGGCGCGCTTCTATCGCGACCTGCTCGCCCGCATCGGCGTGGACCCGGCCAGCCTCGGCGACCAGGCCGAGCCGCGCGACTGGGACGCCGCCAGCGCCGCGCTGGCAGAGGTATTCCGCACGCGCACGCGAGACGAGTGGTGCGCCCTGCTCGAAGGCACGGACGCCTGCTTCGCCCCGGTACTCAGCTACCAGGAGGCGCCCCGCCACCCACACCTGCAGGCGCGCGGAACCTTCGTCGAGGTCGACGGGATCATGCACCCCGGCCCGGCGCCCCGCTTCAGCCGCACACCCTCGGTTCCCCCTGCCGCACCGCGCGAGCCCGATGTGCGCGACATCGGGCGAGTCCTCGCCGGCTGGCTGCCGCCCGACCGGATCGACGCCGCGCGCGCGGCGTCGGAGACAGCCTGCGCCCGGAACTGAGCCACGAGAACGAGTGATTCTTGCAACCCGGCCGGAGCCCATTCCAGGTTCCCGGCTCCCCAACACGCAACCCGAAACCCGCTGCACCATGAACGATTTCCTCGATATCCGGCGCGAAGGCGCCATCGCCATTGTCACCATGAACCGTCCGCAGACGCGCAACGCACTGTCGGACAACGACGCCGTCGAGGCGCTCGTCGAGATGTGCGAAGCCGTCAACCGCGACCTCTCGGTGCGGGTCGTCGTGCTGACCGGCGCCGGGCCCGCCTTCTCCTCGGGCGGCAACCTGAAGAGCCTGCGCGCCACCTTCGGCCGCGAGTCCGGCGAGCCGATCATGGCCCGCTACGCCTACCGCGACGGCATCCAGCGCCTGCCGCTGGCGCTGTCGAACCTCGAAGTGCCGGTCATCGCCGCCGTCAACGGCCCGGCTCTCGGCGCAGGCAATGACCTCGTCTGCACGTGCGACATCCGCATCGCGTCCGAGAAGGCGGTGTTCGCCGCCACCTTCGTCAAGCTGGGCTTGATCCCGGGCGACGGCGGCGCGTGGCTGCTGCCGCGTGCCGTGGGCATGTCGCGCGCGGCGGAGCTGTGCTTCACCGGCGACACCATCGATGCCGCGCAGGCGCTCGCATGGGGACTGGTCTCGCGGGTGGTCCCGCCCGAGGCGCTGATGCCCACAGCGATGGAACTGGCGCAACGCATCGCCAGCAACCCCGGCCATGCGCTGCGCATGGCGAAGCGGCTGCTGAAGGAAGGCCAGCACGCCCGCCTCGACACCATCCTGGAAATGTCCGCCGGCTTCCAGGCGCTCGCGCACCACACGGCCGACCACGAGGCCGCGCTCGACGCCTACATGGCAAAGCTGAAGCGCTGAAGGAGAACAAACCATGGACATTCGCGATAACGTATTCCTGGTCACCGGCGGCGCATCCGGCCTCGGCGAAGCTACCGCCCGCATGCTTTCCACCGCCGGGGGCAAGGTCGTCATTGCCGACATCAACCCGGCCGGCGAGGCGCTGGCCGCCGAACTGGGCGGACGCTTTGTGCGCTGCGACGTCAGCTGCGAGACGGACGCCCGCGCGGCGGTGGATGCCGCCACCGCGCTCGGCCGGCTGGCCGGCCTGGTCAACTGCGCCGGCGTCGCGCCGGCGTGCAAGACAGTCGGCAAGGACGGCCCCCATCCGCTCGACACATTCGAGCGCACCGTGCGCATCAACCTCATCGGTACGTTCAATATGGTGCGCCTAGCGGCCGCCGCCATGGTGAGCAACGCGCCCGACGCGGGCGGCGAGCGCGGCGTGATCGTCAATACGGCCTCGGTGGCGGCCTTCGAGGGGCAGGTCGGACAGGCCGCCTATGCAGCATCGAAGGGCGGCGTCGCCTCGATGACGCTGGCTATCGCCCGCGACCTGGCCCGCGACGGCGTGCGCTGCGCGACCATCGCGCCGGGGCTGTTTGAAACGCCAATGCTGCTCGGCCTGCCGGAGACGGTGCGTGATGCGCTCGGCCGCATGGTGCCGTTCCCCTCGCGCCTCGGGCGGCCCGCCGAGTACGCGAAGCTGGTCGAGGCAGTGATCGGCAACGCCATGCTGAACGGAGAAGTGATCCGCCTGGATGGTGCAATCCGCATGCAGCCGAAGTAGCTCCGCCTTCCCGGACTTGCAACAGGCCGGCGCTCTGCCGGCCTGTTGCATTTCCCGCTCAATCCACCGTCGCGCCCGAGCGCTGGATCGTTCCCTTCCAGCGCACACGCTCCGATTGCACGTAGGTGCCGAATTGCGCGCTGTCGAGGCGCAGCGGCACGCCGCCGATACGCTCGAGCGCCTGCACGCTGGCAGCGTCCTGCAGCATGGCCGACACATCCTTCTCCCACACCCTCACCAGCGGTGCCGGTGTGCGTGCCGGAAAGAACAGACCGATCCATGCCGTGGACTGCGCCGACGGATAACCGGCCTCGGCAATCGTCGGCACCTGTGGTAGCTGCGGCAGGCGCGTCGTTCCCATCACCGCCAGCGCCCGCAGCTTGCCGCCCTGCACCTGCGCCAGTGTCGAGGCCGGATAGTCGAAGGTCAGGTCGACCTGACCGCCGAGCAGGTCGGTGATCGCCGGTGCACTTCCCTTATATGGCACGTGGACGAACTTCACGCCCGCCTCGGCCTGGAACAACTCGGCTGCCAGGTGCGTGGCCGTGCCATTCCCGGCCGACGCGACCGCCAGCTTGCCCGGGTGCCCCTTGGCGTATGACACAAGGTCCTTCACCGACTGGAATGGCGCCGAACTGTTCACCACCAGCAGGTTGGGCGAGGACATCAGCGCATGCACCGGCACGAAGTCGCGCGCCGGGTCGAAGCGCAGTCCCTTGTACAGGTACTGGTTGGTGGCCATGGTGCCCTGGGTGCCCAGCAGCAGCGTATAGCCGTCGGGTTCGGCACGGGCCGCCACCTCGGTCGCCAGGTTGCCGCCGGCACCGGGCCGGTTCTCGACCACCACGCGCATGCCGAAGCGCGCAGTCATCTGGCTGGCGACCAACCGGCCCAACTGGTCGGTAATGCCGCCTGGCGGCCCCGGCACGATCAGCGTGACCGGTTTTGCCGGATAGCCGGCCTCTGCAGCGACCGCCGGTGCCACGCCGCCGAGGCCCAGAACGGCAGCCGCCGCCGTACATGCCAGCAATCCATCGAGGATTCGCCGCTTCTTTTCCTGCATGTGTGTCTCCTTTCTTTACGCCCTGAGGGACGTTGTTGTGTCGGTGGCCGATTGTGCTGCCCACACCGCAAATGCACCTGCCACTGGCTAGCCCGATATGTACGACATTTCGAATTCCAGTCCCAAATATCGAAATCTGTTGCACGATTTTGCGAAACCTCGTATTGTTTTCCCATACCTCGTACAAAAGAAGCAGTTCCACGGAGCCTCAATTGCCCACGCTGATTCCCGCCGCCAGCCGCACGATGGCCGTATTCGAAGTCTTCGCCCGGGAGCAGCGCGACCTGTCGAACTCCGACGTAGCGCGGCTGCTTTCCGTGGCGGACAGCAGTTGTTCCGACCTGCTGCACACGCTGCATTCGCTCGGCTACCTGATGCGCACGTCGCGTACCCGCCGCTTCTATCCGACCGGCCGGTTGCTGGAGACCGCGCGCCGCATTGCCGATAGCGATCCGCTGGCCGGGCTGGCGCAGGAAGCCGTCGACCAGCTTGCGGAGCGCAGCAACGAAAGCGCGTTCTTCGGCGTGCTGGAGCCGATGGCCGTGAAGGTGGCTGCCGCCGCCGCGAGCCGTCTGCCGCTGCGCTACATCCTCAACGTGGGCGAGCGTGTGGCGCTGCACGCATCGGCGCTGGGCAAAGCCATGCTCGGCCTGCTGCCCGAGGACGACGCCCGCGCCCGCCTCGACGCGATCCGCCGCCCTGCCGTCACCCCGCACACCGTGGTCGATGTGGACCGGCTGATCGAGCAGCTCCAGCGCGGCCGCGAACTCGGCTGGTACGAGGCCCAAGACGAAGGCACGCCTGGCGTGACGGCGCTGGCCGTGTCGCTCTGGCTGGGCGGCCAACCGGTCGGGCTGTCGCTGGCCGGGCCGGCCGACCGCATCGAGAAGAACCGGGGAACGTACCTGTCGGCACTGCGCGAAGTCAGCCAGGCGCTGCAGGCCGAGAACTGAACCGCAAGTGATCAACCGCAACTGCCAACGGGCAGCAAGCAACAAGCAACAAGCAACAAGGAACTGGAGGAGACATGGATCTTGGACTGAACGATCGCGTGGCGATCATCACCGGCTCGGCGCGCGGCATCGGCGCTGAGACGGCGCGCATGTTGGCGAAGGAAGGGGCCTGCGTCGTGGTGACCGACCTCGACCTGGACGCCGCCACCGACAACGCGCGCACCATCGAAGCCGCCGGCGGCAAGGCCATCGCCGTGGCCTGCGACGTGCGCAAGGAAGAGCAGGTGAAGCAGCTCGCCGGCGCTGCGCTGGAGGCCTTCGGCCGCATCGACGTGCTGGTGAACAACGCCGGCCTGGTCAAGGACCGCACCATCCTCAAGATGGACGAGGCCGACTGGGATCTCGTGCTCGACGTTACCCTGAAGGGTGCCTTCCACTGCTGCCGCGCCGTGCTGCCCGCGATGCACGAGCGCGGCTGGGGCCGGATCATCAACATCAGCTCGCGCGCCCTGTTCGGCAATCCGGGCCAAGCCAACTACTCAACCGCCAAGGCCGGGATCATCGGCCTGACGCGCGCGCTGTCGCTGGAGCAGGCGCGCAAGGGCGTGACGGTCAATGCCATCGCCCCGGGCTACATTGAGACCGAGTACATCAAAAGCCTGTCCAACTACGAGACCATCCTCGCCAACGTGATGGCGAAGAACGCGGTCACCTTCCCGGGCCAGACCAGCGACATCGCCGGCGCGGTGTGCTTTATGGCGTCCGAACATGCCCGCTACATCACGGGCACCACCCTTTTTGTGACGGGAGGCCGCTATGGCTGATCCGATGGTCGATGTGGACGGCCTCGATGCCGGCCAGCAACTGCTGCGCGACAACATCCGCCGCTACCTGAAGGCGCACATCACGCCGCGTATCCAGCAGGCGGAGCGCGACAAGAAGTTCCCGCATGAGGCGATGACCGGCCTGATCGACTTCGGCTACTTCGGCGGCGTGTTGCCGGAAGCCGATGGCGGCCTCGGACTGGACTACCTGACCTGGGCCGTGATGATGGAAGAGGCCGGCTACTGCTGGTTGTCGCTGCGCATCCTGCTCAACGGGCTGAACATCGTCTCCGGCATCATCAACGCCTACGGCACCGAGGATCAGAAGGAACGCTTCGTGCGTCCGCTGCTGCGCAATGCGCGCAAGCCGTTCGTGTCGATCTCGGAGCCGGACGTCGGCTCGAACGTGGCCGAGGTAAAGACGCGCGCCGACAAGCGTGGCGACCGCTACGTCCTTAACGGCAGCAAGCTGTGGGTCACCAACGGCATGTTCGCGGACTTCGGCATCGTGGTGGCGCGCACCTACAGCGAGACCTGCAACGGCGAACTGTCGCTGTTCCTGGTCGAGCGCGACGTGACCAGGTACGACGCCACGCCGGTGGACGTCATGTTCACGCGCAGCACCGGCACGGCGGCCTTCACCTTTGAGAACGCCGAAATCCCGGCCGCCAACCTGATCGGCACCGAAGGCCAGGGCCTGCGCCAGATCCTGATCGGCCTGAACTTCGGCCGCCTGAACGTGGCGATGGGCGCAGTGGGCGCGGCGCAATGTGCGCTCGACCTTTCCATTGACTATGCGCTGCAGCGCAAGCAGTTCGGTCGCCAGATCGGCTCGTTCCAGCTCGTGCAGAAGCATATCGTCGACATGACGATGCGCGTGCAGGCCGCGCGCTCGCTCGGATACCGCGCCGCCCGCTCGATGCAGCAAGGCACCTCGCGCACGGAGTGCTCGATCGCCAAGCTGTACGCCACCGAAGCCGCGTTCGACGTGTCGAACCTCGCACTGCAGGTGCATGGCGGCATCGGCTACGCCACCGACTACCCCATCGAACGGATCTTCCGCGACACGCGCGGCGGGATGATCCCCGAAGGCACCACCGAAATCCAGACGCTGATCATCGGCCGCGAAATCCTCGGCATTGGCGCCCTGACCTGACAGACAAGACAGACAAGACAGACAAAGACACAGGAGTCAATCAACATGACCCAACCCGCCATCCTCGACCAGATCGCCCAAACCACCCTCTACTGGGAAGACCTGACGCCGGGCATGACCTACAGCACCTCGTCGCGCACCGTCACCGAAGCCGACGTGGCAGCCTTTGCCGCGCTGACCGGCGACTTCAACAAGGTCCACGTGGATGCCGAGTACGCCAAGGGCACCATCTTCGGCCAGCGCATCGCCCACGGCATGCTGGTTGCCGCGTTCATGGCCGGACTGACCTCGCGCTCCATCCCGAACCAGTTCTTCGAAGGGTCGCTCTTCAGCGTGCTGGAAAACCGCCTGAAGTTCCCCAAGCCTACCTTCATCGGCGACACCATCCGGGTGGACATCGAGGTGACCGAGCAAAAGCCGACCAGCCGCCCGGATCGCGGCATCGTCAGCTTTCTGCGCAAAGCGGTCAACCAGCGCGGCGAGGTGGTGGCCGAGATGGCTGCAACCTGCCTGTTCAAGCGCCGCACGTCCGGGGAAGCGCAATGAACGGGAAACCTGCAGCCGACGGCCTCTGGTTCAGCGACCTCACCCGCCTCGTCGAGCCGCGCTCGATCGTGCTGGTGGGCGCGTCGGAGAAGCCCGACAGCATCGGCGCGCGCACGCTGGAGAACCTGACGGTCTACTCGCAGTTCAAGGGCGACCTCCACCTGGTCAATCCCAGCCGCAACGAAATCAACGGGCGTCCCTGCCACGCCTCGGTGCGCGACCTGAAGGAAGCGCCGGATCTCGCCATCCTCGCCGTGCGCGCCGACATGGTGCTCAATACGTTGCGCGAGTGCGCAGAATCCGGCGTCAAGTTCGCGATCGTCTTCACCTCCGGCTTCGGCGAGACCGGTGAGGAAGGCCGCGCCGCGGAGGCCGAGATGCGTGCCATCGTCGCGCAGACCGGCATGCGCATCTACGGCCCCAACTGCCCGGGCCTGAACAACATGAACGCTCGCCTCGGCATGACGTTCTCCCCCGCGTGGCGCATCGACAACGGCAAGCCCGGCCCCATCGGCGTCGCCACGCAGGGCGGCGGCCTCGGGCGTTCCTTCATCCAGTCGATGGACCGCGGCGTCGGCATCGGACTGTGGTGCTCGGGCGGCAACGAGGCCGACCTCGAGGTCAGCGACTACATCCACTACATGGCGGACGCGCCCGACATCAAGGTGATCGTCACCACGCTGGAAGGCGTGCGTAACGGCCCGCGCTTCATGGCCAGCGCGCTGCACGCCGCGCGCCGGGGCAAGCCCATCGTCGCGCTGAAGGTCGGCAAGTCGGAGTACGGCGCGAAGGCCGCGGCCTCGCACACCGCCGCCATCGCCGGCGTGGCGGAGATCAACAGCGCGGTGTTCCGCCAACTCGGCATCATCGAGGTGGACGACATCGACGAACTGATCGACGTGGCCTCGCTGCTGTCGCGCGCCACGCCCACGGGCAGGGAACATCTCGCGGTCTACAGTTTCTCGGGCGGCACGGCGGCGCTGTGCTCCGACATGGTCGGGACGGCCGGCCTGACACTGTCGAAGTTCGCGCCGGACACGCTCGAAGCGCTGGGACGCGCCCTCCCCGGCTACGCGGCCTTCGACAATCCGGTGGACGTGACCGCCGAGGTGCTGGTCAATGCCGAAGTCGGCTACGCCGCGCTCAAGGCCACGGCGAGCGATCCCAATACGGATCTCGTACTGGTGCCGATCCCCGTCGAATACGGCAAGACCAGCGCCATGCTGGCCGACAGCATGGTCCGCGTGCAGTCCGAAGAGCAGACGCCCATCGTGCCGGTCTGGATGAGCGACCGCACCGGTGAGGGCCATCGCAAGATGATCGAGGGCGGCCTGATGCCGATGCGCGCGGTCGGCAACGCGGTGCTGGCCGTCAAGCGATTCATCCAGTATGGCAAGTGGCGCGCGCAATTCGACCACAATTGGCATCCGCTCGGCGAGACGCGCGCTGCGCTCAAGCCGGACGGCGACAGCAGCACCTTGTCGGAAGCAGGCGGAAAGGCATTGCTGGCGCACGCCGGCGTGACTGTCCCCGGCGGCGTGGTCGCCAAGTCGCCCGACGAGGCTGCGCGCGCCTTCCGCAGCGTGGCCGCCCAAGGCACCGGCAAGGCCGTCATGAAAATCGTCAGCGCGGCCATCACGCACAAGACCGACATCGGCGGCGTGCGCCTGGGCATCGCGTCGGAAGACGCCGCTCGCGTGGCCTTTGAGGAGATCCACGCCAACGGCTGCAAGGCCGCTCCGGCGGACCAGGTCGAAGGCGTGCTGGTCGAGCCGATGCTGCCGTCGCCGTTCGTGGAGGCGGTGGTCGGCATTCATCGCGACGAGGTGTTTGGCCATGTGTGCACGTTCGGCCTCGGCGGTGTCGCCATCGAACTGTTCAAGGATGTCAGCCGCCGCCTGCTGCCACTCACGCCGCAATCGGCGCGCGCGATGATTGCCGAGACGCGCTGCCACGAACTGCTGAAAGGTCATCGTGGACAGACAGCGTTCGACATCAACGCACTGGCCGACACGCTCGTCAAGTTGTCCGACTTCGTGGCGAAGCACGCCGGCAAGATTGACGAACTCGAGATCAACCCCCTCGCGGTACGGCCGCAGGGTCAGGGTGTGATGGCGCTGGACGCCGTCATCTCCCTCAAGGGCACGGAGCCTTCGCAATGGTAAAGACAGATATCGGCTACACCACGACCGACACCATCATGGTGCGCGGCAAGAACCTCTCCACGGAGATCATCGGCAAGTTCGACTTCGTCGACATGATCTTCTTCACCACACTGTCGCGCATGCCGGAGCCGCGCGAGAAGGTCATGGTCAATGCGCTATTGGTGACCACAGCCGACCACGGCATCACCCCCAGTTCGCTGTCGGCCCGGCTGACGTACATCGGCGCACCGGAAGCCCTGCAGGGTGCCGTGGCGACGGGCCTGCTCGGCGCCGGCAGCGTGTTCCTCGGCCCCATGCAGAACGCCGCGGAGATGCTGCTCGAAGGCGCGAAGGAACTGCGCGACGACGCGACCGACCTCGACGTCACACAGGCTGCGCGCGAAGTGGTCCGTAGCTACAAGGAACGCCGCCAGCAGGTCTTCGGCGTGGGCCATCCCATCCACGTCGACGGCGACCCGCGCGTGCCCGCGCTGCGTGACCTGTCGCGGGAGAACGGCTACTACGGCCTGCACTGGCGCCTGATGGAAGCCATCTCGGATGTGCTGGTGAAGGAACAGAACCGCAAGCTGCCGATGAACGTGGTGGGCGCCATCGGCGCCATCGTGGCGGCCATGGGCCTTGACCCGCTGGTCGGGCGCGGCCTGGCGCTGGTGGGCCGCTCGGCCGGCCTGCTGGCGCATGTGCTGGAAGAGAAATCCCAGCCCATGGCCCGCGAGGCATGGCAACTCGTGCTGAAAGACGACCCGCGCAACGTCCTGCCGTGACCCCCTGAATGTGGCGTTGGCCCGGCCCCGAGCCGGGCCAGCGAAATGAATTTCCGAGAGACATTCCGATGCAGAAACTGACCGCCGAACGGCGCATGATCCAGGAGGCCGCCCGCCAGTTCACGATGGAGCGCGTGCTGCCGTTGGCCAACAAGCTGGATCCCGAGAAGGGCCAGATCCCGCGCGACCTGATCGACGAAATGGCCGAACTGGGCTATTTCGGCATCCTGATTCCCGAGGAGTACGGCGGCCTCGGCCTGGGTGCCTACGAATACTGCCTGGTCGCCGAACAACTCTCGCGCGGCTGGATGAGCGTGGGCAGCCTGATCGCGCGCGGCAACGGCCTGATTGGCGCGCTCAAGGCGCTCACGCCGGAGAAGAAGGCCGAATGCCTGCCGCGCATGGCGCGGGGCGAATTCCTCGGCGCTTTCTCGCTCTCCGAGCCCAACGCCGGCTCCGACATCGCCAACATCTCGTGCCGCGCCGTGCGCGACGGCGACGAGTGGGTCATCACCGGCAATAAATACTGGTGCACGTTTGCCGACGAGGCGGACTTCATCCTCGTCATCTGCCGCACCGGGCCGGTCACCGATCCAAAGGCGCGCCACAAGGGGCTGTCCGCCTTCATGGTCGAGAAGCCGCGCGGATCGCTTCCCGACGGTGTCATGGGCAGCGTGATCCCGAAGATCGGCTACCACGGCTGGACCACCTGGGAACTGGCCTTCGACGGCTGCCGGGTGCCGCATTCGAAGATGGTCGGCGAAGAAGGCAAGGCGTTCTACCTTGCCACCGCCGGGCTGGAGACCGCCCGCGCCCATACCGCCGCGCGCTCCATCGGCCTCGCACAGGGCGCGCTGGAGGATTCCATCCAATACGCGAAGGACCGCGCGCAATTCGGCTCGCCCATCGGCAACTTCCAGGCGATCCGCTTCAAGATCGCCGATATGGCCACGCAGATCGAAGCCGCGCGCGCCCTGCTCTACGGTGTGTGCGAGAAGATCGACGACGGCGGCCGCGCCGACACCGAGGCGTCGATGGTCAAGCTGTTCGCCAGCGAGATGTGCGAGCGCGTGGCGAGCGAAGGCCTCCAGATCCACGGCGGCGCGGGCTACACCACGCATTTCGCCGCTGAGCGCTACTGGCGCGATGCCCGGTTGACCAAGATCTTCGAGGGCACCTCGGAAATCCAGATGCGCATCATCTCCGACGCGCTGATGGGCAAGGTGACGGCATGACGACCCGGCCCCAGTCCACGGGCGCGCTGGCAGGCCTGCGCGTGATCGACCTCACGCAGATGCTGGCCGGCCCGTTCTGCACGCAGATCCTGGCCGATCATGGCGCGGATGTCATCAAGGTCGAAGCCATGACGGGTGACGGCACCCGTCTGACCGGCCCGTTCTGCGAGGACGACACGCTGCGCGACTATGGCGGCTACTTCCAGAGCGTCAACCGCAACAAGCGGTCCATCGCCGTCGACATGAAGACGGCCGAAGGCGTGGCCCTCGTGCGCACGCTGATCGACGGCGCCGACATCGTGGTCGAGAACTTCCGCGCCGGCGTGATGGAGCGGCTGGGGCTCGCCTATGAGACGCTGCGCGAGACCAATCCGCGGCTCGTGTATGGCACAGTGCGCGGCTTCGGGGACCCGCGTTCCGGCGCGAGTCCCTATGCCGACTGGCCCGCCTACGATGTGGTCGCGCAGGCCATGGGCGGCATGATGGGCATCACCGGGCCGGACCGCCACACCCCGATGAAAATCGGCCCCGGCGTCGGCGACACCATCCCGGCGCTGATGCTGTGCATTGGCATCCTGTCGGCTGTCCACAGGATGAAGGAGACCGGCCTCGGCCAGTTCGTCGACGTGGCGATGACCGACGCCGTGCTGGCCCTGTGCGAGCGCATCGTCTACCAGACCTCGTACACCGGCGTGGTGCCCGGCCCGGAGGGCAACCGCCATCCGCTGCTGTGCCCGTTTGGCTTGTTCCGGGCGCGCGACGGCTACGTCTCGATTGCCTGCGCGACCGATGCGCTATGGGCGAAGCTCGCCACCGCCATCGGCCGTCCGGACGTTGGCAGCGACCCTGCGTTCGCCACCAACGCCGCGCGCGTCGGCAACGCCCAGCGGGTCATCGACCTGCTCGAAGCCTTCACGTCCATCCGCACCAAGGAGGAAATCGCCACACTACTGGGCGGCAAGGTGCCGTTCGGGCCAGTCTGCACGTCGGCCGAGATCTTTGCCGATCCGCACTATGCGGTGCGAGACATGCTGGTGGACGTCGAGCAACCCGGGTCCGCCCAACGCGTGAAGATTGCCGGTGTCCCGATCAAGCTGAGCGACACGCCCGGTGCCGTTCGCCGGCGCGCTCCAATGCTCGGCGAGCACACGGACGAGATCCTGCTAGCCACCGGCTACAGCAGCGAAGACATCGATCGCCTCCGCGCGGAAGGCGCGGTACGCTAACCCCCTTATCAGGAGCAATTACGATGGACCTCCGACAAATGCGCCAGGCCCTGGTGCTGGGCGAAACCCTGAATTTCCACCGCGCCGCCGAGCGGCTATGCATGGCACAGCCGCCGCTGTCGACGGCCATCCGGAAGCTTGAGGAGGAACTGGGCGTCACGCTGTTCGACCGCCTTCCATCCGGCCTTACGCTCACGCCGGTCGGCGAACTCGTCCTCAGGCAGATGCGCAATACGCTCTTCTTCGCCGACGAGATCCGCCGCGCGGCCAGCGAAGGTGACGCCGGCGAGCGTGGCAAGCTGCGCGTCGGCTTTGTCGGCTCGTCGGTGTACTCGCTGATGCCGCGGCTGATCCGCGCCTTCCGCACCCGATACCCGCGCGTGGAACTGGTGATCGAGGAATCCACGACCGTCGACCTGTTGCATGCGGTGGAAGAACATACCCTGGACGCCGCGCTGGTGCGCTTCCCCGTGCTCGGCAAGACGGCGGCGCAGGTGAGGCTGCTGCAACCCGACCCGCTGTTACTGGCGGTCAGCGCCGATTCGCCGCTGGCCAGACGCAAGTTCGTTGCGCTCTCCGAACTGGGCGAAACGCCGTTCATCGTCTATTCGCAGGCACGCGTGCCCACGATGCATGCGCTGATGATGTATGCGTTCCAGGCAGCGGGCATCCAGCCGCCCATCGCGCAGGAAGCCGTGCAGGTTCCGACGATACTCGCGCTGGTGGAAAGCGGTCTGGGCGTGGCGCTCGTGCCCGCCACCACCGCCCGCCTGGGCGGCGATGGCATCCGGCACGTGCCGCTGACCGGATTGCCTGACCAGATGAACTTCGGGATCGCGCTGGCCACGCTGCCGGACGCGGCGAACGCCACGACGCGCAACTTCGTGGCGCTGGCGCAGGAAGCGACGCGCGACGCTGCACAGGCCTGAGCTTCCGCTCCCCGGGAACCTGGGAAAGGAGCGGAAGCTCATCTCGCACGTCAGCTTTCGACCTTCCGCTCGATCAACGCATCCACCGCCACGATCCGGTCCGCCGTGCAGATCAGCGGGTTCACGTCGAACTCGGAGATCACGTCGCGCTGATCGGCAGCGAACTCCGACAGGCTGGCGATCACTTCAGCGAGGCGGTCCATGTCCACGCCCGCCGCACCGCGAAAGCCCTTGAGCAGCGCCACACCGCGCAGCTGCTCCAGCATCCCGCGTGCGTGCTGTACCGAGCACGGGGCCATGACGGCCACGGTGTCCTGCATCAGTTCCACCATCACACCGCCGAGCCCGAGCACCAGCAGCGCACCGAGGTGCGGGTCGACGCGCGCGCCCACCAGGATCTCGATGCCGGCCGGCACCTGGCTTTGCACCAGCACGCCGTTGATGCGGTCGTCGCTCGTCACCTTGCTGGCGTTCGCCATCACCTCGCGGTAAGCGGCCGCGACTTCCCCCGCGGACCTCACGCCGAGGCGGATCACGCCGGCTTCCGACTTGTGCGGGATGGCCGGGCTCTCGACCTTCAGCACGACCGGATAGCCGCACGCGTTGGCCGCACGGACCGCGGCATCCTCGCTGGTCGCCAGCGATTCGCCCACCACTGGCACGCCATACAGCGCCAGTACGTCCTTCGCCTCGCGCTCGGTCAGTGTGGCGGCCGGGGCGGCAACGATGCGGGCGCGAGCATTCGCAGCCACCGAACCCTGCGTCAGGCGCGGGGCCTTCGGCACCTGCCGCGATAGTAGCCATTGCTCGCGGGCTTGCCACGCGGCCAGCGCCGCGAAGCAATGCGACACCGAGCGGAACAGCGCCAGCCGCGGCAGCGCCTCTGACTCGCGTGATTCCGGCCCTTCCATCCAGTTCGACATCCACAGGCCGCAAGCCATCTTGCCGTGCTTGGCCGCGAGGTCGTTGAAGACCTCGAAGCGGCGGCCGTTGCCCTCGCCCGTCACCACCAGCGGCACGACGGCGGCGCCATAGGCAGGGTCGGCGAAGACGGCGTCACCGCACTGGATGAAGGAGTCGAAGTTGTTGGCGGCCTGCGCCGTCAGGTCGCACGGGTTGCGCGCCGCACCGAAATCGGGAATGTGCGACTCGAGCACCGTGCGGGTGGTGTCGCCCGGCTGCGGCAGCGGCACGCCGAAGCGCTCGGCCTCGTCGGCGGCCACGATGCCCGCGCCACCCGAGCCCGAGACGATGGCCACGCCAGTGGCCGTCGGACGCGGCGCCTTGGCGAAGAACACCGTGGTCGGCACCAGTTGCTCGATGGTGTCCACTTGCACCACGCCGGCTTCGCGCAGTGCCGTGCTGTAGGCACGGTCTGACCCGGCCATCGAACCGGTGTGCGACATGGCCGCCGCGGCACCCGCCTCGCCCCGCGCCATCTTGTAGACGACCAGCGGCTTGCCGGCTTGCGCGCAAAGTTCGGCCGCCCGGACGATGCGACTCGCATCGGACAGCCCCTCGAACACGCAGGCAATCGCCGCGCAGGCCGGGTCGCCGGCCAGATAGGCGATCTGGTCGGTCACGTCGATGTCGCAGGCGTTGCCGCACGAGAAGACGTGGCTGAACGCCGTGCCGTGGTTGGCCGCCTGCTCCAGCGCGAAGGCCAGCGCACCGGACTGACTGACAAGCCCGATGGCGTGCGGCGGCAGCGTGCCCTCGCGGGACGGCAGCGGCGTGAACGACACCATCGCATTGTTGATGTAGTTGGCGTAGCCGATGCTGTTCGGGCCGAGCAGCCGCACACCGCTCTCACGGGCGACGCTGACCAGCCGCGCCTGGTCGGCGGCCTTCTGCGGATTTCCGGTCTCGGCATAGCCGGATGCGAATAGCACCACACCGCCCACGCCCAGCTTTGCGCACTCGCGCACGAGCGGCTCGACCGTGTCGCGCGCCGTGGCGATCAGCACGCAGTCCGGCACCTCCGGCAGCGCGCAGAGCGACGGGTAGCAGACCTGCCCGTCGATTTCCTCGTAGCGCGGATTGACCAACAGCACCTTGCCGTTGAACTGCCGCAGGTTCGCCATCGAGCGCCCCGCGAAGGAACGCCCGTTGGGCGTCGCCCCGACCACGGCAATGGTGCGCGGATGCAGCGTGCGCCGCAGTTCGTCATGGGTATATAGCTTGCGCGACGACATACCTGCCTCAGCTCGCGAGGTGGAAGCCGCCGTTCACGCCGATGTGCTGGCCGAGCACGTAGCTGGCGGCGTCCGACAGCAGGAAGGCGATCGGGCCCGCGACTTCCTCGGGTTGTGCCCAGCGCCCCATCGGGATCATGGCGAGATACGTGTCGCGAAAGCGGTCGCTGCGGATGGTCTCGGTCATCGGCGTCTCTACCATGCCCAGGCAGACGGTGTTCGTGCGCACGCCGTACTTGCCCCATTCGCGCGCGGCGGCCATGGTCATGCCCAGCATGCCGGCCTTGGCCGATGCGTAGTTGATCTGGCCGATCGAGCCGCGACGGCCGGCCTCGGACGAGATGTTGACGATGGAACCCCTGACCTGCTCGCCAGCCTTCGCGCGCTCCATGAGGCGCGAGCCGACCGCCTGCAGCCAAAGAAAGGCGCCGGTCAGGTGGCAGTCGACCACTTCGTTCCAGGTCTTCAGCGTCATGTTCTCGATCATCGCGGGACGCACGATCCCGGCGCAGTTGACAAGGCCATCGACCTTGCCGAAACGCGACACGGCGTGCTCGACGGAGTCCGACACGAAGTCAGGATCGGCCACATTGCCGGTGTAAGCCTGCACGTGCTCGGGATGCTCAGCCGCGAACGCTTCGACGGCCTCGCGATTCAGGTCCACCACGCAGACCTTTGCGCCCAGTTTGAGCGCGAGTTCGGCAGTGGCGCGGCCCACGCCCTGGGCAGCGCCGGTGACGATGATGACCTTGCCGGCCAGGGACATGATGTTGTCGGACATGTGGATCTCCTCTGTAAAGTCGTGGTGCGTTATTCCGGCCGCCCTTCGAGGCGGCCGAGGTGATATTGCATGTCGCCATGCAGGTGGTCGAGCACGAGGATGCGGCGCAGGTAGTGGCCCACCGCGTATTCCTCGGTCATGCCGATGCCGCCGTGCATCTGGATGGCTTCCTGCGCGACATGGCGCGCATTGCGCGTGACCAGCGCCTTGGCGCCGTGCGACGGCACGTCTGTGCCCGTCAGGTCGTTGCGGCCGGCCAGCGCCAGCGCCAGCGAGACCGACATGCTGCGGCTCTGCTCCAGCGCCACCAGCATGTCCACGGCGCGGTGCTGCAGCGCCTGGTTGGAGCCGATCAGGCGGCCGAACTGCTTGCGGGTCTTCAGGTAGGCGACGGTTAGCGTGTACGCCGCGTCCATCGCACCAACCATCTCGGCGCAGGCGGCGCTGATGCCCGTGTCCAGCATGCGTTGCAACAGCGCGGGAGTGAGCGTGCCGAGCCGCTCGGCCGGGGCGCCGTCGAGCTTCACATCGGCGGCGGGGGTGCCGTCGATCAGGCGGTAGGCGTCGAACTCCACGCCTTGCGTACGGGCGTCGACGACGAAGAGCTGGACGCCCTCGCCCGCCACCTGCGCGGTGACGAGCAGGTACTCCCCGGCAGCGCCATGCAGCACGCAGGACTTGGCGCCGTATAGCCGCCAGCCGTCCACGCCGTGGCCAGCGCAAACGTTCACGCGCCCGGCAACGGCTTCTCCGTGCGCCCACGCCACGTTCAGGTCGCCATGCCCGATGCGGGGCAGCAAGCGCGCTTGCTGGCTATCCGAGCCGACGAGGCCGATGGCCGTGGCGGCCATCACCACGGTGCCGTGGTACGGCTCCAGCGACAGGCACTTGCCCAGTGCCTCGGATACCACCATGTGATCCACGGCGTCGCCGCCGAAGCCGCCATGCACGTCGGGGATCGCCGCGGCGGTTACACCCAGTTCGGCAAGTTGCGCCCACACCTCGGGCGAGTGGCCGCATTCGGCCGCCACGTATTGCTGGCGGTGGCCAAAGTCGTATTCGCGCGCCAGCAGCCGCGCCAGGCTGTCCTGCAGTTGCTGCTGGACGTCGTTCAGTTGCAGGTTCATGACAGGTCGAGCACGGTGGCGGAAAGGATGTTCTTCTGGACTTCGGTACTGCCGCCGAAGATCGAGACGGCGCGCGAGTACAAATACGACCTGGTGAGCGCTCCGCCACCGGCGCCATCCGCCCGCAGCGAAGCCGGGGCGGTCATGCGGCAAATCAGGTCGGTAATGGCCTGGAATATCTCACTGCCGCGCGCCTTGAGCATCGGCGACAGCTTCATGTCGGCGTGGCCGCCTTGCATGCGGAACTGCGTGACTTCGAGCGCGTGCAGGTCCGCCTCGATCATGGCGATCCGGCCGCGCCAGTCCGCCACGGTGAAGGCCGAATGCCCCTCGTCTTCCAGCGTCGCCAGCAACGCCCTGGCGCAAGCCACGCGCTCCTTGTTGCGGCCGATGCCGGCGATGTATGCGCGCTCGTGGCCGAGCAGGAACTTGGCGTAGTCCCAGCCCTTGTTCTCCTCGCCGACGAGATTCGTCACCGGCACGCGCACGCTGTCGAAGAACACTTCGTTCAGGCTATGGCGGCCGTCGATGCTGATGATCGGGCGGACAGTTACGCCCGGCGCCTTCAGGTCGATCAGCAAGAACGAGATGCCGGCCTGCTTCTTCACGGCATTGGGGTCGGTGCGGACCAGGCAGAACACCCAGTCGGAGTAATGCGCCTGGCTCGTCCAGATCTTCTGGCCGTTGACCACATACTCGTCGCCCTCGCGGACGGCGGAGGTCTTGAGCGAGGCAAGATCCGAGCCGGAGCCCGGTTCCGAGAAGCCCTGGCAGACCTGGATGTCGGCGTTCAGCAGCTTCGGCAGGAAGTATTCGCGCTGGGCGTCGGAGCCGAAGTGGATGATGACCGGCCCCAGCATTGTGATGTTGAAGATGTGCGGCGGTGGCGCGGGTGCGGCGGCACACTCGTCGGCGAAGATCTGCTGTTCGGCGGCATCCCAGCCGGCGCCACCGAAAGCCTTCGGCCAGGCGGGGGCGCCCCAGCCGCGCTTGTTCAGTGCACGTTGCCAGAGTTCGGTGTCCGCCTTGGAGGCGAATCCACCGGCGCGCAGGCGCTGGCGCAAATCGTCGGGCAGGTTCGCGGCGATGAAGTCGCACACTTCCCGCCGGAACGCCTTGTGCGCCTCGGAGTAAAGCAAGTCCATGGTAAATCCTTGTAGGCGTTCAGCAGCCCTTGAAAACGGGCTGCCGCTTCTCGGTGAAGGCCCGCAGGCCTTCCTTCATGTCGTGGGAACGCTGGTGGTTGCGCAGCTCCAGCAGTTCGTGGCGCAGCGCGTCGGCCAGTATCTTGTCGGCGGCCTCGGCCGCCACGCGCTTCATGCGCGCCAGCACCAGGGGACTCTTTCCCGCCAGCAGTTCGGCCACGCCTTGTGCACGGGCCTGGAGTTCGGCGTCGGGCACCACTTCGTTGACCAGGCCGTAGCGTTCCATCTGCGCGGCGGTGAAGCTCGCACCGGTAAACATCAGCCAGCGCGCCACGTTGACCGGCAGCTTGCGCGGCAGCACCGCCGCCCCGCCGGCGCCGGGGAAGACGCCGAAGTTGGAGTGAGCGTCGCCCAGCTTCGCGCTCTCGGCGGCAAGAACGAGATCGCAAGCCATCACGGTTTCCAGCCCGCCCGCCAGCGCCAGCCCGTTCACCGCGGCGATGACTGGCTTGGGAAAGGCGCGCAGCGTGTCGACGAATTCGACCACCACGTCGAGGAAGTCAGGCTCGCCGGTCACCGGCGGCTCGGCCACTTCCTTCAGGTCGGCCCCGGCGCAGAAGGCGCGACCGTTGCCGGTGAGCACCACCACGCGCACGGCGGGGTCGTCGCGCCAGGCGTTGAGCTGTGCGGTCATGGCGGCGGCCATCTCGCGGTTCAGGCTGTTCATGGCGGCCGGGCGGTCCATCGTCAGCCAGCCAACCGCGCCTTCAATACGATGCTGAAGACTCATGTCACCCTCCTTCAGCACAATTCCACGCCAACGGCGGTGGCTTCGCCGCCGCCGAGGCAGAGGCTGGCGAGGCCGCGCTTCAGGCCGCGCTGCTTCAGCGCATGGACCAGCGTGACCAGCAGGCGGGCGCCGGTGGCGCCGACCGGGTGGCCGAGCGCGCACGCGCCGCCGTTGGCGTTGAGACGATCGTGGCCGATGCCAAGCTCCTGCAGCGCGATCATCGTCACCACGGCAAAGGCTTCGTTGATTTCGTAGAGATCGACGTCGCGCGCGGTCCAGCCCGCCTTGTCGAGCACGCGGCGCGCGGCATGCACGGGCGCATCGGCGAATTGCTGCGGCGGGTTGGCATGCGTGGCGTGACCGACGATGCGGGCCAGCGGCGTCACGCCCTGGCGCACGGCATCGCTCTCGCGCATCAGCACCAGCGCGGCGGCGCCATCGGAAATCGACGAGGCGTTGCCGGCCGTTACCGTGCCGCCGGCGCGGAACACGGCCTTCAGCTTTGGCAGCCTGGCCGCGTCGCACTGGCCCGGCGTCTCATCCTCGGCGAACACCCCGCCGCCGCGCTTGAGCGTGACCGGCACGATCTCGTCGCGGAAGCGGCCTTCGGCGACCGCTGCCTGCGCCCGCAGCAGGCTCTCGCGGGCGTAGGCATCCTGCGCCTCGCGGTCGATGCCGCGCGCTTCGGCCGCGAGGTCAGCGTAGTGGCCCATCAAATGGCCCTCAAAAGCGTCCTCCAGCCCGTCGCGGTACATGTGGTCGAGAAGCTGGCCGTGGCCGAGACGGTAGCCGTGGCGCGCGCGCGGCACGATGTGCGGCGCGTTGGTCATCGACTCCATGCCGCCAGCCACCGCCACGTTGCAGGTGCCGGCCAGCAGCAGGTCATGCGCCAGCATCACAGACTTCATGCCGGAGCCGCACATCTTGCTGATGGTGGTGGCCGGGGTGGACGTGGGCAGCCCCGCGCCCAGCACGGCCTGCCGCGCGGGCGCCTGGCCGACGCCGGCGAACAGGCACAGGCCCATGATGGCCTCGTCGACCGATGCCGGATCGACCCCTGCCTGCGCCACGGCGGCGCGGATGGCGGAGGCGCCGAGTTCCGGCGCCCCGAACGCCGACAGCGAGCCGTTGAATGCGCCAATCGGTGTGCGCTTCGCGCCAACGATGACGATGGATTCCTTCGTGTTCTGCATGGTGGCCTCAGGCGTGGGGCGCAAGCTGAATGCGCGCGAAATCGAGAATGACCTGGCTTGACGAGGCATCCTGCGCGAACAGGGCGTCGCCGAGCAGCGTGGCGCAATACGTCTCGCTGCCGGCAGCGCTGCGCCACTCGTGCAGGCGGCGGGTGAAGAGCCCCAGCGCCAGTTCCTCGGTGATGCCGATGGCACCGTGCACCGCATGGGCGATGGCAGCCACGCGCTCGCCCGCCTCGCAGGCACGCAGCTTGGCCGACGCGGCGCGCAGCGGGTCGGGCAGGTAGCCGTCGGCGGCACAGCCCAGGCGCGCGGCGAACACCGACGAGCTGGCCTGCTCGGCCATCACACTCAGTTCCTGTTGCATGGCCTGGAACTGGCTGATGGCGCGGCCGAACTGCTGGCGGTCGTTGACGTACCCGACGCTCATCGCCAGCACGCGCTGCATGGCACCGGCCATGCCGGCGGCGTGGGCAGCGTTGCACAGGGCGACGATGTCGGCATCGTCCTCGCGCAAGCGGAACACCGCCGCGTCGGCCGACTGCCACTGCAGCGACGCCGACGCCTTCGGGCGGTAGATGCCCTGTGTGGCCGCCGCCGCGCTGACCGGCAGCAGCAGCCATTCGCCGCGCCACTGCGTCAGCACCAGATCCGCCACTGCGCCGCCCGGCACGTTGCGGCAGACGATATGCAGACCATCGGCCGCGGACGGCGCAATGGCAATGCACTCGCCCAGGCTCTCGCGGCCGGCCTTCGCCAGCATCGCGCGGGCGATGGCAGTCTCGGCAAACGGGTGGCTCAGGCCGGCACGGCCAGCAGCAAGGAAAAGCGGGAAGGCGTCGGAGAGCGACAGGCCAGCACCGCCGCATTCGGCGGGGACGAGCGCGTCGGCATAGCCGAGCGCGTCGATGGCGGCCCATTGCGCGGCCGCCTCGCCAGCTTCACTACGGCGCACCGCCGCGTCGGCACACAGGTCGGCGAGCGCGCGCTCGAAGCCCTCCAGAAGGGAATCAGTCATGACAGGTATCCGAATAGGTCTTAGCGAAGCCCGAGCGAGCGGGCAATGATGCCGCGCAGGATCTGGCGCGTGCCACCACGCAGCGAGAAGCTGGGGCACAACTGCGTGATGTATGCGAGTGCGCGTTGCAGCGTCTCCGAAGGCTGGAAGTCGGGCATCTGCTCGATGGCCGACGCGATCCAGGCCGGCACGGTCTGCTCGAACTCGGTGCCGAGGTCCTTCACGTAGGCGGCGTCGGTCTCCGGGTTCTGGCCCTTGTCGAGCAGGTCGGCCACGGCGAGCGACATCGCCCGCAGCGCGGCGATGCGCCCGGCGATGCGGCCGGCGATCGCCTTGACCGAATCCGGCACCGGCAGGCCCGCGGCGCGCACCTCGGCCAGCCACGTCTCGGCCAGCAGCAGGCTGGTCAGGATGCGTTCGGGGCCGCTGCGCTCGAAGGCAAGTTCGGCGGTGACCTGTTTCCAGCCTGAGCCTTCCTCGCCGACAATGGCGTCGGCCGGCAGCGGCACATCCTCGAACACGACTTCGCAGAAATGCGCGTCGCCGGCCAGGTCCTTGATCGGGCGGTAGCTGATGCCGGGCAGGCTGAGGTCGATCAGCACCTGGGACAGGCCCTTGTGGCGGTCGCCGTGCTGGCCCGACGTGCGCACCAGCGCGCACATGTACTGCGTGCGGTGGGCGTTGGTTGTCCAGATCTTGCGGCCGTTCAGGCGCCAGCCGGTCTCGGTGCGCACGGCGCGGGTGCGCACGCTGGAGAGGTCGGAGCCGGTGTCGGGCTCGCTCATGCCGATAGACATGAAGATTTCGCCACGCACCATGCGCGGAACAAAGAAATCGCGCTGCGCCGGCGTGCCGAACTTCAGGATCAGCGGGGCAGTCTGGCGGTCGGCGAACCAATGCGCCGACACCGGCGCGCCGGCGGCGATCAGTTCCTCCACCAGCACGAAGCGGGCAAAGGCGCTGCGGCCGGCACCGCCATATTCCTTCGGCAGCGCCAGGCCGAGCCAGCCCTGCTTTGCCAGGGAGCGGCTGAAGTCGGCGTCGTAGCCCATCCACGTGCGGGCGCGCACGTGCGGCGGCACGTCGCCAAGGGTCTGTTGCAGGAACGCGCGGACAGGAGCGCGCAGCGCCTCATCGTCAGGCGGGATGGTGACGAGCGGCAGGGATTCGAGGCTTGTGGTCAAGGTAGAACTCCGGATATCGGGATAGCTTCACTGGACGGAAGGCGCGAGCACCGTGGCGCCCTCCTCGGCCAGCTTGCGGATGTCGTCGGCGCTAAAGCCGGCCTCGGCCAGCACTTCGGCGCTGTGCTCGCCCAGCCGTGGGGCCTGCCGCGCGACGTTTGGCGGCGTCTTTGACCATTGCGACGGGATCGCCATCGAGCGGATCGCGCCCTCGCTGGGGTGTTCCACCACGTCGAAGAAGCCTACGGCGTCGAGATGGGGATCGGCGAGCAGCGAGTCGATCGTGTGGAGCTGCATCACCGGCATGTCGGCGGCTTCGAGCAGCGTGATCCATTCGGCGGACGTACGCGTGGGCATCACCTCGGCCACCATCCTGTACAACTCATCGATGTGTTTGGTGCGCTCGCCGATGGTGGCGAAGCGCGGGTCGTTGTCCATCAGGCCCGGCTTGCCGATCATGTCGAAGAACTTGCGCCACTGCTTGTCGTTGTAGACGAGCACGCACACGTAGCCGTCCTTGGTGCGGTACGGGCGGCGGTTGTGGTCGAGGATGCGCGCGTAGCCGCTCGGCCCGATGGGCGGGTCGAAGGTCAGGCCACCCATGTGGTCGCCCAGCACGAACTGCGCCATGGTCTCGAACATCGGCACGTCGATGGCCTGGCCTTCGCCAGTGCGCTGGCGGTGGAAGAGCCCAGCCGTCACGGCATTGGCGGCGGCAAGCGCGACGATACGGTCCGCGATGGCACTCGGCGCATAGCGCGGCACATCGGCGCCGGCGCGCTTGGCGAGCGAGGGAATCGCCACGGCACCCTGGATCAGATCGTCATAGGCGGACTTGGCGGCGTACGGGCCGCCCTGGCCGTAGCCGTAAACGCCGACGTACAGGATGCGCGGGTTGACCTTGGCGATCTCCTCGTAGCCGAGGTTCAGACGTGCCATGGCCTGCGGGCGCACGTTGTAGATCAGCACGTCGGCATCGGCGGCCAGGCGCAGCAGCGCTTCGCGCCCCGCGGGCTTCTTCAAGTCCAGCACGATGCTGCGCTTGCTGCGATTGACGTGCAGGAAGATGCCGGCCATGCCGTCGTTGCGGCGCGGGCCCACATCGCGCACGGTGTCGCCGGTGGGCGGTTCGACCTTGATGACGTCGGCGCCGAGGTCGCCGAGGATCTGGGTGGCGTACGGTCCCATCAGGACGGTGGTCATGTCGATGATGCGGACGCCTTGCAGGGGGCCTGTCATGCTGCGCTCCCCTGATGCTGCGGTGCTGCGGGGTTCATGGTGTCTCCTCGAATCTGGTGAAGCAATGCTACGTGTCGGGAAGACTGCGGAAAAATACTTTCGGTATGTCGATCGATACATGGGTTGTATTGGCGGAACTTATCGGTGGGTAAGCCCCACCAGCACGGCAGGTCCGAAGACATGCCGCGCGCCAGTCTCTTGCCGACGGTGTTCTTCTGGCGAGTGCTTGCGGATATCCGGATAGCCGAAGAGGAAGGCTGTGAACTGGCTGCCGCTAGTCAGGCTACCGTCGTGCGCGTAGCCGGTGGCGATGTACACGTCGGTGCGCCATCCCGGGAATGCTTGCCTCTGCCTGACACATCCGCTTGCTGTGGGACGTCCATCCTCTAGTGAGGCCGCCTGCCCAGTGCACAGAAAAGAAAGCTCCGGCACGGGGCCGGAGCTGGAAAACCCCGCAGTCCGAGCAGACTGCGAGGGGAGACTTGGCTCCAATGCCGCCGTGCCGTCAGGTTGAACAGCCACGGCAAAGCACCGTCAAGTGTGCGCTGTACAGCCCGCAACCGCAGCGCCTGGCATGGGCGTTGCGGAGCTCGGGCAAACGTTTAGCGGGTGTCGCCAGCGCCGGCAAGCGGCCCTTATGCGTCGCGCGCCGCGCGGTCCCAGTCGAAGCGCGGCCGTTCGCCGCGCAGAAAGGAACCGATGGCGTCACGGTAGTACGCCGTCGACGCGGCGATGCCCTGCGCCTGGCCTTCCATCGCGAGCATGGCGTCGTACGACGATTCCAATGCACCGTTTAGCGCAAGCTTGGTCAGCGCCACGGCCTCCCGCGGCGCGTCGAGGAAGCGGGTGGCGAACCGGCGTGCCGCCCCGGGTAAGGTGTCGGCGCTGTGCAGCGCATGGACGATGCCGCGTTGGTGCGCCTCCCGCGCATCCATGCGCCGTCCGGTGTACATCAGTTCCTTCGCCAAGCCCATCCCGACCGCGCGCGGCAAGGCGTACATCGCACCCATGTCGGGCACCAGGCCAATCTTGACGAAGGCCATCGAAAACAACGCGCGCTCCGAGGCAAGGACGAAGTCTGCGGCCAGCGCGAGCGAGAACCCTGCCCCGGCGGCCGCGCCGTCAACGGCTGCGATCACGGGCAGTTCGAGGTCACGCAGGCGGCGCAGCCAGCCGTGGATGTCGGTCAGGCGGCGGCGCATGGCGGCCGCCTCTCGAACGGCGGGGTCGGGATCGTCAAGCAACCCGCGGATTGATCTGAGGTCGCCGCCGGCACAGAAGCTGCCGCCCGATCCCGTGATGATCAGCGCCCGCACCTCACGGTCGGCCTCGACGATGCCGAGCATGTCGACGTAGTCCTGCCGCAGTTCCAGCGAGAGCGCGTTGCGCGCCTGCGGCCGCTGATGGGTGAACTCGGCAATACCCTCCGAGATGGCGAGCATGGCATGGCGTAGCGGGTATTGCCTGGATTGCATTGTCCTTCCTTTGATGTGGTGGGAATGGCCTGCTTCTGCTTCTGCTTCTGCTTCTGCTTCTGCTTCTGCTTCTGCTTCTGCTTCTGCTTCTGCTTCTACAACTGCGACTGCGACTTCCGTTGCACTGGCACCGCACTGGCACCGCATGTCGTAGTGTCCGGGCCGGCGCGGGCGAGCGGTCCCACTCGACATGGGGGGATAAACGTTGGGTCGCGGGCCGTGTCGTCGCACACAAGAACCGGAAAGTCCGACACAGAGCGGCCGTCTCGTTCATGACGGCGCTTATGCGGCTGGGGAGGCCACCATTGGTGGGGGGGGGATGCTCGCCTCGCACTCGTCTAAGGTGTCAGTATTGCGACGGTCCGCAGCCGCGGCCCGCGCAGCCGTGATATGGAGCGCTTTCAAGATGGACTTCCGACCCGACCCCACCCTTGCCGAATTTCGCCAGGAATTGCGTACCTTCCTGCGCAACAAGGTGCCCGCCGACCTGCCGCGCCGCGCACACGGCATGCGCTCGCCCCCCGAAGCGGTGATGCAATGGCAGCGCGTGCTGAACGCGCACGGCTGGGGCGCCCCCTACTGGCAAAAGGAACACGGCGGCACGGGCTGGGCCGTGGCGCAGCGTCTGGCCTTCGACGAGGAATGCGCCGCCGCGGGCGTGCCATCACAGGACTCGTTTGCACAGAAGCTGGTTGGGCCCGTGATCAACCACTTCGGCACGCCAGCGCAGAAGGCCGAGCACGTCGGCGCGATCCTGCGCGGCGAGCGCCTGTGGTGCCAGGGCTTCTCGGAGCCGGGCTCCGGCTCCGACCTCGCCTCGCTGCGCACGCAAGCCGTGCGCGACGGTGACGAGTACGTCATCAACGGCCAGAAGATCTGGACCAGCTACGCCCACCACGCCGACTGGATCTTCCTGCTGGTGCGCACCGACACTACCGCGAAGAAGCAGGCCGGCATCAGTTTCCTCCTGGTGGACATGAAGACACCGGGCATCACCGTTCGACCCATCATCAGCATCGACGGCTGCCACCACCTCAACGAGACCTTCTTCGACAACGTCCGCGTCCCCATCGCCAACCGTATCGGTGAGGAAGGCGACGGCTGGAAGGTCACCAAGTTCCTGCTGAACAACGAGCACGCCACCACCGCCGACCTGCCGACGCTGCGCCGGCTCCAGGCCCAGTTGCGCGCGCAGGCGGCATCGCCCACCGGCAACCGTACCTTGCGCGACCACCATCAATTTGCCCTGCGCCTGGCGCGCTGCGAGGCCGAACTGCAGGCGATCTCGGTCATGGTGCAGCGGGTGGCCGCGCTGGAAGAAGACCACAGCCCGGCGGCGCATGCAATGGGGTCCATGCTGAAGATCCGGGGCACGGAACTGCAACAAGAGATGGGGCAGTTCCTCGTGGAAAGCCTGGGCGACCATGGGCCTGTCGCGTATCCGTCCAGCCACGACGGGCAGCGTGATGAGCCGCTGCCGAAGGAAAGTGTCATGCGGGACATCGCCGCCGAAATGTTCTTCCGCAGGGCCACGACGATCTACGGCGGAACCAGCGAGATCCAACGGGGGATCGTCGCGAGATCACTGTTCGGGCTCTGACCGGCCGAGGGGGGCATTCCTGCTCCCTCTCTCGTCGAAGAGCGAGGGAGCATGCCGGCCTTTGGCGGCTCCGGCTGGTTCACTCCCGCTGAATCCCCGCCACCGCGATCATCTTCTGCCAGATTTTCTGGTCGGCTTGCACTGAAGCACCCAGCTCCGCGCCGGTGCCCGGATTCGCCAGGCTTCCGCGCGCCGTGTAGTGCTTCTGCGCATCGGGCGAGTTCACGAACTCGATGGTCAGCTTGCCGATGCGTTCGACGATCGCCGCAGGCGTGCCCGCAGGTGCGAACAGCCCGCTCCAGTTGGTCCGCGACACTGCCGCCATCAGCCCGGCGTTCAGCATTTCGGCCTCCGACAGCGTCGGCACGTCCGGCAGTAACGGCACCCGGTTCGGACTCAGCACCGCTAGCGCGCGCAGCTTTTTCGACTGCACCAGCGTATAGGCCGCTCCGAACTCCACCATGCTGTAGTCCACCTGGCCGCCGACGAGGTCAGGCAGCAGTCCCGCGGTCGATTTGTAGGGCACGTCCGTCGTCTTGATCCCCGCCGCCTCATTGAATGCAGCCGACATCAGGCGGTAGCCCGTGCTGCTCGAGCCGCCATTGATGACCCCCGGCTTTGCGCGCGCTGCTGCCACGAGGTCCGCCACGGATTTGTACGGCGATTGCTCAGGCACCACCAACGCAACCGGCAGCGTAGACATGCGCGCGACCGGCACAAAGTCCTTGCTGGGGTTGTAGGGCAGCTTCCGGTACAGGAACGGATTGGCCGACATTGCACTCGAAGCGGTCAGCAGCAGCGTGTATCCGTCGGGCGCGGATTTGGCGACCGCGTCGCTTGCGAGGATCATGTTGGCGCCCGGCCGGTTCTCCACCACCACGCTCTGTCCGAGCCGCTCGCCGAGGAACTTCGCAAGCAGGCGGGTGTAGTCATCGATGCTGGTTCCCGGGCTGGCGACGGATACGATGCGGATCACGTGGTCCGGATACTTCTGCGCCATGGTGGGCCCTGCGCAAACCAGCATCGCCCCGCAGGCGACGGCAAGCAGTACGCGGCGGCGCATTGGTTGGTTCTGTGTCATGTTCTGTCTCCTCACAAGCAAAAATACCGCGCCGTGGCGCGGTGACATCTTCATGCGCGGTGCTCCGTCTTTGTCATGCGGGGCATCCTGCGCCGTGCTCAGGGGTAGCGGCGCGTGATCGACTCGGCGATGCACACCGGCTTCGCGCCGCCTTCGCGCTCGACGATCATTTCCACCTTGGTCTGCGCGCCGCCGCCTTCCAGCGCCTCGTACGACAGCAGCCTGAAGTGCGCACGCAGATTGCTGCGGACCGGCACCGGGGCGGGGAAGCGCACCTTGTCGAGGCCATAGTTCACGCCGGTGCGGCTCTCCTTCACGCGGTAAGCCGCATTCGAAAATTCGGGCAGAAGGCTGAGCGTCAGGAAGCCGTGCGCGATGGGCGCGCCGAAGGGGCCATCCTTGGCGCGCTCGGGATCGACGTGGATCCACTGGTGGTCGCCCGTGGCGTCGGCAAACTGGTTGATGCGGCCCTGCTCGATGGTGATCCACTCGCTGGTGCCGATGATCTCGCCGACGAGGGGCTGGAGATCGCTGATCTTTTCGTAGACTTTCATGCCTGGACTCACTTCCGGGTGGATTACAGGGATTGGGACGGGGGTTGAGGCGAGGAGCGGGACAGCGATTGCTGCAACGCCTGTGCCAGCAGCGACTCGTGCAGGTCGGCGTTGCCGAAGATCGCGTCGGCCACCACGGCGCGCTTGAAGTAGTGTCCGACGGTGTACTCCTCGGTCATGCCGATGCCGCCATGGAGCTGGATGCCCTGGCCGCACACATACTTGGCCGCGCGCCCGATCAGCGCCTTGGCCTGGGAGACGGTGTTCCGCACTTCCTCCGGCGTGCCGCTTGCCACCGCCGCCAGCAGCGCGTACAGCATCGAGCGCGCCACTTCCAGTTCCGCAGCCATGTCGGCCATGCGGTGCTGCAGCGCCTGGAAGCTGCCGATGGGCACGCCGAACTGCTTGCGGACCTTCAGGTACTCGGCGGTGATCTCGATGGTCTTTTCCATCGCGCCGACCAGTTCCGCGGCCAGCGCGGCGGTACCGTGCAGCAGGCCGTGATCCAGCGCGGCCAGGCCGGTGCCGGGTTCGCCCAGCAACGCGCCGTCGGGAACGAACACGCCGTCGAGCGTGACTTCGGCGGCCCAGCTACCGTCGTGCAACGGCAGCGCACGGCGCGACAGGCCAGCCGCGTCAGCGCCCACCAGGAAGAGGCGCAACTCCGCGCCATCGTGCGCGCTGGTTGGCCGGGCAATGGGTGTCACGGCGGACACGATGAACGTGTCGGCTTCGGTGCCGCCGAGCACCAGCGTCTTCACGCCGCGCAGCACGTGGCCGCCTGACGCCACGTCGGCAAACGTGCCGATGGGCTCTGGCAGGCCACGGGAGCCGGCTTCGCTGTAGGCGAGCGCAACTTTGCGCGAGCCGTCGGCCAGCGCGGGCAGCATCGCGTCGCGCTGGGTGGGCGTGGCGGCGGCGAGTAGCGTCTGCGCGGCCAGCACGGCGCAGCCGAGGTAGGGCTCGATGACCAGGCCGCGGCCGAGCTGGCCGGCGATCAGCACCGTATCGAGCAGCGAGCCGCCCAGGCCACCATGCGCTTCCGGCAGCGCGGCGGCGAGCCAGCCATTGTTGGCGAAGGTGTCCCAGTGCTTCGCGCTACAGCGCGAGCCGGACTTGATCAGCGCAGTACGGGCTTCGAAATCGTAGTCCCGGTCGATAAAGCGGCGCACGCTGTCCTGCAGCAACTGCTGCTCGGAGTCGAGATTGAAATTCATGGTCTATGTGACGTCAGAGTGCTTCAGAGTTGGAACAGCGCGCGGGCGATGATGCCCCGCTGCACTTCGCTGGTGCCGCCGTAGATGGTGGAGGCCCGGCGGAAGAACATATCGTTGGCCATGCCGCGCGCCATGTCCTGCATCGGCAAGAGATCGCCGGCGTCGGTCTCGGGGGGCGCGAAGGCCACCGGACCATAGTCGCCCAGCAATTCCACGACGAAGCTGCTCATGCGCTGCTGGAGCTCCGTGCCGCGCACCTTCAGGACCGAGCCGAGCGCGTGCGCGGCGCCGCTGTGGTCCTGCGCCTGCTCCAGCGCGGCCACCCGCTGTACCAGCATGGCGATGGCGGACAACTCGGACTCGAAGCCGGCGGCTTGTTGCGCGAACTGCGGGTTCTCCGCCAGCAAGCGGCCAGCGCCGTCGCGCTGTTGCGCGAGCAGGAGGATCTGCCGCATGTACCGGCGCAGCATCGGCAGGTCGGCCGCCGTGGCGTGCTCGTTGTTGAGCAGGAACTTGGTGATCTTCCAGCCGTCGCCCTCTTCGCCGATGCGGTTGGCGATGGGCACGCGCACGCCGTCGAAGAAGGTCTCGTTCAGGTGGTGGCAGCCGTCGATGGTGTGGATCGGCCGCACGGTGATGCCGGGCGAATTCATGTCCACCAGCAGGAAGCTGATGCCAGCCTGCTTCTTGACCTCGTTGTCGGTGCGCACCAGCAGGAAGATCCAGTCAGCCCGATGGGCATGGCTGGTCCAGATCTTCTGGCCGTTGACGACATAGTGGTCGCCGTCGCGCACGGCCTGCGTACGCAACGAGGCAAGGTCGGAGCCGGAGCCGGGTTCCGAGAAACCCTGGCACCAGAAGCGCGTGCCGTTGAAGATGTGCGGGAGGTGCTCGGCTTTCTGCTCCGGCGTGGCGAATGCGTTCAGCACGGGACCCAGCAGCTTCTGCGCGCCGGTGTCCTGGGTGGGCGTGCCGGCGGCCGTGCATTCCTCATCGAAGACCAGCCGCTGCAGCACGCTCCAGCCGGTGCCGCCGTGGGCTTTCGGCCAGTATGGCGCGCCCCAGCCGTTTTCGTTCAGGATGCGCTGCCAGGGCGTGAGCTCCTCGCGCGACGAGCGTGTGCCGATGCGCAGCCGGCCCGCCAGCCTTGCTGGCAGCTTCGCGCGCAGGAACTCGCGGACTTCCTCGCGGAAGGCCTCGAGGCTGCGGTCTGGCTGAAAATCCATGTCTTGTCTCCTTGATCCCGGCGGGGTGCGGCCCCGCCGGCTTTCTTTACTGCCCCGGCCGCGTCAGACCGGGTCCCAGCCGAACACATCGCGCGACAGGTCGAGCGGGAAGAACGACGGCTGGAACATCGGGATGGCGCGCTCCAGGCACGACTCCACGGTCCAGCCGTCCGAGTTGTGGGCGGTGCGGATCGGACGCGGCTGCGAGAACAGGTAGATCTCGTTGTTGCGCACGCCGAAGATCTGGCCGGTCACATGCTTCGCCTTGTCGGTCAGCAGGGCCAGCGTGAACGGGGCGATCTTGCCGGCTTCGAGGCGCATGTTGATCTTCATGCGTTCCGCTGCCTCCGGCGTGTTGGTCGGGATGCTGCCGACCATGCGCGTGAAGGCAAACGGCGCGATGCAGTTCGAACGCACGTTGAATTTCTGCATGTCGACGGCGATGGACTTCGACAGGCCGACGACGCCCAGCTTGGCGGCCGAGTAGTTGGCCTGTCCGAAGTTGCCGATCAGGCCGGCGGTGGAGGTCATGTGCACGAAAGCGCCTCCTTCCTGCCCCTTGAAGTGTGGCGCGGCCGCGCGTGACATGTTCCACGAGCCCTTCAGGTGCACGCGGATCACGGCGTCGAAGTCGTCTTCGCTCATCTTGTGGAAGATGATGTCGCGCAGGTTGCCGGCGTTGTTGACCACGCCGTCCACGCGGCCATAGAGGTCCAGCGCCTGCTGGATGATCTTCTGGGCGGAGCCCCAGTCGGCCACGCTGTCGGTGCTGGCCGCGGCCTCCCCGCCGAATGCCTTGATCTCGTCGACGGCCTGCTGCGCGGGGCCGGCGCTGCCGCCGGAACCGTCGATGTTCACGCCAAGATCGTTGACGATCACGCGCGCGCCCTGGCGGGCGGCTTCGAGGGCGATGCCCTTGCCAACGCCGGCGCCAGCGCCGGTGACGATGACAACCTTTCCTTCAAGCAAGCTCATGCTTCGTACTCCATGTATCGAGGGGGTAATTGAGAGGCAGCGGTGCGATGCCCGCCGAGAGCGCCCCGGCGAAGTCGTGCAAAGCCGGGTGTACCGGAGCGCCGCCGCAAAGGACGCAGCCGTACAACGTGCCGTCGTCGAGCAGCGGGGCCAGGGTGGGCAGCGACGCAGCCGTCACGATGGCCGCACGTGCGCCCGAACCGGCCGCACCCGTGGCGATGTCGCCGGCCGTGCGGCCTGGATCGAACGCGACAAGGCGTGCCGCGCAGCGCGCGACGGCGAACACGGCCACCGCCCGCTGCGGGCAATCGTCGAGTGCCAACAGCACGCTGCAGCCATGGCGCACGCCGAGCCGCTGCTGCATATAGCCGGCGAGCATCTGGCTGGCATCCAGCAACTCGCCGTAGGTCGCGCCACTGGACGGGATCGCACACCGGTCGGGCGTTGCCGCCGCACGCGTTGCGAGCTCCGCGAACAGAGCTTCGCCGGAAAGGTTCCCGTATTGCGAAATGCCTTCTGGCCAGTATTCGTAGGTCGGGCTGGTTTGGGACATGGCGACTGCGTGCGGAGGATTGCCGGTATGGACACCATCATCGCGGGCCGCTCGCCGGGGGGGTACTCCCCGACGCGGGTGGCTGCGTGAAGATAGACTTATGCGGAGCGCAACCATGGAACTTATGTCCTCATCACGCTGCCTGCGTGACCTCGCTGGCGGCGAGGTCACGCAGGCGGGCTGCCGCCTTGCCCCGCCCATTGACGCCGAGCTTGGCGTAGATGTTCTTCAAGTGCCACTTCACCGTCTCGGGCGACAGGTTCAGCACTGACGCGATCTTCTTGTTCGACATCGCCTGTGCGAGCAAGCCCAGGATCTCGCTCTCGCGCTCGCTGAGCAGCGTCGTAGCAGATGGCCCGCTCGCGAGATGTGTCGGCGCACCACTCGGGCTGCTCCTCAACGCCGCCAGCAGACGCTTCACGTAGAACGCCAGGACCGGCTCGTGCAGCGGCGCAAGCGCGAGGGCAATAAACGCATCTGGCGCGCTAGTCGTCACATCCAGCAACGAACGCACCAGACTCGCGCCGTGGCCCATGCGCAGCGCCCGGCCAAACGCGTCAAGCGCCACGGCTTCGTTGTGCAAGGCCTGCTGCACCATCGCGCGCTGCAACTGCAAGCTAGCCGCGCCGGGCTCTGTACCTGCGGCGCCTGTCACACCTACCTTCCCTGCAAGTCCGACGGCGCTTACGGTCAATGCGTCAATCATCCGGGCGGCCGCCGCATAATCTTGTGTGAACACTGCCATCTCGATGCGTCCGAGCGCGGCGACCCGTCGGATCCTCTCGCCTCGCGTACCGCCGGGATGCTTCTCCGCCAGTGCGACCACGCACCCCAGTACCGTGTTGGCGCGCTCCGTCTCAGCCAGCTGCAGATGGCGACGCAACCGCAGCACCAGCGCCTCAGCCAGAACGCGGTCCAGCCCGAAGCGCACGGCGTAGGCTTCCAGGCGGTCCAGGCAGGCCATGGCTGGCGTGCGCCGGCCGGCCAGCCAGTGGGCGTTGGACAACACGGTGAGAGCGCGCAGCACGACGTCCGGCAGCGACACCCGCTCCAGCACTGCAATGCGCGGCTCCAGCAGCCGGCAGGCGCCCTCGGGATCGTTCGCCTCGTAGAGCATATCGGCCAGCAACCCCGCCGCCAGGCAGGCGAGCCCGACATAGGCCGGCCCCTGCCGTTCCGCTTCCCGCAGTACTTCGCGAACGTGCTGGCCGGCGCGCTCCACGTGGCCCTCCAGCGCGAGGCTGGTGGCCCGGATGTAGCGCCCGAACAGCGAACTGCGCGGCGCGCCGGTGCGCATCGTGGCATCGTCCTGCAGGCGGCGGACCTCGTCGTACTCGCCCCGTTGCAGGAACAGCCAGGACAGCACGTTGCCGCGCGACGACCACGCGAGATCGTCGGCGCCGGGCGGGATGTCCCACAGTTGCGGCAGCATGGCCAACACCGTGTCGGCGTCGTCGAGTTGCAACGCGAGGCCGGCGCGCAACAGACAGCGCGTGTAGCCTCGCGCCGGGTCTGCGGCATCATCGTGTACAGCCAAGTCTTCCAGGGTGTGCTGCAGCCCGTCCACGTCGCGAGCATAGAGCTGGACGTAGCACTTGACCACCAGCAGGCCGTGGCGCTGCCTCACCTGGCCGGGCGGCAGCAGCCGCAGGAGGGCCGAAAGCTGGCTCAGTTCGCCGCGCGCTAGCAACGCCTGGCCGCAGGCTTCGACCATGGCCGCCGCTGCGGCTTCGTCGCCGGAGCGTACGGCATGCAAGACGGCATCGTCGAGACGGCCGCGCGCGTCGAACCAGCGCCAGGCGACGGCATGCAGCGCCTGCCGCTCTGACTCAGGCAATTGCCCCAGCCGCTCCAGCAGCGTTTCGCGCAGCAGCGGATGGATCCGGTACCAGGGCTCGCGCTCGGCACTGCCCATTTGGGCCAGGAAAAGATTGTCCGCCTCCAGCCGCGCCAGTCGGGCGCCGATCTCGGCTTCCGGCTTCCCGAGCACCGATGCGCACAGGGCCACGCAGAAGGACGGGCAGATTGCCATGCGCACCAGCATGTCGAGATCGTCCGGGGCGAGCCGGACCACCACCTCGCGCTCGAAGTAGGAGACGAAGCTGCGCGCATCGCGCACCGGCACGCCCGGATAGCCGGCGCCCCTGCGGGCGCGCAGGTCGACCGCGAATAGTTGCAGGCCGGCCACCCAGCCGTCGGTCAGCGCGTGGATCGCCGCCGCATCGCGCGGGTCGATGGTGCCCAGTTGCTGGCGCAGGAACCGCTCCGACTCGGCGGCGGTAAAACACAAGTCGCGCATGTCGAATTCTGCGACCATGCCCTGTGCGCGCAGGCGTTCCAGCGCCAGCAGCAGCGCGCTGCGCGACGCGAAGGCGAGGTGCAATTGTGGCGGGGCGTAGTCGATCAACCATTGCAGCGCCTGAATGATGCTCGGCGAGGTGATGTGGTGGAGGTCATCGACGATCACCACAAGATCGCGCTGACGCTGGCCGAGCGCCTGCACCAGTGTGATGACCCAGTGCTCGATGGCGGCGGCATCGTAGTCGCCGCCCGGCACGGCCGCGCCGCGCGCAAGGCCCGGGTCGATACCATCGAGGCTGGCCGCCAGGCATTCGAAAAAGCGAGCGGGGTCGTTGTCCTCGGAGCCGAGAGCGAGCCAGCACACGTCGAAGCCGAGCGAAATCAATGTCTTGCGCCACGTTGCCAGCGTGCTGGTCTTGCCGCTGCCCGCCTGGCCCTGCACGACGACGCAGCGCCGCCGGCGTGCGTCCTGCAGCCGCGCCATCAATGCCTCGCGCGCGATCAATTGCCTGCCCTGCCGGGGCGGCAAGAGCTTGGCGCTGGCGACAGGCTCCGCCGCCCCGCAGTCGGGTTCCAGATTCGGCGCCTGCCCGGTCAGCGCAACCGCATGCAACTGCGGCGCGAATCCCGGCACCGGCTCAATGTGGGCCGGCTCCGGCGGCAGCGGGCCCATCTGCGTGTCACCCCGTGACGCGTCCCGAGGTGACACGCTGCGCGACGGCTCGCCGCTGTCTTGACGCACCCAACGCAAGGGCCAATGGACCGGTTCACTCATGAACGCGAGCACCTGGGGAATGCCGGCCGGCAATCCTCCTGCCGCTTCCCGCAACACTTGCTGCACCGCCCGTCGCCACGCCGGCGCACCAGCCAACAGGTGCACGACGATGCGGGGATGACTGATGATCCATGCCCGCACCTCCGGGTGCTGCTGCGCGACATGGTTGTCCGCCACCAGGTGCAGGGTCATGTCGTCCGGCGTCTTAGCCTCAAGTTCGCGCATGAAGCCGAGCCAGCCCGCAGACTGTGGGAACGCAGGGTGAAGCATGCTGGCAGCTGGCAAGGCGGCGGCATCGGCATCAAGCAATTGCAGCGCGGTCATGAACGACGTAGCGAGATGCCGCTGCATGGCCGTGTTAGGCCGGGCCGGTTGCCCTTCGTCCGTTCCCCCGGCGCGGCAGGCTACGGCCAGTGCATGCTCGCGCGGCGCGACATACAGGCCGACAACCTCGACTGGCCTGCCGCCGAGATCGAGGCTCTGCGACGCCGGAGCCCCGTGCCGCCCCGGCAAGCCTTTGGCCCGCCAGTGGCGCGACACGCTCGACGCGCTGACCCCGAGCGCCGACGCCAGGCTTCGTGTGCTCACCCGCTCCATGGCCGGCGCGCCGGCCAGTTCCACGAGCCGCTCCACGTCCACGCGGACCGGCGGCGCGCCACGCGGCAGGTCATGCTCTATGCCGGCCAGTCGTGACTGCGCGTAGCGGTCGCGCCAGCGCGCCACCTGTACGCGGCCTATGCCCAGGTGAGTGGCAATCGCCTTGTTCTGCAGGCCCTCGGCCGCCAGCAGAATGATGCGGGCGCGCAGGCCCCGCCGGAGATTTGCGGCAGCGGCATGCAGTTCGGCGCGCTCGGCGTCGGAAAGGAGAATTTGCGGGGCAACGCGCATGATGGATCCTCGGGTTGACGGATCGGGAAAGGGCACTTGCAGGCGACGGGGCGCTCCAGCGCCCCCGCACAGCAATCAGTCCGCCCGGGCCACGAAAAGGGCGGGCGACGCCGCGTAGAGCGCTCCGATCAGGCCGGCGCGGCGTTCGCGCGTGGTGGCCTGGTTGATATAGCCCTTGTCGGCAATCTCGCCGGCATCGATGGATGCCGGCTCGGCCATCAGCAGCACGCGCCGCGCCTGCTGGCTTACCGAACCCTTTCCCGTTGCCTGCAGCCGTTCACGCAGCGCGGCCACGACGATGGGATGCGACACGAGTTGCTCGGCCGGCAGACCGGCCAGTTCCGGTGCGAGCCGCTGGCAGGCCACGGCGTTCGGCCACGCCAGCGCGGCCACGAAGTCGCGGTCGTGCCCACAGATGACGGCATCGGCCAGCAGGGGCGCGCACTGCTCGAGCAGCGCCACACGCACCGCGCCCGTGCGCACCCATGTGCCGTTGCTGAGCTTGAAGTCCTCCACGCAGCGCCCGGCGTAGCGCAGGCCCTCGCCGGGAGCGGCCGGATCGACCATGCGGGCCGCGTCGCCCATGCAGTAGAACCCTTCCTCGTCGAAGGCGGCGGCGCTCAGCGCCGGCTGCTGCAGGTATCCCGAGAAGATATGGCGGCCGCGCATGCGCACTTCGTAGCGGCCATCTCCGCCGTCGAGCGGCACAAGCTTCAGTTCCACGCCAGGCACCGGCATGCCGAGGTTGCCAGTGTCATCGGCGGGACGGCTGAAGTTCAGCCCCATCGCGGTGGTTTCGGTCGCGCCAAAGCCGCTGGTGAAGACGATGCGCTCGCCGGCAACGCGCTCGGCGACGCGCTGGAAGCGCGCCAGCACGTCGCCCGGCAGGCTCGCCCCGCCGTAGCTGACGAACATCAGCCGCGAGAAGAACGACTGCGCGAGCGCGTCGTCGCGCTCCAGTTCGGTGACGAGCATGCTCCACGCCGCTGGCACGGTAGCAAACATGGTCGGGGAGATCTCGCGCAGGTTCTGCACGGTGCGGGCGAAGAGCGCCGGCGTGGGGCGGCCGTCGTCGATATAGAAGGACGCGCCGAGCACGAAGGCGCGTCCCAGGTTGCCGATACCGCCGAACACGTGATTCCAGGGCAGCCAGTCGAGCACCACGGCACCCTGATACACCGGCGCGCCATGGGCGAACATGAACTGGCCCATCAGCGCCTGGATGCTGTCGTACGTGATCGTCACGCCCTTGGGCGCGCCGGTGGAACCCGAGGTGAAGAAGTAGCGGGCAGTATCCGTGGCGACGATGCCGGCATGTGCCGACGCCACGCGATCCTCACGCGCAGGGGTGAGCGGCGTGTCCTGCAGCGTCTTCCAGTCGACCTGCCCCTGCGCAGTGCCTTCCGCCGCAATCACCGCGCCGGCCGGCAGGCCCAGCGCTTCGATTGCTCGCGCAAACGGCGCGGTCGACTGCACGAACACCGCGGCCGGGCGCAGCATCGCGTGGATCCCGCGCAGGCGCGCGAAATCCTGGCTTTGCAGCGAATAGGCCGGCGACACGGCGGCCGTGGGAACCCCCACGTATTCGGCGGCCGCGACCAGCAGGGCGTGCTCGATGGAGTTGCCCGACAGGATCACCAGGGGCCGCTCGCGCGACAGTCCCATCTCGAGCAGGCCCGCTGCCACGCTGCGCATGCGCTGGTAGAACGCCGCCCACGTGACCACGCGCCACGCGCCGGACGCGTCGCGCTGGCCAAGCGCGGTCTGCTCGCCGCGCTCGACGGCCCAGCGGCGCGCCCAGGCGCTGAACGCCAGGTGCGGCACGGCCACGGGCGCCTGCACGGAGCGCACGAGCACGGTGCCGTCCGCGCGGAGTTCATGGGTGACTGGCGACGTGCGCAAGGCGGCGTCGCGGTAGTGGGGCAAGGCGGCGGACTGGGCGGCGAGGGGAGCGGCAGCGACCGTTCCGGTGGATTGCGACATCTTTTCTGTCTCCTGGCTTTTGGAGGGTTCGGGCCCTCCCTATAAGGGAACAGCTGGATGCGTGAATTCCCTTGACTACGACGTATAGGATAATGCTACTATATTTCGTAGACAATTTGCAGCCCCTTTTTCGGGGATGAACCCCTAAGGCCCGCGTTGGTGCGGAAAAAGCACCTTCACCCGATACGCCGCTCTTCCCGGAGACAGAACAGCGATGCCAACCCTGATCCCCGCCGCAAGCCGCGCCATGGCGGTTTTCGAAGTGTTCGCGCGCGAAAAGCGCGAACTTTCGAACTCGGACGTGGCCCGCCTTCTCCAGGTGGCCGAAAGCAGCACGTCGGATTTGTTGCATACACTGCACTCGCTGGGCTACCTGATGCGCACGACGCGTACCCGCCGCTTCTATCCGACCGCTCGGATGTTCGAGACCGCGCGCCAGATCGCTGGGAACGATCCGCTGACCGCCGCCGCGAAAGCAGCCGTCGAGCAACTCGGCGCGCGCAGTGACGAGAGCGCCTTCGCCGGCGTGCCGGACCCGGCGTGTGTGAAGGTGGTCGCCACACAGCCAAGCCGGCTGCCGCTGCGCTACATGCTCGACGTAGGTGCGCGCGCCAGCTTCCACGCTTCCGCCCTCGGCAAGGCGCTGCTGGCCTTGCTGCCCGAGGACGAAGCGCGCGCGCGGCTGGCCCGCCACGCGCTGCGTCCGCTGACATCGCATACGGTCATTGACGTGAACGCGCTGATGGCTCAGGTCGCCGAAGGCCGCAGTCGTGGCTGGTGGGCATCGCGCGAGGAAGGCGCCGAGGGCGTCCACGGCCTGGCCGTCTCGGGCTGGCTGGGTGAGCAGCCGGTGGGACTGTCGCTCGCGGGACCGGCCGAGCGCATGAAGAAGAACCACGACGCCTATCTGTCAGTGCTGCGCGGCGTGCGCAATGCGCTGCTCACCGATAGCTGAACCATGAAGGTAGCAGTCGCCATGCCGCAGCACACCGCCCCCCCGATGGATGGACTGATGGACCTCCTGCACGAGGTCCGGCAATTCAGCCGCGATCTTCAGAAATCCGCCCGCCGCGCCGCCCCCGCAAGCGGACCGAAGGCCTACCGGGATACGCTCCACGCCCTGATCGACTGCCGCATGCAGGACAACGATCCGCATGGACGCATCGTCTGCTACGCCTCGGCCGCCGAACTCGGCGTTCCGGTCGAGTTGCCGGCCGACCAGTGCCGGCAAGCCATGAGCGGCGGCCTCGGCTTCGGTCTGCGCGTGCTGTTCTGGGCCGCGCACCGCCGCATGATCGCGACGCGCCCCGTCGGCAACTGGGGGGGGCTGGCTTCGCACCTCGCCCGCCCCGCTTCCCTGAAGGACAAGGCCACCGCGCCCGTGCGCGGCGCATCCGTCCAGGAGACAACATGACGACCGCAACTGCCATTCACCGCCGCCCGCTCCACACCCGGACGATCACCTGCTCCGGCTTCCTGCGCGATGACGGCCTGATCGACATCGAAGGCGAGATGCAGGACATCTCGTCCGCCGGCACCGACCTGATCTTCAAGCGGGTGCCGCCCGGCGGCGCCATCCACCACATGCGCCTGACCATAACCATCGACCGTGACATGGTCATCCATGACGTGGCTGCGCGCATCCTGGCCGGGCCCACCGAGTACTGCCCGGAGATTGAATCCGCTTACGCCGGGCTGAAGGGGCTGCAGATCCGCGGCGGCTTCCGCAAGCAGGTCAAGGCCGTCGTGGGGGGCGTGCATGGCTGCACGCACCTGACCGAGCTGCTGGGGCCGATGGCCACCACCGCCATGCAGTCGACCATGGCCATCATGCGCGCCGAGCGCAATGGCCGCCGCCCGATGGACGGAGAAGGCCTGATGCCGCGGCCGGCGCTGATCGGCTCCTGCCACACCTATCGCATGGGCAGTCCGGCGGTGGAAGTACTGTGGCCAGTCAGGCGCAGGCAGGCCTCGGACATCGCCGACACGACGCCATCCTCCTGACCCCGCCGGTACGAGTGCTTCAGATCCATTCAAGAAGACCGCCTGAGGCCAGATACATGGCCAGTCCGCGTGTTGTCCGGAGCAACCCGCCGCATCAAAGAGAAACGATCCAACACAACATGGAGGAGACACCATGACAAGCTTTGCAGGCTGGACCCGACGTTCCTGTCCCGTACTCCTGGCGATGACCGCCGCGCTGGCGCTGTCCGTGCCCGCCGCCGCGCAGTCGCAGGGCGCACAGACCTATCCGGACCACCCGGTGCGCATCGTGTCGATCACGAGCGCGGGCACCGGGGCCGACGACTACACCCGGCTGCTGGCGAAGTATCTCAGCCAGAAGCTGGGACAGAGCTTCGTGGTGGAGAACAAGCCGGGCGGCAACATGATCCTGGCGAGCGACTACGTTGCCAAGGCCGCGCCCGACGGCTACACGCTGCTGCTGTCCGCATCGGGCGCGATGGCGGCCAATCCGTTCCTCTTCAGGAAACTGCCGTATGAACCGCTGAAGGACTTCGTGCCCATCGCACGCATGTCGCTGCTGCCGGTGGCATTTGTCGTCCCGGGCAATTCGCCGTATCACACGGTGGCGGATCTCGTGGCCGCCGCCCGTGCCAAGCCCGGCGCGCTCAACTTCGGCACGTCGAGCACCGGCTACCGCACCATCGTCGCCAACTTCAACGATGCCGCGAAAATCCAGGCCACCAGCGTGCCGTACAAGGCCATGAGCAACCTGCTGCCGGACCTGATGACCGGCATCGTCGACTACGGCGTGGTGGAAGTGTCGGCTGCCGTGCCGCACATCCTGTCTGGCAAGCTGCGCGCGCTGGCGGTGACAAGCCCCACGCGGCTGGCGCAACTGAAGGACGTGCCGACCATGGCCGAGGCCGGTCTCCCGCGCGCCGGCGTGAATTCCTGGACCGCGCTGTTCGCCCCGGCCGGCACGCCGCAGCCCATCGTCGACAAGCTCTCGCGCTACACGCTGGAGTTCGTCAACTCCCCCGAGGCCACGGCGCACTATGCGCAGCGTGGCGCCACCCCGTTTCCCGGCAACGGCCGCGAATTGCGCGCCACCATCGTGGCCGACCAGCAGATGTGGAAGCGCCTGATTTCTCTTGCCGGCATCGAGCCGGAATGACGAGCCCGCCTCCATCCGATCACCCACCCTCCCCTGCAAGGAAGCAAGCATGAGCATCAATGGCAAGGCCTACATCGTAGGTGCCTACGAGCACCCCACCCGCAAGGCCCCGGACAAGACCGTCGCCCAACTGCACGCCGAATGCGCCAAGGGCGCCCTCGAGGACGCCGGCCTGACAATGGCCGACATCGACGGCTATTTCTGCGCCGGCGACGCGCCCGGCCTGGGCGTGCTGAACATCGTCGACTACCTCGGCCTGAAAGTGCGCCACGTCGATTCCACTGAAACCGGCGGATCGTCATACCTGGCGCACGTGTCGCACGCGGCGCAGGCCATCGCGATGGGCAAGTGCAACGTGGCGCTGATCACGCTGGCCGGACGTCCACGCTCGGAAGGCTCCAGCGGCACCAAGGCGCGCAACTGGGGTCCGAACCTGCCAGACCAGCCGTTCGAAGCGCCCTACAGTCCGCTCACCGTCAACTCGTACGCGATGGTCGCGCAACGCCATATGTACGAGTACGGCACCACGTCAGAGCAACTGGCGTGGATCAAGGTGGCTGCGTCGCACCATGCGCAGCACAACCCGCACGCGATGTTGCGCGAGTTGGTGACCGTGGAAGACGTACTGAACTCGCAGCTCGTTTCCGACCCGCTGCACAAGCTCGACTGCTGCGTGGTGTCCGACGGCGGCGGCGCGCTGATCGTCGCCCGCCCGGAGATCGCCGCGAAACTGAATCGCCCGAAGGTCAGGATCCTTGGCGCGGGCGAGCACATCAAGGGCCAGCTCGGTGGCCAGGTGGACCTCACGTGGTCGGCCGCGAAGGTGTCCGGCGCAGCGGCGTTCGCCGAAGCGGGCGTCACGCCCGCCGACATCCGGTATGCGTCGATTTACGACAGTTTCACCATCACCGTGCTGATGCAGCTCGAGGACCTCGGCTTCTGCAAGAAGGGCGAAGGCGGCAAGTTCGTGATGGACGGCAACCTGATCTCCGGCGTTGGCAAGCTGCCGTTCAACACCGACGGCGGCGGCCTGTGCAACAACCATCCGGCGAACCGCGGCGGCATCACCAAGGTCATCGAGGCCGTGCGCCAACTGCGCGGTGAAGCGCACCCGTCCGTGCAGGTACCGAACTGCCACCTCGCGCTCGCACAGGGCACGGGCGGTTTGCTCGGCTCGCGCCACGGCAGCGCCACGCTGATCCTGGAACGCGAATAAGCATCGACGACAGAACCATCAAGGATTTGAGCATAGCCATGACCACGCCCCACACGCCCACCGTTTTCGACGCGCCAACCGAGTACCCGGACAATGCCGAGTTCTGGGCCGCGGCTCGCGAAGGCCGCCTGCTGGTGAAGCACTGCGATCACTGCGGAAAGCCCCATTGGTACCCGCGCACGCTGTGCCCCTTCTGCATGGGGACCACTAGCTGGAAACAAGCCAGCGGCCGCGGTACGGTCTACTCGTACAGCGTGACCCGCCGCGCCGGCCCTACGCCGTTCTGCATGGCGTACGTCACGCTGGAAGAAGGCGTCACGATGATGACGCAGATCGTCGACTGCGATCTCGACAGCGTGCGCATCGGCCAGAAGGTCGAACTGACCTTCACGCCGACCGACAACGGCCCGCCGATGCCAACGTTCCGCCCAGCCTGATCGTCCCTACGACGCTGCACCGGCCGGCCCTGCCACTGAGGCCGGTGCATCCCCTCATACCTACTTAGCACACGCCACCCATGACCACCAACCACTCGCTCGACCGCCTGCTGGCTCCGCGCTCCGTCGCCGTCATCGGCGCGTCCGACGACCCCGCCCGCATCGGCGGCCGCCCCATTGCGTCCATGCGGCGGCTGGGCTACGCCGGCCGCATCCTGCCGGTCAACCCGAACCGTTCGACGGTGCA